>Ga0310888_10000303_pt1 | contig 11414 bp, 7 predicted proteins | sample T20D1metaG_FD_202510 | JGI IMG/M metagenome (GOLD analysis project Ga0310888, IMG submission 202510) | Lab incubated soil microbial communities from West Virginia University Organic Research Farm, Morgantown, WV, United States - T20D1 | ecosystem: Environmental > Terrestrial > Soil >...
GATTCGTCGCGATCGAATCGTTAAGGTGCTCGACTTCGGTCTCGCGAAACTTACACAGAGCAATTCGATTCCCGTTGACACTCAGGCGCCGACGAAAGTTCTCGTGAACACAGAGCCGGGTGTCGTGATGGGCACCGCAAACTACATGTCGCCCGAACAAGCACGGGCTTTGGATGTTGACGCTCGCACAGACATCTGGAGCTTAGGCGCAGTGCTGTATGAGATGGTGACCGGCCACGTCCCATTCGAAGGCCAGACACCGACAGACGTCCTCGCGTTGATTCTACAGAAGCAGCCTCCGCCAATGACGCGTTACGCCACCGACGTACCGGAGGAACTGGAACGCATAGTCACCAAGTCGCTGGTGAAGGATCGCGATGATCGATATCAAACCGTCAAAGACCTGCTGATCGATCTCCAGAGATTGAGGCGTAAGTTAGATCTAAAAGCAGAGATGGAGAGTACGATTCCACCGCAGGATTCTCTTGACCCAAGCGTCACAGCGAATCAGAAGCACACTACCGTCGCAGCGTTACCGCAAGAAACCCAAACACCACCTGCAACTTCAAGTGCTGAATACATCGTCGGCGAAGTTAAGCGTCACAAACGAAAAGTAATAATCGCGCTCGCTGCGGTGGTCGTCGCAGTTGTCGCGATCTACCTCTACAACTCGCGCGCTGGTAGACAGATCCATTCACTCGCAGTATTGCCGATGGTGAACGGCACAGGCGATCCAAATTCCGAATATCTCTCCGAGGGCATCACGGAGAGTTTGATCGATAGCCTTTCTCAACTTCCCAACCTAAGCGTGAAGTCACTCAATTCTGTGTTGCGCTACAAAGGACACGACGTAGATGCACAAACAATTGGTCGCGAGCTTGGTGTCGAAGCAGTTGTGACGGGAAGGGTCATGCAGCGTGGCGATGGATTGGTTGTGAGTATCGAGATGATCAATGTAAGCGACAACAACCGGCTTTGGGGTGGGCGCTACGACCGCAAGCTTTCAGATCTAGTTGCCGTGCAGAATGAAATCTCGCGGGAAGTTTTGGCCAAACTGCGGCTGCGTCTAACCGGAGAAGAAGAGAAGCGCGCCACCAAACGCTACACCGAAAATGCGGAGGCCTATCAACTCTATCTGAGAGGTCGCTACCACTGGAATCGAAGAGTACTTGAGGATCTCTGGAAAGGAATTGATAACTTCCAGCGTGCGATCGAATTGGATCCGAACTTCGCCCTTGCCTGGTCGGGCCTTGCCGATTCTTACGTCACAATGTCTTTAGGTGGACCGTTTGGACAAAGTATAGGCGGACCGTTTGGACAAAGTAGCCGGCAGCCAATGTCGGTCGAAGAAATCAGGACGAAGTGGCCGCCGACGGCAAGACGCGCGGTTGAGTTGGGCCCTGACCTCGCTGAAACACACACTTCTCTCGGCCAGGGGTTAGAGTGGCTCGAGTGGGATCTTGCTGGAGCCGAACGCGAATACAAGCGTGCACTCGACCTGAATCCTGATTATCCGACGGCTCATCATCGCTACGGCGTCTTCTTGATTTCATCCGGACGGAACGAGGAAGGGTTAGCACAACTGCGCCGCGCACTCGAGCTAGATCCGGCCTCACTTCCAATCAATGCTGATTTAGGAACGTATATGTGTGGCGTACTCGGAAAGTCGGACGAGGGTATCGAGCAACTTAAGAAAACAATCGAACTGGCGCCCGATTGGCCACGTCCCCATCTCTTACTTAGCGGCTGCTATGCCGACAAAGGGATGTGGAACGAGGCAATCCAAGAGGTACAAAAAACGGGAGCTCCCGGGTACGTCATGCGGGCGCGCATGTACGCCGCAACGGGCAATCGCGACGAGGCGCTCAAAATTGTCGATATGATGAAGGAGAGAGTGAAAGAGCAGAGAGCCTCAGCAATAGGTATCGCAAATATCTACGCCAACCTGGGTGATAAGGATCAAGCGATCGAGTGGCTTGAAAAGGCGTACTCTGAACACCATCCTCTCTTGCGCCAGATTCAGAATGCTCGCGTGTGGGACGGCCTACGCTCAGATCCGAGATTTAAAGACTTGCTGAAGCGTATGGGCTTGCCCGAAAAGTAAAAGAGAAAGGGCGGTGTGTTTATTAGATAACTAAGAGCCCAAAAGCTTACGAAGTGAATCGTGAATCGTGGAATCGAAACCATGTTCGACACACTTTAGTTTGTCGTCAACATTCAGACTCGACTTAAGAGGAACGAGTCAACAAATGTCTGATACGCTTCAGCTTGTCGTCGAATTCCCCAACACTCAACTCAAACGGAGTTATGTCAACAAGTGGTCGTGCGTTCCGGTCAGGTTGATCGGAGGCCATCACGACGACAAGCTGAAGCGTATCGGACATTCGTTGAGTCACTGCGGACTTATTGAGTGGTAATGACGACGACGACAAGCTAAAGAGGCTTTTGCAAGAGGCTCTGAAGCATAACGGACACTCGTTGACGCGTTCCTGACAAGTTGAGCGCCCGGGAATTGATGACAAACTGAAGTGTATCGAACAATAATCACGATTCACTCTTCATGAACCCTGAACGCTGGCGACAAATCACCAGCATCTTCCAGGTCGCGGTGCAACGAGACGCAAGTTCCCGTGCTGCGTACCTGAATGACGCGTGCGCCGGTGATGATTCGTTGCGGCGCGAGGTTGAAGGTATGCTCGCTTCTCACGATCAGGCGAGTAGTTTCATCGAAGAACCTGCTTTGAATGTAGCTGCCCGGCAAAGCGGAAACGGTCCGTCATTGATTGGTCAGTCAATCGCTCATTATCAATTGTTGTCACTACTCGGCTCGGGCGGGATGGGCGATGTGTATCTCGCGCTCGACACGAAACTCGGACGCAAGGTTGCGCTGAAGTTGCTGCCGGAATATCTCGCCAGCGACACGCAACGCGCACGTATGTTTACGAAGGAAGCGCGCGCAGCCTCAGCGCTGAACCATCCGAACATCATCACCATTCACGAAATCGGGCAGCTTGGCGATCGTTACTACATCGCGATGGAGTACGTCGAAGGCGAAACACTTCGCTCGCATATCTATAAGGACAAGACTCCTCTATCGAAGCTGTTGAAATATTTGCAGCAAGTCGCTGAAGGACTCACGAAGGCACACGCAAACGGAATCGTTCATCGTGATCTGAAACCTGACAACATCATGATCACGCGCGATGGTTACGCGAAGATCCTCGACTTCGGCCTGGCGAAACTGACCGAGCAGCCCAACCGTAGCGATGTAAGCGCCAGCAGCGAAGCAGCCACCGCACTGTTGACGCCTCCATCGATCTCTGGCGTGGTGATGGGCACGGCCGGTTATATGTCGCCGGAACAAGCGCAGGGTAAGACCGCGCAGATCGATCATCGTTCAGACATCTTCTCGTTTGGCTGCATCTTGTTTGAAGCAACGACTGGCACGAAAGCTTTCGACGGTGCTGACGTGATCGATTCGCTGCACAAAATTGTTCACGGCCCGACGCCTTCGATTAAGGATGCGAGTACAAACCTGCCAGCTGATCTGGATCGGATTGTGCGACGGTGCCTCGCAAAGGATCCTGACAAGCGATATCAATCGATCAAGGAACTTGGGATTGAGTTAGAAGAACTGCAACAGCAGATTAAGGGTGATCCAGAAAGTACGCTCAATGTCACTGATCGGCGTGGAACCACGACGGTCCGTTCGACTGTTGCGGCCGCAACTGCGCCAGTGAGCAGCGCTGAGTATTTGATCGGCGAGATCAAGCGCCACAAGCGCGGCGCTGCGCTTGTGCTTGGTGTGGTGCTACTTACGCTGAGTGGACTTGCCATCGTTCTTTATAAATCATGGACAAGAGGCCGACCCAGTAACTATAGAATAACTAAGCTGACGAACAGCGGTAACGCTTCGGAAGCCGCAATCTCGCCGGATGGGAAATTCGTAGCTTACGTGGTGACTGAAGGAGGCCAGCAAAGCATTCGTCTAACGGTAATTGACAATCCTGCGAGCAGCATGGTGATAGCAGGACCCGCGAACGTGACAAGCCCAGGGATCAACAGATCAAGCCCAGGTATCAACAGATTAAGGTTCTCACCAGATAGTAAATCGGTCCTTTACGCCGTCCCGAATCATGAAGGCAACTTGCCTAATGAAATCTCGTCAACGATCTATCAAGTAGGAGTCATCGGCGGCACTCCGAAGAAGCTGACCGACAATGCTCCGGGCGGTGCTTTGGTTTCCCCCGACCTCCGGCGAATGGTGTTTGGGCGGCGCGTTGCCGATGAATTCAAACTTTTCGTAGCAGATATCGGCGGCACTAACGAGCGTGTACTCGCGATTCGTAAGTTACCCCAATTTATCATACCCGGCGCGTGGTCCCCTGACGGTCAAATGCTCGCTTGTGTCAGTACAGTGGGCGACGGAAACACCACCGGTACGTTAGTAATTATTGGATTGGACAATGGGTCAGAAACACCGCTCAACACTCGATCCGGATGGTTCATTCGCGGCACGATGGCCTGGCTCCCGGATGGCAGCGACATAATTTTTCTCGCGAGAGAACAACAGGCTGGAATAGATCAATTATGGGGAGTCTCGTATCCAAACGGCGACCTGCGACAAATTACCAAGGACCTCTCGAGTTATTCAGGACTTAGCCTCTCCAGTGACGGTCGCACTCTCGTCACCACTGAGGTGGACCGGCCCCTAAACATTTGGATCGTCCCAGATGGCGATTCGAGTCGTGCCCAACCCATCACATCCGGCAAGCATTACACCGGCGGGCTCTCATGGACGACGGACAACAGAATTGTTTATGCGAGCGGTGATACTGGACCGAGGCTTATCTCAGTTGTCGCTCCCGATGGCACTGGTCAAAAGACATTGGGCGGCGACGATTCCGCTCCCTACCTGTACCCCTCCGTCTCTCATGATGGGCGCAGTATTGTCTTTGTCTCGCGCGGCCGTGTAGGACTTATGGATATCGATGGCGGTAACGCAAAGTTTCTCACCAGCTCCGGTCCTTTCGCACTGTTACCACAAATGACTCCCGACGGTCAGTGGGTGATTTACTCTTCAAATGACTCACGCGATTCGCGCCTCTTCAAAGTGCCTGTAACCGGCGGCGAGTATGTCGAAATAACTAACAAGCCGATTGCACGCGCTGTTATATCACCCGACGGTAGCCGCATTGCTTGTCTGTATCGGGAAACTGCTGACGAGTCGTACAAGATTGGCATCCTTCCCTTTGAAGGAGGCCCGCCACTAAAACTGTTCGATATCATTAGCGCAACTACGCGACTGCTGCGCTGGGCAAATGACGGCCAGTCGATCTATTACACCGATGAGCGCAATGGCGTCTCAAACATTTGGCAGCTACCGGTTGATTCGAACGGCCCTGGCACACAAGTAACTCGCTTCACAGACGGTACGATCCGCTCGTTTGCGTGGTCGCGCGATGGCAAACAACTAGCCGTGGCGCGAGGCACGCAGACCAGCGATGTGGTTCTAATCACCGATTTCAGATAGCCTCTACCACACTTCGCCGACACAAACAGCTCGCCGCATCCTCGATCATGTGAAGCTGATCAATTCGGGCGTTTCAACAACAAAGTGATGAGTGATAGACAATGGACACTGCATGATTCCATAACTCATCACATTACTACTCGGCGCAGTCCGCGCAACAACACAGTAATGTCCGCGCTGCCGTCAGAATCGACGAAGAACTTTAACTCGTACCTGCCATAATTCGGCGCCGAGACTTTCAGTAGGTATAGACCGTATGGGATTTCCTTAAAACGAAACGAACCATGCTCGTCCGTAGTAGTCATGAACTTTCGCGGACTATTCTTAACATCCTGCTCTATTTCGACGTTGGCCCCGCTTACGACAACAAACTTTCCCTCTCCCTTTGCAGCCGGTGCATCCGCTACAGTTCCGGCAACCGATGAAATCCCTGATTGCGCCTGAACCACCACCGCCGCAATCATCAGCGTCAAGATGATCATCGCAACACGTGTTTGGAGTTTGAGCAATAGAGCCATATCTTTCCTTTCATTGTCTGAACCAGCTGTGCACAAAAAGCGAAAAATCAAATGCGCTCACAGACTCAACCATCTCATTCTCCCCAACCTTCAGGTTGGGGATCAGCGGCATGTACATCGACCGGCAACCATTTTAATGGTTTTTTCCTGGGCGCCTTCCCCTCCCTGTGCTCTAAGAAATAACTGAACTTTATGGATCGTTCGTTCACCTGGAACCGTTCGTTTGCTTGCGCCGGCACTCGATACCAACCAAGTAGAGGCGGCCATTCACTCGCAAATATTTTTTCGCTCTAACCGTGTCGACCTTGCTACTCGTTACTTCGGAGGCGGCATTTTGTTCGGCCGTCAGAGCATTCTTCAAACTCCTGGGAGAAACAGCGATACCGATCGTCATCGAATCGGAGCCTTCAGTCGATGCCATCGATTCATCGGTGTAATAGACACTCGCTGTGAGCATTAATCTGGCGCCGGGAAAGCGATAGCTCCTGGTTGTGAGTTCTTCTTCCCCCATGACTGGAGAAAACTCAGGGAAGACAACTTGGCCCACGGACAAAGCTTTCGCATCCGCAGCGGCGTTTCCACTCTCCGTGAAAGTTTCAGCTGCTCTTCTGGCTTTCGCGACATCCATGACGTAGACATGGCACACGTCGCTCTGCGATTGAGCACTCGCTGCACTCAAGAGGACGAGGATTACCAGATTCGAAATAACAAGGCGTTTCATGAGCAACGGTCCTATTGCGGAATGGTAACCAGAATGATCCTCCACGGATTCGGCGCTTGGCTCGTTTTGCGAAGCACTGCGACAGCTTCGAAAACGCGGTTGCCACGACGAGACTGCTGCGAGTTACCCCCTTTCCCTCCTAGCTGACATACGTGGTATGCATACGCAAGGGAACTGTTGAGAAAGCGAACCTCCATGGTTGTAATGGTCGTTCCGTAGAAGTCGCCCTTGGCTCCCTTCGGTAACGGGTCGATGATCCGACGCATCTCCTCATCGAATGCTGCCCTGTCCGTATTTGCCCTTGCTGCTCTCGTCCCTTTCTCAGGCCTGCTCTCAACGATCATGTTGGGCCAATCAAGAGTTGCATTAAACCCCGGACCATCAATATCGCCGAGCGCCTTCCAGAATGTCGACACTATCTGTCGAACCTGTTCTTCATCCGTGGCAGCAACTGGAGTTTGCGCAGTTACGGTAGGAAGAAGAAACAGAATTGACGCGACCGCCACAGAGAGAAAACGACGCATGCACGACTCCTTTTGCAAGAACTTAAGTCTAGGACATCAACGATTGATCACCGGGGAGACAGGATGACTAAGCTAGTCCTTCTTGGTAGCAGCCTTTTTTAGTATCTCTATAACTTGCGGATCCTTCGCAGCTTCGAGTGGCGTTCCATGAACCAGCCCGTGTTCGCTTCCTGAGATTAGGCTTTTTGCGCCAGGGTCTGCGCCTTTGTCCACTAACATCTGTACGATCGTGGCATCACCGGCAATCGCGGCCTGCATCAGCACTGTGCGGGTTATGTCCAAGTGGTCAAGTCCGATGGGATGTTGATAGTTCGGATCGGCGCCCTGGTCCAATAGCTCTTTGACTTTAGCGGCGTCCTTCTTCGATATCGCCGCTACGAGGAACGCATTTAGTACCGCAGGAGTTTTGTACTGGACCGCAGCAGTTGTAAGGAGCTTTTCGATCTCTGCGTTGCCGTTTTCGTAGGCTAATACGTAGGCAGTGTCACCAACCTTGTCCGTAGCGTTGGGGTTGGCGCCGGCACCCAGCAATAGTCTGACGGATTCGACATCGTCGAGCCGCACCGCTCTCATCAAAGCTGTCTCGCCTTTCTTATTTTGCGCGTTGACGTTGATGTTTTTTGCACGCAACAGCGTCCCGACGAGAACCGAATGCTGTTTGACGGGTCTCGGCCGCTGACCATCGCCCGGGTAGAGGAACAAAAGCAAAGCAGTGTTGCCGCTTCCATCTTGCGCATTCACGTCCGCGCCGGCGCTCAACAACGCTTCGACAATTTCGTTATTGCTTCTGGCTGCGGCCACCATCAGCGGAGTCGAATCGAAATACCCTTTAGTGTTCGGGTTGGCGCCACGGGCAAGAAGGAGCTTTACCTTCTCGAGGGAATTCGCCTCCTCGAGGGCACGATCGCCATCGGGAGACTTCGCATCGGCGCCATTATCGAGCAGGAGTTGGAGGATCTCTGGAGTTCTTTCGGGGTATTTGGGTTTGCCATCGCCAGTCACAAACGGTGCACCGGCAGCAAGGTACAAGAGGTCTTTGGCCCTTGCGTCAGCGCCTCCTGCTAACAACAACCGAACAGCCGCAGCATTGTTCGCCTTGACTGCGATCGCCAGAGCCGTGATGTCTTGATTTACGCTCGCATTTACGTCAGCTCCCTTTGCCAGCAGCAGCTTGATGGTTTCAACCTGACCTCGCGCGGCAGCTAGCATAAGGGGTGTTCTAATCAAGCCTGGTTGATTTACGCGAGCGCCTTTGTCCAGGAGCAACCGGATTACCTCAATGAATTTCGCGTCCCGCTCAACCGCCAGGACTAACGCGTCATCCAGACCAGCAGCGTCGATGCCCGACGCGATCAACGACTGCGCCCTGGCTGGGTCGCCTTTAAGTACCGCCGCAGCCAAAAGGCGGTTGCGTGCCGCGGGTGTCGCTGGTGATGCTTGTTGTAATAGCTTTTCGATGTCGACGTTTCCAGCTTCGTACGCGTTGGTAAGAGCAGCGCCGTCGTCATCCTTTGCTCCACGACTCAGGAGAAGTTTGACGACCTCGACACTGCCTTTGCGGGCGGCCGCACTCAGAGGAGTCTTAGAGTCGTAACTGCTCTTGTAATTCGGATCAGCTCCGCTCTTTATCAGCGAGGCTACATTCGCGGCGTCGCCGTCTTCAGCCATAACTATCAGCATCTGATTGCGTAGCAGAGGTTCTGGCGTGCTTTCGAGCTGAGAAATCCGCTGCTCTACAGTTGCTCGACCACTTCCCTTCGGCTCGAGCCGTAAGTATTCCTTGTAATACTTTATCGACTCATCTCTCTTGGCCTGGTTCTGCAGCGCGGCTGCGAGGTTCACAACTGCGTTGGAGTCTAGCGGGTTCATTTCGACAGCGCGCCGGTAGGCATTTTCCGCTTCATCAAAACGCTTTAGCGAGAACAAGGCGCTGCCCAGCCTTTCATGAAGAGATCCATCGGTCGGATTGCTGCGGATGGCTTCGCGATATTCGGTGAACGCCTCGTCGTAACGCTTAAGCTCTTCGTAGGTGAGCGCGAGGCTGAGATGTGCAAACGCTGCAAACTCGGGATCGGGCTTGAGCGAAAGTGCAAGCTTTAATTCTCGTATCGCGCCCTCGAAATCTTTCGCTCTTCTCAATTGCGCCCCGCGTTGCTGATGCGCCGGTGCGTAGTTCGGATCAATCCTCAAGGCCTCCTCGATTGCCAGGCGCGCCTTGTTATCATCATCCATTGACGAATGAATCAGCGCCAACTGCACGTAAGCTTCAGGATTCCGAGGATCGGTACTGATCGCCTTCTGGATAAGGGTTAAGGCTTTCGGGTAATCGTTCTTTTTCAATAACGACTTCGCTTCCGCGATCAAAGCTGCCGCATCACCTTGCGTGCTTTGTCCGACGACAACAGCTGACGCGAGAAGAAAGAACAGCAGAACGACAAGCGAAGTAACTCGTCGTTTCACATTGTTCGTTGCGACTGAACTAACCGGTGATGTGCTGATCTCTGGATTGAGGAAAGAAGTGCCGCGTGAGAGTGAGAACACTTTGTTCATTTCGCCTCCTTGATAAAACCCGTGCTGTGGCCTACGTCCAAGGCTACTGCTTCTGGTAGCAAGCGCTTGCACCATCGCGCCTTCGTTGCAAGCACAGCTCCAAACCATACTCGTTCCGTTGAATCCGCCAACTATACGTTTCAGGATTCTCATTGGTTTGCTGCTTCTCGTTCAGACTCGGGTTGCAACTGTTCGTGGAATCAAGCGTTCCCGGACGGGGTGTTAGGCTGAAAGTCGACGCCTGTACGTTGATCGGCCCGGTCTCGCGACCGACTGTAGTCAGCGTGCAGTTGTAGAGTGAGGATTGAATAAATATGGAGTGCTCATACGTGCCATTAGCAAATATTTTGTAGCTGTCGATAGTGGCATTCACTCCGCCGGTTTGGCCCGTGTTTGGGTTGATGTAACTCGAGCCTGAACCACGACGCGCTATCCACTCTCCTACCAGCTCTGCAGGAACACCCGCCGGCACGGGTGTGGGATTAACTGCGGACTGCGTCTTTGGTGTGATCACCGCACCTGGATGAGACGTCTTATAAACCGAGAGTAACAACTGCGCCAGACTATCGGCAGAATTGGTAACGAATGCGTCTAGCAGAAGTGTTTGTATCTTACCTCGCGCATCATTGCGCTGTTCTGGAGTTACATTCGCCAGGCCGTCATAACTCTTCCGCATATTCATGAAGCCGTCGATTGAAGACTGGTCCCGCTTCTCCCAAATCTCAACCAATCTCGCCGTAAACAGAGTTCTTTGAGACTTTGTGAACTTCGAGTCGAGCGCCCATTCGAAGAACTCAGCAAGCTGATCGACGCGTCCGAGAGTGAGAGGCGGATTACCCTGAGCGAGCACTTCGTCTTCGGGTCTTTGTTGAGTTACCGGATTTCGGCTATAGGAAGTGGATCCCGTAAACAGTAGCAGTATTACTAGTGAGCAAAACAGGTGTTTCATGACGACCTCGACGATGAGAAGCGTGGTTGTTGTGGAGGCAACCCGGACTGAGGTTTTCAAATCGGTAAAGGGAGAGAGGGAACCTTAACACAACGGCCGATGGCTGGCGATAGAAAGTGGTCAGAGGAAGAGCGGCCCTGACACAAAAGGCGGCAGACACATGATCATGACGGAACGTCTCAGTCGCACACTCTTAAATCGCTGATGTGGTAGGCTTGGGCATCAACTAACCGCGAGCCGCGGCCGTCCCTCAACCGTTCCCGCTGATGTAGCCATACTGAAAGGCTTCTCTGATGTATAAATCCAACACCTCGCTCTCCCGCGTATTCTTCGGTGGTTTTGTTCGCATGAATTCCTCTCAAATAAAATCTAATCCATGGCGTCAGACAGCGACCCTGCTCATGGCGTTCGGGCTTCTGGCTGCAGTCGTACAGCGCGCAGTCGCGTTTGAGCCAGGGGCAATCTTGATAGCGACGCAGACTGACGAGGAAGTCAAACAGTCAATTGCGCAGATTAATAAGCTAAGTGCTGAAGGCAAGTATGCCGAAGCCATCCCGCTAGCGGAGCGCCTGCTTGGCAGCGTGGAGAAACAGGGAGGGCCTGAGCGACCGATCGTGGC
>Ga0310888_10000307_pt1 | contig 11358 bp, 9 predicted proteins | sample T20D1metaG_FD_202510 | JGI IMG/M metagenome (GOLD analysis project Ga0310888, IMG submission 202510) | Lab incubated soil microbial communities from West Virginia University Organic Research Farm, Morgantown, WV, United States - T20D1 | ecosystem: Environmental > Terrestrial > Soil >...
AATCCAGCGAGCGTAAAGAGGAGCCACACTAAGAGAAAGCCCAGCATTGCCACCAAGGCCCCGAGAAAGCAGATCAAGGAAGTTTCAAATAGCTCCGCCAGCTTCTTTTCGTTTGTCATAGGGAGACACCCTCCTTCAAGCCGATCTCCTCCGAAAAATCGGGAGATCCGGGGATGACATGAGCCAACAGCTACCAAGTGATAGTCATTTGTGCGAAAGTCTAAGCCGGAATTCGTACGAAATCTTGAATTGCCCGCGCTGGGTGGTTGCATTACAATCACGTCGCCACTAGCCCATTGATCAAATTGTGTTGGTTCCGGTGCGGATCGAGCCCCATCCTAGCCGTGAAGTTTTCGGCAAGTCCTCAGAAGGCGCTCAATAAACTCTCAAAGATGTTTCTCAAGGCCGATTTTGGTGGAGCAAAGGGAAAATAACACCTACGAGTTTGGAAGATTTCAGCTGATCAGCGCTGATAGGGTATTGCTGCGCGAAGGCGAACCCGTGGCGCTGACGCCGAAAGTTTTCGACATTTTATTGGCTTTGGTCGAGAACGGCGGAAGGGTTGTAGAGAAAGACGACCTGATGAAGCGCGTCTGGCCAAACACGTTTGTCGAAGAAGGCAATCTCACTCAGAACATTTCGCTACTCAGAAAAGCCCTTGGCGAAACTCCCAATGGCGTGCAATTTATCGAGACCGTTCCCCGTCGAGGTTACCGGTTTGCCGGGGCTGTCCGTGCGCAGATGAGCGGCGCGACACTCAGTCTCCCTTTGCATGATGGCAATCAGGTCTCGACCGACGATTCGTCAAGTAGACAAAACGGAGACCTCAATCCGGTGACGACGGCCGAATCTGCTGCGCCTGTTGCAAACCCGTCTGGCTTCGGACGTCGGATGCCCGGGTTTATAGCTCTAGCCACGTTAGTTGTGATAGCCACAGTCAGCATTGTTTATCTAACCGGATTCGGGAAGGCCGGTAACGCCAGTGCCGACTCGATTCAGTCGATAGCAGTTTTGCCATTCGTTTCTGAAGTGTCTGACTCTGACACGAATTATCTGAACGAAAAGATCTCGGAGAGTTTAATCAACAGTCTTTCGAAGCTCCCGCAATTACGGGTCGTACCGCGCAGTGTTGTCGCCGGCTATCGCGATAAAGATCTTGACCCCCGGCGAATCGCGAAAGAACTGAACGTTCGCGCAATCGTTACCGGGCGAATGCAGCGGCACGGCGACATGATCAGTATTCAGGCAGATTTGATCGACCTGGATAATGTCGCGCAGCTCTGGGGGCAACGCTACGACCACAAGTTGTCAGACGTAATGCTGGTCCAGGAAGACATTTCGCGCGACATCTTTGAGAACCTCCGGCTGAAGCTCAACGTCGAAGAGAAGAAACAGCTCGAGTCGTATCGGTTATATCTCAAAGGCAGGAACGCCTGGAACAAACGAACCGAGGATGGTTTGTTGCAGGGCATCAAGTACTTTGAGCAGGCCATCGAGATCGATCCAAACTACGCTCCTGCTTACGCCGGACTGGCTGACTGCCAGAACATGTTAGTCGTGTACGGCATTCGGCAACCGAAAGAAGGTTTCCCAAAAGCCAAGGAAGCGGCAATTAAAGCTCTGGAGATTGATGAAAAGTTGGCGGAGGCGCACGCATCGCTGGCATTTATCAAGTTCCGTTGGGACTGGGATAGAGCGGGAACCGAGCGCGAGTTTCAGGAAGCAATAAAGCTGAAGCCTTCATATGCACCAGCGCATCAATGGTACAGCTCGTTCCTGGTGGCGGTCGAACGTTTCGACGAAGCGATTGCCGAAGCCAAGCGGACTGATGAATTAGATCCGTTGTCGTTTGTCGCGAGTTCTCACCTTGCGTGGATCTATTACTTATCGGGTCAAAGCGACAATGCTATCGAACAAGCGAAGAAGATTGTCGATCTCGATCCAACGTCGTTCCCCGCTCGACGCTATCTCGGCCTCGCTTATGAACAAAAGGGAATGTATCCGGAGGCGATTTCGGAATTTGAGAAAGGTGTGAAGCTTTCGGGCAGTCCACTGATGCTCGCGTTGTTGGGGCACGCCTACGCTGTTTCCGGCAAGCGCGCCCAAGCACAACAAGTGCTGAACGATCTACAACAACTCCAGAGTCAACGTTACGTTTCTCCTTACACCGTCGCTGCGATCTATTCCGGTCTTAACGATCAGGAACAGGCTTTCAAATGGCTCGACAAGGCGGTGGACGAACGCGACATCTGGCTGATGAACCTCAAGGTGGATCCTGCATTCGTCAAGCTTCGTACGAATCGAAGATTCGGCGACCTGCTAGCAAAGATCCGGCTACGTCCTTAGTCAAACAGTCAGTACCGAACGCGGTAGCGTCGGGTCTAATTACGAGACCACTCAACCTGACGTCCTACGGCCGTCGAATGGCTAAAAGCCTCATGTTTATGTGGAAACCCGGCCTCTCGTCCCCAGTCGTGGAAAATCGGCCCCATTCGGAGTCTCAATAACCATTGACTTGTGTCCTTCGCTATCGTAAAAAGATTATGCCCATTGTCTAAGAGAATGACTCAGCTGCCGCAGCTTCATTCCAAATTTGATACCTCCCTATCACCCGTTTTTAAAGGAGATTCTTTAATGGTCAGACTCAGAAATCTACTCATCGCAGCATGTGTTGTAACGTTCCTCGTCGGCGGTTCTTTGGTACCGCTTGGATTGGCCGATGGTGGTGCGAACCACCAGGTCAGAAACTTAAACTTGGGTGTGTCTGGCGGAAACGTCAACGACTCGACCCGGCGCTTCTGCTGCAGCGGAACGCTCGGCGCGTTGGTAACTGATGGCACCACTCAATACATTCTCAGCAACAACCACGTTCTCGGCCGTTCCGACGCAGCGGCTCCCGGCGAAGATATTTCTCAGCCGGGTTTGATTGATAGCAACTGCAACGTCAGCACTGTTGTTGCTGACTTCACCACGGCCGTACCGCTCGGGCAAAATGTCGATGCGGCAGTCGCGCAGTTGCGTCTAGGAGGGATGAACGCAACGGGAGCGATTGAAGATATCGGCGTTCCGAGTAGCACCGTCGTAGCCCCCTCGGTCGGACTGGGCGTAGCCAAGAGCGGACGTACGACCGGGTTTACAACCGGCACGATTAGCTCAGTCAATACGAGCGTCAGCGTGCAGTATCAAGCTGGCTGCGGACAGGGTAAGAAATTTGTCGTGTCTTACACCGGCCAGGTAGTCATCAACAGCAGCACGTTCAGTGCGGGTGGTGATTCTGGTTCACTGATTGTCACTAATAATGCGTCACACAATCCGGTGGCGCTCCTGTATGCCGGCAGCAGCTCGTCCACGATTGGAAATCCGATCGGAGAAGTTCTGACTAAACTGCAAGCGCGGCTCGGAGCGGCTTCGCTTTCAATTGTGGGCGCGCCTGGCGGCCTCTCGTCCCTTTCAAGCCTTGGCGATCAAGAGGTTGTGCCTTTCATTCGAGGAGGCGGGCGGCAAATGAAACAGCTACCTTCGCAGGCGGCAGCGCGTGCGTCGGCCGTTCTCGAGCGACATCGCGCAAATCTGATGTTTCAGGATGGCGTGATTGGAGCGGGAGTTGGTTTGGCGTCGGACGACGATGATAATACGGCCGCGATCGTAGTCTATGTCGATCGGACTGGAAGAGGCCGACCGGTATTAGCTTCATCGATCGAGGGAGTACCGGTGAGATTGGTCATGACCGATCCATTTATCGCTTACTAAGTCGTTAGCAAACCGGAGTTAACTATGACCGCGGGGCTACTGAGTTTTCAGTGGCCCCGCGTTGTTTGTATTGAAGAATTACGGAGTGAGATCCAGCGCCTCAACAATTCGAGTAAAGGGAATCTGCGCCGTCTCATTCACTTCTTTGACGACCTCGGGGTTACCCGCTTCAAAGAGGCACATGCAGTGGGCTTCGCCCGGTACAAACGTTGTGCGAATGTAGCGCACGTCCTTTCCTTCCGACGTGAACTTGTTACTGGTTTCAATCGCCGCCTTTTGCGCGGCAGCCAATTGGTCCATCTGAATTCCAGGTAAATCGCGTTCGACCATATAGACTGGCATGGGAAAACTCCTCTCAGTTTATTGTGGAAGCACAGGTTAGCACTGATTGTCGGCGATCTCCATTACCGATAGTCCTGTGGTTACCCCCGCGCACGGATCCTTGGATCCAACGTTGAGTGATATCGAACCTTGAGCGGGGGTAAACCACCCTTCCGAACTGCATTTATTCACGCTTGATTTGTTTCATTGCGGCTTGAGGTGCTGATGATCTCGCACGTTGACCTCTGGACTGGTACTTGAGTATTAAGCGTTATCAGTGGGTCGAACGTCTTACACGTAAGTGTTCTAGACGTCAATGAAGTGGTGGCAGGGCAGCGATTGTTTAGAAGTCTACGCTTTGCTTCGTTGTTGGGCGAATGAGCTCATCCAATCTAATTCGGTTGTAGTAGCCGTATACCAGGAGATAAAAGCGCCGACCGCGAGGAGACCCTGGCCCAGGCACCAGAAGACAGTTGTTGGCAAACTGATTCTTCCGTTTCCAAAGCACGCGAGCAGCGCAACTATGATCAGCAGACAGTTGAGGCACCAGCCGCGGCAAATCCGCACCTTGCTTCTACGGAACTCAAAATCGTGCACAAAGTTTTGCGTGTTAGGCGACGTGTAAAGCTCGGTTCGTAGTTGTTCATATGTCATCTTATCCGGCACGTCCTCATTCATCTTGGCAAGCGCCTCAGTCCGTAAACGCTCTTCCAGTTTTTGAAAAATTATATGGCTGACGTTTGCCATGATTATTCCGAGGAGATAGATAACAGAAAGAACTGGAATGAGGGAGATCACAGATTCGATTGAGCTAGCGGAAAGCTTTGGAATCCACGAAGGCTCACCGAAGAAGGCATAGAACGACAGCAACACGAAAAGCAATGCGCCCGTGCCGACAACGACTAGCTCTGCATATAGAGTCGTGATGCTCATAGTGCTGGCCCACGAATTCTAATTTAGTAAATCGCAAATAGTAAATCGGGAATCGTGAATCGAGTTCGACATTCAACTCCCCAGAAGTGCGCAGTTGGGAAGGGGGCAAGCGGGCATGGTGCTCAAGATTAGGAAGCGACAACCAGCGCGCCCCCGCTGCTTCTACGTCCACGACGTTGACTGTTATGTGAATTGAGCGGGGGCGCTCTCGTGGTCGCCACACGAAGTTGAGTAGATGTACCGCTTGCCCCCTTCCCAACTGCGCCTACGCGAGTTGAACTCCGCTTGCCCCCTTCCTGACTGCGCGTTTCGAGTGAGTTGAAATTTGAACACGATTCACGATTAGCTCGGAGTCACGTTCTCACCGAATCGTTTGGCGAGGGAGTTAAGGTAGGAATCCATCGTTGACGTGTGGCCAAGCACGTAGCGCGACATGAAGCGAAAGAGCACGTTTGATACTTCACCGTCTTCAGTGATCTTCACGCGGGTGCCGTCGCCCTCGGGAAGGAATTCGTAGGTCCACTTGCCTGAGTAGCCTAGATCAGTGTTGAGGATCCGCGTGACTAATTTCTGCCCGGGCACGTCTTCAGCAACTTCATAATCAACTGTGTCTGACCCAACCTCCCGAAAAGTTGTCTTTCCAGGTTGCGTCTTAACCTCAACTGATTTCACATCGGAACGCCACGACGGCGAGGAGTTGAAGTCGCGGACGACGTCGTAGACTTCTTTTGGTGATCGATGAAGGAGAATTGACCGCGACGCTGTATGGTTCTTCGGAAGCCTTGAACCAACCAGAGCCATGACGGCAGCTAAAACTACGATGACGACCACGATCGCAATGGCGATTACGATAAGGGTTTTCACGTCTTACTCCTTTAGAAGTCCCTGATTATCCAGCGTCTCTGGGTCCTCTGCGTCTCTGGGTCCTCTGCGTCTCAGCGATCACTGCGTCTCTGCGCCCTCTGCGTCAAATCCTGGTTACTCCCGATACAAACGCAGAGGACGCCGAGACGCGGAGAACGCACAGAGATCGCAGAGAGTTGAGTCAATCATTCCGATATCTTCTTTGCAGCATCGGCCAAGAGCTTGAGACCGCGAAGTGCATCCTTCCGATCGTTTGGCTTTAGTTGTTTCAAGACCGCTTTCACACGAGTGGCATCAAGAACTGAGGTGCCCGATAGTGCTTCCGCGCCTCGTTCGGTCAATCGAATCTCGCGCTTGCGACCATCGTCCTTGTTCGGATCGCTGGTGAGATAGCCGAGCTCTGATAGTCGTGCGATGTAGGCTGACAGCGTTGATGATGAAATGCCGAGATGCTTCGCGAGCTCACGCGGCCTTAAACCGCTTTCGCGATCGAGATGAACAAGGATCGCCGCGTCTTGCGAAGAGATGCGCCATTTGGTCGACACAGCCCGGACGTGATCCGTGTGACAGGCGATATAGATTTGCGGATAAAGACGCTGAACCTCGTAAACGTCGTCGTCATTCATCGGAGTCAGGAGCAGGAGCACGCAGGAGCAGGTTTCGTGCCCCTGGTTGTCTTCTACTGATTGCGGGATTATAGAGGTGTCAGATAGTTCGTCAAATGGAACTAAATCTGGGAGCACGGACGTCCTCTTCCGCACCTGAGCGCGAAGCGCGAATAATCTGCGCGTCTGACGACGCGTCTGCGGACGAGGACGTCCGCGCTCCCAGTGAGGAGTTGGATACACCAGCAATCGGCAATCGGCAATATTTCTAGGCCACCCGCCTCACCTTCGGCACACCCGCCATCGACGGTGCATCTCGCAGGTCTACGGCAACTACAGCACCAGCTCTGGCAAACCGATAACGCCAACCCGTGGCAACCCCGATTGTCGTGAGAGCCGTGTTGCCGATGTAGACAAAGTTCTGAAACGTCGGTGCGGGAGGCGTGTATGAAACTGTGGGCGCCTCATGAGTTTCGACTGGTGGTATCCATCTGTTCTTTCCGCAGCAAGCCATCTTCAACCTCCGGGTCTTCGTAATAAAGTGCAGGCGGAACGGTTTCCTTTCGCTCGGTCACCCGATGCAAAAGAATCGCTCCGCCTGAAAGTGCGAGCCAAAGTAAGACTCGCTCCTTTTTACCACTGCCTATCACCCAGGCCAACGGGGCCGAGACCCAAAGGCTTAGACAATAGAAGCAGTCGATCAGCGTTGCGAAAAATCCTTGACCAACGCGTCGCCGAAGACGGGCAAACATATTCCATGGCCCATCTTCGGAAACGAGCAGGTTAGTAACTCTCCAAACTGAGAGTACACCAAGTATCAACCAGTAGAAGCGCACTTCACTCTTGTATCCCAAGGAGATACGTGTCCGGTCCGTACCCGTAGTCGGCCGAATTGTATCCATTTGTTACCCGCATATTCGCGCCAACATTCACTGAGAAGGTACAGAACGTTTGTCCTGGAGCCAGCCAGTTTCCAGAAGGCGACGGAATGATGTACGCCGTAACGTAGCCGGCACCGTCCGCAAGCGGTTCGTCGGGTGCACGCGTGCCAAACAAACGAGCACAGCTCGTGGCGCTACCGTGCGTATATGAACGTGACAACGCACCACTTGCTTCTCCCATTGGACCAGTCGTTGTCTGAATCGCGAAGTCGCCGATATTGCCTTTCTTAACTGAAAGACCGTATGAGCTGAGAAAACCGCGATCCTGTTTGGCCTTGAACCGCACGGTCAGAACTGCAGGATTCGGTTCGCCACTGAGATCGAACAACGCACAATCACCACCCGCTTGTGAACCCATTTGAACTGATAGGAGATCGAGCTCAGGTGTCGTGTTGTCGATGTAGAGGGTAACCGTGTCAGTTGCGCCGACCACAAAGTTGTTCGATGCATCGTATCCCTGCAATTGAAACTGAACGGTCACAGGCGAAGGTGCGTAGGGCGGGGTTCCAGCGTTGGTGCTAATCACTGCCTTCAGGAACCAGTCAGAGGCAGCCCACGCCAGGTCCATCTCGATGTTGTCGTAAGCCTTCGCCGGTTTCAAAACGCCAAGGTTATCCAATTCCAGGTTGCGATCAAACGGTCCGATCTGTTGCGGCACAAGAAAACCAATCTTCTGGAGAAACATTCCTTCCTGGTAGAACTCCCAGGAACTCCAGCCGCTACCGGTTAGCCGTCGATGACGAATCGTGTATTGCGTCACCTTAGTTGCGCTACCGATGAAGCAGCCAAACAGACGAACCGAACCTCCCCACGCCGCGCACCGTGCTTGCGGCACGTCCGGCAGAGTTGTATCGGTGCAGGTAATGCGTCCTTCAGAATCGAACACAGTCGCGGCGATTCCCAGACGGATAGCCCCGAGTGCCTGAATGTTTCGACCACCCTGACAACCAGTTCTCGGTGGTTTTCTGAAACACAGGTCGATGCGTTTGAAAACCGGAACGTTCCAGTAAGGCGCACTTTCAAACGCGACACCGCCGGGCGCCATCGCATCAAGAAGTTTGACGATAAGATCCGGCATTGACTGTACTACCTCGCTCTCGCCTGGTGCGACGTCAATGTTCGTTTCTTCAATAAACTGACCAATGCTGCGTGTGAAGCGGAACACGTAGTTGCCGTTGCGATCGGTGACGGCCTGGCCCAGGTCTTCTCTCGTTCCTGTCCCCGTATAGGGACCGCCACCGAGTTCGGCAACAGTGCGGTCGTATTCTTCGAAGCGAAGCGGATATCCAGCAAGAGATTCGATCGAGCAAAGCTGAATAATCTTGTCGATGATCGAACCGATCGCAGCTCGATCGAATTCTAAGACCGCAGCTTCGCGAAGACTTGAAACGGCCGCTGTTCGTAGCGACAGTGATTTCTCGGCGGGCGCAGCGTCTCTAGCGCCGCGTGCCGGTTTTACCTCCTCCACTGGCGGTAATCGGAGAAGTTGGACGCGTTTGTCCGGAATCAGGCGATCCTCAGTCAACGGGATCATCATAGGAACAAACGGTCGGGGATCTGGTTCCGGAAATGGTTTCTTGATTCGAACGCGCTCGGGATACAGCTTTTCAATTGCTTTTCGTATTGCCGGATACGTTAGTGACTCACGCAGCACCAAATCAGAGTCAATTACCAACCAATGGGGGAAGCAGGGGAGGAAACATCGTCCACTGTATGCTTTCGCATGTCCATAGACGACAAAGTCAGTTGCGGTCACGGGTGTCGAACAGGTGAGGATCAGATCGTTGAAGTCCTGGTCGCCGCCGGCATCATTGCTTTCAATGTCGAAGCGATAGTTGCCGCCAGAGATCGTTGGGAACTTGATCTGCTCTGCGGAATTGATGAATCCAGAGCCGGGATTGTTTTGGATCTGGATACGCCAGTGTGCGCCAGTAACGGTTGCTGATGTTCCGACAGTGCCTACATAAGTACCGTTTCCGGAATCCGCTCCCGCGACAACGAATTGTTGGGGGAAATCCGCGTTCTTTGATTTTACCGACACGGTCCATGAACCTTGCATCGGAATGGCCATGAGCTAATACCTCCTTCAAGCGCCAGTGTGTGGCGCCGCAAGCAATTGTGAAGTGATAAGCACGTTGGACGGCGCGAGCTTGAAAACGGGAGCGATTGTTCCCGCGGTCGGAATTAGTTGAGCAGGGAAGAACCACTTCGGTGCGAGGAGGAGGTTCTTAATGACCCTGTTTGGTGAAGGTCAAACAGTCGCGCGGTGGGCGCGCAAAGTAGGACCAGCGAGACAAGCGGTGAAGACTAGCCGTCGAATTTCATCGGTCTCATCAGCTAGATTGGCAACTGCTGTACCGTGAGGAACTTTTCGCAGAAGGGCCAGTAACCAGCGGAAATCCGAGGAGTAATCTCGGCAAGTCGAATTTCGCTACTGTCTACTGCAGTGTTTTCTTGTCCTCAGCCGTTCACAGCGAGCGACCGATTTGCTGAGACTTGAAACTAGTCAACTCTCTGCGTGTCCTCGGCGTGTTCTTCGGAGCAAGTTCGGAAGTTCTTGTTTTTGTAAGAACTTTCCCGCAAAGGAGCAAAGAGAGAAAGAATGGCCCCGCGCTGTCTTGGCTTCTTTGCGCCTTGGCGGGAAATGTTTGGTTGCGGCTGTGCTGCGCTGTGTCTCAGCGGTGTTATCTTGAGTTCCCAAGCAAACCAATAAATCAGTGAATAAGTTTCTTTATGGGTTTCTGAGATCCAGGACGTCTACAAAACCGCGGAGACGCCGAGCCCGCAGCGGAACGCGCAGAGAGTTGAGTGGTTCGGAACCGCAGAAGCACACTGTCCTCGCCGAGTGCAGTTCGATCATCTCTACGGTAAAATGCAACCTATAGCCCCTAACGAACATTAACTCTCGTCCGCACCATGCGGATTGTCACGTGCTGATAACGCATGGCTGTTATGCTTTTGTCGAAATCAAAAGCAAGTAAGACATTTCTAAAAGAAAGGCTCATTATGGAAACAAGACCCACGCACGAGCAAGCACAGCTCCACTTGCAAGTTTACGATCTCCGCCGAGAAGAACGTCTTCGCAAAGCCCGCGATTGGTTTCAGCAGAATTACCGCGCTGAAACCATGGAAGAGGCGATGAAGATTAGTGCTCCCGGAACAGAGACCGGCACGCATTTGGGGATGGTGATGGGCTATTGGGAGCAAGCGTGCGCTCTATTGAATTACGGATTACTTCACGAGGATCTTTTCTTCGAAACAAACGTGGAATTCTTCGGAGTTTGGGAAGCGCTCAAGCCAGTCGCCGGTCAATTCCGCGAAGCATTCAAGGACCCGAACATGCTGTCGCACCTTGAGCGAGCAGCAAAACGATACGAGCAATGGCAAGAAGGGCGCGCACCCGGGAACATCGCCATGATGCGCGAATACATGAATCAGGAACGCGCGAAAGCGAAATCGGCGAGCAGCTAATCAGAGAGTGATTACTCCCGCCTTCTGCGTTCTCAAAATCTCTGCGTTCTCAACATCTTTGCTGAGAACGCGGAGATTCTTTTTCCAGGTTCGCGATTCAAGACCTAAAAGAAATCGGCCAAACGTTTAATAGAAGGGTAACCGGCGACAAACCCTAAGAAATAGGAGAGAAACTAATGAGTTCCCCTGAAGCCGCTCTTCAATCAATGATGCAAAACCTTGAAAAGCAAACTGGAAAGTCCTTCGATGAATGGATAAAAATCGTGCGCGCCAGCAAACTCACTAAAGCGCGGCAAATTACGGATCTTCTTAAGGCTGAGCATGGCCTGACGTTCGGATACGCAAACATGATCGCGCTTAAAGCACTGGGCTCAGATGCAGGGTCGTCCAACGCCGACGATCTAGTTGCCGCGCAATACTCGGGAGCTAAAGCACAGCTAAAGCCGATTTATGATGAACTTTTGGCAGCAGTG
>Ga0310888_10000312_pt1 | contig 11282 bp, 23 predicted proteins | sample T20D1metaG_FD_202510 | JGI IMG/M metagenome (GOLD analysis project Ga0310888, IMG submission 202510) | Lab incubated soil microbial communities from West Virginia University Organic Research Farm, Morgantown, WV, United States - T20D1 | ecosystem: Environmental > Terrestrial > Soil >...
CTCAAAACTGCGCTCACCCACGAGGCCGAAAACTACCTGCACCTGGCCGCGCTCCCAGAGGCTCGGGTAGATGGGAAGCGAGACGTCGCAGCCACCGAAAGCCTTGGCTCGAAAGTGCAGGTTATAGCTGCGACCGCCCCTGCGCGTCAGCCCTCGCCTGACCTTATGACGGACCAGATATTCGCAGACGTACTCAGTATAGATGTGCCAGGCCGCGAACTTTTTCCAGGCCGAAGACCACGGGGAGCGATTGACGCGGCTCTTTTGGAGCACACCATCGGACTGCTCCCAGATAATGTGGTAGTGATCGGGCGCCTGCCCCGGCAGGGATTCGCAGCCCTGGCGCGCGGGGTGGTAATTGACCCAACCCAGCACTTCGCCGCGCAGCTCGATACGCGGCGAGATTTCGATCGAGTCGTGCTCGAGCAAGAGGAAATCGCTTTCTGGAATCTGGCGATACATTGCCAGAGAGAGCCGGCGGGTGCCCACCTGCATAACTCTCACGGTCTTCTGGAGGCCCGTGACCTGCTCGACAACTTGAGCGCGCGTATTGGCTTTCATTCGATCCTCCGCGCACGTCCGACGAGTTTATCCAGTGCGGCGATATAGCAGCGAAAGCAGTAGTCCGCTTCGATGACGATCTCGACGTCGGGCGGAGTGCCCTTGGTCATCTTGAAGGTGGAGACGGCGTTTTCGATCTCACCGTGAACGTCACACTTCCAGCGCGGGGGCGTGTAGATGACCTCGACCGGGATCGAGTTTTCGTGCCGCGTCTTGAGGGCATCGTAGTATCTCAACTCGTCGGCGGCGGCGCCAAAGTCGCGGGGGTGTTTATCTCGAAAGTCCTCGCACGGTTCAGGCTCACTGCGGCGGCACGGAATCGGGTCGCTAAACTTCCACTCTTGATCCATCGGTCATCTCCAGAGCGTCGGGTGCGAGAGACCGGTCCCGCGCGCGCTCTTCCAGATACTGGTCAATAAGGGCGAGCGCTTCGGTGCGGTCCTTGGCGTTCGAGAATACACTGGTGAGGTTAGCGAGGCACTGTTCGTATCCGGCCCTGTAGCCGTCGTCGTAGGCGTGCCCCTCGATCCTCAGTCGGTTTTTGCGCTCTGCGTAACCCACGATGAGACCTCCAAATCGGCATTTTCTGACGGTTCCTGGACCGTTAACGGGCCGTCCTCGGGTGTGGTGGTTTCAGGATTAACCGGAGACGGCCCGTGCACGGCCCGGTCACGGAGGACCTCTTCAAGAATACCACGGAAACTGGCGGCGTAAGTGAGCGCGACCTCGGCGGCCTGATCCTCTGGGACGTGATAGAGAATCTTCGCGACCTTGCGCGCGCAGGTCTTGAGATGGCCCAGAACATCGGGTTTCCGGCCACGCTTGCTGCGACGGCGCAAAATCACTTTCTGGTTCCAGCCGTGGAGACCGGCCACCCGCTTCAGGTGATGCTCGACAATCTCGCCCAGGTGATCCCACTCCTCCTGATCCAGGTCCAACTGCCCCATCGTCACCGACAGATATAGCTCCTGAAATCGTGACAGATCGTAGCGTGTGACATTGAGGGCAGTTGAGCCACGGTCAGAGCGGGACCCGATCTCGACCTGGAAGATGGGGAACACCTGCCAATCGAGCATCTGTTTGCGGTAGCGGCGCAGCAGTGTCTTTGAGGTCGAAAGGGAAGTCTTGAGCCCCATCGCCTCGACCAGTTCCCGGTCAGAGGCAGCCACGACGCCTGCAGCCGACATCGGGAGCGACGTCACAGCGTCGAATATCCGAACGAACTTCTCCTCCCCGATCCCGAGCGCCGCGAAGATTGCTTCAACTATTTTGCGATCAAATTCGCATTTAGATACCGGCCGCTGGCCGGTAGACATCTGGTTAGTGCTGCTCTCCATAGCTGGAGACTACCATCACGCGTCAGTCACAGTCAATAGCTGCTGACTGGAATCCTTTTCTTTTTGGCGTAACTGATCTCGGGCGCCATCGCAGACACGATCGAGGAGCATCTCCAGACGATCGGCAGGCCAGGTAATATCTTGCGATGGCGGGATGATCTGTGTCGCATTAACTATACGACTGACAAGATATTTGACCTCGCGCTCGAGACGTGCCGCCGAGGACCTCTTCGGCTTGGGAACCGGTGCCCTGACCTGGACGTGATGATCTGCCGCCCACTCGGCAACAACCCGCGTTGCCTGAGCATCCCAAATGACTTTCTGGCGTTCCAGTGGCAAATGCGTCACATCACCCACGCGATCGTGGCAAAGCGCCACCATTCGCAGCAGGTCGTTCGTGCGATAGCTCGTGGGCTCACGGTAGAACTCACCAGTCTGCCAAGCCTGGAGGGCCTTTCCTTTGATCACAGTGACGATCTCGAGACCAGAGTCGGCCTGATCGGCCTTCAGGCGCTTACGATAGCTGCACATCAACTGCACGCCCGAATTGGGATTTCCCCAGTGGAGCTTGAAGACGTGCGCGGCGCGCGCCGCAAGTTGCGCGTCTGTAATAGTTACCACGTCTGACGCGGGATCGGAGGCGGCAAGCAGGAGACAAAGCAGTGCCCGGGGACCCTTGCTGTAGCCGGCCGCCCGAAACACAGCTTCCTGGGCCTGGTTCATCGTGATCACTCCTGTTGTGGTATTGGGCTGATTTCTGGTAGAATGCATCTGGTTGAACCTTTCAGTTGGGGTATCGGGATTTGGGGGAGTATTCGGCTCCCCCTTTTCCATTTCTGCAGCATCCTACCGTGCCGCGCCGGAATCATCAATCCCACCTAATACTTTTATATAAATCTCTTAGGTTAACAGAGTATTCGGAAGAAGATATGTTAAGAAAAACCTGTGTCGGTGGCGAAAGACTTAGGAGTCTTTGACACCACGGGGCCGGCCGACACCCCCCTCTTATTCACTCGACTCCCACCTCTCCGGGACCAGGTCCACAGGCCGGCAATCTCCTCAATGTGGCCGACCTCTTTCCTCCCACCACTCCCCCATCTCAAACTCGGCCTCGAGCGGAACGAGCGAGAGCGAGTGCAGCCGAGGCGCGCCCGCCGCGCAAGGCGTTAGTCACTCGCCCACCTATTTGAAGATAAAGAAGGGGATGTCGGCCCGCCAAACCCGCGATCGGACTTGGTCAGACTCCCACCCCCAGGAGGTTCAACTAGATGTTTCGCCACCATCTTACCAGGTGGAAGACGCGTAGTACAGTTTTTAAGCTCCGAAATGTGAAACGCTGGAAAATAGGATGGTTCATTCCGGCGTACTCTTGGCGAAAAAGTTAGACCGGGGAGGTGTCTGGGGAGGTGTCAAACATTAAAAGTATATCGCGTTGTCAGCATTGAAGATAGACGACTAACACCAAAGTCTTTAGAATCAACAAGATAGCTAAAACGTGTTATTATGCGTAAGTACTTTGTAATCAGCTACTTACAAAAAAGCCTTGTCTAGCTAGGGAGTACACTAGGCCAGAGCATAGTTAAGTGTAGGTTATTCAAATAGTTACACTCAAAAACGGGCCTAAGTAAGTGGATACTTACTATTCGTTGTAGGTCAATTATATGCGAAACATTTGCACACGAAATGGGCATTAGTTGCGCAACACTGGGATGAGAAAAGAATAATGTGAAATAAAACGCCAATTTAAGTAAATAGCTATTGACACGAATAGGGCGCATATAAAGAATAGGCACACCCCGGAGGAATACCGAAGGGAAGCAAAGGCGGGAAGTAGAGAGCGAAAGCCGCTGATGTCAGAGCGAAGTTTGACAATTGAATTGCCGATTAGCTTGGAGGAAGTACGGAATAGGAAATAAGCCTAATCCGCAATTTTCAGGCTAATCGGGCGGATTATAGGGCGACAAGTTGAGCGAAAGTTCAGCCTATACAGTGTGAGCCATAAGTTACCGCATTATAAGAACTTACAGCAGTTAGCAGTAGCTAACCCTGCGAACCAAAATTTTGACACTATCTAATAGCGATATTCGGCAAGGGCTGAAAGTAAAGTAGCCTTGACACTGTGTAGAGTTAAGGGCGAAAGCTGATGATAGTGATTCAAAGCTAACTGATAGATTTAGGATTGAATTGAGCCGCTCGCCTATCTTACGAGAAGTACCGTTTAAACGGGCCTATACGGGCCTAGGATCAACGTAAACAGAGAAAAGATAGGAGATTACACCATGACGCAGAAAGAACAATTGAGAGAAGAAGCGGCGCAGAATAGCCATAAGACATCGAAGATTGAGCAACCGAGCGAGTACAAGATTCATCTTCCGGCGATTGAGCGATTACAGATAGCGATTTACGAGGAAAGCTATTTGGCAGAGCAAGCGATTGCGTCATTTCGATCGCAGAGCAGTTCAGAAGTGAGATGGGCGGATACTTGCCTGTCGCCTGTGGAACGCGGGAACGCGCGAGACTTGGCAGACAAGTTGAACTCAGCGCAGAGGAATATCAAGCGCCTCTTAAGCCTGATCGCCGTCACAGAGAAAGAACTGATCGAAGATAGGGAAGAGGCAAAGAAGCGGGCGGACGAATTGAAGAGGCAAGAACTGGCGCGGGAGATTCGGGAAGAGAAGCAAGCTGATGCTCAGGGAAGACGGGAACGCGCAGAGGCAAGGTCGGAAGAGCAAGGGCGACGAATCGAAGCAGGCGAACCCTTGTTGAACGGGGCGAACGTCAGCTAATCAGACATCACAGGCGAGCGGCTCAATTGAATCCTAAATCAGATAGAAAGTGAGCATAAATTATGCGGAATCGAGCATTTAAAGATGCGCGTAAGCAGTCAGCAATTATTCAAAATTCTGCGGCTGTCAGACGTTCTGGCAGAGCAAGAATAGTTGCAGACGCGCATGAGCGATTGAGCATGACGACAAGGCGGATTATTGATTGCTTGGGCGATGGTCGCCCGGTCAGCCTTGATGATCTTGCCTTGCTTAAGTCAGAAGCTGAAAGCCTGATCGTTTATGTTTTCAGCTTGGCAGAGAAAAAGAACTAATAGGAGATAAATTGAAAGCCTCCGAGAAGATAGGCGCATACTTGAACAATCAGCTTGCCATTGCCTCTATCAGTCAGACCGCGCTAATGATAGGCGCGTATCTGAACAAACAAGCGGAGGCTTGCAAGCTGAAACGAAAAACGGGTTTAAAATAGGAAGGATTACACCATGACGAAATTCACGATTGAAGACCATGCGTATTTTTCCATGTTGACGACAGTCGGCATGGCTTGTTCAGTAGTAGTGGGGAAGATGTCCGGGGATTTCAAGATACTGGACCAGACCATTGAAGCCTTCGGACTCGCTGTTGGCTATGCGCTGTCTGTGTTGGTCATCATGCTGTACCGGGAATGGCTGTCCCACAGCTACACTCAAAAGTAGGGCGCAAAGTAGCTGAACAGAGAAAAGCCGCCGGGGAGCCATTGCGCGTTCCCCGGCGGCTTTTTTGTGTCTGCTACTATTAAGAAATAACGACGAAACCCTTCGTTTTCAAAATCGCCGCTCGAAATCTCTCTTTTTTTGGGAGACTCGCGCGCGCGATTTTTCTATTTTTGGGGGTGTATCCCCTGAAAACCAAGTGACCGAAAATTGAATAGCAATGCGCGCTAACCAAAAGCCTTCCGACCGGAGGGAGGAATCTGGAATGCGCAAGGAGGCATCTATGAATGCGCGTTTGATCAAAAAAGGTACGGCAAAACCGTTTGCCCATACTGTTGTCGAAAATTCTCCGACCGCGATAATTCCCCATTCGGTTGAAGTGACCGCGCAGGAGGCGACCGTCATCCTGATGACCTGGCGCTCGATGACTGAATCCGAGGCCCGGAAAACCCTTCGCCAGACGCGGTCCCGCGCGCGGGTTGGGTATTTGCCGCCCCTCTGTGTGGCCAGACAATGCCTGGTCCGTCCGACCGCCTACACCGGACAGTCGTGGCGTGTGGAGGGAGAAGCCTACATGGTATCGCTGATTCTCTCATCGATCAGTCGGACTCAGGTTCTGAAGGTTCCCGATCGCGAGTTCTAAAACTGGAGTGTGAAAATATGATACCTGTGCGCGCGATCGCCGCGTTCTATGTGGTCGTGTGCCTGACCTGCGCCGTCTCTGCCCTCAATTTGAGGCTGCCAGAGATGGCGCTTGTTTTTGGCGTACTGACGCTCCCGTTTCTGGGGGTATATTTTGCCTACAGGAGGAACTAATGCCCAAACTCGACACTTATTGTGTGACCTTCACGAAACCGCGCGGGGAGTATTATCTGCTCGCCAATAATGCCGCTGAAGCTCTGGAGAGAGCCGTGCGCGCGCAGTTCAAGTCCGAGGAGTATACCTACGACCTGGACATCAACGCCGACTGGTATGCCATCGGCTCGCCGCGCCTCTACCACCTGTGCAAACCGCGCCCCGATAATGCCTACGCTCGCGTTGGCCGAACCTTCGTTGCCGGTGTCGATAAACTGGAGGAGTAATGGCTCAATCTACCAATCTCCGCGTCTGTGTTTTCCGCAAGTCCGTGCAGGATCGGCTCAAAGAATCCGAGTCGCCGGGCCTGTTCGACAATGTGACTATCCACATCTTTGAGGACGGGACCGCCATCTTCATTCTCAATCGACAGCACTCCTCGCGCGAGGACCGTTTCACACACCTGGGGGACCTGCTCTCCTGGTATCAGGGCAATAATGTGCCGGCTCTTTTGCCCGGTGAAATCCTCTGTTTCGTGGAGTGTTTCAGGCAGCTGCGCGAGCTCGGCGGCTGTACCGATTCCGACGTCCAGCAATCCAAATTCAGGGGGGAATAATGGAAACCAAACGACTGTATTTCAATGTCGATGCGCGTCCCAAAGTCGGGGAACCTCTGACCTACCTGGAATATGCGACCGGGGAGTGCGAGGCCGTCTACACCCATCGCGGGTTCTCGGCGCTCGATAACGCGGGAACCCGAATGCTTGTCGCCGACCTGGTCTATATGGGAATGCGCGTCCAGGTCACGCCCGCACACGAACAGGCCGAGGATGCCATCGAGGCCGAGAGTACGCCCGACATCATCAAAATGGCGTGGTTTCTGTTTGATGACAATGACCGCGACAGCTTCGCGGAGGCTCTCTCCACGGTGCTCGATTCGTTCGACACCAAGACAAAGATCACACTCGCGCGCGCCTTCGAGAATCCCGATGTCCAGTCAGCCCTCGCCAGATGCGCGCAAATCTCTGGACTGCTGCCCGAGCAATACCAGCAACTCAAAAAGGAGGACGCGTGACATCCCGAACTGCAGCCCACCGTCGCAACCGCCGGCGCCGTGCGTTTAATCGCGCGGAGAAGTGGCTCTTTTTGGCTGAACTGCTAAACTCGGCCGCCTCGCCTTTCGCATATTGTGACTGGAGGTAATCGATGAGACGCAAACTGTGGCAGATGTGCTGGCGAAGTGTTCGCACTCCGGGGGACCAGACGTGTCTCCCGGACCCGGCGCGCAAAATCGCGCTTCATTGTCTCGAAGTGCGCGAGAATCGCAATCCCGATCCGCGCTCCGAGCGCCTGCGCCGGCTCTGCAATGAACTGTGGATGCGCCGACACTTACTCAAACAACTGCGCGCGCACTCTGATCCCAGCTGTTACCAGGTCCCCGAGTTCTACGATGCCCGCCACGAGGGGCAGTATGGCCAACAGCGCGGGGAGTCCCGCATCACCCGAATGGGACTTCAAAAGGAGGTCAAATGATCCACATCAAACGTATTGTCAAAACCTGCGACGCCTGTCCCGCGCAGTGGGACGCCGAGACCGAGGACGGCCGCTATGTCTATATCCGCTACCGCTACGGCTTCCTCTCTGTCTCTGTCGATGGGGAAAGGATCGTGGGAAAAGAGGTCGGAGACCCACTCGACGGAGTTATGAACTTCGACGAGCTCAAGGTGAACCTCGCCGATGAGTTCTCATTCCATTGCCAGGAGGACTAGATGCCCTACACCAATCACCGCCGCGTCAAAATCCACGTCTCGCGCGCCGAGGCCAAACGCATCAAGGCCACGCGCGCGGTCAATCCGCCTGATCAAAACGACGAGCTACCGGAGGCCTTCTTCGCCGCCGATGGATTTTATTTCGTGCTCCACGTCTCCGACCTCTTCAATGACTTTGATGGGCGATTGTGCTTCGACGAGGAGGCCGGTCAGTGCTACCTGGAGGCTCCGCGCCATCGATTGGCCGCCGTCGTCTCCATCATCAGCAACTACGTCAAACCGGAGGAACTGTGAAACTCACCATCTTCTGCCAGAAAAACGGCGCGCGCGATTGGACACTCAAGATCAAGATGGGTGTCGTCCGCTACGAAATGCCCGATCTTATCTCCCGTAAAGCGTGCCTGAATATGGCGCGCAAATTCCTAAACTCGGAGGCCTCGCCTTTCAAACTTCAGATGGAGAAGAAACTATGAATCAAAATCCCGTTCCCGTTCAACTGACCGGCCGCGCGCTCACGGCGTGGCAGGTTCTAAACGCCCACGGGCCGGCGGCTGACATCCTGGTCGCAACCACGATGATCCTCGAAGCCGTCGCCCGACTCTCCGAGCAGTCTGCCACAGGTTTCAACCAGGCCGCCGAGGTACTCTACCGTGTGGCTGAATCTCCCGACCAGATCGGGACCGAACCACTCAGGCCCGTCCTTCGCGCTTGTATTCGCGAGCTCGGACACCACTTTCACGTCTTCGCGGTCTCTTTTGAGGCCGCCGATCGCCTCGAAGAAGAGGAACGTCTACAAAGAGAGAGCGAGCTCCCACCGAGCGGTGAGTGAGCGCGTCTTTCACATTTCTCAACAATCACTTTTGGTCAAACAATTCCTGGAGGATATATGTCACAGAATACTGGTATTGCCACGTCCGTTGAAACCACCAACAATTCCACGTTCGCCGTCGAACAGGAAGCCAACCTCGAACAGGCGTACGCCTACCTGGGCGCCGTCTCCGCGTTGACCATCCCCGCCGTTCGCGCGCTCAAAATCGCCGGTCTCGGCGACCCCGTGGGCGACCGCCGCACGGACCTCTTCAAGCTGAAACTGCCCTTCCAGTCGCTCCAGCAGGCCCTCAAGAACGTGGCCGACGCGATGCCCGCGCCCGAGGGTGTCGCCAAACCCAAGTCGGACCTGGTCTACTCCAAGGAACTCGCGGCCGAGAACGCCCAGGCTCTCACCGATCTCCGCAAGTACCTCTCCAACCAGGTCGCGCCACTGATCGAATCGCTCCAACTCGGAGACGTCGAGCCGTCCGTCGAACTGCGCCTGCGCATCGAGGCCGCCCGCAAGCAGGTGCTCTCGGTCAACAAGGTGCTGTCGTTCATCTTCGATGAGCTCAAGCCCGAGAAGGCCGAGCCGGAAGCCGAAGAGGAAGTCGAAGAAACGATCGGCGACGATGACGGAATCTAGTTATGAGCGATAGAATCCGGTCTGGTGTAATCCCCGATGTGGGGGTGGGGGACGAACCCACCCCCCTTTTTTTAACCGTACCGCTCATTGACCTCGCCCCGTGCTCCAGGTGTGGAGTCTGGTCTGACCTGACCGATGGAGACTTCAAACTGTGCGCCGACTGCGAGGAGAAAGTGAGATTCAAAGATGAGCAGTCTTTTTGACAATCTGCCGAAAGACCCACCGCGCCCTGATCCCACGGCCGTCACACTCTCGGGGCAATACCATCCACTGGTCGACATCCAGGACGGCGACCTCGATCCCGATAAGATTGAAGCGTGGCTCCTTCAGCGCCCCTTCAACACAGAGTTTCAGCGCATATCCCCGTGTGACTGCCCGCTCGCGTGCTACCTGCGCGATCTCCTCTCGAAGCGGTTCCCCGGCGAGCCCTTCACGGTCACTGTCAATAATGCGCGCGTCTCCTTTACGGCTATTTCGAGCGAGGGCGGCATCGCCTGGCACGATCTCGACAAGATGCTGCAAAACTTCATCAAGCGCGTCGATGCCGGCGGCTACACCCAGATCACCGCAGCGCAGGCTCTCAGTTGCCTCCAGGCTGCGAAAGGCGAGGCTTCCGAGTTTAGAAAGGTGGATAAAAATGCCATACCCGGGAATGACTGACGAGGGATTCCAGGACTTCCTGAAGTCGCAACCCGAGGGCCGCACGTTCAAGTGCGGCTCCGCCTTCTATTGCCCGCTCGCAGAGTACCTGCTCCACCTCTGCAGCCAATCACCGCTCCCGCAAGGGATGAAATACTACGTCTCAGTCACACACGAACGGCACGCGGTCTGGACGCACCAGGTGGGCGCTGATCGGTTTGCTTCCTGTGACGGCTACTCCAATGACGTCTGGATGCGTGAAGTCATTCACCGCGTCGACCAGGAGCCGATCCGCACTGACGTCACCGTCGAGCGCGTGCTCGAAATCCTCGAGGAGGTGCGCCGTGGCTAAACTTCGCTACAACGTCTGGATCGACATCGAACAGGTCGTCCTCGATGAGAATGACAACCAGGTCCACTGGCAGGACGAACTCTTTCTGCCCGTCTCGGTCGCCTCCGAGGTCGAGTGGTATACCGCGAAGGGGACGATCCTTCACGCCATCTCCGCGCTCTGCCCTCCGTGGGACTCACAGATCGAAGAGGTCGAAAAGTGGACCGAACCCGAATACAAAGAGGAGGAATAATGCACGCACAACGCTATGTCGACGTGGCGGCCCTCTTAGAAGAGCACGCCGCGCACTTCCGCGAGGGCGATCTGACTGCCACGCGCGAGACTCTCTACCGAATGATCGATGACCTCTTCGTCGAGGCTCTCTGGCAGTACTGTCGAAACACGATGACCGCCATCGAACTCTATGAACTGATCCGGCGGGAGTCCGATCCGGGCTTTCCTGACGCCCGGATCAACGATCCCCGCATCAATGCTCTAGTCCCGCTCTTTGAATAACCCGGAGGCAACTATGGAACTTCGCTATAACGTGTGGCTGCAGGTCGAGCGCGTCCTCACGACCGAAGGGGACGACCACGACCTGCCAGACGAACAGAAGTGGACCGACTCCGACTATGGGCCGGTCCTGATGGCGCACGAAATACCCTTCGAGGATATGCGCAGCTATGTCGGGGGCGTCCACTGGTCCCTCACTCGCGAGCGCGATCACATTGGCCTCGTGGAAGAAGAAATCAAAGCCTGGGAGCCCGAGTCCCTGGAGGATTTAGGATATGAGTGAACCCAAAATCGAAATCACACTGGACGGTCTGGAGGCGTATCTCAATACGCTGCCGCCTGACATCCGGTTCCCGTGCCAGCACGGGTCCAAATGCTTCGTCGCCGAGTATGTCATCCATCTTCTG
>Ga0310888_10000313_pt1 | contig 11267 bp, 4 predicted proteins | sample T20D1metaG_FD_202510 | JGI IMG/M metagenome (GOLD analysis project Ga0310888, IMG submission 202510) | Lab incubated soil microbial communities from West Virginia University Organic Research Farm, Morgantown, WV, United States - T20D1 | ecosystem: Environmental > Terrestrial > Soil >...
CACAAACAAGACCCCGATGTCCCAGCCGGTTATCTTTATGCTTATGCGGGGGCCCTGCGGGACGCGCTAATTTCAGCAATCAATCTCGACACTTTTCAGCGTCACGCGGACAAAGTCGTGATGGCGAATCCAGCGCAACTCGTGAACACGATTCATTCACTTTTCCACACGTACGAAGACAAATTCATCCTGACCCCTAACTATCACGTGTTCGAAATGTATATGCCACACTCCGGAGCTACGGCGTTGAGAACAGAATTCATCGCGCCGAAGGTGGGTTTTACAAGACTGGATGCGCAGCGAAGAGAAACGCCAGTGGCTCTGTGGGGATTGAACGGCTCGGCTTCGTTGAAAGATAAACAGCTGGTGCTGACTGTGGTGAATCCGCACCACAATCAAACGAGAGAAACAGAGATTGCGATTCGCGGCGCGTCAATAACGTCCGGTCAAAGCCGGACGCTTGCGTCCACTGATATCCACGCACGTAACAGTTTTACAAATCCGCACGCGTTGGAACCGAAGGATGCCCCAGTGAACGCAAAAGGATCGAGTTTCGTTTTTCAGTTTGCGCCGGCGTCAGTCACGCAGCTTGTCTTTACCTTGAGCTGACAGCGGCCTTCGCGATTTCGACGGCAAAAACATGGGTTGGTCCAAACATGTTCGAGCGGAATACGATCCATTTCATGTCTGGCGTGAAAGTCACGTTTGGTTCAAGGTTGTAATTGTGCTTCGCGAGATTGACGAGTTTCTCTGCCCTCAAAACTCCCGGCTTGATTAGATCCTTCGCATTTGGCAATTCGCCATCAGTGCGGTCGCGCACCATCTCCGGTCTGAACAGATAGATCCACTGTCCGTTGTCAGGCGCGGCGACGCTGTTGGGACCACCGCCATCTCCGGCGAAGAGTTTTCCATCGGGGGAAACGTTGAAGTGAACGGACCATTCCCTGCGCTCGAGGTGATACCAGATCCGCTCACGGCTATCGACGTTATACCCTGCCACCCAAAAAACCTCGCTGCGCGGTGTCTGCAAGTCGTACCAGATCCACTTACCATCAGCGGCAAACCATTCGTGTCCTTCGATCTCCATCAGCATTGTGCGCCGGTGAATCTGGGTTAACTGAGTCCCGTCCGTGCGAATGGTCCAGGTGCGATCAACTTTGTGCCAGGGACCTTCATGGCAATACATCAGCAGCGTCGGATCGGTTGGTGAGAATTGTATGTGGTTGTACCAGTCAGTGCCGCGCAGCAGTGTTTTTATTTCAGCAGTTTTGGTGTTGACGGTGATGAGTTGCAGCGGTCTTCTCTCTGCCAGGCGATCTTCCATCATCTGACCTTTGCCAGGATAAGCATCGCCGCGTGACGGCTGAGGTGGCGCTGGTGGTCGGCCTTCTTTGATCGCGGCTACCGCTTTATCATCAATGATTCCCGCCAGTAACGATTCGTCCGCATTGACACTTGAAACGGATGCGCCCGGGGGTAACTTCGCGATCTCACGTGTCGCCTTTGTGTTCGGATCGGTCGCATAAACTGTGATTGATCGAACACCATTGTTTGTCACCGTGCGCGTGTAATAGACCTGACCGCTTTTGTGGCCGACGATAATCACACCAACACGGCCATCTACGACTTTCTCGATCGCGCGAGTCTTTAAGTTGATTGTTGAAAGTCCCGTAGGAGTTGTGATCAGAAGTTTCTGTCCGTCGGGCGTGTAGGGGTTTTGATGAAAATACAAACTCGCGCTGCCCGGTTCGTCGGACAAACGAATCACGCGGTGGCCAGTGTCGGGATCGATCCATTCGCGCGGTGGATCCGATTGTTGGGCAACCGCGGTGACCGCAAGCAAATGTAAGCCAATGAGAATTGCAGTAAGTTTCATCTCACCTACCTCAGTAGATATTGAAAAGGCGGCGGCGCTATTCGGCCACCGCCTTTTGGATCAACGCTTCGCCACTATTCATCAGTACCGTGCGCGGTAGCGGACGGCTAAGACTCAACGTCGGAGCATGCGGTGCTATTGATATCACGTGTTGAGTGGTGGCCGTCCGCTAACCCGACGTGTCGGGCTACTGAATCCAGCTAATGCACCTCGACCGCGTTCTAAAAGTAAACTCGAATTCCGAACTGAAGATAACGCGGCAGCAGTATTGAACTGGAACCAGCGAGCGATCCGAAGTTGCTATCGTATGTCTGACGAACGCGATAAAGCCTGAACCCATCGAGATTTCTGATGTCAAAAGACAATGGATCTCGTGTCGCAAAGCCTTGCGGCAGCGGGACGTGGAAGAAGTCTAAGGGCAAGTTGCCGGTTTGTGGACCAAGTGGTCCAGGTTGACGCGTCGCATTAACGTTCGCACGTATCGCGGCCAACTGTGCAGCGCCTGCGGGAGTTGTAGCCGCGGGCTGGCCATTGAACGAAGCCCAGGTGTTGTATTCGGCAGCCGTAATTGGTTGATTGACTCCGCTGACGGCCTCATTAGTAATTTCAGTTGGGAATGTACCGAGACCAAACGGAGTGTTGCCAGTGTTGTTGTAGCGGAGGTTCGGATGATTGAAAGCATTGATAAGATCAACTCTAAAGTTGATCCTTCGTTTTCCTTCGCCACCAATAAACGGCATCGGGAAGTCCTTCGACAGTGAAAAATCAAAGTACTCCTGGCGTGGCGAGCGAATGTCCATCGACCGCGGAGCATTGCCAAGCGTTCCCTTCACCGGCCGCATGAATGCTGCCGGATTAATGAAAGGTTCGCAGCCTGATGGTGGTGCCGAACTACCAGTTGGACAGTCTCGCTTCCACAACGGATTGCGGATTGGAACTCCCGGAACCAAGTCGGGTCTCACATACCGATTGAAAAGCACGCCACCAAGTTTGTTCGGATCGGTAATGAACGGCAGGAATGGGAGACCACCGGGCAAACGCAGTACGCCGGAAACTATCCATCCTCCGGCCAGCGCATCAACCAAGCCATTAGGGTTGCTCATGTACTTACGGCCGCGGCCAAAGGGAATGTCCCAAATACCCGTCGCCGTGAAGTTGTGCTTGATATCAAAAGTAGAGAGTGCTCGATCCTGTTGCAGATCACCACCGAGCGCAGCCTGTGGACGCGCCTGACCAGTCGATAACGTTCGGGTATCGGGGCTCGCATCGGAAGCTGTGTCAAGGCTCTTCGCGTAGGTGTAATTGGCGGTAAAGGTGACGCCTCTGCTCACGCGACGACGGATATCGATATAACCCGCATGTCGGATTGAACTTCCCCTATCATCGTAATAGGTGTTGAGCGGATCGAAACCGGCAAACGAACTAAAGATGCTGGCGCGCGAAACGGTAATCACTGAGCCTTGAAGATTCGTACGTTGAAGTGGATCGGCGATCAGCGTAGTAGCATCAACGTTGGGGCAAGTCGCACACAAACCCGATGATTCCAATTGCTCAACCGCGTCAACGTTACGCGGATTGATGTTCACGAAAGGAAGGAAGAGATGAGTCGACCTGTTGCCGACGTAAGCTACCTCAACAACCGTGTTCTTGATTGGCTCAAATTGAAATGAGAGATTCCAATTCTGCACCCTCGGTACTTTGCCACTCGCGTCGGTTCCGCCAGTACCCACCGCAAATCCGGGGATGCCAAGGCTCTTCAGGAAAACCAACCCGTTCGAATCGGTTCCGAGAACTGCATCAAGATTGCTCACCGCTACCTGTAACGGCGCATTGCCCGACAAGCGAATTGGCTGCGTCGGATCGGGCGTACCACCAACTGCAGAGCCGGCAGCGACTGTTCCAACATTGACGAAGCCGCCGAAATCCGGATTCGGCGTGCGATTGTTGCCGGTGAGCGTCGCGTGCGAAACACCGTAGCCGCCTCGAACAACCAGGGATCGCTTCTCGAGGTCGAGGCCAAAAATTTTCATTTTCGGACTCCACGCGAACCCGAAGCGCGGCTCGAAACCCCAATAGTCGGTTGGGACCAGGTATTTCGAACGCCCGCCACGACCCGCAAAAGCAAAGGGCACGACGTTTATGGATGTGGGCACCGAGGCTGGAATCGCCGTCGTAGCCGGAACACCCAAATTCGTTGCTAGTGTTCGGCGCTGAGCGTCAGTCAGAGCAAAAGGCTGGGCCAAGTCAGGCCTGAACACACCCTGGTTATTGTGGTGTTCCTCACGTGGCAACTGCAGCGAATATCGCAGGCCAAGGTTGAGAGTGAGATTAGGACGAACGCGCCAATCGTTCTGTACAAAGCCCGCGAAACTCTTCCAGCGGTAGTCGTAGTCGAAAATCAGTGGTCGAATATCGACGGAGTTTGGAACGCCAATCAACGTGCTGGCTACCGTGTTTCCCCCGTTTGCAGTACCGGTGCCTCGATTGCTACTCGTATTCACAACGCGAAAGTCCCATCTTCCTCCGGATGCGGCGAAGAAAGGCGTCGCGGTCAGCCGCGCATCATTGTAATCCACGCCGAACTTCCACGTGTTATTCCCCTTTGTCCAGTAGACAATGTCATTAACGCTGTAGCGCTGTTCGACGTTGAAGTTGTTTGTCGATGCGGCTGATCCGATATCGGCGTTTACGTAATTATTGTCACGCGCGATCAGGAACAAGGGGATGCCACCCTGCGTAAGATGAGGGAGTCCGAGGTCACCCGCGTAGCTTCGTCCACTTTTGATTGCGAACTCCGGAGAATAATCTTCACTGAAGTTCCCACGGGTGTAGCTAAGCCTAAGATCGTTAACGAATGTCGGAGTAATGATGTTGTTGAAGCCGAGCAGATATTGCTTCGCGTCGCTAAACACGCCCGCGTTGCCATTAATATCGCCGCCCGCACCGCGGATGCCGATCGCTGGGGTTTTCGTGAAGCGGAAATTGACCTTCGCATTGTCCGTAAAGCTGTGGTCCAGTCGCAGTGTGTAACGGGTCTCGTCTTGAGTAACTGAGCGCTGAAGGAAAAAGTTCCGGACATTGCCGTTATCGAGGAAGTAGTTACCGGCTGGTGGCATGTTAGAAAGCACCTGGCGACCAGCTGGATCAATGAACTCCGCGGGAATAATGTTAAGAAGTGGATTCGGGCTGGCATTGATCGCCCCGGTGCATTGCGGTGTTTGCAACGTCACGCCCTGATATACCTGGTTGACGAGAATCCGTCGCGGATCGTTGAACTGGCAGTACTGATTTCCCGTCGCCAATTGAATCGGCACCAGCTTGCCTTGGAAGAGCACGAATTGCTGGTAGATAGTCGCAGCAGTCGTACCCAGCGAAGTGAGTCCAAGCTGACTCGCAACACTCGCCGGAACCACGCCGGCTGCTGTTCTCACCAGGTTGTTGAAGTTACCTGATAGTTGAGTTGCATCAGGTACCAAACCGGTCGATGTAACGAAATCTTGCCGCCACCGCGGTTCATACGCGAAGAAGAAGAAACTTTTGTTCTTGCCGTTGTAGAAATGGTCGCCGCCCTCGCCAAACTTTGGCAGGATAATTGGACCGCCCACAGTCAATGAAACCTGGTTGTAACGAAGGTTGTTATTCGGTCGCGGGGCAGTCCCGATCGTAAAGGGGATCGCATTGAATTCTGGATTGCGGTGATACCAAAGCGCGACTCCGTTGAAGCTGTTCGAGCCGGACTTTGTGGTCACGTTGATTACACCACCAGATGTGTTGCCGAACTCAGCCGAGAATACCGAAGTTTGAACGGTAAACTCCTGCACTGTCTCCGGCGTAAAACTCACCACAGCACGTGCGATACCGACGCCAGTATTGTTAACGCCATCCGCGAGAATTGATGTGCTGCCGGCGCGACCGCCATTCAAATTCAAGTTGAAACCCGGAACGGGCTGACCCGATGTCACTTCTGGATCTTCACTGCCTGCATCGCCCGTAACGTTAGGAGCAGTGAGAGCGAGATCGAGAACGCTGCGATTGTTCAATGGAACGTCTTGAAGTTGGCGTGACGTTATAGTTTGACTCGTCGTTCCGTTATCAGCATTGATCAATGGCGCATCGGCAGTGATCATTACTTGTTCCGAAACCAAACCTGCTTCCAGCGTCACATTCGCGGTTGCGACAGCGGCTGTATCCACTTTTATTGGTTCGATGACGGCTTTCTTGAAGCCCTTGGCTTCTACGGCAATGCTGTAGGTGACTGGATCGAGTGACGGCACACTGAACCCGCCTGACTCGCTACTCGTCACAGACACCTTCTGACCGGTGCGCAGATTGGTAACTGTTATCGTGGCGCCCGGTACCTGGGCACCATTGCTATCAGTGACGGTTCCACTGATGCTTCCCTTATTGGTCTGACCAAACGTAACGACAGCGCTGAGGATGATGACAGTGATAGTCAAGAGCAAACGCATGGTTTTATTCTCCTCGTTCTCACAGAATGAGTCTTTACTTGTTTGGGCGGAGCCTTCGGTGAAACGCCTTTCACAGCCCTTCAGTTCGGGGAAACGGAAGAGAAAAAGCGTCGGCCACGGGGGCCACGATTACTCTATTTGGGCGGCCATTATATCCCTTCCAAAAGGGAATGCAAGAAATTCCACAATTTTAAGTGGACTAACCAGCACGCGTCATTTTCACGGGTTGGGTTGGCCACGACTTTGTGTCGTTGGACTAAGGCATTGGTTGCGAGACCAGGCGAATTGGTCCTAATAACCCGGATGGAATCGGTTGCACTTTGTCCATGTCCTGCGCTTGAAATCGTTCGCCGTAGCGAAGATTCAGTAAGCGATAATCCGGAAGTTTTCTCCCCGCCATGTAGTTCAGTGCGAGATTTGCAACTACAACTCGAACCTTGTTTTCGCCCGAACGCAAAAGACTTGTCACATCGAGCTGATAAGGCGGGCACCAGATTGCTCCCGCACGACGATCGTTGATGTAGACGACAGCAGCTTCACGCACTGGCGCGTCGAGCCACGCTTGCATTCCTGAGCGTAGAGATTGTTCGGCGATTGGTGTCCCCTCACCAAAATCCAACCACACAGTCAGTCCTGCTTGTAGAAACTCGTTTGGTACATTTATTCCTTTTTCGTAAGTTGCGGTTCCGGAGAAGTAACGCGTGGCATCGCTTTCAGTCCACGAACTTAACTGGTCCATGACGATGGGTTTCGGGTTGTTGCCGAAAGTGACTTCCCAGCCAGTGCTGAGATCAATCGCAGAAGGAACTGTAGCTCTACTGTTGTTCGCGCGAGCAGGTAAGGTCCGTCTTGAAAACACTAGTATGCGCGAGCCATAAGGCTCAAGTTCTAGTGCGACAGTAGTTGTGCCTTCAGACGTCTTTCCGATTTTCGCTGCCGTCACTCTTCCCGACATAGGATCCCACCATTCAGGCTGCATGTGTGCAACACGGAATGTCGCCTGGACCGTTTGTCTGACATTCGCGGTATTGGCAACGAAATAGATTTCAGCATCGCCTGTGCTTCTGTGAACGAATCCCATTTCAGGAACAGGTGCTTGCAACGACATGTCTGGTTGCAGCAAACCAGGTAGCTTGCTTGCGAGTTGTTGTTTTTCATCCTGGATGAAATGACCTTTAGCAGAAGCACCTTCGAATAGTCGTTTCACAATCTCTCGTAGCTCTGCCTGGTCCGCCGCACTTGCTTTCATGCCCGGCACAATCTGCGGTTGTCGGCGGGTAGCGATCACGATGCCACCGCCCCGCGCAAACTCGTCGAGCTTCCGCATTGTCTCCAGCGGAATGCGTTCCACGCTAGGAAGAACAACCGCACGATAGCGAGCAGCACCGAGCACCAATTTGTCTTGCTCAATCCTGCCTGACTTCATCAAGACGTCGTCATCGAAGAAATCAAAGTTGTAACCAGACTCGAGTATTGAGCTTATGACGTCAGTCCCGACGCGCTCGCGTAGCGTGTCGATTAAGTTGCCATTCGAAACATGAGCCCAGCCGTCATCGTTGGGCAGGTAAAGTGCTACGTCGTTGACGGCCGCCCCCTGGCGTAGCAGAAAACTTGAGCGTTGCAAGTAAGTCGCAATGTCAGGCATTACGATCCACCAGGGATTCTTCTCGTCAAAAACGGCCGCAGCATAGAAACGCCACCCGGGATACTCAACGCCTTCGGACGTGTAAGGCCATCCATGCCCGATGAGTTGGTTGATTCCCATCAGGAAATGACGGTCAGCTTCCGCTTTCATGTCGAGCGGCGTTGCGCGAAATGAAGGCGAGTGCAACCACGTCCATGTCTCCGACGAAGTCACCGGACGTCCATAAATGTGACTGGCGGACGAAGCCCATCGCGTCCCGCGCACTACCTTCCATTGAGCACCCTCGCCCTCAGGCAAATCGACGTTTGCGTAACTTGAAAGAGACACTGAGGGAACACCGTAATTCTGCACGCGAAGCAAAGTACGATTACGCTTTGCCCAATCGTGCAGGGGCTGGAGAAAGCGTTCACTGTAAAGTTCCGAGATTGTCTTGCCCCAATCACGCCGGATCTCCAACGTCTTGGAACCAATGTCGCCAATCAATGCCGGCAGGTAAGGTTTCAAATCGTAGCCACGGCGAGTCTTGAATTCATCGAGTAAGTCGCTGGTCCAATCATGGTTATAAACTTCCAGACTATCGCAGAAGACCGCGTAAGGAGGATTTGATCCGAACGCCTGCATCAAACGATCGCCGACGCTGTTCAGGTAACGCTCTGTTGCCGGGCGGTCGAGATGATTCAGCACGTAACCTTCTGCTCCAACCGCTGGACGCTTTACCTGCATGCCTGTGCGACCGGCAATAAAAAAGAGCACCTCTTGAGACTCATCGACGTTTTCCGGCAACCAGACCGCTCCGTCATGAATGTCGGTTAACTCTCGCAGGCTGTTGCTGTCGATATATAACGGCGCTTGTCGAGGTGGCTGACCAGTTACTGTTTGCGTTTGTGTGCGGGCAAGGAACACCGCCAGAAGTTTTTCGCCGGCGGTGAGATTTGGAGTGGGAATACGACGCGCACCGCGTTGTACCTTCACGCGCTCCGATCGCAACATGCCAGCAGCGTCAGTGATCGGCACGGATGGACCGCCGAACGGCCAGCCGCTGCCGAGCGTCAGATCCATGCGCAAGCCCAGCTCGCGCGACTTGGCAGAAACAAAGCGAAGCGCATCGATGAATTCATCTGATAGAAAAGGGAGATTCTTGATACCAAGTGCTGGGTCATCCGGGAGCATCGGATAAACGGGTTGCACTTCAAACCCGCCGATGCCGCCTTCTTTCATCAGCCGCATTTCTCGTTCGAGCTGAGCTTTGGTAACCGATGGTCCAAACCACCACCAACGCATCATGATCCTTGCATCATCCGGCGGGCGCTCAAATCCGCGTTGTAGTTCTGTGATGTTCTGCGCTCGCACCGGTAGTAAACCGACTGTGAGCAGGAAAAAGGTCGTAATAGAAATGGTTTTGCATCGCTTCATGGGACGTCTGTTGAGAATCATTCTCTGTGCAACTTCAGTGTTCTCGGTGTCTTTGTGGTGGATTTCTCTTTCATCTTCAAAAACCACCACGGAGACACTGAGAACACAAAGGTTGCACAGAGATTTCTAGTTCAAATGAAACACTTCATCCAAATCACTTGCTGATGGACTGTTGTCGGGATTCGTCAACATCAGCTCTTCCATGTGGGCCCACCAACGCCGGCAAGCTTCAGTCTGGGCAATTTGCTGCCAACGTTCTTCCGATTCGATCTCAGCATACGCAAACAGTCGATCCGTATTTCGATCCAGGAAGATCGAGTAATTACTGACTCCATGTTTTTTCAGCACCGCTTCGAGTTCAGGCCAAATTGGATTATGACGACGTTCATATTCTTCCTGACAATCAGGCTTGAGCGTCATTAGGAATGCTTTTCGAATCATCGCCAGTCTTCTTTTTGGAGTGCGCCGACCTGTCGGCGCTTTTGCCTGCCCTGGCTCAACGGAGTGAAAGCGGCGACAGGTCGCCGCACTCCAACATCAAAAGTTGAATCGATCGATGTTGTCTTTGTTGAAGATGAATGGCGCACCCAGTCTGACTTCATCATCGGCAACCTCAATCGTGTTCAGACGTCCGGCACGCAATTCCTTGTCGCTTCGCTTGAGTTGTCCGGTAATTAAAGCGTTCGCAGCGTAGACCGTGAGATACCCCAGATCCACCGTGTTCCATAGAACGATACTTTCTACCACACCCGCGTGGACGTAGGACTTATTCATGTTCGGCAACGAAAGACCGGTTACCTTGACGTCTTTGCGACCTGACTGCTGCACGGCTTCCGCGGCACCCGGAACAGCCGGCGCGGCGATCGCCATCACCAATTTCACGTTCGGATAGACCTTCAGTACAGTCTGCGTCTCTGAGAATGCGCGATCCCGATCTCCTTCGCTGGGCTGAATCGTCACGAGTTTTAAGTCAGGATATTTCTGGGCCAGTCGCTCCTTGATGAACTTGATCCACTCGTTTTGATTAGCAGCACTCAACGAAGCAGTGATAATCGCAAACTCGCCTTTGTTGTTGAGAATGCGAGCCGCTTCGTCCGTCAAGGTGTAGCCAATACCCTGCGGCGTCGCTTGATTGATTAAGAAATCGCGCGCGTCGCGTTCGGCATCAGCGTCCCACGTGATCACCTTGATTCCCTTCTCTCGCGCTTTCCGCAACACACTCGAGATGCCGACTTTATTCTCGACACTGACCGCGATCACATCGACGCCCCTGGTAATCCACGCTTCCACTACTTCATTCTGTTTCGCCGGATCGAGATCAGTTGGTCCATCCCACAGCAATTCGACGCCTAACTCTTTCGCTGCTTCATCCGCGCCTTGTTTACAACTTACGAAATAGGGATCGCCCTTCGCTTTCGGCATCAATGCGATGACCGGCTTGCGTCCGTTAGTTCCTGGACCAGTGACAGCATTGCTTGATTTGCCGCTGCCTCTTATCTCTTCTCTTAGTGAATGCGTAGACCACCAATTGCTGCCCGCTACGATGAGCGCGGCCAGCAGAATCACGCCACTCAAAATAGCGATCTGTGAATTTCTCACCTCAAAGTCCTCCTCAAATGGTTGCCGATTGGCGATTGCCGATTGCCGATTTGTCAAATCTCGTTCGGCACCGACGCTCGCACGCTGTCTCGCTTTTAAACGCGATGACAAACGATCAATGAGAATCGTTCCTACGAGCAAGACCCCGGTGAGGACGCCTGCCAACTCTGCGGGCTGCCCGCTCAACCGCAACCCATTTTGCAGAATCACGATCGCGAACAAACCCAGCACTGTTCCTAACACCGTGCCGCGCCCGCCAAAAATC
>Ga0310888_10000322_pt1 | contig 11156 bp, 8 predicted proteins | sample T20D1metaG_FD_202510 | JGI IMG/M metagenome (GOLD analysis project Ga0310888, IMG submission 202510) | Lab incubated soil microbial communities from West Virginia University Organic Research Farm, Morgantown, WV, United States - T20D1 | ecosystem: Environmental > Terrestrial > Soil >...
GTCGCTGGCTGATGGCAAAGCCATGCAGCGGCTCGAGGGCGAGCATCTTCAGGATCAACAGGTCGAGGGTGCCTTGCACGAGGTCGGCTGGTCGGCTCATTCCGTGTCCGTCCGTGAAATCCGTGGACTCATATCGCTAACCGAGATGAATAGCACGATCTCCACTCGGTAAGCAAGAGGAGCCCTCATCAGGGCCTGGCGGCGGCGTTAGTTCCTCGCGAAACTTCGCAGCGCCATCGCCTCGTCCTCAAAGACTTCGAAGACGCTCTTCAGCTTCACCGTCGACAGCACTCGGTTGCTGTGCCCGGTGAGACTGAGCAGCTTCAGGGCGCCACCGTTGCGGTGGGCGGCCTTGTATTCAAAGACCATCATGCCGACGCCGGCGCTGTCGATGTAGGTGACCCCGGCGAGATCGACCAGGATCTTACGCTGGCCCTTCTTCAGCAGGTCGTCGATCCACCGTCCAAACTTCAAGTCGCCATCGTCAAGGGTGATCTCGCCTTTGAGCGATACCACGACGACGTCGCCGACCTGCCGCTCGTCGATCGCAAGCTTCGACTCCTTCTCGGGCATGCCCAGCCTCCTGAATGCGCGAATTATGTCTCACTCAGCTCGCGATAAGATCAACCGATGAAATCCTCGGCTGATGTCGTCATTGCCGGCGGCGGCTGCATGGGATGCAGCGTCGCCTGGCACCTCGCCCGGCGCGGCATCACCAACGTCATCCTCCTCGAGCGCGAGCCGCAGCTCGGGGCCGGATCGACCGGCAAGAACGCCGGCGGCTTCCGGCACCAGTTCTCCAACTCCGCCAACATCGAGCTGTCGATCGAATCGGTCGCGCTGATGAAGCGGTTCGAGGAGATCGTCGGCACGCCGATCGACTTCCACCAGGACGGCTACCTCTTCCTGTTGTCGAAGTCGGCGAACGTCGACACGTTCAAGAAGAACGTCGCGCTGCAACAGCAGCACGGCGTCGACGTGCGCTGGGTGTCGAAGGAAGACGCGCGCGAGCTGTCGCCGGGACTCGATCTCACCGGCGTGAAGGGCGCGACGTATTGCCCCTCGGACGGCGTCGCCGATCCGAACGGCGTCACGATGGGATTCGCGAAAGCCGCACAGGCGATGGGCGTCGAGATCGTTCGCGAATGCGAGGTCACCGGCGCGAAGCTCAGCGGACATCGCCTCACCGAAGTTCGCACGTCGAAAGGCGATATCTCCACCAACATTCTTATTAACGCCGCGGGGCCGTGGGCGAAATCGATCGGCCGGCTGCTTGGCGTCGATGTCCCGGTCGAACCCGAGCGTCGTCACATCTTCATCGCCTCGCCGCCCGGCGGCGGATCGTGGGACGAGCCGCGCAATGCCGGCCGCGTGCCGGCGTCGAAGATCCTCGTCATCGATTTCGAAAGCACCTTCTACTTCCACCGCGAAGGCGGCGGATTGCTGTTCGGCATGGGCGATCCAGATGAGCAGCCCGGATTCGACACCACGGTACGGTGGGATTTCCTTCCGAAGGTGATCGAAGTGGCAATGCAGCGGCTGCCGGCACTGTCGGACGCGGCGGTGTCGCACGCGTGGGCGGGACTCTACGAGATGACGCCCGATCACAATCCGATCATCGGACCGTCGAGCGACGTCGATGGCTTCTACACGATCGCCGGCTTCAGCGGGCACGGGTTTCAGCACTCACCCGCCGCCGGACGCATCCTCGCCGACGTGATCGCCGGTCGCGATCCGAAGTTCGATCTGCGGCCGTTCGAACTCGATCGATTCGCGAAACCCGTAGCGCAAGGCGAGAGAAATGTCGTGTAACCGCACTCTCCTGTTCATCGCCGCCGCGATCTCGGCGACGACCACGGCGCTCGGCGGGGCCCCCACCACGCGGTCTTTGCGTGATGGGGTGGAAGTCGCGCAGCCACAGCTGACGCTCGACTACGCCGCCATGGCGCACACCATTGTCGAGCGGCTCGCCCTGGCTCCGGGCGAACGCGTCGTCTCGGTCGCGCATCCCGGCACGTTCGCCGACCTGATTCCGCATATTCGCTACGAAGTGATGCGCGCGGGCGGTATCGACCTCGGCGTGATTGACGTCCTGCAGGAACCCGTGCCTGCCACGTTCGATCCAGCCGTGCTGCAGAAAGGGGCGCGTGAGGCGCGGGCGTCGATCAAGTCGATGCTCCGAGACGTGGATGCCGCCATCATGATGCCGGGTGCGAACACGTCGCATCCGGCTTACCTGGCCATGCAGGACTGGCTGAAGGACGACCTGGTCGAGCGGCGCGGGCGGCGGACGATCCACTTTCATTGGGTCGAAGCCGGCAGCGCCTACCCGATCGCCGGGCAACCCCTCCCGTCACGCATCGCGATCGATGCGCTGTATCAACGGGCGCTCGTCGACAGCAACTACGCCGCGCTCGCCGAATCGCAGCGCAAGTTCGCGGCGGCGTTGAGAACGGGCGAGGTGCACATCACCTCTCCGGCGGGAACCGATCTGCGCTTTCGCGTCGGCGATCGGCCGGTCAACTTCCAGGACGGCAACGCCTCGCGCTCGCGCAGCGCCGCCGGCGTGACGCTCATCGACAAGGAGATCGAACTGCCCGCCGGCGCCATCCGCGTGGCGCCGATCGAGGAGAGCGTCGAAGGCCTCGTCTCGTTTCCGCCGTCGCAGTGGGACGGCCGGCCCGTAGAAGGACTGAAACTTCGTTTCGCGCGCGGCCGCGTCGTTGACATCTCTGCCACCAGCGGACGCGAAGCCGTCGAGGCGGAAATGAAAGCGGCGGGAGAGGCCGGCCGCGCGTTCCGCGAGTTCGCGCTCGGCTTCAATCCGCTGCTGGCGGTTCCGGAGCGGGGGCCATGGATTCCCTACTACGGATACGGGTCGGGAGTGGTGCGGCTCTCGCTGGGCGACAACTCCGAGTTGGGCGGCGCCGTCACCGGCGGGTACGTGCGCTGGAATTTCTTCACCGATCTCACCGTCACGGTGGGATCGACACCGTGGGTGCGCGGTGGTCGAATGTAGGCCACAGATTGCACAGATTTCACAGATAAACCGGTGTCGGTCCTTCAGTACCGCCACCAGGGCGTCGTCATCCCGTCAGGTTTCTGACGAGCGATGTGCGCGGCCATCTGCTTCAATCGTTCGGCCGTGGTCTCGGGACCCTGCCAGCAGTGGCCCTTGCCATCGCCGTACAGGAAGAAGCCCTCGTAGTGCGGGTTCTCGGTCGTCTTCATCCATTCGTCCAGCTCGCGAGTCGAGTTGTTGAGGAAGAAGTTGTCCATGGTGCCGGTATAAACGTGTACCTTCCCCACTAACTTCGGACCAACGGTGGTCCAGTTCCGTTTCAGGTATTCCAGCAGGTCGTAGTGCTCCCGCCAGTACTCGGCGACAGCCTTGTTGATCACGCCGGTGCGCTTGTCGAAGAGCGGCTCGAAGTAGCCGTCCTTGCCGATCGGCCCGAACACGGCGGACCAAATGTCGAGCTGCTCGCCCGATCGCCCTTTCGTTCCGTTGACCAGCTCCATGTGGTTGCGCTGTTCCGAGGTCAGGCGCACGTGCCCGTTGATCTCCCGCGTGTTGATGATCGGCACGGTCCGCCAGTCGATCTTCCGGTAGAACGCGTTGTCGTCCTTGTAGATGTTGATGCCTTCGACGTCGGTGAACGTCACCGAGTCAGGGCAGTACGACCACACGCCGCCGTAGAAGTCGGGATAGAGGATCTGGTGGGCCAGTGAAATCCAGCCGCCCGTGGATCCGCCATCAGTGATGCGCGCCCACGGCTGGCCGATGGCGCGGAAGCGCTTCTCCACTTCCGGGATCAGCTCCTGGATGAGGGCGTCGCCGTACGGGCCGAGGTTGACGGAATTCACGCCATAGCTGTCGTCGAAGTACGGCGCCGGATGCTGGAGCGTGACAACGAGCATGCGCGGGAAGTCGTCGCGCATCCACGCTGTCCCGATCTCGTTGCCGTCCTGGAAACCCAGCGGCGCGCCGAGCCCGAAGTGGCCCTGGCGATACAACACGGGGTATTGCACGGTCGACGTGGCGTAGTCGCGCGGCAACAACACCGTGGCGCCGAGATAGATCGGCCGGCCCCAGAACTTGGTGAGCAGCGGACTCTGGATCTTGAAGCGCTTGACCCACGCGGTGTCGGCCGGCATCTGCACTGCCGGGATCTTGTTCGTCGCCGACAGCTTGATCGACTCGGTCGATGCGTCGATGCGCACGCGCTGTACTTCGCTATAGAGGTTGTCGGGCGAGATATTCCAGCGCTGCCCTTCCCACTGGTCGTCGTGCATCCACACCACGTGACCGTCGGCTCGCTTGAACTCGGAGTAGACGTTGACGAAGCCCTGCACGAAGTAGTCGCCCGGCGGCAGGTCGCGCAGGCTCGCCACCGGCGTGCCGAGGTCGGTCACGTCGATGATGGCGCTCTGGCCCGGCGCCAGCTTCTCGACGTCACGGCCGAAGAACGGCGTGCCGGTGCGTCCGATCTGCAGCCGCGGCTCGCGGTCGTTGGTGCGGGACACCATCACGTAGACGCGGCCGGTGACCGGGCCCGCGTGGACGCTGGCGGGGAACGAGACCTCGACGCGCACGCCGCGGCCAGGCACCGGCGTCTGCGCCATCACGCCGGCTACGGCGGCCACCGCCGCCACGCTCACCGCGCCAACCCATCGCCTCATCACGACCTCCGCTGATCTAACGGGCCAGTCCCCCATTTTCTCCCTGCCACAGGGATGATTGGGGACGGAGCAATTCGCAAGAATTGACATCATTTGTCATTCCTTGCGAGTTGCTCTGTCCCTAAATATCCCTCGGACAGGGAGAAAATGGGGGACTGACCCCGATGATCAATGATCACGGACGACCTTAGCTACTGGGGAGGGCGAACGCCCTGTAACGGGCGCCACTCGTTGCCTTGGCGCGTCGGCTTGCGCGTCTTCATGTCGAAGCGATCGCCGGCGCCCATGAAATAGAAACGGCCGCTGGCTCCGGCGACAGGCTTGTTGCTGTAGATCACCGCGTAGCTCTGGCCGATCACATCGAACTGATCCCCTTCGACGACGATCGCGGTGTTCTCGTCGAGACCGATTCCGAGCATGTCGGGATACTTGTCGATCACCTCGAGCATGTCGAACTGGCGGTTGCGGCGCAGCAGGTGTTGATCGACAGCTGCGTTCTTCAGAAAGCCAAGACCGACGGTGTGATCGCCGATCATCTTCTCGTTGCTTTTGGTGTCGCCGCGAACCATGAACGACGTCAGGATCGACGCGCCCGCCGACGATCCGCCGATCACGCCGCCGCGATTCAGGAGCGCGGTCAGTTCCTTGTGCGTCTGCGTATTCAGATACGAATCCGCGAGCCGCCACTGACGGCCGCCGCCGAAGAACACGCCTCGAGCCGCTCGAATCGGCTTCACGAACGCCTCGGTGTCGGCGACCTTGCGATCGCGCGTGTGGATCACCGTCAGGTTCTTCGCGCCGTTCTCACGCCACAGTTTGAGCCCCGACCAGTAGTTGTCGTACTCATCGTCGGCTTCTCCCGCCGTCGGGATGATGACGATCGGCGCGTCCGGGCCGCCGGCGAGGTCGATGAATCGCTTGACGATCGCGGGATCCTGCATGTTGCCGCCGACGATCACGAGCGTGCCCTTGTCAGGACCGTGCACGGCCGCCGACAAAGACGCGACGCTCAACAACACTGCAATGAGGATCAATCTCTTCATGTCTCACTCCCCGACAAATATCACTCCCCGGCGATGATCACTCCCCCGGCAAGGATCACTCCTTGAACACCTTTCCGCCCTTCATCACGAACTTCACCTGGCGAAGCGCCTTGAGGTTTGCCGATGGATCGCCGTCAACGGCGATCAGATCCGCGAACAGCCCCTGCTTGACGCGTCCAATGCGCTCGGCTTGCCGGAAATACGTGGCATTGCCGGAGGTGGCGGCGACCAGCGCGGCCGGCGGCGTCATGCCGTAGTCGACCATGATCTCGAGCTCGCGCACGTTGTCGCCGTGCGCGTAAACGCCGACGTCGCCGCCGAAGCACATCTTCACGCCGGCGTCGAGCGCGGCCTTGAAGGTCCCGCGCTTGCGCGCGATGCGCGCCGGCTCGGGATCGATGCCCTTCTTCCATCCCGCGTATTGCGAGGTCGCATCTCCCGCCGCTACGGTCGGACAGAACGCGACGTTCTTCTCGACCATCAGCTTCCAGATCTCCGGCGTGCCCTCGTCACCGTGCTCGATCGTTTCGACGCCGCCCATGATCGCGCGCCGCATGCCCTCGGGCGTCGATGCGTGCGCGACGACGGGGCGACCGCTGCTGTTGGCGGCCTGCACGATACGCTGGATCTCTTCGAGCGTGAATCCTGGACGCGTCTCGCCGTTGGGGCCCCAGCGATAGTCGGCGTAGATCTTGATGAAGTCGACACCGTGCGCAATCTGATTGCGCGCGACGCGCACGACGCCGTCGAGGCCATCGGCTTCATCCGCGCCTTGCGGGACGTTCCACTCCGGCGCAAATCCCTTCGGCGCATAGCTGCCGGTCACGACCATGGCCGGTCCGGCGACCAGCATGCGGGGACCGGGAATGATGCCTTCGTTGATCGCCTGCCGAAGTCCGACATCCGCATACGCCGCGCCCTCGGTTCCGAGATCACGCACGGTGGTGATGCCCGCCATCAACGTCGCGCGCGCGTGATTCGTCGCGCGGGCGACGCGCAGCGCGAGCGGTTCGCGCAGCACCTGGTTTTCCCAGGTGGTCTCGTTGTACGGATGCAGCAGCAGATGCGAATGCCCTTCGATCAGGCCGGGCATCAGCGTCGTGCCCTTGAGCACGATCGTGCGCGCGCCGGCCGGCACGGTCATCGACGCCATCGGGCCGGCCGCGTCGATGCGCTCGCCCCGCACCACCACCATCCAACCGGTCCGCATCGCTTCGCCGTCGAACACGCGATCGGGTTGCAGGACGACAATCGCAGGAGCCGGCTGCGCCGATATCGTCGCAGACAGCAACAGGCAGGTGAGCGCCGCCACAGGGAGTCGCATGGAGTCGAAGTATATATGCCGTCCGAATGTCGTTGACCAGCTGTGAGCGGCCGGTCAGAATTTCCTCGATTCGTGAGCACTCAGACGCGAAATACCCTGCTCGTCGCCGGCGCCCACACGCTGGCCTGCCTCGCCTTCCTCGATTATGTCTGTCGATCGTTCGGACTCAGCGAACAGCTGTTGCTGGTCCATGCACCGCTGGTCGTCGCGGCGCTCCTCGCCGCATTGATCGTCGCCGGCACGGTGGCGCGCCTGGCACGACACCGGCGCGGCGCGCCGTACTTGGCGGCGTTGTTTCCGGCCATCGTGGTGACGGCGTTGTTCGCCCTCGACATCGCGAGCTTCGCGACGAATCGATGGCTGGGCATCAGCCTGACCCGCTCGCTCGTCAAGCTTTGGCTGCAAGCCTGGTGGAACGGCGAGCAACTGCTCCCGGTATCAGCCGGCGTGGTGACCGGCGCGCTGATCGTGGTCGGCACGACCGTGATGCTGGAAATCGTGATCTGGGCGAAGACACTCAGGGACTTTCGACCCGCCGTGTCACAGCGTCCGGCGGCCATCGCCACTGTCATCCTGCTGACGTGCGGCTACGCGGTGTTCTTCCAACAGGTGGCATCGCGAGCGTGGCGCAGCGAGTTGATCGGCGCCGATCCGATCGTGGCGTTCCTGAGCTCGAACTGGACCGTCGTTGACGCCCGGCAGCAGGCGATCTTCGATCGGTTCCGTCAGGAGGAGCCCCGGCGTCGGGCGGACTACGGGCGGCACACCTTCGATCGCAAGAACGTCATCGTCATCACCGTCGATTCACTGCGCCCCGATCATATGCAGGTCTACGGCTATTCCCGCGCCACGACGCCGTTCCTGTCGCGCCTGCGGGATGAGGGAAAACTCAGGCGCGTCGAATTTGCGACGTCGACATGCGCCGAATCGAACTGCGGCATCGTCAGCACGCTGTTTTCGAAGACGCTCCGGCACCAGGTTCCTGAAGCCTTCACCCTGTTCGCGCTGCTCAAGGACCAGGGTTACGACACGCATTTCGTGCTCTCGGGCAACCACGACTGGATGGGGCAGCGTGAGATGTACGGTGACGAGTACACCTCCTACTTCGATGGGCGGAATTCAACCCGTTATGGCTGGTCCGATGACCGCGTGCTGGTCGAGGGTCTCGAACGGCTCGGCGCTTATCAGCGGCCGTCGTTCTTCTTCTTTCACCTGATGTCGCCTCACATCATCGGCCACAAGGAGGAGCGCTATCGGCTCTACCAGCCGGCGGTCGTCACGCTCAACATGCGGGCGCTGTTCCGCGGGGAATACGATCGCACGAGCGTCGTCAACAGCTACGATAACGGCATCGTCGAGGCGGATGCGACCATCCGCGATCTGTTCACCGTCCTCGATCGCAAGGGGTACCTGCGGAACAGCATCGTCGTGATCCTCGCCGATCATGGTGAGGCGCTCGGCGATCGCGCCGAGCGCATGTACGGACACGTCAATTGGCTGTACCAGGAGACGATCAGGATCCCGATGCTGATCTACGACGACTCGGCAACGGTGTACCACGGCCTGGCATTCGGCACGCAACTCGATGTCGCGCCGACAGTGGTCGATCGTCTGGGGCTGACGATTCCAGCGGATTGGGAGGGCGTGTCGTTGCTCCGCGCTGCGGCGCCGCGGCAAACGATGCACCAAACCAAGCTCGCCAAACCCTGTTTTGCGATCATCGATTACGCGTCTGATCGGATGCTCAAATATATGCAGTGCAGGGGCGGCGCTCGCGAGGAACTGTACGACCTGGCGCGCGATGCCACCGAACGCCGCGATCTCGCGCAAACCGAGCCGGCGCTGATTGCCGGATATCGGAAGGTCCTCGACCGCTGGCGCAATTGGTGACCCCGTGGACGCTGCCGATCTTTCGCCGGTTCCGGAAGCGCAGCGCACCCAATCCCCGTTCGATCTCTTCCTGATTTTCGCCGCCGCCAACGTCGTTGCCACGACCATGCAGACCGGCGCGGCGCTGGGCCTGCGGTACGACGCCAGCGGCGCCATCGGCATCGCGCTGGCCGGCGCCATCTTCGGGGCGCTGCTGGTGGCGATCCTCGCCCCGGTCGGATCGCGTAGCGGCGTGCCGTCGATGATCGCCGCCCGCGCGCCGCTCGGGTATCGCGGCGCGCAAGTCGTGTCGGGCCTGCTCTACCTCACCAACTTCGCGTGGATCGCCATCAACAATCAGATCGCGGCGTCGGCATGCGCGCAGGTCCTGGGCGGACCTGACAGCGCGCGCCTCTGGGCCGCGATCCTCGGCGTTGCCGCCGTCGTCGTGGTGGCGCGCGGCCCGCGGGCAGTTGGATACGCAGATCGGATCGCGGTCCCGATCATGGTGGTCACCGGCAGCGTGCTGACGTATGCCGCGTTCACCCTCGCACCAGCACCCCAGGCACCTTTGGCACCTGAGGCACCCCAGGCACCCGCTCTGCTATGGGGCCTCGACGTCGTGATCGGCTACCAGGTGTCGTGGCTGCTGATGTTTGCCGACTACTCGCGATATACGCGATCGGGCCGCGCCGCCGCGACCGCGGTGTTCGCCGGATTGGCCGTGCCGGCGCTGTGGCTGATGCCGGTCGGCTGGAGCCTCGCGCGCATTGCCGCCAGCGACGATCCAGGCACGATGCTCGCTGCCGCGGGCGTCGGCTGGTGGACCGCGGCGCTGATCACGCTCGCGTCGGTGACGACGAACTTCGTCAACATCTACCTGTCGTCGCTGGCCTGGCGGACGTTGTCGCCGAAGTCCACCGGCGCCGGATCGGTGTGGACGATCGGCTTGATCGGCACGGCGCTTGGATTGATCTCTTCAGGCTGGCTGACCCGATTCGCCGAGCTGATGGTGCTGCTGGGATCCATCCTGGTTCCCGTCGGCGGCGTGTTCCTCGCGCACTTTGTCCTGATGAAGCGGCCGATCGACATCGTCAAGGTCTATGATCGCGCGTCGATGCCCGCGTTCAACATCGCCGGCGTCGCGGCGTGGGCGGTGGGAGTGATCGTCTACCGCCTGGCAGCGCCGATCGGCGCAACCCTGCCGGCGCTGGCGACGTCGATGCTGATTTACTGGGCGCTCGCTGGGCGTCGCCAGCTTGTTACATAGATTTCACATGGGCGTAACACGTGTAAAACGTTGGTTACTTACTCTCAGAGCATGAAACGTTGCGCGATAGCGCTCGCATTCGTGATGATGCCGGTCATGGCCTGGGCCCAGGGCGAGAAGAAGCCGGCGCCGCCCCCGCCATCGACTTACGACAAGGTCTGGTCGAAGCTCACCGACTGGTACAACGACAAAGAAAACCCCGTCGTCCAGCGCATCCTCTTCACCGGGCGCTTTCAACACGACCTCGCCATGGTCGAAGCCGATCAAGGTGACTGGCGTGAATCCAATATCCGCCGCGTCCGGTTCGGCCCGCGGATCACGTTTTTCAGGGACTACTTGTTTCACGCCGAGCTCGAAGTAAACCCTCAGGAACACAATCCGTTCTACGTTCGCTTCACCGACCTCTACGTGGCGTGGCAGAAGAATCCGAAGTCGGTGATCCAGGTCGGCAAGCAGAGCATCCCCTTTACCCAGGAAGGCGCCACGTCGTCGAAAGAGCTGATCACGATCGATCGCAGCAACCTCGCCAACAACATCTGGTTCACGCAGGAATACATGCCCGGCGTCAGCCTGTCGGGCCGCGCGGCGCCGTGGAACTATCGTGCCGGCGTCTACTCATCGGGCGAGCGGAATCGTGAGCTCGGCAAGTTCAACGGCGGCATGTTCACGCTGCTCCTCGTGGGCTATGACTTCGGCAAGAAGCTCGGCGTCAGGGAAGCGACACTCACCGCGAATTATCTGTATCAGCATCCGGACCCGGATCTGACAGCGGCACAACTGAACAACCTGTTCACGAAGAAGTTCGATCACGTCGCGACGGTGCACTTCAAACTCGAACAGCCGAAATGGGGATTCCGCGGCGACGTGTCGAAGACGTCCGGGTACTCGAATCAGCCCGACATCCTCGGCATGATGGCAATGCCGTATTACAACTTCACCGTGAAGTGGCAGGCGGTATTTCGCTACA
>Ga0310888_10000323_pt1 | contig 11140 bp, 9 predicted proteins | sample T20D1metaG_FD_202510 | JGI IMG/M metagenome (GOLD analysis project Ga0310888, IMG submission 202510) | Lab incubated soil microbial communities from West Virginia University Organic Research Farm, Morgantown, WV, United States - T20D1 | ecosystem: Environmental > Terrestrial > Soil >...
ATCCGCTGGTCGAAGGTCTGCTTGCGCACATCGAGGAGAGCCGCGAAGGGCGCGTCGGTCGTCTGCAGGTGTCGATCGGTCAGGCCCGTGGCGAGGGAGTGGCCGTCATCTACAAGGACGGTCCGCGTGTCGAGGTTGCCGTGGTCGATTCCCATGGCCGGCGCCGGCCCGACTGGTCCAGGGCGTTTCAGCAGCGGCCGTTGCCCGCGCGTGCGCTGCGCGGTGATGGCGCCGCGTCGGTTGACTGGGCCGCGATTGTCTCGCGCGCACGTGAGGTTCTGGATCCCGCGCGGGAACCACACGCCGTTGCGGGGATTGCCGTCCGTCCGATGGCCTGACTACCTCGCCAGGGCGTCTTCCATGCGATCGGCCGCGCCGATGGTTGCGACGTCGACGTTCGCGTTTGGATAGCTGGGCTTCCACTTGGGCTGATGCAGCACGTAGATGTTGTACGGTGATGTCCCCGCCGCGATGGGGCCGTCGCTGTTCACGCTGAATACGTCGGTGCCAACGGTGAAGCGAACGGAGCTTCCACGAATCTCGCCGGCGCGGCGAAAGCCGCCCTTGGCGTTCGGCACGAGCGACAGCAGAAAACGTCCGCGCTGAGGGAGATAGATCCAGACGACTGCGCCCGTCTCCTCGCCAAACGTCCGTGCAGACGATGAGTCGAATCGCCCGTTGATGAAGATGCGGGGTTCCCGCAAGCGCAGGCCTGCATCAGCGACCGTGAAGTCGCGCGCCGTGCCTGGAGCGAACGTGAATTCGCGTGGTGCGGCGCCGAGCTGCTGGAAGCCTTGCGGCCTGGGCCGCACCTCTTCCACCGTGACGTATTCGGTCACCCGCTGTCCCCACGCGTCGTTGGTCAGCAGGTTCAATTCGAGTACTTCGCCGCTGCGAATGGTGCTCGGTGCTGGAAAGCGCCCGATTGCAAGTGCCTTCCACGACGCTGCGTCGTCGCCAAGACGCTGCCGGAGTTCCGGGGTCAACGACAGTGGCTGAAACGTGAGGCGGAACGTGCTCGGCTCTGACAGCGTTTCGATCTGCACTGTGTAGCCGAAGTACACGCGGTTGGTTCGATCGAGCAGCATCCGGTGCACCTGATTCCGCGTGGAGTCGTACGCCGTGCCGAAGCTGGACGACAGTGGAGGAGTGGGCGGGTTCAGATCGGTGTGCCAGTAGAAGGCGAACATCCCAACGGATGCAGAGCCGCTGTCGATGCGGCGTGTCTGGCTCGACGCTGGGGCGACGATGCCGATCGTCAACGTGACGATGCACGCCAGGATCTGACGGAGCCGGTATCGTTCGTTCATCGGAGTGCTCCTACAACCCTCGCCTGAACCTCTGTGTCGGGTCGAAAATCAGCGAGGGTCACTTCGCCCTGGCGGTCGCTCGCAGGGGGCACGATGTCGGGCAGCGAGCGTTGTTGCCACGCAAACCAGGCGAGAAACAGCGCAAGCGCCGCACACACCGGGACCGGCACGCGGACCGAGCCCGTGAACACCCATCTCCACCACGGTTGGCGCGCGCCGAAGATCCGGTTGCGCAGGTGGTCTGGTGTCGTGGGAGCCTTCCAGCTCGACACGGCGTGTTTCAACTCGTCATCGTTCAGTGGTTCCATGGCGTCACCTGTATCACCCTGCCCGGTTCATCGAGGTCCGCAGCGGTGCCAGCATGCGGCGGAGATTCTCGCGCGCACGATGGAGCCGTGCCTTGACGGCGCCCACGCCGGCGTCCACCGCACGCGAGATCTCCTCCAACGAAAGTTCCTCATATTCAGCGAGCACGAACACCTCTCGCTGCAACGGCGGGAGCGCCCGGACGGCGCGGCCGACGAAGTCGCCGATGTCGAGAGTGTCGAACGGCATCGGGTCCGCGACGAACTGTTCCTCGTCTATCGCGCTCCACCGCGACGCCGCGCGCAGACGCTGCAGGGCCAGGTTGCGCGCGACGCCGAGCAGGAGCCCACGCATCGAGCCTCGCGCCGCGTCGAAGCGGACATCACCGCGGAGGAGCCGAAGAAAGACGTCCTGCACGATATCGTCGGCGGCCTCAGGGGCCATTCGCCACGCGAACCGGTAGACGGCGTCGCTATGCGCGTCGAAGGCGGCCTCGACCTCAGCCCGAGTCACTCATGCCTCATAGCTAGTTCGCAGTTCGGGGGGATAAGGATACGGTCGAGCGGTGCCAGCTGAGCCCGGAGCGTCTTCGCCGGAGGTCACCACAAGCGGAATTCGCCCGCCAAACCGCCTGTTCGCCACCTGTTCTCCTGGCAGGCAGTTTGAGATTGAAACTGTCAGGAAGGTGGACGGCAATGAAGAGCTTCAACGGCGACGACCATCTCAAGCGCGTGGACGCGCTGCGCGATCAGCTCGACGAGTTCCGTCGTCAATGTGATTGCGCCAGAGCCGAGGTGACGAAGCGCCGGCGGCGACGGGTTGCACCGCCGCGGCGGCGAAGCCGATAACTGCGGAGAGACTTACGAGTTGCCCACAGTCACCTGTTCGCTGTGCCGCCGGACGATGGCGTCCGGACCCGAGCACTGCCCGCACTGCTATATGCGGCTGCCGGGCGCGCCGCGTCCAGCTCCCACCCGCGCACCTCGCGTTCCTGCGCCGCGCCGCGAAGGCGTCCGCAGATCACCCGCGAACGATCTCCAGTGCCCTGCGTGTGCGCACCCAGTGACGCGTGAGGACCGCTGGTGCAAGTTCTGTCACTGGCCCGTCAACCGGTAGCGCGGCTAGGCAGCCAGATGAAACCAAACACGGGAAGCCGGTCCCAGTCGAGGTTCTGCTCAAGATCACGAGATTGCACGGCGACGCGCGGCCGGCGGATATACCGAGGATCTTTTCCGAGCGGCTGAACGGACGGGCGACGCGCTGGAATAACTGTCGCCGCTGAACCTAGAACCCAAGCCCGACGCTGAACCCAAGCATCAGGCGCCTGGAACCCGTCGCGGGCCCGCCCACGCGAACGAGCGGTCCGCCGCGGAGGCTGATGTTCGCGGCCATGATTTCTCCTTCGACGCCCACATACGTCTGATGCGGATCGCCGCGCCGCGGCTGGCCTGTGGTCCGCAACCACGTGGCATGAATCGCCGCACCACCCATGATGGTGTCTCCGAAGGACCCGAGGCCCACGCCCGCCAGAAACCCGCCGCGGCCGGCGGTGGCCGTCAGCACGAGGCGGTCGAACATCCCCGATCGCGGCTGGAAGGCAATGCCCCCGGCGAGCCGCTGGCTCGCGCTGTAGCGCACGGTCGGCCAGAAGAGCGGTTCATCGGCGGCTGCCCATACGGGTGCCGCACAGAGCAGAAGCAGCAGAGATGCGAGTCGCCATGTGTGTGCCATGACGGCATCGTGGCGCGTGCGACGGAGCGGAGTCCTGACTGCAGCCTGAGAAATACTGAATGAGGCGGCGACCCCTGGCGCACGGGTGATTCCCTCACGCATCGTTTCAATCCCGAGAGGTCGGTACAAAAGAAAAGGCGCGAGAAGGAAAGTCCTTCTTCGCGCCCTCGACTTTGCGGTTCCAGGTCCGGCTAAAGCCGGACACTACAGCCTACAGACTGAGCTTGCCGGTGCTGCGCCCGATCTTCTCGACGTCGGAGCCGGCCATCTCGCCCATCGCCAGCAGCAGGTTGGCGGTCGGCTCCTTGTTCTCGACCTTGATCGAGCGGTTGCCCTTCAGCTTCCCGTTCGCGCCGCCCAGCATGAGCACGGGCGGGTTGTTGCGGTCGTGCGCGTTGCCGTTCCCCATGCCGCTGCCGAAGTAGATCAGCGAGCGGTCGAGGAGCGTGGAGTCGCCGTCCGGCGTCGCCTTCAGCTTCTCGATGAACTCGGCCAGCTTCGCCACGTGATACGTGGTGAGCTTCCCATACTTGGCAATGCCCTCGGCCGTGTCGCCGTGGTGCGAGACCGGGTGGTGCGGCTCTGGGATGCCGATGTGCGCGTAGCTCCGGCCGCTGCCTTCGTGCCCGACCATGAACGTGAACACGCGCGAGACGTCCGCCTGGAACGCCAGGAGCATCAGGTTATAGGTGACGGTCAGATGATCGTCCACGTTGTCGGGCAGGCCGAGCGGCGCTACCGCGCCCTCGGGAACCGCCGCGGCGCGTGAGTCCATGCGATCGAGCTGCTGCTCGACGTCGCGGATGTTGGTCAGGTACTCGTCGAGGATGGCGCCGTCGGCAGGACCGAGCGACTTGCGCATACGCGTCGCTTCCTCGACCACGGAGTCGAGCAGGCTCTGCTTGCGGCGCGCGGTGGCCAGGCGCCGCGCGTTCGAGCCGGCCTCGCCGAAGATGCGCTCGAACGTGACGCGCGGGTTGACGGCCACGGGCAGCGGGCTCGTGTCGTCGCGCCACGAGATGGCATTGAAGAACACGCAGGGATAACCGTCGCACGCGCCGGCGGACGTGCCCATGTCCTCGGTGCCCACCTGCAGCGAGCGCAGCGGCGTATCTTCCGCGACGGCATCGGCGATGTACTGGTCGATCGACTTGCGCGACTTGACGACCGTGTAGGTCGCCTGTCCGCTGTCTGGCCCGAAGCCGTTGAGCCACGCCGCGCTGGCGCCCATGTGCACGCCGCCCATCTCGGGGTTGCCGTCCGGCGCCTTCATCCCGTTGATCGTGACGAGGTGGCTGCGGAACGGTTCGAGCGGTGCCATCACCTGCTTGAACTCGAAGGCGCTGCCGGTGGTCTCGGGATGCCACTGCTGCGGATAGATCCCGTTCGGGATGTAGATCGCGCCAAAGCGGAACGGCCGCTTCGCCTGCGCCGAGAGCGCGGGGATCATCGCATCCATGAAGGGGAGTGCAATGAGCGCCGTGCCTGCGCCCTTCAGGAATGTCCGCCGGGGAAGGTGCTTCTTCGTGACGATCATTCGTAGCTCCAGGTCCGGCTGAAGCCGGACACTACATTACTCAGCCTTGAGTCCCGTTGGCGTAACGACGCCAGTATCGCCCAATTTCGTCCGCATCTGGAATGCATTGCTGCGGACAATTCCGAGCACTATCGACTGCATTGCGTAGTTCTGGGCAGCCGCCCCCCGAACGATGCCGCGGACGACCGGCATGTCCACGGGCTCGAGGCCGCGGCCCAGCGCGTAGATCAGCATCTTTTCCGCGACGGTCCCGACGAAGACATCGGGCCGGCTGAGAATCGCATTGCGAAGCGCGGCGGGGCCGTCTACCTTCGTCCCGTCCGCCAGCACCCCGGCGGAATCAATCGGCAGCCCCTCGCGCGTCTTCGACTGCCACTGGCCGACGGCGTCGAAGTTCTCCAGCGCAAAGCCGACGGGATCGATATTGCGATGACAGGCGGCGCACGTCGGATTTGCACGATGCCGCTCAACCTGCTCTCGCACAGTCGACGGCTTGTCCTTGTGCGCGCTCTCCGCCAGATCCGGTACGACGGCCGGTGGCGCCAGCGGCGGAGTATTGAGCAGGTTCGAGATGATGTACTTGCCGCGCAGAACGGGCGAGGTCCGCGTCGCCACTGACGTCAGCGTCAGCAGGCTCGCCTGTCCGAGCAGGCCGCGGCGATTCGGGTCGGTCACCGCCACTCTGCGGAAGCGCGAGCCGTAGACGTTGGGAATGCCGTAGTGGCGCGCGAGCCGCTCGTTGACGAACGTGTAGTCGGCGGTCAACAGCTCCAGCGCCGGACGGTTCTGACGCACGATGCTGGCGAAGAACAGCTCGGTCTCACGACGCATCGCCTGCTTCACGTTGTCGTCGAAGTCGATGTAGATCAGGATGTCCGGGATCACCTTGTCCAGATTACGCAGCTGCAGCCACTGACCGGTGAACGCGTTCATCATCGCGTCGGCGCGCGGGTCGGCGATCATCCGCTTCACCTGCGCATCGAGTACGCCCGGCGCCCGCAGTTTTCCGGCAATCGCCAGGTTCAACAGCTCATCGTCCGGAATGCTGCTCCAGAGGAAGAAGGAGAGGCGGCTTGCCAGCTCGAGCTCGCTGATGCGATGCGCTGCTCCGACGGGAAGCGACTCGGGACTCTGCTCGGAGCGGAAGAGGAACGACGGGCTGCTGAGTACGCGCGCGAGGCCAACGCGGATGCCGGCGTCGAAATCGCCGCCCGCGTCACGTTCCCGGCGGTACATCCTGAGCAAGGGATCGATATCGGCTTTCACGACGGGCCGACGGAACGCCCGCTTGGCCACGGTGGACAGGATCTCAGTCGCGCACTCATCCTCGCTGATCGCGCGCCGCAGTCCCCGCGCGGAGGTTCTTGCCGGAGCGGGTGAGGCCTTGGGAGCGGCCGTTGGCCTGCAGACGAACAGCTTCTGGCGCGACGGCATTTCGCTCAGGCCGGTCACGTTGAACGGACCTTCGATCATCCCGTTGCGCAGCCGCGGCAGGCCGGACGGATTGTGCGCCTCCTGGCTGGCGCGCAGCAGCGGCTGCCAGACGTTCTGCTCTTCGTGCGGCCGCTCGATGAACGTGAAGCCGACGTCGTGCAGCCCGGCGGTGACCTTCACGCGCGGCGAGGTCATGCGCTTGTCGAAGATGTCGCGCGCCACCGGCGTGTTGCCCTTGGCGGCGTCGTGATCTTCCTTGCCGCCCACGGGCGCGGAGAACACCTGCTTGCCGTCGACGGTGACGATGAACATGTGGGGCGTTTCGTGCCCTTCGACACCAACGAGCCCTTCGGCCACGGTCTTGAGCAGGCGGCCCGAGAAGACGTACTCGCCGTCGGCGGGGAAGTGATACGGCACGACCATCCCGCCTCTCGTCCCGAGCGGCAATCCCTCCACATGCACGTACTGCGACGTCGTCGTCGGGATGGTGAACGTCGCGGCGCCGGGCTCGGCGGCGGCGTCGCCCGCGGCGTAGTCGGCGATGCGCAGCGCGGCGGTGAGATAGCGCTCGAGCAGCAGCGGCGACGTGGTGAGCGCAGTGGCGATGTTGTCGAAGCCGAAGTCGCCGCCGTCGCTGGGCAGAAGCTCGCTGACGTCCACGGTGACGCCAAGCAGATCGCGCACGGCGTTGGCGTACTCGAAGCGGTTGAGGCGATGCAGGACAAAGCGGCCAGGCGTGGCCTTCTTCGCGGCGGCGGCATCGAGGCTGGCGACTAACGAGGCGCGGAACCTGTTCAGCTCCGCGTGCCCGGGAGTCGGCGAACCCTGCGGCGGCATCGCGCCGACGCCAAGTTTCTTGACGACGCGCTCCCACGTGACCGCGTCCGCGGCGGGGTCGGCGTAGTTGACCTTGTCCAGCGCGAGCGGGAAGCCGGCGGGAAGCGGGTTGCGGGTGTTGTGACACCCGACGCAGTACTTATCGACGGTCGCCTTGAACGACTCGGGAGCGGCGACCGGGGTCGTTGGCGCCGTAAGCGGTTTCGTTCCCTGTGTTGCAGGGGTCGCTTGAAAAGAGTCGAGCGGCGATCCGGCCGTCAGTGTGATGACCGCAAGGAACAGCGCCCCAGCGACGACGATGGTCCGGGTGATGGTCCGGCTAAAGCCGGACACGACGTGTCGCATTACTGAGCCTCCGCGGCGGCAGCTTCAGCGGGAGCGTCAGCAGCAGGCGCGGCTGCGGGAGCCGCGGGAGTTTCAGTTGCCGGTGGGGCCGGGGGAGCAGGCGGCAGTCCCATCAGCTCGCGAAGCAGCTTCGCGACATCCTGCTGCGATGCGGCGCCGCGTCCACCGCGGCCACCGCGTCCTCCCGGAGGTGCGCCTCCGCGTCCGCGGCCGGGACCGGCTCCAGCCGCGCGGCCGGCGGGCTGTTTGCCCTCGGCGACGTCGAGCGCGGTGAGGCCGTCGTTGTTTTTCTGCTCGAAATCAACTTTCGCGGCAGCGAGCGTGCGAATCAACTCGAGGTTGCCAGCGCGTGCGACCTGGTGGAGCAGCGTCTGGCCATCCGGCGCCTTCGCGTTCGGATTGGCGCCCGCCTCAATCAGTACCTTGAACGCATCGTCCGGCTTGCGGCTTCCGGGCTCGCGGTACGGCACGGCACCGTCGCGGATATATCCAGGCCCGCCGGTCATGCCGGGACCGCGTCCGCCGGCCATGGCGACCATCGCCGGCGTGCGGCCGGCGTTCGGATTGCCGCGTCCACGTCCAGCGGCGGGCATGTCGTCCGGCGGTGCGTCAGCGCCGGTGGGCGCGGTGTTCGCTCCCGGGCTCTGCTCGAGGTCCGCCTTGTATTTGACGAGCAGCTTCAACGCCTCGACATCGGCGGTGATCGACGCGCGATAAAAGGGCGTGTTGTCGAAGCGATCGCTGTTGGGCATCGACGTGGAGTGCAGCTGGCCGGAGAAGCGCTTGTTCGGGTCCGCGCCCTTGTCGAGCAGCACCTTCATCAGGTCGAGCGCCGTGAGCTTGTTGGGATTATCGGGACGCCGGCGCGATCCATCGAATGCAAACTGGTCGGTGCTGGCGTCGCGCATTTCGACGGCCATGTAGAGCGAGCCGTCGTTCACATCGGCGCCGAGCTCGGCGAGCGTGGCCGCCATGTCGAAGCGGTCGTTCCAGATGGCGATCATCATCGCGGACGCGCCGTCGCCGTTCTTCAGATTCAGGTTGGCGCCGCCTGTCGCGAGACGACGGACCATGGTCTCGCTGCCATTGCGCGCGGCCCACATGAGCGCGGTGAAACCGCCGGTCGGATGGTCGGCGTTCTTGCGCTGTGTCAGAGAAGTGATTGCCGCCTGCTTGTTGGGATCCGCTCCCGCCTCGAGCAGCAGGCCCGCCACTTCGATGTGGCCCTCGGCCGCGGCCCACATCAGCGCGGTAGCTGTCTGGAACTTGTCGGTCGCGTTCACGTTGGCGCCGCGCGCGAGCAGCGCTCGGACCGCGGCCACGCTGCCGGAACCGGCGGCGGCCATCAGCGGCGTCTCGCCCTCCGGATGCGCGAGCGATGGACTCGCGCCGGCGCGCAGCAGCAGGTCAACCATCTGCGCGTTGCCCGTGCGCGCGGCGTGCAGCAGCGGCGTCACGCCGAAGTCGTTCGCGATATCGACTCGCGCTTTCGCGCCGACGAGCGCGCGCGCGATCTCGAGGTTGCCGTAGTCAACGGCCTGGAGCAGTGGAGTGGATCCGTCGCCTGCTTTGACGTTGACGTCCGCGCCCTGCTTGATGAGCGTGCGAACGCTCTGCAGGTTCTCCGACTTGACGGCCTTCGTCAGCGGGCTGTCGCCCGCGCCGATGACGACCGCCACCATCACCGCGGTGGCCACGGAACATGCCGTGATGGCGTGCAATACGCGCTTCATCCAGATCTCTCCCGCAAAAGATCCCAGCGATCTCGTAGCCCTAGATCGTGCGGTACGGGCCGTTGGCAGTCAACGATTTATCGAGGGTTGAGCCGGAGGTTGGAATGGCTTCTCCGGGGCGGATAAATGCGGGAAAACGAAGGATTTTGGTCTTTGAGGCCCGGTCGGACTCGAAAAGAGGCCGGGCAGAGCCCGGCCCCCTCCGAAATCAATCAGGGAAATCGACGATCCAGGAACGAGTCGACCTCGCGCTTGGCGTCCTCGCGCGCGTAGCCGTACCTCTCCTGAACCCGGCCGACGAGCTTTTCCGCATCGCCTTCAACACGATCGAGGTCGTCGTCCGTGAGCTTGCCCCACTGCGACTTCACCTCACCCTTGATCTGCATCCACTTGCCTTTGAACACGTCCGAGTTCATATCTCCTCCAGAGGCGCCGCTCGTGCCGAAGATTTGTTGAGCTACGTCCAGCACTGGCGCTACACCAACGGCAGAGACCTGCAATCACGGTGACGTCATCGATAACGTCTGACTTCCAGGCCGAGCACGTGGGACCAAGGACTACGCGAGAGAGTCCCAGTACTTCTCCATCTGCGCGCGCATCGCTGCGTCTGGCAGCCGTCCGCGCCCGCCGCCCTGGTTGTCTTCGACGTTTCTCCGCTGCGTCGTTCCCGGAATCGTGACGGTCACGGCCGGGTGCGAGACGATGTACTTCAGGAAGAACTGGGCCCAGGTGGCGGCGTCGAACTCCTTGGCGAACGGCGGCAGCTCGCGCCCCTTTGTTTTGCCGAACGTGTTCGCCGCGCCGCGGCCGCGACCGCCGAACGGCACGTTGATCAGCACGCCGACCTTCCGCTCCAGCGCCGTCGCGAGCACGCTCTCGGCGGCGTTACGGTTCTCAATTGAGTAGTCCACCTGCACGAAGTCGAGCGGATACTGCTTCATCGCCGCGATGAGCTGCGGGTATTGGTTGTCGGACGACGTGCTGATGCCGATGTAGCGGATGCGCTTGGCCGCCTTGGCCTTCTCGAAGACCGGCATCATCGCGTCGGTCCCGTTGAACATGTGGATCTGCATCAGATCGATCGTGTCGACCTTCAGCGCGTTGAACGAGACGTCGAGCACGGCCTGCGGGTTTGAGAAGTCGCCACCGATCGGGGTCTTGCTGGCGATGAAGAACTGCTTGCGATTACCGAGACCCGCCAGGATCTCGCCGATGACCGCTTCCGACCGGCCGTACGCGCGCGCGGTGTCGATCACGGTTCCGCCCAGCTGTCCCATGCGCTGGATCACTTCACGCAGCGGCGCGATCTGTTCAGGCGTGTTCACGCTGTAGGCGTTGGTGCCGAGGCCGATCACTGGGATGCGCTCGCCGGTGGATGGAATGGGTTTGGTGATGAGCGGCAGCGTCGCCTGCGCCGCGAGTGAATGGGACTTGCCGAGGGCAAGGCCAAGAGCGGCAGCCGCGCCTGTTTTCATCGCAACGCGGCGGGAAACGGACGATCGATACATGAATGCGCTCCTTGGAGGTGCTGAACGTGCTACTTGAGTCCCGTAAGTTGCATGCTGAGCGCGTGCAGCTTCACGCGCACGGCATCGTCGTTCGCCTGGGCGAGCGGCTGTGCGGGCTGCTGGCCGTTGTAGTACCGGCCGGACTGCACGTCGCCGGTGATCTGCTTCATCACCGCCTGGGCGCCTTCGTCCACGGTCGATCGCGCGCCGACGCCCGCTTCGCGAACCATCGATGTGTCCATCAGCGTCGCCGGGTGCAGCGCCGTGACGGTGACGTTCTTGTCCTTCAACTCAGCGGCGAGATCGATCGTGAAGAGGATCTGCGCGAACTTGCTCTGGCTGTAGCCCTGGCCCGCGCGTCCAGGACGCTCGAGCATCACATCGCTGAAGTCGATCGCA
>Ga0310888_10000324_pt1 | contig 11136 bp, 10 predicted proteins | sample T20D1metaG_FD_202510 | JGI IMG/M metagenome (GOLD analysis project Ga0310888, IMG submission 202510) | Lab incubated soil microbial communities from West Virginia University Organic Research Farm, Morgantown, WV, United States - T20D1 | ecosystem: Environmental > Terrestrial > Soil >...
TGGTGCAGTACCGGTGACGATCAGCGTCCCGCCATCGCCCTCGGTCAAATCGTAGGTGGTACCGTTCTGGTTCGCAAGCTCAAGAAGCGACTGGTATTTTTCCTGTGCTGACATGATTTTTATTCCTCCTTGTACTAGCTTCCCTTCTTGAGTTGGTTATCGATACCCGTGATGCCGGATTGCTGAATGACCTGAATGCACTCCGCATACTTCGCAGCCGGAACTGTTCCTGTGACCGTGACCTTGCCGCCAACCACGGTAACGGTAGCACCTGTGCATCCCGCCTTCTTTAGGTCCTCATTTATCTTCCCTGTTAGCACCGGGTCGGCCGCAGCGGGCGTGGCGACCGGTAACGGTCTCACAGTCGTATTGTCGGTCACCGACTTAACACCCTCAACCGATTTCGCAGACGCATTAGCCTTTGCTTTTACCGTAATGTCCGCAACTTCACCGGTTAGCGTGGCAACGCCATTATTAACCGTTGCGGTCACGCCTTTAACGCCGTCAGCAGCCAGCTTGTCATTAACAGCCTTGGTCAGATCGGCATCGCTTTTTCCGCATGCAGCCAGGAAAACGACAGCCGCGATGCATAACAATGACAGAATTCTTGTCCTCATGTTTCCTCCCTCGTGATCTTCTCGACTAGTTTGAATACTCGCGGGCAATGCACAGTAATCCGTAATACGGACGTGGTTTTCGATCTGGATATCAGGCTAGTTTACAACGGAAAACAGGAAAGCCTACGAAAAATATTCGTCATGAATGAGCTTTGCTATGTCGTACGACGAATATTCAGGTTTGATGATGAAATGCCAATCCGCAAGGCAATAGATCTTTTTCCTATCTTCGAACAATTTCTTTGCCTTTTCTTTGTCGCGGGCGAGGGGGCGCTCCTTGTGCGAAAACTTGATGTTGTACCAGCAATGCTCGAACGTTGATTCGAGCCAGATGCTTGTGAGCCCTTTCTTTTTTATAAGCTCACGATTCGCTTCAACGATCCAAGTGCCGCCGCCAAGTGATATTACCTGGGCCTCGTGCTCATCGAGCAGCTTGCGAAGATTTGCTGACTCGATAGTTCGATAAGCTGCTTCGCCATCTACGTCGATGATGTCGCTGATCTTTCGCTTTTCATTTTTCTCAATGAAAAAATCGAGATCGATGCGTTCGGCGTGTAGAATTTGCGCAAGATGTCGGCCAACGCTGGACTTTCCGACGCCCATGAATCCCGTCAATACCAGTCGCTTTCCTTTATTCATTCGCTACCTTTGTACGACGGATTCCAGCAATTCGTAAAATCCCGGAAACGAGATGTCGGCACATTCAGGATTTTTGATAATGGTATCCCCTTCCGCGAACAGCCCGGCAACCGCAAACGCCATGGCGATCCTATGATCTCCGAATGAATCTACTTCAGCCCCGATAAGCTGCGATCTTCCAACACGAAAGCCGTCATCGAACTCTTCAACGTCGGCAGCCATTCGCCGCAGGTTCTCAACGATAGCGGCGATCCGATCAGACTCCTTAACACGCAACTCCGCCGCGTCGCGGATCTCGATGCCTCCTTCGATCTGGGTTCCCAAAACCGCAAGAATCGGTATCTCGTCAATAAGATTCGCGATTCTCTTTCCAGTGATCTTGGCCGCGTCCTCGCACTTCGGGCGTCCGCGGCCCGATACTTTCAATCTTGCTACAGGTTCACCGCATGATTCACCGACGTCGGACAGCTCGATCTCCGCGCCCAGTTCCCGCAAAACTTCGATTATCTCCGCCCGTGTCGGATTTATCCCCACATTGGGGAATTCCAGCGTCGAACCTTCTCGGCCGGCCGCAGCAACGATAAAAAAAGTTGCGCTCGAAATATCCGATGGTATGGTCATGTCTTTGGCAGACAGATGCATTCTGCCCTGGACCGAAATGATCCGGCCCTCCGCTGACTCAGTGACGATAACTTCTCCCCCAAATCCACGGAGCATGCGTTCAGTGTGATCCCGGGTCTGAACGGGTTCGATCACCGTGGTCTTGTCATCCGCATTCAGTCCGGCGAACAAAACGCACGATTTCACCTGCGCCGACGCGACCGGCATCATATATTGTGTTGTCCTTAGAGGATTTCTGCCGCGAATCGAAAGCGGCGCCTTGCCCTCGTTCGAATCGATTTCGGCGCCCATCGAACTAAGGGGCTCGATGATCCGACTCATTGGACGACGGCACAGCGATCCATCGCCGGTCAGGATCGATGCGAAATCCTGGCCGGCCAACAGCCCCGCAAGCAGCCGCATCGTCGTGCCGCTGTTCCCGCAGTCTAGCGGTCCATCAGGTTTTCGAAAGCCGCCGTTTCCGACGCCTTGCACCACCACCGTTGTGTCGTCTTGGTCGATCTCAACACCGAGCTGCCGGAGGCATCGGATCGTTGATGCACAATCCTCGCCAGTCGATAAATTCTCGATACGCGATTCACCCTCTGCAATGGAGGCTATGATCGCAGCCCGGTGCGAGATCGATTTGTCACCCGGGACCGTAACAACACCGTTAATGGATTTGGCAGGTCTAATGATCACGAAAAGATTCTATCAGGATGCCATGTCAGTAGCCCGCACGTAAGTGAGGGCTTCTCGGGGTGTGATAAAAGCCCTCCCACGTGATCGGGCTACTGACACGCCCTTGACAGTAAGCCGTGTTAACCATTAACTTACATCTGAATTAGTGTGTCTCAGATGAAGGAACTGACATTGCCGAGCCGTATCGAATCGGTCGATGAAGCGGCTATGTTCGCGGATGAGTTTGCCCGCGCGAATGGATTTGGAGATGACGTCATGTCGGCGGTCGACCTTGCGGTCCGCGAATCGGTGGCGAATGCGATAAAACATGGCAATAAGTTTGATGAATCGAAGACCGTCGAAATGACAATATCCAGCTCAGGGGACGGTTTGAAGATAACGGTTCGCGATTTTGGCACCGGTTTTTCGGTTAAGGACGTACCCGACCCGACCGATCCTGAAAACTTGTTGAAGGTAAACGGCCGCGGCATCTTGTTTATGCGCTCATTTATGGACGAAGTCAGTTGGTCAAATCCTGCGGACGGCGGAATGAAGGTGACTATGGTCAAAAAACCATAGATAAACGGCTTTTAAATTTTGGATTTAATGCAGTTTGTTCTAAAATCTGCTACCAAGCTACTTACTTAAAACGAGGAGAGAAAAATGGCTGATATTACTATTTCTGAACGCCAGGCCGGCGATGTAACGATACTTGACCTTGCGGGCAAGGTGACGATCGGCGAAGGCAGCGTGGCGCTTCGCAGTGCGATCCGTCGCTTGCTTGGCGAGGGCAAAAACAAGATACTTCTGAATCTCGGGGGTGTCGGTTACATTGACTCGAGCGGCATCGGCGAACTCGTTTCGAGTTTTACGGCTGTTAATAAAGAGGGGGGCACCCTCAAGCTCCTGAATCTGACGCAAAAGATCCAGGACCTTTTGGCCATCACAAAGCTGCTCACCGTGTTCGATGTGTACGATTCGGAAGCAGACGCTCTTGCCAGCTTTAACTAAGGCAGCGATTTGATTTACGTTTTTCCCAAGGATAAAGGAATTCGTTCCTTTATCCTTTGTTCATTCTGCGTAAGCATCTTTCCATGAGTCGATTTCATCCTTTTAGTGCTTATTTTGCCGAATAAATTACCATTTTGATGCGAAAAGTTGTTTTTCTTGCTTTCTTTGCCCTCTCCGCCAATGTTGCGTTTTCGCAGGCCGTTGCTACTGGTTTCGACCTTGCAAATTACGGTGTAAAGATCGAGCCTGACAAGCGCGTTATTGTCGTGCTTGCGGCTCTCGAGGCGGCCCGAACGGTGAATGAAAAGGGCGAATCAGTTCCGGTCGTGAACACTCGGCTTTCCGAACAGGGATCAAAATTTCGGGACCAATTGAAAAGTGATCTCGCGGCACTTAATGAGAATCTGCGAAATCGTATTTCGACATTTGTACTTGCTCATAAACGGCGAAACCCGAATCTTACTGACGAGCAGTTGATCGCGCCATTTATTTCAATGGCATATACGCTTGGCCCGGCCCCCGACCTCGCAGATCCGGTAGTGACCGGCGATCTGCCCGGAAGTCTTTTAGACGTTCTCGATTTCGCACCGCTGGTTCGCGATGTTTATCGGACGACGAACATTGGCGCCAACCTGGCCGAATATGTAAAGACTTATCAATCGGCAGCCGATGCCAAGCTTCGCCCGTCGGCTCGGGTGATGGTTAATGAGCTGCTCAACTACCTGCACACCCGCCCGCAACTTACGTTTATTGAACGTGTTAAGACCGAAACTCCGAAGCAAGGAAGCAAGAAAGTAACCGTTCAAAAAACCGAGGTCCGTGAACGCGAACGCCGATTTTCGATCGTTCCCGAAATGCTTGCTCCTGCCGGCTATGTGAATTTCGTGAATGTAAGAGACGACTACTATGTCATCGTCTCACCGGATACCGACCTGGCTAATTCCGAAGTTCGCCGTGCGTACCTGCAGTTCGTCGTTGATCCGCTCGTTCTCTCAAATGCGAAGGATATCGAATCCGTCCGGCCTGCAGTTAAGCAACTTTTGGACGCTCGGCGAAAGATAGATCCAGCTACGAGTCCGGACGTCTTTCTCACGATCTCACGTTCGCTCGTTGCCGCGGTCGACGCAAAGCAACTTGAACATTCGCGTGTGGCCATTGCCACCTCGCTTGCACGACAGAAGATCCTTCAGGCGAAAACTGAGCCCGACAAGCTGAAGATCTCAGCCGACCTCGAAAAATATAAGAAGGCGATGGCCGATGAGACTGCCTTACGTCTTTCGGAGGATTATGAAAAAGGTGCATTGCTTGCGTTTTACTTTGCTAACGAGCTTCGCGGAATAGAGCAGTCGGAGTTCGACATTGCTGGATCGATGCGCGAGATGATCCTGTCGTTCGATGCGGCAAAGGAAGCGGGCCGTTACGAATCCGTTGCCGACGCTCGTGCCCGCGCGAAGGCGGCACGCGATGAGCAAAAGAAAAACGCGTTGACCGCCCCGTCGTTCGTCGAAAATCCGGTGACGACCAGCCTGCTCGAGATCCAAAATACGATAAAAGCGAAAAACTACGCGAAGGCTGAGGCCGACTTGAAACAGCTTCTCGAAAAGAACCCGGCGGAGCCGCGCATACTCTTCAATATCGGCCGTCTCGCCGCGATCTCAGCGGAAATGGTAGACGGCAATATCGAAGCGGAGAAGCAAAAGGCGAGATACCTTGAAGCGAAGACCGCATTCGAAAACGTTGTTCGTATCGCGGCCGCCCGTTACAACGAGTCCGTTCAAAAGAACGATCCTTCACTTCGCGTTGATCCGGCACTAGTTTCTCTCGCATATGTCTCACTCGGCAGGATCTACGAGTTCTACGAACAAAAATCCTATGCGGTCAGTATTTACGACGCGGCGATCAAGCTCGGCGACGTAGTGGGCGGAGGTTACCAGGAAGCCCTTGCCTCGAAACAACGCCTGCTAAAAGACCAATAGTCGAACAACGGAATATGGACAATCGATCGGACATTGTCCATTTTCAATTGCTCTGTTAGATTTTCCCTAATGTCACAAACTGCTTTCCGGAGCGGCTACGCCGCGCTCATCGGCCGTCCGAATGCCGGAAAATCAACGCTCCTAAACCGGCTTGTCGGCGAAAAGATCGCCGCCGTTTCTAACAAGCCGCAAACGACCCGATTCAAAATTCAGGGCATCGTAACGCGTCCCGGCGGTCAGATCGTTTTCGTAGACACGCCCGGCGTGCACAAGCCCGGCTACCTTTTGAACCGCCGCATGATGGCCGCGGTTCACGACGCGATGCTATCGGTTGACGTCGTCGTTCTTCTCCGAGATGCAAGCGTTTCGACCGGCAACGGCGACCGCTTCGTTCTCGACCTTGTAAAACAGTCCGCGAAACCATCTATTTTGGTGCTCAATAAGATCGACAAGATCAAAAACAAGACCGAGCTTTTGCCTCTGATGGAATTCTATTCAAAGGAATATGACTTCGCAGAGATCGTTCCCGTGTCGGCACTAAAGGGTGACGCCGTCGACAACTTGCTGCAACAAATAGTCAATCACCTTCCCCAAGGCGAACCGATCTTTGCCGAGGACGAACTTACTGACCAACCGATGCGCGCGATCGTCGCCGAAATGGTCCGCGAGAAGATCCTCTCTTCTACTGGAGAAGAGATTCCGTACGTCACCGCAGTGGTGACGGAGCGCTGGGACGACAGCGATCCGGAGCAGCTTCGTATTTACTGCGCAATCTATGTCGAACGCAGTTCGCAAAAGGCAATCATCATCGGCAAGGGCGGGTCGAAACTTAAGAAGATCGGCACGGAGGCACGGGTCGACATAGAAAACCTGCTGGGCCGCCACGTATACCTCCAGCTTTTTGTGAAGGTCGTCGAAGACTGGCGGAATAGCGGCCGCGAGCTGGACGAGATCGGTGTACGGGAATGAATGATTCCGCTAAAGTATGGCAATCGTTGCGGTTAACGGTCGAACCCGATGCGGTCGAGGCTCTCGAATTCGCATTCAATTCGCTCGATGCTCTTGGAACCGAGGTCGATTTCATGCTCAAACCCGCTAATGGCGTGTGCGTGGTTGGTTATTTTGACGGCCTACCTGCGGACGAGATCGTCCAGGACGAACTACACTATGCCCTCCGAACTTACGGCTTCGACGAAAACGCGATCATCTCCGTTGAACGAATGGTGATTGAAAACACCGACTGGCTTGCTGAATGGAAAAAACACTGGAAGCCGACCACAGTTGGCCGTTTCGTGATCGCTCCTCCATGGGAATCTGTCGATGAACGGGACACGATCGTGATTCGAATCGAACCGAACATGGCTTTCGGGACCGGCACGCACGAAACAACCCAGCTGTGTCTCAAGGCAATTGATAAGAACTACGTGCCCGGGGATTCGTTTCTCGATGTCGGCACCGGCACCGGAATTCTAGCTATTGCCGCCGCAAAGCTAGCCACAGAGGGCACAGGGACCAAAAACAAAAACTCCTTTCTGGCTAAACTTCTTGCTCTTGACACCGATCCCGATTCGATCAAGATCGCGCGCGAAAATGCCGAGCTAAACGGAGTCGACGGTCTTGTCGGATTTGTCGAAGGCGAAATCTCTACTGAAACCCCACCATTCGACGTCGTATGCGCAAACCTCACGCTCGATGTGATTCTGCCGATCCTTCCGCTGCTGCTTTCGAAGGCGAGAGCGGATTTGATCTTGTCGGGAATCCTTGTTGAACAGGAGAGCTTTATTGTTCAGGCACTTTCCGCGAATGGGGTTAACGACTGGTCGATTGAACGTTCGGGCGAGTGGATAGCCGTTACGGTTCAACTCTAATCGTTGTCTTTCGTCACAGGCTGCATGGCGACGGGAATGTCGCCATCGTCAGTTACTGTCACCATTGGTTGACGCGGTCGGGGAAACCGCGGTGTCGGTGTGCGAAAAACGGGCGGCAGTTTTGGCGATTGGATCTTTGATGGCGAAAGGGGCTTTGTGCGCTTGAGGATCACCCCGCCGCGGCCCGCGACCCACAACAGGTCTTGCCCTCGATAAACTATCGCCTGCAGATTTTTCCCCGTTATATTCGATTGCGAGTCCCACGTCTTGCCGCCGTCCGTAGTCACAAGAACCGTCCCCTGCTCACCAACGGCTATTGCCAGATCGGCGCCCACGGCCGTCACGGCAAACAGGTTCGTACGTGATGCAGCCTCCTGGTCTTGCCACGTCTCGCCTCCGTCGCGGGTTCGAAGGACAATTCCGTTCGCACCAACAACGTAACCATTCTTTTCATCGTAAAAGCTAACGGCAAACAAATTCTCGCTGACATTCGCCGTGATCGTTTTCCATGTCAGGCCGGCATTCTCCGTCCTTAAAATAGTTCCTCGATCACCGACTGCGACACCGTGCTTCAGATCGGTGAACTTCACATCTTCAAGCCACGCGCGCGTTCCCGATTCGACAGGCTGCCAGTAAGCTCCGCTCGATGTTGTCCGGACGATAGTTCCGTTGGCCCCCACGGCAACACCAATGCGTTCCGATGGAAAGTAGACGCTCGTAAGGTCTTCGGTCGTTCCCGAAATACCTTTCCCCCAGCTCGCTCCGCCGTTTATGGTCCGAAGAATTGTCCCATCATCGCCGACGGCGAATCCGCGATCCTCGTGATAGAAGTGCAGCGCGTTCAGATTCGCCGTCGTGTTCGTGAAAACGGGGAGCCACGTCGTGCCGCCGTCATTCGTGATCATTATCCGGCCGTGCCCACCTGCTGCAACGCCGAGCCGGTCGTTAAAGAAGGCGAGATCGTTGATGTCGTCTCGCGCGCCATTTGCCACCCTGCGCCAGCTGTAACCGCCGTCATCCGTGCGTGCGATCAGGCCATTTTCGCCGACCGCCCAACCGGTGAACCTATCTGCAAAATAAACTCCGGAGAGCTTTGGATTTGTTCGAACACTGAATGGAAGCCACGTCGTCCCTGAATCGCCCGTGATCCAGACGAGACCGTTAGCGTCTGTCATCGAACCTGCTTTTCCATCCGAAAAAGAGATGGCAAGAAAATCGGCTCGTGTAAATGCGTTCACGCGGTCCCACGTTTCTCCACTATCATCGCTGCGTGCAACACATCCGCCGTGGCCGGAGACAACGATCTGTTTCTGCGACGCAAACGCCACGCCAGTCATCTGTTGGCCCTTGCAGGGTGTAGCGGCCGCCCATGTTTCGCCTCCGTTCTTCGTTACCAGCACAACTCCGGCGGCACCGGACGCCGCGGCATTCTCAGCATCAAACGCAGCAACCCGAAAAAGGTGTTCGCCTGTTCCCGACTTCTGTACGATCCAGGTGGTTCCGCCGTCTCTTGTTCTGAGAATGGTTCCGTGTGTGCCGACCGCCCAACCGGTGCCGGCTCCCTCTTCCGCAAAGGCCAGTCCAAATAGATGCTCTTTCGTTTGCACCGGCACTTCTCGCCAAAATTCTCCATCAACCAGCGTTAGGATCGTCCCCCGCGCACCTACGATCATGGCCTGCTTTTTGTCCTTAACAAAAACATCGGAAAGAGTAGCGTCGACCGGCGACATGAATCGGGTCCAGTTGAATCCGCCATCGACCGTGCGAACGATCGTACTGTCGGCCCCGACCGCGACACCGTTCAGCCGGTCCTTCGCAAAATGGATCGAGTTGAGGTGATTTCCCTGCGGGATCGGATTCTGCCAGACCCACCCCGAGCCCTTGCGTTGCGCCGATGCAGAGAAGTAGGCGCAAGAAAGCACAAGAAGCACAAAGAAAATGGGAGTAAGTCTGTGTCTATCTATGTGCATCTGTCGCTGTTTTTCTTAGTGTTTTTTGTGCCTTTTGTGGCAATCAAATTTCCTGAACCCCGATCCCCATCACCGCTTCATCAAGCGCTTCCTGATCGACCTTTCCCTGTTTCGCGATCTTCCTTGCAGCCTTGTCGACGATGTCCTGGACCTCATGGCCTGCGTGGCCCTTTATCCATTCCCATTCGACCGTATGTTTCGCTGCCGCTTTATCAAGCCGCTGCCACCAATCGTGATTCGTTTTTCTCTTCCAGCCGCTGTTCATCGTTTCGACCACATAGCGCGAATCGGATAACAATTTCACCTTGCACGGCTCCTTCAGGTTTTCGAGTCCAAGTGTCGCCGCCGCGATCTCCGCCTGCTGGTTTGTCGCCTTGCCGAGATATTCGCCTACTGCTTTCCAATAGCCCTTGAATCCAAGCACAGCGACCGCCGCAGCCCGCGGGTTTAGCTTTCCGTTGCCGAGACTCGAACCATCACAGACTATTGTGACTTGTTTCATATTTCGTCGGAACGCAGGCTGATCTCGTGATCCATATATCCTTCAAACGTATCATCGTGCGAGATGACGAAAAGCTGATCGAAGTGCCTGATCTGCCCTATCTGCATTGCAAGGTTTTCGCGCCGTTCGGAGTCGAGATTTGTTGTCGGCTCGTCGAAGAACGCGATCCGTATATCGGATAACTGCTTTAGCAACGCCAGACGAACAGCCAACGCCGCGGCCATCTGTTCCCCGCCCGAAAGGCTTTGAAACGGCCGTTCGTAACCGCCTTCTTCCAACACGATACCGTAATCTTCGCCCCATTTCAGCGACTGCTCGGCGTTTCCAGTGATCTCGCGAAACATCTGGTTAGCCTCGATCGAAACGTGATAGACGTAATTTCGCGCGACGAGTGGTGCGGCTTCTTTCAGCGTAGCCCGGATGAAATCCGTGACCTCGGCAACTTTCTCATGCTTCTCCTTTTCGCGAAATTCGCCCTCCATTGACCGTCGAATTTCGTTCAAACTCTCAAGTTCGGCGGCCAGTTCACTTTCGCGTTTCTTCGCCGCATCGTAAGTTGCCTTTAGCTCGGCCTCCCGCCTCTGAAATTCTATAAGTTTAGCTCGTTCAGATAGATGCCGTTCGCGGTCGTACCCTTTGCCCGCGGTTTCAAAAGCGGCTTCGGCCACGTCCCGTTTTTCGGCAACCCCGGCATATGTTCGTTTCGCTTCCTCAAAGGCCTTTTCATTTTCTCCTAATCGATTCGCGGCCGCCTCGTTCGCGATAAAAATGCGATAGCTTTCGACCGTCTCGTCCCGCGCACTCGACGATTCCTCCCATTGAGCATCAAGGTCCTTATACGATTCAAGCTTTTCGACCGTTATCCGCTGGTCGCTTTCAAGCCGTTCGAGATTCTTCTCGCTTTCCGAGATCGAGCGCCGGATCTCAGCGTCTCGATTTGCATCTTTTTCTAAAACTGAGATCCTGATCTTCGGATTTCCGAGGGCCTTGACGTCAGCTTCGGCCTTTTCGAGAGCCGCCCGGGCGTGCGGAAGCAATTCACTTTCCTTTTCGTAAGCTGTGCGTTCGGCTTTAAGCCGCTTGCCTTCCTCTTTGATCTCAATCTCGCGGTTTTCGAGCACCGAGATCTGAGCCGATGACTTCTCCGCTTCCCGGGATGTTTTTAGCGCCACCGTATTACTCGCCTGATCGCGTTGAAGGGACACTATCTTTAGGCGAATCTCATCGAACTGGCTCGTCACAAAACTCTCAAGCGTTTCACCCTCTTTCAGG
>Ga0310888_10000329_pt1 | contig 11108 bp, 7 predicted proteins | sample T20D1metaG_FD_202510 | JGI IMG/M metagenome (GOLD analysis project Ga0310888, IMG submission 202510) | Lab incubated soil microbial communities from West Virginia University Organic Research Farm, Morgantown, WV, United States - T20D1 | ecosystem: Environmental > Terrestrial > Soil >...
CTGAATTTCACCTCGGTGCATTTCAGCGACGAAGTTTTGCTCAATCGTTTTCCTGGCGAGCTCTGCTTGAGCACGCGGAACGGCAAAGCAGATTGAATGTTCTGAACTCGCCTGGGAGATCATGACAATTGAGACATCGACCGCACGCAGCGCCCCGAAAAGCTTATGGGCCACCCCGGGTATGCCGATCATTCCAGTGCCTTCCACATTAATCAGCGCCATGTCCTCAACTGCGGCGAAACCCTTTATCGGCAGGTCGGATGGTGAAGACGCCGATATTTTTGTACCGGGAGCTTGAGGCTTGAAAGTGTTTCTGATCCAAACGGTGATGCCGTTTGCGATCGCCGGTGACATAGTGTTCGGATGGATCACCTTTGCTCCGAAGTACGCCAGCTCGGCAGCCTCCTGATAAGAAAGCTCGGGTACAACAACCGCATCTGGGACTCGGTGTGGGTCTGCGCTGAACACGCCGTCAACATCTGTCCAGATCGTTACCGAATCCGCTCCTAACAAGGCGGCGAAGATCGAGGCCGAGAGATCACTACCGTTTCGCTTCAGGGTTGTAGCAACTCCGTCGTTTGTAGAAGCGATAAATCCTGTGATTACCAGCAAGCCGGTATCAGATTGCTGCGCCTGCCACGCTTGCAGCTTTTCTCGCGAAACCTGCCAATCGACTGCGACGCTGTTCGCATTTGGCTCAACCACAAGAACCTTGCGCGCATCCAGCCAATGCGCGCCGTCACCTTGCGATTGGAGATAGGCGTGCATCATTTGAGCTGACCACAGTTCACCATGCCCGGAGACGAATTCAACGATTCGATCAGGAGCGAGTCGTGTAATCCAAACACCTCTGAGGACTTCTTCGATAGCGCTGAAATCGGAATCGATAGTTTCTCGGAGCCGCTCGTCTTTCAGTTGTAGTCCGGCGATCGTCTCAAGATGTCGGCCTTTTAGGTCTTGGAGCTTGGGTAAATAAGACTTGTCCTGGCTGGCGGCTAGTGTCACTGATTGGATGAGCGTGTTGGTAACACCACTCATCGCGGAAACTACCACTGCTGAGCGCTGATCTGAGGCTCGGGAGAGAATGATTTCAGCGGCGGCTCGATAGCAATTGGCGTTGGCGAGGCTTGTACCGCCAAACTTGTGAACTGTCCATTCTGAAGTCATGCGCTGCGCGGCTGAAATGTCGCTGAGAAAAGATTTCAGGGTTACGGTAGTTCAATTCAGCAAGCTTGGCAAAACAGTTGTGTCAAAACTCGAGTTTGCCCTGGGGTTTCGTTCGTGTTAGTTCGTGTGATTTCGTGGATCGCTCCGATCTCGCGGACATAACGGACTTCCACGAAATCACACGAACTAACGCGAACCTAAATTGATGATTCTTGATTTATGAGTGCTGACGTTCCCACGGATGAAGTCGGCTTGGGCGTCGGAGCGAATTTGGTGTGGCCCCTGTCGCTACCTGAAATTTATGGAAGTCTGTTCACAACGGTGGTAAGCTATCGGCGTTTCGCTGCTTTGAACCTGTGTATAACAAAGCCCTCTCCTCATCGGGCTTTACCAAAATTTGGCTCATTCTCCGCGCGCCGGAGGAACCGTCGCTAACCGCGCTGGGCCAAGGATTCCCAAGGTTCGGATAAAGAGCCTTCAATGATTGCCGAGAACGCCTCAACCATCGTCGGAAGATCGATTGCCCATTACAAAGTCCTCTCTGTTTTGGGCCGTGGTGGCATGGGCCATGTTTATCTGGCCCATGACACAAAACTCGGTCGACGTGTAGCCCTAAAACTGATTTCGACAGACAACAAGCACCGGATCCGGCGTTTCGAGGTCGAAGCGCGATCGGCCTCCGCACTCAATCATCCCAACGTCTGTGTGATTCATGAAATCGGCCAGACCGATGATGGACGCAACTTCATCGCCATGGAGCACATCGACGGCGAAACGTTACGTCGACATCTAGCCGATGGTCCCCTCCCACCGCGTGAAGCCATCGAGATAGCGTTACAAATTGCTTCCGCGTTAACCGCAGCACACCAAGCCGGTGTCGTACATCGCGACATCAAGCCAGAGAACGTGATGCTACGGCCCGATGGATATGTAAAGGTGTTGGATTTCGGTTTGGCAAAGCTTACTGAACGATCCGATTTGATCTGCGACACCGACGTTCCGACGCTCCCTGCTTCAGGCTCCGGAGTCTTGATAGGTACGATTAACTACCTTTCACCAGAGCAGGCACGCGCCGAAGAGGTTGACGAACGCACAGATATCTGGAGTTTGGGGGTGGTCCTCTACGAAATGCTTACTGGATCCTTGCCCTTTAAAGGACAAACTCCCAGCCACGCCGTCGTGGCGATTTTGGAAAGCGAACCCGTGTCGTTGATGGATTTTTCTCCGAAGATCCCAGCGGAGCTCGATTGGATACTAAAAAAGGCTTTACGAAAAGATCGCCGGCAGCGGTACCAATCCGCCGAGGAGTTTGCTTCCGATCTTCGTCAACTCAAGAAAAACACGTTAAGCGTAGGCGGCGAACTGACTAGGCCAATAATCCCCAAGCGCCAAGCCTCGCGGATTCCAATTGTCATTGCCGCACTTTTGTTGGCGGCTATCGCAGTGGGCTTCGTTCTAGTTAAGGCACGTCGCGAGAACAGTGCCCCAACGCTAACGAACATAGACTCACTCGCCGTTTTACCATTCACTAACTCGAGCAGTGATCCGGAGATGGATTACTTGTCTGACGGCATCACCGACACCTTAATCAATAACCTTTCTCAATTGCCTAACGTGAAAGTAATTGGGCGAAATTCAGTGTTTCGCTATAAGGGGCAGCAGACCACGGCGCAGACCGTCGGAGCGGATCTCAACGTCAAAGCTGTGCTGACGGGAAGAATCGTCGAGGTTGGGAACGAGGTCTCAATTTCTGTTGTTTTGGAGAACGCAACTGATAACACCCACATCTGGGGAGCTCAATACAACCGCAAGCTATCAGACATATTTGCGATACAGGATGAAATCTCGCGTCTCGTAACTGAGAAACTAAGCGTCCGAATCAGTGAAGACGACCGCCGACGATTGGCCCAACGCGCCACCAGCGATGTCGAAGCGTATCAGCTTTACTTGAAGGGTCGGTGGTTTTGGAATCAGCGAACTGGTGAGGGGAGACGGCAAGCTTTAGCGTGTTTTGAAAAGGCAATCGGCATCGATCCTAAGTATGCTCTCGCTTATGCTGGTCTCGCGGACATCTATGCTCTCACCGGTGGGCCACCTGAAGAGTCGTACGCAAAGGCAAAAGCAGCCGCGACAAAAGCCCTGGAGCTCGACGCTACACTCGGTGAAGCTCATGCTACGCTTGGATTCATCAAATCGCATTACGAGCTAGACTGGACCGGAGCCGATGCCGAGTTCAAGCGGGCTATTGAACTAAAACCCAACTATGCGACAGCTCACCATTGGTATGCCGATCAGTTGCAAGTTCAGGGACACTTCGATCAGGCATTGAACGAGTTGCAGCGTGCTGCAGAGCTCGATCCTTTTTCGCCCATCATTAGTATTGACACCGGTGCAATCTACTTCTTTAAGAGAGACTACGACAAAGCAATTGAACTTCTCCGAGCGTCGTCCCAGCGTTTCCCTGATTTCTGGGCCGGACACTATTACCTGGCCTGGGCCTATACACAAAAGAAAATGTATCCCGAAGCCCTTTCCGAATATCAGCAGGCAGCTAACCTGTCGAGACGGCACAGTATGGTCGTGGCAATGACCGGATATACTGAGGCAATGCGGGGCCGAAGAATTGAGGCGCTCAAAGTACTCAAGGAGCTGAAGGATAGAAGCTCCCGCGAGTACGTGCCTCCTCTAAGATTTGCAATTGTTTACACTGCACTTGGTGACAAAGATAAAGCGTTCGAATGGCTAAACACGGCGTGCGATAAACGCGACATCCTGGTTATTTATCTAAAGATCAACCCTTTCTTCGACACGCTCAGAAATGATCCAAGATTTCCGATCGTCTTACAACGCTTGAACCTTGCTTAAGGACCAAAAGTTTGATAACTGCCTCTCGGCAGATCGTGGCTATTTCACGTCTTCTCGCTTTCCCAATTACGGTTTGCCTCAAGGCTCGTATTTGTGGCATACCTCCTAACCGAACTGGAGAACCATATGGCAACCAAGCGACACGTGGTGCACGTAAAAACCCCGAAACGAATGAAGCTAACCGCCGGTGAAATCGAAGCCCTGAAACCACATTTCAGAGCTGCCCTGGCGAACGTAGTATCAGCGAGGTCTGAATCTGAAAGTATTCTCACAGAAACGAATTTTCCGGTCATTGCCAACAAACCGCGCAAAGGCAGGAAAGGGGCTGCCAAGAAGGGCACGAAGAAGGGCGCGCGCAAAACAGGCAAGAAGAAGTAAACCGGGAACGCTGTTATTACCGCTGAATAGTGCACGGTTTTTCTAGTGCATGAGTGTGTTCACTTAACTAACCGCACTCAATGTTTCTATGAACATTTGCCTTATCAGTCCACCCACAGTGATCGAGTTCAGTGAGCGGAAAGTGGAAGCGTGTGAAGCCCTCCGCCTGATTGCGTCGCATGCGCCGATGGGAATTTTGAGCCTCGCCGCGGTGCTCGAACAGCACAAACTCGAGCCGCAGATCGTTGATCTAAATAGCCTCTATTACGAATACGTCTCTCGCGAAAGTAGCGGTAAAACCGGCCAGGACTTTTGTTCTTTTGCTGCTGACGCGTTGAGTCGCATTAAAGCTGACGTATTCGGTTTCAGCACAATCTGCAGCACTTATCCGTTTACGCTTCGGTTCGCCGAGCGCATACGTAAGGATCATCCTCGATCATTCATAGTTCTTGGCGGTCCGCAGGCGTCGGTAGTCGACGTCCCCACACTCCAACACTTTCCTTTTATCGATTTGATTGTCCGCGGAGAAGCTGAGGTCACGTTGATTGAGCTGCTCGAGGCAATTTCTCGAAACAGCAGTTTCGAACAGTTGCCGGGTCTCTCTTATCGTAAAGGACCACAAATCGTGCGCAACCCCAATGCGCCCGTTATAGAAGATCTCGACGGTCTTCCGTTGCCTGCATTTCATTTATATCCGCATCTGCGGGACTGCGACTACGCTCCAATTGAGGCCGGCAGAGGTTGTCCGTTCGCTTGTAGTTTCTGTTCGACAAATGATTTCTTTCGCCGGCGCTTTCGTATGAAGTCTCCGGACGTACTTGTCAAACAGATGATCGCCATAAAGAACCAATACGACATCAGCAACTTCGAAATGATTCACGACATGTTTACAGTTGATCGTAGAAAGGTCGTGAGTTTTTGTGACGCTGTAGGGAGCTGTGGCGAGCAGTTGTCATGGAGTTGCAGTGCTCGCACGGACTGCATTGATGACGAGTTGATCTCTCTAATGGCTGGAGCTGGGTGTAACGGTATTTTCTTCGGCATTGACACAGGGTCTGATCGGATGCAAGCGATCATTCACAAACGCCTGAATCTGGATGACGCGGACTCAAGAATTCGTTACACAAACAGGAAGAAAATAGATACGACAGTTTCTCTAATAACTGCTTATCCGGAAGAAACGAAAGAAGATTTACGGGGTACGATACACTTCCTGGGAGAATCGTTGCGTTGTCAACATTCCCAAATACAACTTCATTTACTTGCTCCACTGGCGGAAACGCCAATAACGACGCAGTACCAGGACCAGTTGGTATATGACGACATTTTTTCAGATATCTCTTTTCAGGGGTGGGAGCAGGATCCGGAAGACCGCGCCTTGATAGTTGCGCATCGAGATATCTTCACAAACTTTTACGGAGTTCCGACTCTGTTGGACCGTGAATATCTCCGAGAATTGCGCGAATTCATTCTGCGAGGAACGCTCACACATCGGTGGTTGATGGTCCTTCTTCACCATGACGCTGGAGATCTCCTATCAGTATTCGAACGGTGGCAAGCGTGGTCATCTCGGGAGCGTTCAAAGGGGGGTCATGTTGATACGACACGTAGTTACTATACAAGTGAAGTTTTCTCCGAGGATTTGTTTCGTTTCATCTGGTCGGCCCAATACCCTACGCGAAGTCCGCATTTGTTGAGAACGATGGTGACTGTCGAGAACCACCGACTACGTTTTGGCAGTGAGTTTATTTCCCTTCCTGACAAACGAAGGCGAAACGAATTGAGTTTTATCAACACGGAAGCAGTGCCCATTCTAGCCAGCGGTGCCCGAGTAATTACCGTAGACGCAGACTACAAACGATTGATGAAATGTCTGAAAAGAAGGGAGCGAATCGATCAGATACCCGCGAAAAAGGTCGCCCTCGTGTTTCTGAAGGACGATGAGCAAATCAAAATCATTCAGTTAAACGATCTCACCTATCAGCTTATGAGATTGTGTGATGGCTCGCATAGCATCGAACAGATCGCCACGGAATTCTCGGCAGTAGGCCCAAGCGGCGTTTCTCCAATGAAGGCGACGATGTATGCGCTGACTTTACTTGCGGGCAAAGGGCTCATCGAAACTCAACTCGCGGCCTAGAGATTCATTCCGATCGACTTCGAAAACTATTATGACCGATGTGAAAACAACTCAAGGGCGAACGGTGAGTCATTGTCATGTTCCTAACGCTCCATGTACGAGAGAATTGAACGAGGCCGAAATAGCAGAGGCGCGAGAAATAGCGGCGGAAATAAATCAGTATGCAAATGAGATTTCTCCGCCGACGGCCGAGTTCAACTGCCATGGATTCGCGGTTGCAGACAGCCACGGTTGGTTCAACCACCCGCGACGAATTTTCGAGGATGATTTCGATCGGATGCCTCTCGAATCGGCGCGAAGAAACGACATAGTGGTATACATGAACGGCGATACGGTCATGCATAGCGCGAGAATCACCCAAATGGAGGATGGCCAAATCCATCGACTGCGAAGTAAGTGGGGTAATTTGGCGGTACTCTCCCACTCGCTCAAGGGTGTTCCAGAAGTTTACGGTTCGCCCGCACATATACTGCGGCGGCGGGAGGTAGATTGAGATGAGTGAAAACCAACAGCAAATCAACGGCGACGATTTAACTAAAAAGATCCAGACTGCAATTGCTCGCTTTTCTCCTCGTTCCGTGCACCGTCAGCTAATGCTTGCGAGTTCGCCGGATGCGGCGAAGAAGATTGCTGAATCGCTGCCTGGCGTAAAAGATCTGGTTGAAATCGGACCACCAGCCGGCCAGGCTGCTCTCGATCTTTTGAATCAAGAAGGCGTCAAAGATAACGAACTGGTAACTATCGCTCTCTATTTACTGTGGAAAATCCCAACCCCGACTGCGACGGATTCGCTAACCCGTAGTATATCGGCGCGACAATTCACCGGCATAAACGCTGAACTTGCGGCTGAAGTCTTTCTGGATTCGATAGGAACTGATGTTGCGGAAAGGGAAGATCGAGTTGCGGATGCGCTTCGCGAAGCCAAGAAGCGTATAAACAACCAGAAATCTCAAGATTAGTTCTGTGCCGAACGAGTTGCTTGCCGACCCAATGTTCCTCGCACTCTTACGCCACCTCTCACGCAGGATTAGTGCGTGTGTTGACATCGGTCGCTAAACCTGACGTGAGTGCAAGCTGGAGCCGCGCTCGTCATCAGCTTGAATGTTTGGTCCGCTTGCCCCCTTCCCAACTGCGCCTTCCCAGCTTGAAGCTCTTGCCCGCTTCCCACTTTTTGACTGCGCTTTTATTCGAAGCGACCGTAGGCTTCGCACCCACCCGCTAGCGCGAGGTGGTACTGACTGTCTTTCCCGGGAAGATAAACAACCACTCGTGCGTCTAATAGTTGATTCCCTCAATTCAGCAAACTGCGTTGAAAGGGGAAAACACTTTGAGATACTTCAATAGTTCAGTGATGCTTCTAATATTAATCGCCCTGTCACTTCTCTTCTTTGTTTCCTGTGAATCAAGTAAAGCGGGCAGCGCCACGAATATTCAGACTCAACAGTCGTTGTTCACACAGGCGCCGGGGTCGCCGATTTCAATTGCTGGCGGACCAGGCAATGTCGTCATCGGCGATATGAACAACGATAAGAAACTTGACCTGGTCGTCGCTTCCGGGAGCAGTCGCAGCATCGCTGTGCTTCTGGGCAAAGGCGACGGACAATTCGCCGCACCAACTGGCACGAAGACGGTCTCAATACCTCCTGGAGAAATTGCACTCGGCGATGTGAACCTCGATGGTAAGTTGGACCTTGCGACTGCTACTCACAATAGCTACGGTGTGGCGTTGCTCCTGGGAGATGGCAACGGTGGATTTACCGACGCTCCAGGCTCCCCGATCACGATGAGGATGGGACAACATCCGCACACGCATGGCCTCGCCCTCGCCGATATGAATCGCGACAACAAACTCGATCTCATAAGCGTCAACAGCACTGACAACGATGTGTCGATCGCTTTGGGCGATGGTCGCGGCGGTTTTACTCCCATGACGGGCTCGCCGTTCGCGGTTGGTCCAAGCCCGTATCCATTTGCAATTGGTGACGTCAATGGCGACGGCCAACTCGATGTCGTCGCAACAGCCACGGCAACTGGTCCATCAAGAGCGCAACAACTACCGCTGAGTCGCGCGCTGACTCTGCTCTTATCTGACGGACGAGGAGGTCTCCAATCCAGGCAACTCCCGCTGCGCACAGGTGAGCCGTGGTTTGCAGTTATCAGCGACCTCAATGGAGATCGTAAGCCCGACGTCGTTGCCACTCATCATGAAATGAACCAACTGACCGTGTTGATTGGAGACGGTCGCGGCGGATTTGTCGAAGCTCCCGGGTCACCATTTGATTTTGGGCATCAGGTTTTTCATGCAGTCGTTGCCGACGTTAATCGTGATGGCAAAGGCGATGTGATTGCGGCAGCAGGTGATGGCGTGAGAGTCATGCTTGGTGATGGACGAGGCGGGTTCGCAGCGGGACCGGCGTCATTCACTGGACAAGGTGTCTGGAGAGTGGGTGTGGCTGACCTGAACGGCGATGGAAAGACGGATGTGGTGACGAGCAATAACGAGAGTGGCACTGTGAGTGTGCTGCTGGGACATTGAAGACATTGATGATTGTTGATTGCAGACTCAAGCTCCCAGAAACTGCTCAACCAAATGTCCGATAAACTTCAGTTTGTCGGTGCTGCGCCCAACACTCAAGCTCCGAGTTTCTGGGAGCTCGAGTTAGTCGAATCTCACCGACAAACTGAAGTTTATCGGACATTTGGTTGAGCAGTTTCTGGGAGCTTTAGTGGTTCCAGATTAGTGAGTGTAATTCATCGGTCCACTCCGTTAGGAGTGGAATGTTTATAGAACCGACAGAGAGAAAAACGGTATCGCAGTTAAGAGGAGCGGAAAAGTTGATCGAGTGTTTGACTCAAGCTTGTTTCCGCTCCTCTTAACTGCGCCGGAGGTCTTTCATTTTCGCGAACCATAAACATGCGACTCCTGACGAAGTCGTCATCCTTGGTAACCTCGCGGACTATAAACATCTGACTCCTAACGGAGTCAGATCATCGCCACTTCTTAACTCTTGGCCACAGTTGTGCAAGAGATCCGAACTTCGATCCTTTGCAGAGCCATACTGTCAGGTTGCGTTCCAGCGCGTAAGGATTATCAGAAGTGCCGACGAGCTCTACGTAATTAAAGAGACGGTCCAGGGTTTCTTTGTCGTCATCGATCACAATCATGCAATTGCCTGTGTAGCCGCGCGGGCCCCACAAGTAGTACGTCTGATGACCGCTGAGCGCGCGCGGCAAACCGTATCGTCTGCCGAAGAAATCGATCGCGCCAGCTTGTCCGTAGTTCTGCGCGAAGATCCCGCAGTCAACTCTTTCCTCAGGCGCGAGACGTGACCACGCTTCCGCAGTCTTAGCCGCAAGCTCCTCCCAACCAAACTGATCAGCGTAGTGCTGCGGCAACTGCGCGCTCTCGTGACTGTGCTCTGTACGCGGCAGCTTTAAAGGCGAACTGTTCATGTACGAGATAAACCGCTCAACTGGCAACACCGGCACGACGAATGGCGCAAGCAATGCTCCACTCACCAGCAACACAACGATGATTCCCGCGCTCAGAACGGGAGCGCAGCGACCGCTTTCAAGGCTCGTTGAGAGCGCGGTCGGTTGAAAGCGGTCGCTGCGCTCCCGTTCTGAGCTTGAGTGGCCTCGACAAATTACGGCCTCAATCATTAACGCACCCGCCGCCAGCAACATTGGATAAATTGGAGCGAGGTAGTAGTTTTTCCCTTTCAGCGCAACGAAAACAACGAAACTGATTACGTAGGACCAACCAAGAAAACGAAACTGCCGCAGCCGTTGTGAGAACAACAGCGCGAACAACCCCGTGATCCAGATCGGAGCAGCGAGCGGATGAATGAGCAGTATCTGTTGCACGAAGAAGTCGAGCGGCGAAAGCTCCACGTCGCGGCCCGCAGCCCTGATGTTGCGCATGAGTTCAATGAAGGGCCAATTGTTTCGAATATTCCAGATGAGGTTTGGAAGAAAAATCAGAAACGCGAGCAGGCCACCGATCAAAAACCATTTGTTTACGATCACACGCCGCTCTTTGGTTAGTAGCAAGCCAACGACGATTGCGAAACCAAAAATGGCAATTGAGTATTTCTCTTCAAGACCGAGACCCGCGACAACTCCAAAAGGAACCCAGTAGCGTGGATCCTTCTTGACGGCAAGGATCGCAAAGTATGCACAGCCCATCCACAACAGTGGCTCAAGGCAGTTCGTCGTAACGAGACTACCGTCGGATAGGTACATTGGAGCAACGATCACCGCGACTGCACTTAGCAGAAGTGCGAAGCGCCGGCCGTCAAACTCACGGGCAATCAAGCCGGTAAGCACCACGGTTGCGGACATCGCAAGCGCCGGAAGAAAGCGGAGGCTGCGAAGAGAGTCGCCGAGGATTGCGCGACTCACGCGAACGAGAAACGGTAAGAGTGGTGGCTGATCGACGTAGCCCCAGGCGAGATGATCGCCGGAAGCCATGTAGTTAAACTCGTCGCGAAAGTAGCCGTAGCGATTGTTGAAGATGCAGTGAAAGATCAGGAGAGCGAGCGAGAGTAGGAAAATA
>Ga0310888_10000333_pt1 | contig 11055 bp, 6 predicted proteins | sample T20D1metaG_FD_202510 | JGI IMG/M metagenome (GOLD analysis project Ga0310888, IMG submission 202510) | Lab incubated soil microbial communities from West Virginia University Organic Research Farm, Morgantown, WV, United States - T20D1 | ecosystem: Environmental > Terrestrial > Soil >...
CTCTCGCAAACCTCTGGCGATCACATCAGCCATGCGAGGGTCATCTTCGACAAGCAAGATTCGCATTGGAGTTCCGGTCTTTCACGCAAAGCGGGTGAGTCGTTCTGCGATATGCTGACCCGATAATATTAGTCGTGTCGGAATTTACCTTGAGCCATGTCGTGTTGCAATGTGTTGTTAACTATCGAGCAAGAGGTGAGGCTTCGACCGAGATGACTTTCTGGGTCGAGCGTTGATTTAATTGGTGCACAGAATGGCCCGCAGTCATTCGCAACGAACCTGGACACAACAGCCACTCACGTCTTAACGCAAGCGGGCCTCTTTCAAATAATTTTGGGCCTCTAATAACTCCGGCAGTTGTATATCAGCTTGTCGCCACTGTACCAGGAAATTTGTATAGGCAACACCGGCCTGCTTGGCTTCTCCCAACTTGGCCGCGGAGCGGGCTGCACCCAGGAGGGAACGTGCGCGATTCGGTTGTCTTACAAGTGAAATCGCAAACTGCTGCGCAGCCTCTTTGGGTCGACCAGCGCGCAAAAGGATCTCGCCCAACAATTCATGTGAAGGCTTGACCAGCACGGGTGGTCCGGCGGGCGGCGGCGCCGATTCTTCCAGGGCCGTCGCTTTCCTTAACATCTCTATGGCCTCGTCATAGTTGCCCTTTGAGGCGCTCGAGACAGCGCTGATTTCCAATTGGCGGATCTCCAATCCCTTCACTCTGAGCGAGTTGATTTGATCTGGTCCGCCGGCCTGGGACTTAATCATGGCCTGAAAGTCTGCGATTCTTTGCTCGGCCTCAGTCGAGCCCTTCGCTGCGGCAGCCAGACCGCGTATGAAAACTGGCAGAGTCTCCCCACGGTAAACGCGACGGGAAACGGGTGCCGGCGTCGGGCCATGACTCATATTCTCCATCGGCGCAGCATCGGAAGATTGTGGTGCGCTCGTCGTTTGGAGCGGTGCCAACAGGGTCTCCGCCTGGTCCCATCGTTCAGTCTCGACCAGAAATGCCGCTACCATTTCTGTATAGCTCGCAGCGAAGGGATTAGGTCCGGGTTTCTTACTGGCAGCGAATTCGCTCATGTCGTTTCGCACCTGCGCCAGCAAAGCTTCCGCCTTGGTATAACGGCCTTGCTGCATATATGCATACTGCAGCCATTGCAGACTGTGGTAATCACGCGTGTTAAGGGCAAGGTTCTTCCGCTTGACCCAGGCATCCGAAGTCGCCCACGATGATTCATTCGCAGCCACCACCTCCGGCCACATTCCAAGTTGCAAAAAGATATGCGAGGGCATGTGTCGCGCGTGAGCCGCTTCAGGAGCGATCAACGCGTAACGCCGCGCGGCTGGCAGGGCAAGAATGGCGTGCTCGGGATCATCAAAGGCATGGATGATGTAGTGCGCCGCACCTGGATGGTTGGGCCTTTTTTGAAAAACATCCAGCACAATGGCGCCGGCTTTCATCTGGCTCAGGAAGCTACGCTCGTTAAGCTCCCGCGATCCCAGCAACGAAAGCGCATAAAAGCAGGCCGCCTCGAGATCTTCGGGATAATCCCGATAGACCTTTTCCATCACAGCCGAATAGGCTTTGTCACGCGTGCGCTTGTCGCCATCTCCGTATAGAACCTTCACCGCATCCAAATAAGCACGCTCGCGATCGGTGAGTTTCTTTGACTCTGTAATTTTCTCGAGGGCCTTTCGCGCGCTGGCGATCTCCTGCGCATTCGCCCAAAGCGGATAGTTGTAAGTCATCGCCTCGCCCCAGTAGCCCATCATGAAATCAGGATCGATCCTGGTCGATTCGACAAACTCTTCGCGCGCCTCTTCGTACCAAAAGGAATGAAGAGCGGCCACTCCCCGAAGGAAATGCGCCTGCGCCTTTTGAGAACCGGAGGTGGGAAAATCGACTTGGCCCAGGCTGGATTGTTGCGCCTTCGCGCTTGATCCAAATGTGGCAACAACAAAGACCAGCAACAGAGCTGCGATCAGCCTCGCAGTCAACAAAGATGTCATAGCTTTTCCTCCTACTTACTACGCGGGCAGGTGAGGGATTAAGACTTGAAAGATGCAGTCACAGTACGCTCTTATGCGACAACAAGCAAATAAGCGACTGGAGGACGATACGGATCGTTTTAAGACATCACTCGATAACACCTTCATCACTTACACGAGAGTGCCCTCGGCCTTTCGCGCGGCGCGACGCTCGACGCTGCGTTCTACCCACTCATATACCATTGGTAGAATCACAATCTTGATCGGGCGCGTCACCAGTCCACCAACCACGACGATCGCTAACGGTTTCTCGATTTCGGCGCCCGTTCCGGATGAGAAGATAAACGGTATGAGGCTTATGCTGCCTATCAGTGCGCTCAACAACTCGGCTCGTAAGCGAACGCTTGCGCCGCTGATCACCGCGTCGTGCAAATCCATCCCCTTATCACGAAGCTTGTTGATGTAAGACACCATCACCATCCCGTTTTGCACCGCGATTCCAAAGACCGCAATAAAGCCAACTATCGCAGGAACACTTAGCGGGAAACCAGAAATCAGCAGGAACGTGGTGCTGCCCACCAGCGCAATGGGAATGTTGAAGACGATCGTCAGCGTGTTGCGAAGAGAATTAAAGCACGTGTAGATCAACACAAACACCAGCAGTAGCGAGATTGGAATGGCAATTAGCAGTCTACGTGTGGCCTGCTGTGCGTTCTCAAATTGCCCACCCCAGGTAATGAAATATCCAGCTGGCGTCTTTACTTGCGCGACTACTGCTGCTTGCGCGTCGTGAACGAAGCCGCCGATGTCACGCCCAGTGACATTGCACTTCACCACCACACGGCGCAGCGCGTTCTCTCGGCTCACAACCGAGTCGCCGCTCGAAAGTCGAAACGTTGCCAACTCACCAAGCGGGACTCGTCCACCAACTGGAGCGGCGATCAAAATGTCGTTAAGTTTCTCCACCTGGTTGCGGTAGTTTTCGCTCAGGCGTACGAATATCGCAAAGTGGCGTTGGCCTTCGAGCACGTCGGTGGCTTCATCTCCGCCGATGGCAATCTTGGCGACTTCCAGTACGTCAGCGATGTTGAGTCCGTAGCGGGCCAGCTTGTCGCGATCCAGAGAGATCTCGAGATGCTCCTCACCTGCAACCTGCTCGACTGCCAGGTCTTTGGCTCCCCGAACATGCGACATGGCATCGTGAATCGCTTGAGCCAGCTTCCGCAAGGTGTCCTGGTCTTCGCCAAAGATCTTGACCGCAATCTGTGCATTGATACCAGATAGGAGCTCGTCGTTGCGGGTTTGAATAACCTGTGAAAAGTTGAACTCAACGCCTGGAAAACCTTCCACCCTGCGCCGCATTGCATCAACCAATTCATCCTTCGTCTTTGCCGTCGTCCACTGTTCTTTTGGTTTCAAGCGCACGTACATCTCATCGTTACTCACACTCTCAGGATCGCCTCCCAGCTCAGCGCGACCGATCTTGGCGACTACCGTTTCGACTTCCGGAAATTCGCGCAGCGACCTCTCTATTTGCGACGAGACTTCGATTGCTCGCGGAAGGGAGATGCTTGCGGGCATAGTGGCCCGCACCAGCATATTGCCTTCGTCTATCGTAGGCAGAAACTCACTTCCTAGTATGAAAACGTCGGCAACGCTCCAGATAAGTAACAGGGCTGCGAAGGTCAATGTCAGATATCGATGAGCTATCGTCCACTTGAGCACCGGAACATAAATACCTTTGAAGAATCCAACGATTGGATTGGTGCGCACTTCGCCCTTCTTGAGCCGCAACCACAAGGCACACATCATCGGCGCGACGCACAAGGCCATTAACATGGAGCCAATCATGGAGAAGGTGACGGCGTAGGCGAGCGGCTTAAACAATTTGCCTTCAACCCCCTGCAGAGTGAAGACAGGGAGAAAGACGGCTATGACTATCAGGATGGCGAAGAACATAGGCCGCCCAATCTCCTGAGCGGCAACCAGGATGGCCTCGCGCATCGAATGTTCACGGTGTTCTTCAAGATGGCGATAAATGTTTTCGACCATCACGACCGTCGCATCAACCATCATACCGATGCTAATGGCGAGACCGCCCAGCGAAGTGAGATTCGCGGACAGTCCTGAGTACCACATGAGTATGAAGGCGACGAGCATACAAAATGGTATTGCTGCCGCCGTGATTAACGACCCGCGAAAGTCTCCCAGCAACAGCACAAGAATGATCAGTACTAACAGTTCACCTTCGATCAGTGACTTGACCACCGTGTGTATGCTGTTATCGACAAGCTCCGACTGATCGTAATAATCAACAATGCTCACACCCTCGGGAAGAGCCCTATTTATCTCAACTACTTTTTCCTTTACCCGCTCGATCACTTGCTTAGTGTTTTCGTTTATTCGTTTCAGCACTATCCCGGTTACGACTTCGCCCTGGCCATCTTTGGTGACCGCGCCCTGGCGTATCTCGTTACCGATTTCAACGCGGGCTACATCGCTGACACGGATAGGTGTGCCACCACGCGAGTCGAGTACGACGTTCTTGATGTCCTCAATGTCTTGGACCAGGCCAAGTCCACGCACTACGTACTGTTGATCGCCGTGCTCGATGAAGTTCGCTCCGGTGTTTTGATTATTGTTCTGAATGGCTTCGAAGAGCGTTTTAAGCGGGATGTTGTAATTGACCAGCGCTTGTTGATCCACGATGACGTGATACTGTTTCACTTCTCCGCCGAAGCTGAGCACATCGGCGACGCCGGGAACGGATCGCAGCTGTAGTTTGACGATCCAGTCCTGAATCGTGCGCAGTTCCTGAGTGCTCTTGCCAGGACCGACGATCTGGTAAAGATAGATCTGGCCGGTGCCGGTCGTGATGGGTCCCATCCCTGGATCGAACCCAGCGGGAATCCGATCCTTTGCAAGGGAGAGTCGCTCGAAGACCTGCTGTCGCGCGAAGTAGATATCGACGTCATCCCGAAAATAGACGGTTACCACTGACAAACCGAATTTTGAAATCGACTGCACACGTACCACTCCCGGAATGCCATTCATCACGTTCTCGATGGGAAAGGTTATGAGCTGCTCGACTTCCTGCGGAGCCAGTCCCTGACCCTCGGTGTCGATTTCCACCTGGACTGGCGTGACGTCGGGAAAGGCGTCGACGTTCAATCGCGAAAGGGCAAGGATGCCACCCGCCACAATGAGCATCGAGACGACGACCACCAGCAATCGCTCGCGATAAAAGAACGCAATGAAATTATCGGTCATAATTGGATCCTAATCGCTGAATGGCGCTGTCAACTCTATTGCTGAGGCTTGCTTTGTTGAAGCAACAGATAGTTGCCCTTCACCACCACCTTGTCGCCTGCCTGAAGCCCTTCGATGATTTCAACCCGGCCGTTACCTTCTATCCCAATGTTGACCGGTCGCTTCTGGTAACCGTTGCCCTCTGCTACGAAGACAACTGATTTTCCGCCATCGTCCAGCACGGCTGATTGGGGAATCGAAATGGTGGTGCGATGCAGGTCGGTGATTATCTGGACATTCGCAAACATGTCCGGTTTGAGTCTTCCCTCAGCGTTCGGAACTTCGGTGCGAACCTTCACGCTTCGCGTCTCCGGATCGACAACGCTGGAAACCAGAATGACTCTGCCTGAGAAATTCACTCCTGGAAAAGCAGGAACTGAAACCTTAACCTCCTGACCCCGCCTCACTCGCTCGAGATCCTTTTCAAACACATTCGCATCGATCCAAACGTGGGAGATATCTATTATCTTGAACACGTTCGCGTCCGAACTTACGGTGGCGCCAATCGTGCCATTGCGCTCGATTACAATCCCGGAGATTGGAGAAGTAAGACTGAAAATGGCGGCCAGGCTCGACTGGCTTGCCAGGGCGTCAATGTCTGATGCTTTGAGACCAAGTATCAGCAAGTGGCGGCGCGCCGACGTGAGGGCCGCTCTCGTCTGTGCAACAACACTTGCTGCCGACGCTTTCGCCATCTCAAGGTCATGCTCGGCAGCCTGGAGATTTTTTCCCGCAGTAATGCTCTTCTCATAGAGCATCTTGGTACGGTCGTAAGTGGCCTGGGCAAACTTGACGTCGGCAGCCGACGTGCGCCGCGCATTGTCATAGTCCGCAAGCGCCTTGAGATAATCGGCCTCGGCTTGATCAATGTCGGCCGATTCAAGGTCAGCGAGCTTCTGGCCTTTTCTTACGATGCTGCCTTGGCCCGCATAAAGTCGCACAAGCCTGCCTTCATGGACCGGGCCGATGTTTGCCATGCGGTCCTCTGGAACGAGGATTTTCCCAGTGGCAACTATCGTCCCCGCGATGGACTGCGGCGCTACTATTTCCATCTCTATTGCATGGCTCTGCGCGGACTCTGATGTCCCCGGGCTCGGTTGGGGGCTGGAAGAATTCGAGGGCGCATTAGCAGTTCTATTGCAGCCTTGATACGCCACAACCGTTAGAAGCAGCAAAAACAAAAGGGCATGAATCATTTTTAGTCTGAACATAGGAGCATCCTCTCGCATGCACTTACTTCTGCAACGGCGTCGCGGTTGCCAGCTCAAGATCAAGCAGCGACACCTGGTAATCGAAAAGCGTCTGGTAAAAACCGGCCAGCGTTTCGCGCCGCGTGCGGATCGCATCCAGCAGCTCCAGCGTAGAGCTTTCTCCGGCTCTTAACGAAAACTCCGTCAGCCTCTGTATGTCATCCACCTTTGTAAGCACGCCGGTGCGGTATAGCTCAACTCGCCGCTTCTGAATCTGAAACGCGACCAGAGCCTTGTCCACATCGCTCAACACTTGATTCGTAATGAGTTGCTGATCATTTTGCGCTTTCATTTTTTGAATGAGCGCCTTTGCTCGCTCGCCTTGGTTACGATCGCGCACGGGTAGCGGAATTCCGACGCCAAAGTTATAGGTACTACCGCCTTGCGGAACCTGTTCGATGCCCGCGCCTATCGTGAGGTCAGGAATGCGCTGAGCATTTTGCAGCCGGATAGACGCGTCGGCAGCGCGCTCACTGAGTTGCGCCGCCTTCAAATCGGGTCGAGCAGCCAGGGCTTTGTCGCGCAGCTCGGCGAACGAGAACTCGTAAGGCTGGTAATAGTCGATCGTTCCAGCGACCTCTATCTCCATAGCTCGATAATCTCCACCTAGTGTGACGCGTAAGTCGCGCAAGGCGAGCTCGTAGTCCTTTTCCGAGTTGGCTACGTCGGAATCAAACTTGAATTTTTCAATTTCGAGTCGCTGGAGGTCCAGTCCTGAAATTTCACCGAGGTTGAAAACCTCTGTTGTGTGCTTGACGATCTCTTCAAATGTTTTTTGGTTTTCTCGTGCCACCTTGAGTAGCGACTCGGCCAGGAGTACTGCGTAGAATTTCTTTTTCAGATCGTTGGTTAGTTGCCACACGATTGTTTGGAACTCAGCGCGGACGACTTCGGAATCGGCATTTGCGACATCGATTCTCTTTTGTCTCTTTCCGCCCAGTTCGAATGTCTGCGAAATGTTGTAATCGAAAGTCTGCGGGTTGCCAGGGTGGCTGATAGAGAGCGGGATGTCCGAGAATCCAACGCTAATCTCCGGATTTGGACGCAAACGCGCCGTGAGTTTTTCCGCGTCTGACAGATCAATGTCATAGCGCGCAGCCACCAACTGAAGATTCTGCTTCAAGAAGATCGAGACCGCGTCCGAAATGGTAATAGACCGTTTCGCGGGAGACACCTTCGTTTGATTCGCTTGCTGCGAAGCTTTCGGTGGCGCAGCGATGCTGGCCTTGGTTCCCTGCAAAGCCTCCGGCGACTGGTCGCGCGATTTTTCTTGCGACAGGAGCGGATGGGCTATAAGCGTGATTAAGAGAAAGCTGGAAATGTAACTCGCGCTACGATTCATTTGCGGACGGCACCAAAGGCGCAAGCCGAATTGCCCCTGACAAACCACAGAGTCGCACCGCGCACCGAAGCGGCGTATATAGTTGCGCAAATAGTTGCGCAAATCGGCATTAATGCGCTTACACATCCGGTCACCTCGTATTCATCGTCTGAATTGTTCTTGGTTGCGCGATGCGAAACCCACCGCGTTCGTTAGAAACGATTATTGGCAAGCAAGACGGGCGAGGCAGACCCGCCACAGGCTGACCATTTACGTTCGGTGAGATTTTGAGCGGGCAATCAGAGAGCCGCGCCCACCGAGTCAAGCCTCAACCAAGGGGAGGGGCACGGCCCGATTGTCGTGTGATGGAAGTTGAAGGAGAAAGTAATATCGGCGTATTGACTGACGCGTTCTGCGTCGCAGGCGTGAGCGCGAACAGCGTCGCATAGACAAGACCGTTGAAGAGGTGTTGTTGGAACTCGCACATTGAGCACTCGGTAAGATGCGAGTTGCCCGTGTGCGGAGGGTGTGATCCATCGCAGTCGCTGTAGGCGGCAGCGCCGTACTGATCCGGCGAAACAGTGCGATGACTATGGACCGTGTCCACTGTCGCCCCGAAGCTAATTATAAGAAGTAGGACGTAGCCAAGCGCACGGCAGTTCGCGCGTCGTCTGCTCAATGATGAAGAGGATCTGCTGATCACTTTGGGCGGTATGTTAGTACAACTTGCTAATTTCCACCTACCGATCCCAAGGCCGTTAAGGCTGCGCTCCTGGCCCAGCGCTTGGGGCTTTTGCGGCTAGGTTGTTAGGTTCTCGCCGAATCTCAGTGCTTCGCAAGCTCCAGCCGGGCGATTGCTTCACGGTGCACTTCGTCGGGACCGTCTGCGAGTCGTAAGGTACGGACCTGCGCCCAGGCGCTGGCAAGGAACGTGTCCTGCGAAACACCTGCGCCGCCGTGCGCCTGAATTGCACGATCAAGCACACGTAGAGTCATGCTCGGAACGACAACCTTGATCATTGCGATCTCTGCTCGTGCTACTTTGTTGCCAACCGTGTCCATCATCTGAGCAGCTTTCAAAACCAACAGTCGCGCCTGCTCAATCTCCATTCGCGATTGAGCAATGTCCGCGCGTATCGTTCCCTGCTCTGCCAGCGGTTTTCCAAACGCGACGCGGCTCTTCACGCGCTTACACATCGTTTCTAACGCACGCTCCGCAACGCCGATGCAACGCATACAGTGATGAATGCGTCCGGGACCCAGTCTGCCCTGCGCAATTTCAAAACCCCGTCCTTCGCCAAGCAACATGTTCGACACTGGGATACGCACATCTTTGAATGAAACTTCAGCGTGTCCGTGAGGAGCATGATCGTAACCAAACACCGTCAACAACCGCTCCACTTTCACACCGGGTGCATCCATCGGGACCAGAACCATTGACTGTTGTTTGTGTAACGGCGCAGTGAAGTCAGTCTTGCCCATGAAGATCGCTATCTTGCAACGTGGATCACCAGCGCCAGACGACCACCATTTACGTCCGTTGATGACATACTCTTCTCCGTCGCGAACAATGCTCGACTCGATGTTCGTGGCATCAGAAGAAGCGACAGCCGGCTCGGTCATCGCAAAACATGAACGAATCCCTCCGGCGAGCAGTGGCGTGAGCCAACGTTCCTGTTGCTCTGGAGTTCCATACCGAGCGAGCACTTCCATGTTGCCGGTGTCAGGAGCGGAACAATTGAAAACCTCTGGCGCCATCACACTGCGTCCCATGATTTCGCATAACGGTGCATACTCCAGATTAGTTAGACCGGCACCCTTTTCAGACTGCGGCAGGAAAAGATTCCACAGTCCTTCAGCACGGGCTTTTACCTTCAACTCTTCGACGATCGCCGTCGGTGTCCAGCGTGAAGCAGCAATCTGTTCATGGAACTTCTGCTCATTGGAATAGATATGCTGGTCCATGAACGCAGTCAGCCGCTCGTGCAGTTCCCGGGTCTTGTCTGTGAACTCCAGAATCATTTTTCTCTACCTCACAGCTTTGCCTCAAACTTCAGCTCTCGTTGGTGTTTTTTTGTGTGATTTCGTGGATCGTAGTTATTTTGCCAGAGAACGGGAACGATCCACGAAATCACACGAAAAAACATGAACGCCAATAGGGCTATTATCGCCTTTAACGGTAAACCTCAACTCACCGAAAGGTGCGCAACTCAGGTGTCGTGAGGTGCGGCACGGCATTGAACTGAAACAACTGCAAATGCTCGTCTCGCAATCGCAAGGTCGAATATGACGAGTTATATAACACGCCGGCAAGTTGTCTGATGCGTGCGTCAGTGAGTCCGAGGGCGAGTCCGGTCAACACGCCCGTGGGTGTCGCAGACGTAGACACGAGGACATTAGCTCGAGGCGGAAGACGCTCAACGTTCAAAAGACAAGCGCGAACGCGCTCCTGAAACTGCTTCCATGTCTCACCCCCATATGAGAATGCTCCCGAGATCCAGGCGTCAACCATCTTCGTATCGCAGGGTCGCCAGTGGCGGTGGACCTGTGCATTCGCCACACCGATGTTTTGCTTTACTTCGAGCCGCATTTCTTCGTACTGAATGCGAAACTCTTCATCGATCTCTGAAAGTTTCGGGCCGAGCTCGCGATAGATGTCGGTCAGATCAAACTCATTCCATTGATCGTCGACGGTTACCATCGGAAAAGAGACTCCCGCCTTATCGTAAACATTCTTTACCGCTGACGCCGTTTGTACTTGTCGCTGCATCGAGCCGGAGTAGACAACCGTGAACTCAAGTGGCTGGGCGAGAAAGTATTCACCAAGCAATTGCGCCTGTTGTTGACCGAGATCGGATAGAGAATCGTAAGCGTCGCGTGTTCCTGCCTGACCGTGCCGAACGAGAAAGATGTTGCTCAAATGAGAGTCTCCGCGACGTTCTTCTCTGTGCAACCTCCGTGTCCTCTGTGTCTCTGTGGTTCTTTATGTGCACGTTCATTCACCACAGAGGCACAGAGGACACGGAGATTGCACAGAGAAATCTTTTAAAGGTAGTAGCGACCCGCACGTATCACAGCATCCGCAATGCGGCGCCGTGCGGCGACGACATCAAAGGGTGCCTGATCGGAAAGTGACCGGAAGTCGGAGATGAGTGCGCCGTATTTGCTGTCGTCTGGCATTGCATT
>Ga0310888_10000335_pt1 | contig 11037 bp, 9 predicted proteins | sample T20D1metaG_FD_202510 | JGI IMG/M metagenome (GOLD analysis project Ga0310888, IMG submission 202510) | Lab incubated soil microbial communities from West Virginia University Organic Research Farm, Morgantown, WV, United States - T20D1 | ecosystem: Environmental > Terrestrial > Soil >...
CTCATTCACCCCAAGCTTCAGCTTGGGGATCAGCACGGGCCTAAATTGCGAACCGTTTTAACGGTTTAGGTACCGCGTCGATTGTGGCCCGTAAAACCGTTGAAACGGTTCACAGGCGGTAACTCGAGTCCTAACCCCAACCTAAAGTTTGGGGTGAATGAGAAGGGCCGCCCTTAATCCATGACATTCATTTAAAAGAACTCGTTCATTCAGTATTCGTAAAACCCTCTCCCAGTCTTTCTACCTAACCATCCAGCGTCAACGTATTTCTTTAACAACGGACACGGTCGATACTTTGGATCACCCAGACCCTCGTGCAGCACATTCATGATCGCCAGGCATACATCGAGACCGATGAAGTCGGCGAGTGTCAGTGGTCCCATCGGATGATTCATTCCCAGCTTCATAATACCGTCAATGCTTTCGCGCGAAGCGACGCCTTCGTAAAGCGCGAAGATTGCTTCATTAATCATCGGCATCAACACGCGGTTCGAAACGAAGCCAGGCGAATCCTGACAATCCAAAGGGGTCTTTCCGAGTTTCACCGTCAGATCTTGCACCCGGTCGTAAGTGTCATCAGACGTTGCGATGCCACGAATGACTTCGACTAACTTCATTACTGGAACCGGATTCATAAAGTGCATTCCGATCACTTTATCCGGACGTGATGTAGCTGCCGCAAGTTTAGTGATTGATATCGACGACGTGTTCGAGGCGAGGATCGCCGCAGGTGGTGTGATTTCGTCGAGTGTTTTGAAAACTTCCGTTTTGACCGCCAGATTTTCTGTAACTGCTTCGACGACAAACGATGCCCCCTTAAATGCGCTCAGATCCGTCGTCGTTTGGATCCTCTCGATTACTCCCGCTTTTTCGTCTGCGCTCAGTCGCTCTTTATCGACATCGCGTTGCAAACTCCTATCAATCGCCGAGAGGCCGCGTTGCAGCAAGTCCTCGCGAACGTCGCGCATGATCACGGAGTAACCGGCCCGCGCGCAGACTTGCGCGATGCCGTTGCCCATGGTTCCGGCTCCGATCACACCAATGACTTCACTCAATTGTATCGATCTCCTGAAGACACAAACTCTTTGGAGTGCGGTGACTTGTCACCGCTTTCGTATGCCGCTGACTTGTGCGACTGTAAGACTCGAACTCGGAACATCGGCGCGACAGATCGCGACTTAACAAAGCGGTGACAGGTCACCGCACTCCAAAGACTAACGCCAGTCTGGCGGTGACGGTGGCGGCACATACTGTTCCTCTTTTGCCGCAGTCTTGTTGACTGGCCATGCTGCCTGCCGCGCGTCTGGCAGCATGCGCTGCGGATTGTCGTACAACGCCTTGCCCGGCTCGCTAAAGAGAAACCAGAACGTGTAGACGCAAACAGCGGTTCCGAATGGCGCGTTCGTCGCTGACGTAACACCTGCGATGATGCTCGCTATCTTTGCCCACCGCTTTCGTTTCCTCAACGCGTAAGCCGCCACGAACGATGGGATGATCATGGCCGAAAACATCACGCCCATAAACAGGACCATGAATGCGATGAACCCGGCCGGAGGGCCATTTGGATCCGTCCTCAGCATTGCGCCCATGAATCCCATCATCAGAAGCATGAACAATGAGGTGATACCCGCGTAACCGAGGTGCGCCCAGCTTAGGTATTTATTGTGCTGTTCTGGGGTCAAAAAGATTCTCCCGGCGATTATCTATCGCACATCTATCGCTCTATCGCCATCGCCACGGCGTTTCCGCCACCAAGACAAAGCGAAATAATGGCGCGATGTGCATCACGTCGCTTCAATTCATAAAGAACAGTCGTTAACAGCCGTGAGCCCGACTGGCCGATCGCATGGCCCAAGGCGACAGCACCGCCATTCACATTAACACGAGCCGGATCCAATCCGAGTTCTCTAACAACAGCAACCGCCTGAACCGCAAACGCCTCGTTCAATTCAACGAGATCGACTTCGCTTGTGGACCAACCAGTCTTCTTTAGAAGTTTACGCACCGCATCAACCGGCGCCATCATTACTAGTTTTGGTTCAACGCCCGCCGTCGTTTGCGCAACGATTCGCGCCATTGGCTCAACACCCATTGCCCGGGCGCGTTCGAGAGAAGTGACAACAACTGCTGACGCACCATCGTTAACACCCGGGGCGTTCCCGGCTGTAACAGTACCTTCTTTCTTAAACGCCGGCTTCAATTTTCCCAGCGCTTCAAGCGAGGTGTCTTCACGCACGGTCTCGTCAGCGTCGAAAATGATCGGTGGACCTTTCCTTTGCGGAATTTCGACAGCAACGATCTCATCTTTGAACTTGCCGGCTTTCATCGCTGCCGCAGCTTTCTTATGCGAATTCAACGCATACTCGTCTTGTTCCGCTCTGCTGACCGAATACTTCTCTGCTACAACTTCACCGGTACAGCCCATGTGATGATTGTCGAACGAACACCACAGCCCGTCGTTGATCATCGAATCGACGAGCTCGCCATTGCCAAGCCTGTAACCTTCACGCGCTTTTGGGATTAGATAAGGAGCATTACTCATCGACTCCATTCCACCCGCCACTACAATTTCCGTATCGCCGAGTTGAATTCCCTGGGCCGCCATCATCACGGCTTTGAGTCCTGAACCACAGACCTTGTTAACCGTGACTGCGGAGACACTCGGCGGCAACCCACCGTTCAGTGCCGCCTGGCGCGCGGGATTCTGTCCAAGACCGGCCTGGATTACACAACCCATGATCACTTCATCGACTTCTTCTGGTTTGACGCCCGCCCTCTTCACGCTCTCACGCACTGCGATCGCGCCTAGATCAGTAGCGGAGAATCCCTTCAACGATCCAAGGAACTTTCCCACCGGCGTACGCGCTGCGCTGATAATTACCGCTTCATTCAATGCCATGATTACTCCTTGCGTAATTCAAACTCCGTTCTAATGGTAAAGCGTCCCGCCGATGCCGTCTAGTAACAGGAGCAGGAGCAGCAGACAGGGCGCAGGAAAGATTTGGCCGCAGATCTCACAGATAAACTCAGATAAGAATTAATAAGTTAAACAGTCAATCCAACAACTCTGATCGTTCTGATCTGCGTTCATCTGTGAGATCTGCGGCCAAATCTTTCCTACGCCCTGTCTGCTGCTCCTGCTCCTGCCTATGTTAGACTCGCCACGCTAGACCACTTCATTTGTATTCATTTTGATTCAACATGCAAGCACTGATTCTGGCGGGAGGTAAAGGGACACGACTCCGTCCTCTCACCGTCTACACCCCTAAACCAATTGTTCCAATCTGTAATCGTCCGTTTCTCCTTTATCAGATCGACACGCTGCGCCGCGCCGGTATTGTCGACATCACGCTGTCGTTGTCGTACCAGCCAAACAAGATCGAACACTTGTTAGGCGATGGCTCTGATCATGGAGTTAATCTCAAATACACCGTCGAACCGCAACCGATGGGAACTGCGGGCGCGTACAAGTATGCAGAGGACTTAATCCGCGAGCGCACCGTCGTCTTCAACGGCGATATTCTTACCGATCTCGATTTGAAAGCAGTCATCCGCGAGCACAGCGAACGACAAGCCACCGCGACTGTAGTGCTGACTCCGGTAGACAACCCACAGGATTACGGGCTCGTTGAAACGGAATCGGATGGGCGCATCAGAAGATTTCTCGAGAAACCGAAACCTGATGAAATCACGTGCAATACGATAAACGCCGGCACTTATATCCTTGAGCCAAAGGTTTTGGACTTTCTGCCCGCTGGAGAGAACTATTCATTTGAATACGGTCTCTTCCCCGACCTTCTCAAACGCCAGGAGCCGTTCTATGCGCATGTGCCAGCGCGAACATACTGGATCGACATCGGCACTCCGCAACGTTATTTGACGGTCCATGCAGATCTGCTGGCGAATAGAGTCGGACGAATTCACATAAAAGAGCGACGTGGGAACTTTGATGCAGCGACTGTCGCCGAGATTGATGAACTGTCGATGATCGGTGATGATTGTCAGATCAAACCTGGCGCACAAATCACGAACTCGGTGCTTGGTCCAGGATGTTTCGTTGAAGAACGTGCGATAGTTGAAAACTCCGTTATCTGGCCGCACACGCGAATCGGAACAGCGGCCGAGATCAGATCTGCCATTGTCGGTCGCGGGTGCCACATCGGCCGCTCAGCGATCATCAACCCCGGCACTGTGCTTGGCGACAAAACCTCTTTGACTGACTACACGATCACCGGAGGTGCTCGGTGACCAAAGACCTCGCGCAGATCAAATTCGGCACTGACGGCTGGCGCGCGATCATTGCTCGCGACTTCACCTTCGCGAATCTCGAACGGGTCGCACAGGCCTACGCAGACTACCTCCTCTCGCAATCGTCAGACGCAAATCAGCGCGTGGTCGTCGGCTTCGACCGGCGCTTTCTCTCTGAACAGTTTGGGCTGCGCGCCGCTGAAGTCATGGCAGGCAACGGTTTTGACAGCGTGCTTTTTCAGGAGGCGCAGCCGACGCCGGTCATCTCTTGGGCCGTGAAAGATCTTGCAGCGGTGGGCGGGATAATGATCACAGCTTCTCATAATCCAGCGACGTTCAATGGCTTCAAGATCAAAGCGCCCTGGGGCGGGAGTGCCTCACCTCAAATAACGAGCGCAGTCGAGCAACTCGTCGATAAAACAACGCCGAAGCGAAATACGGAAATAGGCACGACTGCTGAGGTTCTGGAATCCTCAACCCGTCGTTATCAACATCAGATTCGCACTTACATCGATCTCGATTTAATTCGCAAGGCTGATGGCCGCATAGTGGTCGACCCGATGCATGGATCGGCGGGAACGTGGGTTGAAAGTTTCTTGCAAGACGGAAATCTCGAAGTCGAAACTATTCGGTCTTACCGCGATCCACTTTTCGGTGGCGTTAATCCCGAACCGATCGATCAAAATCTTGGGGCGTTGAAGACTCGCGTCGTTGAGACGAAAGCTCTCGTTGGACTGGCGACTGATGGCGATGCGGATCGCGTAGGTGCGGTCGATGAAAACGGTCGCACCCTCACGATGCACGATGTGGTGCCGATGCTGTTGCTCCACCTGTCGCGGCAAAGAAAAATGAGCGGTGCGGTAGTTGTAACTGTTTCACAATCCGTTTTGACGAAACGAATTGCAAAGGCATTCGGGCTAAAGATTCACGAAACACCCATCGGTTTTAAATACATTGCGGATTTAATGTTGAAGGAAGACATTTTGTTGGGCGCTGAAGAGTCAGGGGGAATCGGCGTGAAGGGTCACATTCCAGAACGCGATGGCGTGCTCAATTCCCTTCTCTTTCTTGAAGCGATTGTAGCCTCCGGTAAGCCTCCCTCGCAGTTATTGCGTGACTTGCATCAGGAGTTTGGAGAGTTTCACTTCGGCCGCAAAGATCTTCACATGGAGGTTGAGCGCGGGCAGAAGTTTGTGAGTGACCTGGCGGACAATCCACCGGCTACATTTGCAGGCGACCAAGTCGTTGATGTGCAAACGATGGATGGCACACAGCTCTCCTACAAAGACGAATCGTGGATCCTATTTCGTCAATCGGGCACGGAACCGATGCTCAGGATCTACGCCGAAGCTACCTCCATCCCAAAGATGCAGCACCTATTAGAAGCTGGTGCCCACCAGGCACACTCAAAACTCTAGAACCAATCAGACGTCTTCTCCTCCAGGATCACCACCATTCTCCAACGACTGTTGACTACGCACAGGTAAATAACTAAGCTGGGCCATACCCGGTTACCCGCTATCCCCTTACAAAAACGAACGATGCCTTTAACGAGGAGGTAGTGTCATGGGATTGATCTTGATAATCGTTTTGGTCCTGTTACTGCTCGGTGCGGTTCCATCATGGCCCCACAGTCGCAGCTGGGGTTATGCGCCAAGCGGAACACTGGGATTGGTTCTGATCATCGTGTTGATTCTGGTATTGCTCGGGCGGATCTAAACATTGCCGATTGCCGATTGCCAATTGTCAGATCGTGAGAGGGGCGTGGCTCACTAGTCGCGGAGTGTTAGAGTAATGTTGCTTTCAATCGGCAATCAAAAATCGGCAATTGGCAATGATCTATGCCTGAGCTTCCTGAAGTAGAACACGTGGTGCGCGCGCTGCAGCCCGCGATAGTTGGCAGACGAATACTGGCTGCTGAATTGAGATTGAAGCGCACCGCACCCAAAACCTCGAAACCTGCCTTCGGTCGACTACTGCGCAACGCTTTAATCACCGGCGTTAGCCGGCGCGGCAAATATATCCTCATCGAACTCGATTCAGATCGATTGTTAGCAACCCATCTGCGGATGACCGGCAAGTTTGTTTGTCTTACCGGGGACGATCAGTTGCCGCCATACGCGCATGTGATTTTTCATCTCGATGATGATCGACGACTGGTGTTCTGCGACATGCGACAGTTTGGAAGAATGCGATTGATCGCGAATCGTGAACGTCTGCCGAAAGAGATCCTGGCACTTGCTCCGGAACCGCTTTCGGATGACTTCACTGAGCAGTACTTTCGCACGACGCTTAAAAGATCACGTCGAAGCCTGAAACAACTTCTGCTGGATCAGACCAGGGTTCTGGGGCTGGGAAATATCTACGCTGCGGAAGCATTGTTTCTGGCAGGCGTGAATCCGATGAAAGCTTCCGACGGTCTTTCGAAGGCACGCACGGACAAACTTTATCGAGCTGTTAGGGACGTCTTGCAGGAGGCGATCGACGCAGGCTCTACGCTGCGAATCGATCTAAGTGATGGCAACGGTGACTACATTGGAACCAGCGAAAGGTTCTGGCGAGTGTATGAGCGAGAGGGTGAACCTTGTGTAAGGTGCGGGACTCGGATCAAGCGCGTGGTCCATGGTGGCAGGTCGACCTACTACTGTCCCAAGTGTCAAAGGGCGTAAAAGAATTGGGCCGCAGATTTTCGCAGATAAACACAGATAAGAAGATAAAGAGCGAGCAAGGCCCCTTAATTGTTTAAATGCGTAATTGTTTTAATTCTGATCTGTGTTTATCTGTGAAAATCTGCGGCCCAAACCCTCACTATAAATTCTCAACAATAAAATCCGTCATCATTTGCCGCATGTGCTTCAAAAGTAGCGGGTCTGTCACTCCATGTCGTTGCCTCGGATAGACCATTAACTCAAACTGCTTCCCTGCCTTCTGGAGTTCATACACAAACTGAATTGTGTTCTGCATGTGCACGTTGTCGTCGATCGCGCCATGAATCAACAACAGTTTGCCGTGAAGGTCTTTTGCGGCGCTCACTGGTGAACTCTTCTTGTACCCTTCAGGATTGTTCTGTGGCGTGCGCATGTAACGTTCCGTGTAGATGCTGTCGTAATCACGCCAGTCCGCGACCGTTCCACCTGCGATTCCGATCTTAAACGACTTGCTATGAGTCAACGCGTAACTCGTCATGAAGCCGCCATAGCTCCAGCCCCAGATTCCAATGCGTTCGCCGTCGATGTACTCCTGTTTCTTTAAATACCCAAGACCATCTTCGATATCCTTCAGTTCCAGTTCGCCAAAGTTTTGATAAACGGGCCAAGTTGATTCCAGCCCTTTGCCGCTGGCGGTTCGATTGTCGCAAACCCAGACGATGTATCCCTTCTGTGCCAGCACCTGATGCCACATGTAAGTTAACGCTCCCCAGCTGTTTCGCACCTGCGGCGCATGCGGACCGCCGTAGGTGAACACCATCACCGGATATTTCTTCCGCGCGTCAAAATCAGGTGGCTTAATCATCATTGCTTCCATCGGAAAGCCATCTCTGGTCTTCACCTGAAGCAAAGTGGTCGTTCCCAGTTTGTAATTCTTCAAGGCGGCCACAGCGTTTTCGTTGATACCCCTTACTAACTTTCCTGACCCATCGTAGAGTCTGGTCTGTGTCGGTGTGTTCAGATCACTCCAGAAGTCAACGAAGTAGTTCTGTGTCGGACTTACCTGCACGCGATGCGATCCGTCAGACATGGTGAGACGCGTCAGTCCGGTCCCATCTAACTTCACGCTGTAAAGTTGGTTGGCGATATGACTGTCACGCGTACCTGTAAAGTAGAGCAACGCCTTTTCAGCATCGATGCCTTCGAAGTTAGAAACTTCCCAACTGCCTTCCGTAACCTGTCGCAACAACTTCCCGTCAGCACTGTAGTGATAGAAATGATTCCAACCATTTCGTTCACTCTGCCAAAGGAAAGAACCATCTTTGAGCCAATGCGGATTGTCGTTGATTGCAACCCAGGCTCTTGAAGTCTCACGAAAAGCTGTTGTCGACTTTGCTTCGCGTGCGTCTGCGAAATTTAGATCGAGAAAAGTCTGTTCGCGATTCTGCGCCTGGAAGACGACCTTTTTGCTGTCGGGTGTCCACGCTACTCTCGAGATCAGAAAATCCTCTGGTTGATACTTGAACGTGTCGATCCAACGTGTCGCGCCACCAATTGCGTTGACGATGCCAAGCTTGACGATTGGATTCGGAGCACCTGCTTTGGGATATGGGGTTACTTCGATTCGTTGGTAATACGGAATGTGATCGACGACGGTGAACTCCGGCACCGGATTTTCGTCAAACCTGATGTAGGCGATCATCGTCGAGTCAGGACTCCACCAGTACGCACCAAAGTTTCCGCGACCGTAAAGTTCTTCCTGATAAACCCAATCAAGTCGCCCATTCAGAATCTTTGCACTGCCGTCACTCGTCAGCGCGCGCTCGCGTCGCTGCATGCCGAGGTCTTCGACAAACAGATTGTTCCCACGAACAAAACTGACCATTCGACCGTCAGGACTAAACTCTTCACCCACCTCTTCATCAGGCGTGGCCGTGAGTCTCACAGCTCGATCGGAACCAAACTCATAATAGAAAAGATCGTTGGACCAGTTGATCAGCACTGCCGTCTCTGCGGCATTCATTTGATATGACCCGCGATTGGACAGCTGGCGCGCGTCGTTTTCGGCGATTCCGGGCAGCGCGGCAAACGCTGCCTGCATTTTTGCTGCATCGAAAAAGGCCACTGCTTCTCCCGTTGCAGCGTTCACTTTTTGAATGCGAGGCACGTCGCGTCGCGAAGCTTCGTTGGTAAGCAGATAGTGCGTACCATCCTTCAGCCAACGAACACTTGGTGTCGTTCCGTTGAAGTTAACGCGCTTGGCGGGATCATAGATGTCGTCAACGGTTAGTAATTTATTCTGTGCGTTGGCGTAAACTGAAAACGTGGCCAGGAGAATAGTTCCCAGCAGGATTTGTTTCACTCGATTCATAATTTCGTCTCTGGATTAGAGTTTTCTGATTCTACCGATTTTGACCTGTCGTTAGCTTATGCCGCCCTCGGAGTGATGCGTTTGATCAGAGGAGTTAGTACAGCCAGGATAGCCGCGGCTAGCAGAGTGATTCCGGCGAATATTCCAAAGGCCCGCGTCAACACGGATGGATCGTTGCCCTCGAATAGCCTCGTTGTCAGACCGGCGATGTAACTGCCAATCGAGATCGAGAGGAACCAAACGCCCAACATTAGCCCTACCATTCGCGCCGGAGATAGCTTTGTAACTGTGCTAAGTCCTACAGGACTCAAACAAAGCTCACCGATCGTTTGGAGAAAATAAACGAGAACCAACCACATGGGGCTCACCCGCCCCGCCCCGGTCAGAGTGGATGCGAATGCGACGACTACGAATGCAATCCCCGCGAAGAACAGCCCGATCGTGAATTTGCCCGGACTTGATGGCTGTCGATTCCCGAGTTTTTGCCAAACCGCTCCGATGATTGGTGCGAGGATGATGACGAAGATAGCGGGAACAGATTGAAACCAACTTGATGGATACTGCCAGCCGAACAATGTTGTTCGCGTCAACCGATCGGCGAACAGAGTTAGGCTCGACCCGGCTTGTTCATACGTCATCCAAAAAAGGATGGAGAAAAGAAAGAGGATAAAGATCACCAGCACTCGTTTCAGCTCTTCGCCGTTTAAGTGACGAGTTGTACCGATCAAATAACCTGCAAAAAAACCAACTACGGTTGGAAATAGTGCAGATAAGACACCGGCGTCTCCCCACTTGAATCCCACGAGTGCGCCCACGGTTCCGCCAACAACTGCTAAAACGATAGTAAGGTAGTCCATCCCGGGTGCTTGAACCGGTCGTGTCTCCTCGAGCTTCTCTCCGATGCCACCCAGCCTTTTGCGCCCTAAGACGTATTGGATAAGACCCAGCGTCATACCCACTCCAGCAGCACCGAATCCCCAGTGCCAACTTGAATTGGGATTAAAGCCCATTGAGGAGATCAAATTCCGAAACCAGTTCGACTGCGCGAGGAATCCAACTACGATTGGCGACAGAAAAGCGCCCAGATTTATTCCCATGTAAAAGATCGAGAAGCCTGCGTCGCGTCGTTTATCCTCCTCAGAATACAACTGGCCGACCATCGCGCTGATATTCGGCTTCAACAATCCTGTTCCACACGCAATCAGGATCAGACCAAGGTAGAACGTTAAGTGGGAATTGATGGCCATGGAGTAGTGGCCGCAAGCAATTATGATCCCGCCTATGAGGACTGCTCGACGAGCACCGAAAACTTTGTCAGCGAGCCAGCCACCGATGAGTGGAAGGTACCAGACGGATGAAACGTAAGTAGCGTAAATAACGCTCGCATATCTTTCGTCAAAACCCAGACCACCCTCCACCAACGACTTCGTCATGTACAGCGTGAGAATGGCTCGCATGCCGTAGTAGGAAAATCGTTCCCACATTTCGGTAAAGAAAAGTGTCGAAAGGCCATTCGGATGACCAAAGAAACCGCGATCGGTGGACGGGAGGGTCCTTACGCCTGATGCATTGATCGATTCACTCATGAAGTATTCCTTTGCGAGTTAACGAGCAGTGCGGCAGGAATGATAGGGCCAGAATTGCGTGGGAACTGGCACCGCAAGCTCACTGTTTCTTGATGAACTACTTATTTAGTGATGGAAGACCGAGTGCATTCAGCCAAAAGAAGAAGAGCACTGTCAAGGGAAGAAACAGGAGCAGGAGCAGCAA
>Ga0310888_10000336_pt1 | contig 11035 bp, 8 predicted proteins | sample T20D1metaG_FD_202510 | JGI IMG/M metagenome (GOLD analysis project Ga0310888, IMG submission 202510) | Lab incubated soil microbial communities from West Virginia University Organic Research Farm, Morgantown, WV, United States - T20D1 | ecosystem: Environmental > Terrestrial > Soil >...
ATCAGGAGCCGTCGGGCTGTTGAAACAACCTGCGGCGGCTATCGCCGCGATCAGCGCAACGACGCGAGTCATCAGTCGAACGGTCCCCGGCCGCACGGCGGCCACATGCCGTGTCCCCAGCCGCCAAAGCGCGCACCGATGCCCAGGATGAAGATCGCGACGAGCCCGATCATGTCGATGCGTGGCATCACTCATCCTCTTCTACCACGATCTCAACCTCGGTTGCAGCGTAGCGCAACACCTCAATGACATCGTCGTAGGTCGCCGCCTTGTCGACGCGCTCGGTCAGGAACTCGGCGCTGTGAAACTGCGTCAGCACGTCCGAGTCCAGCTCGATCGCGTCGTGAACTGCTCTCTTGAGCTCTTCGAGCTGATAAAAACCCGTCGAGCGATATTCGTATTGCACGCTCACGCTTGGGTTGTGGACGGTCGCCGCCAGCAACTTCGACAACGGCGGGAGCGCCTCTTCTGTCGTCGCGTTCTCGACTTCATACTTGTATCCGTTGCGGTGATAGAGCGTGACACCCTTCCACCATTGCTTGTGAAAACTGTGGGCGCTCGTCATTCGCTCGGCGGGCAGATCGGGGGCCATGTCCGTCCACCCGTTGTCACCGACGAAGATCACCGAGATGTCCGTATGCATTAGTGGCCCGAGAGGCGCACTCGAAACAATACCCGATTGATCATGCCGGGCAGCAACGCAGAAGGTGGAAGGATTTCGCCATCCTGCACGCCTGCCGGCACGGCCAGCCAGGCGCTGAAGAGATCGTCCACGGTCCGTTTCCCGCCACAACGATCGCACGGCGACGAGGGGGAGGTTGCACAACTCTCGCAACGCACCGGCACGCGCATCGGGATGGTCACCATGCCGCCGGACGCTGCCTCCTCCGCATTGAGGAACAACTCGATGATGTCACCGCCGGTGCGCCGCGCGATGCCGCAGGCCAACAAGCCAATGAGGTTGCCGCACAGCCGCGACAGCATCACCGCGGGCGCGCGGCCGCGCGGCGCGGTTCGCGCCTGGCCCTTCCGGCGATCGTACGCGGCGCGCGACATCGGATCCGACAAGACCGCGTAGGCGGATTGGATTTTCTGGAACGTCGTGGTCGCGCCTTCGCCGGCGCGATCGGGGTGCCAGCGCAATGCGAGGCGGCGCCACGCGCGACGCAACTCAGCGTGACCGGCGGTCTGCGCGATGCCGAGCAACGCGTAGTAGTCGTCCACGGTGGTTGCTAAATACTGTCGCGTTGATCGATGTCGAGCACCGTCCTCAGCAGGACATTCGCGCCGTTCGCGCAAGCTTCCCAGGTTGTGAGCTCTTTCGGCGAGTGACTGATGCCGCCGACGCTCGGCACGAAGATCATCCCCATCGGGCACAGCTTCGCGATCTGCTGGGCATCGTGACCCGCGCCGCTCGGCAGGCGCATCGTGTTCAGGCTGGCCGACGCCGCAGCGCGCCCGATGGCGGCTTGCACGCCGCTGCTCGCCATCGCCGGCACGTTCGTGCTCGCGTGTGTGAACGTCATCGTGGTGCCGGTCTCCTTCGCGATCTCGGCGCCGCGCGCCTTCACCGCGTCACCGAGCTCCCGCAACACCTGCTCCGACAGATCGCGGAACTCGACGCTTAGCGTCGCGCGACCCGGAATGACATTCGGCGAGTTCGGCTCGATCTCGATCCGCCCGACCGTGCCCACCTGCCGGCCCTGGCGGCGTGAGGCGATGTCACGAACCGCGATCGTCAGCTGCGCCGCCGCCACCATTGCGTCGTGCCGCTCGTTCATCGGCGTCGTCCCGGCGTGATTGACCTGGCCCTCGATGACGACGTCGTATCGATGAATCGCGACGATGCCTTCGACGATGCCGATGGGGACCTTCGCCTTGTCGAGCGTGCCGCCCTGTTCGATGTGGAGCTCAACGTACGAATGCCACGCGCCCTTGCCGCGAATCGCCGTCTCGATCTGATCGGGATTGCCGGCAATCCTCTTGATCGCGTCCCTGCGCTTCATGCCGTTCCACACGCGATCCATGTCGCCGGCCTGCAGATCACCGGCAACGATGCGGCTGGCCGCAGTGCCGACGCCGAACGCGGTGCTCTCTTCGTGCGCCCACACCACCATCTCGAGCGGATGGCGCGTCTGGATCTTCGCCGCCTGCACCGCCTGAATCACTTCGAACGCCGCGAACGTGCCGAGATCGCCGTCGAAGTTGCCGCCGGTCGGCACCGAGTCGATGTGCGATCCGAACAGGATCGGCGGCTGTTTCGGATCGCCTCCGAAACGCGCGAAGATGTTGCCGGCGGCATCGAGGCGCGGCACGACGTCCATGCCCTTGATCTCGTCGATGATCCACGCGCGGGCCGTGAGGTCCGCGACCGAGTAGGCGACGCGATTGACGCCGTCGGCGAACGTGCCGCCGGGCGGGCGGCCGTGATAACTCAGGCGCTCGAGCCGGTTGCGCAGGCGCGCCGCGTCAATCGCCGGACCGGACTGCGTGGATCGGAAAGCGAACGAGGGACGGGCCAGCGCCGAAGCGCCGGCCAGGGAGAGAAACGCGCGACGAGAAATCATTCGTTACTTCTTGCTGTCCTTGTTGTCGACGACCGTGCCCCAGAAGCCAATCATCATTTCTTCAAACGTCTGATCGCCCCAGCGGACGTCCTTCGTGGGATCGGGATTGAACTTGTTCTGCGGCGAGTTGTCGAAGTGGGCGACGACTTCGATCTCGGTGCCCTTCGGCATCCGCTTCGCTTCCTTCAACTGATAGGTGATCTGCCAGTTGAAGTCGTACTTGGGCACCGACAGCAGCACTTCGCTGCGGCCATCGGGATACTTGGCGGTGTAGATCATGTCCTTGCCACGCACGTGCATGTGCGGCGTGAACGACGTGATGATCGTGTCGTCCTGCAGCACGCGCGAGCCGCGCACTTCGTGCGCCGGCGCGCCGGCCGGAATCACGAACCGCGGCTGAATGACGCTGCCGCCGCGCTGCTGCAGCATCGGCGGTTCCTTGAGGAAGCGCAGCCCGACCTGGGTCCGGTCCGTCGTCGCCTGGCCATTCGTCGTGTAGTGCATCTGCAGCACGATGTCGGTGTTGCCGGTCAGCATGCGGCCGACGCCGGGATCGAAGACCACGCCCGGCTTGTTCGGCGTGACGCCGCCGATGTTGCCCGGACCAAGCGCGCCGCCCTCACTGATCGGAGCGCCGGCCGGCACCGTGAAGGCGATGACGTGATGCACCTGGGCGCGCGCCTCGGGTTTGATCTCGATCGCGGCGAGCCACTTGTCCTCGGTGATCCCGGTGGGGATCCGGATGTACTGGTATTCGACGATGCCGGTCGCCGGAATCTGGAAGGGCTCCTTCATTGCGAACACGGCGTCGGGCTGCCCGATGGTCCAGCCATCCACGAACGACGGCGTCTTCGGCAGGTCCTTGTCGTCGCCCTTCGGCGCGCCGCCGTCGACCCACGCGAGGATGGTCGCGATTTCCTTGTCGGAGAGCCGCGGATCGTTCTTGAACACGCCGTGCGCGGGGTCGGCGCCCCAGGGCGGCATGGTGCGCGTCGCGACGCGATTGCGAATCGACTTCGCCCAGGGACGGGCGTCGTCGAACTGCACCAGCGACATCGGCGCGAACATCGTCGGGCGGTGGCACTCGACGCACTTCGAATAGAAGATCGGCGCGACGTCTTTCGAGAAAGTCGGGGTCTGCGCGGCTGCCGCCGCCGGCAGAAGAAGGACCACGGCAAGAATGGCGTTTCGCATAACGCATATTAGAACGAAATCGGGCCACAGAAGGCGCAGATGGCACGGAACAATGTCGTAAGATGTCGTCCCATGAAACGAGCCCTGTTTACCCTGGTCACCCTGCTATTTCTGCCCGGATCGGCCTTCGCCACCTGGTCGGTGATCGCCGTCGATCGCGCCACGGGACGCGTCGTCATCGCGTCGGCGACCTGCGTCGATCGGGACGATCAGTTCCTGATGGGCGTGCAGGCCGTGGTCGTGCCCGGCAAGGGTGTGGCCGCGTGCCAGGCCGGCGTCGACGGCACGCACAAGAACCAGATGCTCGTGTTCGCCGAGCTGCAGAAGGGCACGGATCCCAAGCGCATCATCGAGATGTTGAGCCAGGACCCGGCGTTCCAGAGCCGCCAGTTCGGCATCCTCGATCTGCAGGGCCGCAGCGCCGGACATTCCGGACTGACGAACGGCTACGTATCGCAGGACATCCAAGGCCAGGTGCCGGGCACCGAGATTTTCTATTCGATCCAGGGCAACATCCTGCGCCCCGGCAGCGTCGTGCCGAACGCGGTGCAGGCGTTCATCAAGACGCAGGGCTCGATCACCGATCGCGTGATGGCGGCGATGGAAGCCGCGGATGGATCCGGCGGCGACAGCCGATGCCTGTGCCCGGCGTGGCCGAGCGACGGCACTGCCCCGATGATCCCGTGCGACAACAAGACCGCGCACATCGCCTACATCCTCGCCGCCGATCCGAAGGACACCAACGGCGACTCGCACAACAACGGCAAGTACGCGGTGTATCTCACGACCTCGCAGCCCGGCGGCAATCCGGATCACGGCCCGTATCAAATCAAGCCCGGCGAAAACCTGAATCCGGTCAAGACGCTGCGCATGCGCTACGACGCATGGAAGAAGACGCAGCATGCGCCGAACGCGGGACTGCCGAATCCGCTGCCGCCAGCGGCGCCGCAAGGTGGGGGTGGTGGAGGGAACTTCCAGAATCGCCGCGGGCCGATCCAGACGATGACGCTCTCGACCACGGCGTGGAGCGATGGCGGGATGATTCCGGCGAAGTACACGCAGGCCGGCGCGTCGGTGTCGCCGCCGCTCGCGTGGAGCAACGTGCCCGATGGCACGACCCACTTCGTTTTGATCGCGCACGACGTGGATGCGGCCGTGGGTCAAGGCACCGACGACATGCTGCACTGGATGGTGTGGAACATTCCGGCTACTGCGCGTTCACTCGCCGAAGGCATTCCCGCCGCGAGTCAACTGCCCGACGGCTCGCGTCAGATCAGCGGCACCGGTCCGTACTATCGCGGCCCGGGCGCGCCCGCATCGGGTCCGGCGCATCACTACGTGTTCGAGATCTACGCGCTCGACGCGGCGATCGACGTGCCCGCCGTCGGGCAATCACCACCGCTCACGCGCGCCGCTGTTGAAGCCGCGATGGTCGGGAAGATTCGTGCACGAGGCACCTTGGTCGGATTGTTCAAGCGGTAACGATTGCAGACTACTTCAGCTTCGATTGCCAGTTGACGATGACGTTGATCGCTGACGGCACGACGTCTTCGGGATCGCAGATGGCCAGAAACCGCCTGCCGTCGGCACTGATGTCGTATGCGATCTCAGTCACCGTCGCCGTGTAGGTGCGGTTGACCGACGCGCACAGCCGGAACAAGGTCTGCGGCTTGTCCGGTGCACCGGTTCCGTTGAGGACCGCCCGCATCAGCTCGCCGCGCGGGTTCTGAAAAAACAGCTCCTTGCCGTCCGGCCCCCATACCGGATTCGATCCGCCGTCGGTTGAGACGCGCACCCGTTGGCTGTCGAAAGCTGAAATTACGTAGAGCTCAACCGCGCCGCTTTCCCGCGATGCAAACGCGATGCGATCGCCCTGCGGCGAGACGCGTGGCATCATGCCGTCACCCGGGTCGGACGCCATCAGGGGCACGGCAGTCCCGCTGGCGAGTGACAGTTTGACAACCCCTCGTGAACGGCCATCGGGGCGGTCAGCCGCCAGAAACAAGTCGTTGCCATCGGCGGACCACTCAATGGGGAACACGCCGCTGTCAGCCATCTCATAGAGCCTGGTCTCTCCGCCTGGATTGGCGACACCGGCGCGGAACACCTTGGAGGCGCCGGCGCGATCGGAGGCAAACGCCACTGAGGATCCATCCGGTGAGAACGCCGCGCGCCAGTCGGTCGCCGGGTGCGAGGTAAAGCGTGTCAATGCCCCGGTCACAGTGTCGAGCATCCACAGGTCGCGCGTTCCGACCTGCGGATCGGCAAGTTCGACCGCGACGCGCCGCCCATCAGGCGACAGGCGTATCCCGCTGTAGGCGCGCTCCGGACCGACGCGCCCGAGCGGTTTGCCCGCGCGATCGAACCACTCTAGCGTCGATCCCGCGCGCACTGCGGGCACATAGGTCAGCACTCTCCCGTCGCTCGACGCGTGAAACAACCCCGAGAAGCTTGGCCCGAAGTAGCGGACGGGACCGGCGACTGGTTGCGGCGTGCCCTGCAGCGTCCACGTGGCCGGATCAAGCCGTTGCGCCATCAGTACTTCATCAGGCGTGATGAAGAGCAACCACTCCGGCGCTGTGTAGATGGCAGGCGACGCGACGTTGAGGAGTCCGCGTATCTCAGTCGACTCCAGCGCGCCAAGTTTGATGCCGAGACGTTCGGGCGAATCGCTGCGCACTGTGAACAGGTAATGTTTGCCGTCCGGCAGCAGATAGGGCCAGCGATGCGAGTTGTCCTTCGCCGTGTCAAGCGTGGTGACCTGCTGCAGGGATCCACCGCTTGCGGCGACTCGCGAGAGCGACGTCCGATTGGCCGGCGCCAGCAACAGCAGATCATTCGCGCCCCAACTCGCACCGAGATTGGCGCCGAGGCCCGATACGATCGTGACCGGTGGACCACCGTCGGCTGGAATTCGTTTCCAGACACCGCCGACGAAGAACGCGAGCGAGCGGCCGTCGGGCGACCACACCGGCGCATTGATCACGCCTTCGGTGCCGTCGACGCGCCGGGAGGCAACGGCGTCGAGCGGCCGCACAAAAATCGACGGCACGTTCTTGTCATCCCGGGCCACGAATGCGATGCGGCTGCCGTCTGGTGACGGAACGCCCGGCACGGGCATGAGTGCATACCCGTTCGGCGCACCGAATGTGAACTCGATCGCCGGAGCGGGAGGCGCGGGTCCGGGCCGCAGGCGCCACGCGGCGACTGCGCTGACGAGCGCGGCGATCGCGATCGCTGCGAACACGGTCACCATCACCCTCGATCGCGGCCGCGGCACGGCGTGCGGCGCCGCTTCCCTGTCGAGTTCGACGCGGACGTCGGCGATGTCGCGCGCGCGCCGCTTCGGATCTTTGTCGAGACAGCGGGCAATGACGCGGCGCACATGCGACGGCGTGTCGCGAGGCAGTAACGAAAGATCCGGCGCGCGCTCGATAATCGCGGCGATCACATCCGACGTGGTCTCGCCGCCAAAGGCGCGCTTCGCGGTCAGCATCTCGAACAGCACGCAGCCGAACGCCCAGATGTCGGTGCGCTTGTCGATGCGCTTGCCGCGCGCCTGTTCCGGACTCATGTAAGCGGCCGTGCCCAGGATCAGGCCGTGTTTCGTGCCTCGCACGGTGATGGTCGGCGAATTCACCGGATCGAGATCCGGCAATTCCCCGGCCGCGATCGCAATCGCCTTCGCGAGGCCAAAGTCGAGCACCTTGCTACGTCCATCGTCGGTGATCTTGATGTTGCCCGGCTTCAGATCGCGATGGACGATGCCGGCTTCGTGAGCGACATCGAGCGCCTCAGCGATTTGTCTGGCGTAGTCGATGGCGGTGTCGATCGCGACCGGGCCGGCCGCGATGCGATCGGCGAGCGTCTCGCCTTCGACCAGTTCGAGGATCAATGCCGGCTGCGCGTTGTGGTCCTCAACGCCGTAAATGGCGCCGATATTCGGATGGTTCAGCGACGCGAGCGCACGCGCTTCGCGCTCGAAGCGCGACAGGGCATCCGCGTCGGCCGCGATCTGCGGCGACAGAATCTTGATCGCGACATCGCGTCCCAACCGTGCATCGCGGGCGCGATAGACCTCGCCCATGCCGCCGGCGCCAAGCAGCGCGACGATCTCATAGCCGCCGATTCGAGTACCGGATTGGAGGGGCAACGGCAGGATTATACGGTCACGAAACCGGGCTTCGTTTCCGGCATCCTAGAGAACGAACGCTTAAGGCATCGCAAGATGCCGCGGGGGACCCAACGGCACATCCCGTGCCACGGGGCGAATGCAGGTTTCGGCCTGTTAGAGGACTTCCAACCTCGAGCCCGGCAGCTAACCTCGTCGGCGTGATTGGAGGCTCATCGTGACTCTCGTCACTCGGCTGCGCGCGCTCGCCGCGGGCGGCTCGCTGCTCCTCGTTCTCCTCGTTCTCTCAACCGTCATCTGGCTCATGGGCGCGAGAAATCCGTACACGCCCGCGGGCTACGTCGGCTACCTGACCCAGGGCGCGTTCTTCGGGCAGTCGAAGTTCTATGGTGTACAACGCGGGCCGACATCGGCCGGACGGCGCTGGCTGCTCGATACTACGAACATCAGCGTCACGCCCTACACCTACACCGAGGAGTTCATCGGCGATAGCTCCGTGATGAGCCGCGACAACCTGAAGATCGGCTTCCGCGTGCACACCGTCTGGCGCGTGGACTCCGCGCGCGTGCCGCTCTTCATGGAGCGCTTCAGCACCACGGTCGACCGCGGCTCGATCGACAAGGATCCCGATGCGATCGTCAAGGTCGCGTACGCGCATTTCGTGAAGGAGCCACTGCGCACGTTCGCGCTCGATGAAGTGCAGCGGAGGAACGGGCTCGAAGTGAAGGACGCGCTGATCGCCATCGGCACCGCCGTCCAGACGCGGATCCGCACCTACGCCGAGGGCAGCCCATTCATCATCGAAAGCGTCGTCGTCGGCAACGTGCAGTATCCCGAGGAGGTCGCCAACGCGGTGTCACGCAAGCTCGCCGCGACGCAGGAGCTGGCGCGCAAGGACACCGAGATCGAGATCGAACGGAAGGAGCGCACCAAGCGCGAGGTGCAGGCGCAGGGCATCGCCAACGCGATGGAGATCATCCGCGGTCAGTTGAGCCCGATGTACATCCAGCACGAGGCGATTGAAGCGCAGAAGGCAATGGTGGGATCGCCGAATCACACGGTGGTCTACATCCCGGTAGGACCGATGGGTGTGCCGATTACCACGACGATGGAATCGGCAGCACCCATCCGGAAGTAGTTACCAGTTGCCAGGGAGGTGATACTCACCGGGGATCTTCCCCGGCAAGCGTCACCATCCCCGGCGTTATTCATCGCCCCGACAAGTGTCGGTCTCAGGGAAGCGTCAGAAAGAGAGGCGCGCGCCGATGCGCATCGTGCGCGGCGCGAGCACCGCGGTCGGGCGCAGGAACGCCGTGCCCGTCGTAATCGTCCGCGACTCCGCCGCGTTGGTGTTCGTGATGTTGAACAAATCGAGGAAGCCGCGCACGCGCACGGTGTTCCCCAGCCTGAACCCGCGATCGATGCGAACGTCGAGCACGGTGATGTTGTCGTGCCGGCGTGATTCCAACGGCTCGACGTTGATCGTGCCGCTGTAGATCGCGCCCGCCGCGGTGGCGAGTCCCGCGCCGACCGAGATCTGGCGCGCGAAGTTGGCGCCGGCCTGGTGGCGGACGAGCGGTGACACGCGCAGCCCGTACGGCGCTTCGTAGGTGCCCGACAACTTGAAGTCCCAGCGCGTCGTGTCTTCATCGAACGGCATATTGGGATTGTTCGGATAGTTGTTCGGAAAATCGTGCGCCATCGTGTAACTGCCGCCGACCTGCGCCGCCCAGCGATTGGCGAGGCGCTTGTTCATCGACGCTTCGACCGTCTTGTAGCGCGAGAAACGCGGCGTGTTCATCGTCACGTTGGTGAGCGGGTACTTCGTGTTGACGTCCGGCGTGTTCGGTACGCCGAGGAGCCTGATCGAACCGTCGTCGGCCGTGCCGGCCAGGCCATCCACTCCGTTGTCGACGATCGTGTAGGGCACCGTGTAGGCCTCGATCGGACGACCGGGGATGTACTGCGTGATCAGATCGTCTTCGGTCTTGTAGACGAAGCCGACGCGCGCGCCGATGCTCGACGACACCTGCCGTTCCAGGTAGACCGTCGCATCGTGCGAGTACGGCGACGTGATCGCCGGATCGAGCTGGATCGTCCCGGCGAGCGAGGTCGCCGTCGGATTCGCCGATTCCTCACCCAGCTGGTAGTGACGATCGCCGTTGCGATCCGTCCACGTGTAGGTGACGGTCTTGTTGTTCTGGTTCGGATTCGCGTCGGCGCTGACGCCCGGACCCGGGTTGTGCCAGAACAGTCCGTAGCTCGCCTTGATCACCGTCTTGCCGTCGTTGGCAAGATCGTAGGTCAGGCCGATGCGCGGGCCGAGGTTGTTCCACGTATAGAAGTCACGCGCGGCGAATGTCTGCGCCGGGACGTTGACCGGACCGTTCGTGAACGCGGGCTGCGACTGCTCGGGCATCCAGCCCTTGTAGCGATCCCACCGCAGGCCAAGGTTCATCGTCACGCGGCCCTTCGACCAGGTGTCGTTGACGAAGAAGTCCTGCTGATCGAGTTTGTTGACGACGAGCAGCTGTCCGTCGTCGCTGGCGTAGCGGCCGCACACACAGGTCGCGGTCGGCACGCCGAACACGAGCTGGCTTGCGGCGTTGTTGGTGTAGATGTGCTCGATGTTGCCGCCGACGTTCTGTGAACGGCCGCTCCACTGCGTTTCGTTGTAGATTTCGCCGCCGAACTTGAAGGTGTGGCTGCCGTGCTTCGTGTCCATGAAGTAGGTCGCCGCCCCCGTCGCCTGCTTGCGATCGCGATCGGTCTGCGATTCGGCGTGCGCGCCGGTGAGGACGAGCAGCGTGGTGTCGCGCCAGAAATACTCCTCGTCGCTGTTCGAATAACGCGGGTCGTAGTAACCGAAGTCGCCCCAGCGCGCCTCGACATACAGGCGATCGGACAGCGTGCCGTTCCATTCGGCCTTGTAGACCCAGCTCGGTGACACCTGCCGCGACGTCTGCGTCGGATCGGTGTAGGTGTAGCCGCCGAGCGGCAGGCGGTTCGGCTGCTCCTTCATGTTCCACTGGTAGTAGCCGATGATCTTGTTCTTCTGGTTCAGTTGATACGTAACCTTCGCCGATGGATTCTGGTTCCAGGTATCGAACGACTGATCGAACGTGAACAGCGGCTGCTCGAC
>Ga0310888_10000341_pt1 | contig 10955 bp, 13 predicted proteins | sample T20D1metaG_FD_202510 | JGI IMG/M metagenome (GOLD analysis project Ga0310888, IMG submission 202510) | Lab incubated soil microbial communities from West Virginia University Organic Research Farm, Morgantown, WV, United States - T20D1 | ecosystem: Environmental > Terrestrial > Soil >...
CCTTCGACGCTCGAACTTTTTACCTTTATGGAGACGACGATGAGTTTTACACACAGGAGAGGTTCAAGGCATTCGATGCAAAGCTCCGAGACATGCTGCCAAACTACGAATCAAAGCATTACGTTGCGAAACACGAAATTACGGACGAAATGAGGCGGGATATCAAGCTTTTTCTGACAGGTGTTAGTTGATCCTCGACCTTCTTATCTCAACTACGTCTTGAAGCGCGGCCGGCAGGGTGACTTGCGGTGTGTCAACACCAGCTTCGTTTTTGACGATCTCAACCGAGATCTCGTTCGGTTTGAGCTCGGTCAGTATCTTTTTGCCGCCATAGAGTACGACTGAAACCTTTTTACCGGAAGCATCCGGTACCGGAACCGAAAAAGAACGTTCTATCCTTTTCTCGCCGATCTTGAATATCACATCGACCACGCTGTCCAGGAGCGCTGTATCAGAATTTTCGACGGTAAGCGGCGTCTGTCTTGCTATGAAATCTTCCCGTTTATCACTGACGTCGATCGTCTCGGTCAGGATCTGAGCCAGGTTTTTTGTATAACTCTGCGGGCCGCGTATACGGACGCGCGCCGGCACCACGGTTTGCGAATAGACCTCGAGACCGTCGGGCAACTTGCCGGTGATTTCGACCTTCACCGGAACTTCCTTCACATCAACGGCTTCGAGCCGGACGGGCATCCGGTTCGGCGTAACTTCGTCGAGCCGTACGCCGAGCGGTAGATTGAGCAACACGTTGTCCGGGGTCAGTTGAACCATTCGATCGCCCGGCGGAACGCTTGTGAGATCAATGGAAGCAACCAGATCGTTCTTGTTTATTTGGGCGATCTTACGATTATCCCCGCTGATGATAACGTCAATCTCGTTGATCGGCGCATTCGTCATCGCGACGTCACTTGAAAACCGAAGGGAAAGTGGAATACCGCTGAGTCGCGTCGTCGTCGGGGTGCTCAGGCCTGTGACGCCCAGCCATAGCGCAAACGTCACCCCAAGCGCGACCAGCTTTATCAGCCAGTCTTCGAAAAACACCTTGCGAATGATGTGTTTGAAAAAAAGTCTTGGTGCTCTGGCCTCGCTCACTTTTTCTGTCGGTCACCCCGCCGTAATTTCACTTTCCGCTTCGCTCATCGTTTTTGCCGGCTCTCGTTTTTGGACTACGATGGGGATCTCCATCGCATCGAGCAGAAGCTTTCTGAGGGCGTTCGTATCCAAATTTCGCCGGACATTCCCGCCCTCGACGTAAGTTATCAATCCGGTCTCTTCGGAAACTACTAGGGCGATCGCATCGGTGCCTTCGGTGATTCCGATGGCCGCACGGTGACGTGTACCGAGTTCACGGGAGATCTCAGGGTTCTTGGTAAGCGGTAGAAAAACGGAAGCCGCGGCGATGCGCTCATTTTGGACAACGATCGCACCGTCATGGAGCGGCGTCGAAGGGTTGAAGATCGTCACCAAGAGGTCGTAGCTGATAGCTGCGTCAAGCTGCACGCCAGCGTCTACAAAATTTCGTAGTCCCACGTTTCGTTCGATCACTATTAGAGCACCGGTTTTCTCGGTCGCCAGCGTCGTCACGGCAAGCACGATCTCGTCGTAAACGCTGCCGCCGAACTGGCTGCGTTGACGTTTCAGGATCGGAAAACGCAACCGGTTAGCGAAATAGATCAACGCCTGACGTATTTCCGATTGGAAGAGGACTATGATCGCAAAACCGATGTAGAGAACTGCGGACCTCAACACGAACTCTAACGTCGGCAGGTCCTGTGCTACTGCGAGCCAGTACAACAGCGCGATCAACACGATACCAACCATTGTGGGCACCGCCCGCGTCCCGCGAAGCAGTTTTAGCACTACGTAAACGATGACAAATACGAGCGCAATATCCAGGAACGTGCGCAGCGTACTCATCGTTGGTGCATAGTCGGTCCAGTTCATGATCAAAGAAACTCAGCGCTTTAGAATATCACAGACAATTAGGGGGCTCAGGCGGCCCGGGACGAGACAGCCCGGACCACACCGACCAGCAGGCCGTCGTTGCCAATAATGCCGACGTATCCCACTCCGTTCGTGCGTGCCAGTTCGCGTGCGTCTGAAAGGGACGTTCCAACCTCGACAAAGTGATCTGACTCGACGGGACGCATTACCTCCCTGATCGTTTTTTTTCGCCATTGGTCCGGATTTACGGCCTTCATCTCTTCGAGCAGGAGCATTCCCAGCAGGTTGCGATCTTTCACAACCGGAAAGGCGCTTTGTCGGTGCATTGCCAGGACGGTATCGATGAACGCCTGTATCGTCAGATCGGGCGAAGCGCTCACGGGCAAAAGCATCACAGCCTCCACAGGCGTACGCTCTTGCCGGTGAACATCGTGTATGATGCTTTTCGCTGAATCCCACAAGAACAGCCCGACGAGTAGAGCCCAAAATCCGGTAAAAAAATCGGACCGAAGTAGAGCAACAAGCAAGCCGAACAGGATCATCACACCGGCGATCGCCTGTCCGCAACGGCCCGTCAGAATGGTAGCCTCGCTGAGATCCTTTCCCGAGCGCCACAAGTATGCTCGAAGCACCCGTCCGCCATCAAGCGGGTAGCCCGGAAACAAATTGAAGACCGCAAGTAAGAAATTGCCGATCGCAAGGGTCGCCGCAAGAATTATGAGAATCTCTGTTTCCGCGGCACTTGCGGCCGTCGCAAGCAAGGCGAAGAGAACGGCCAAAACGAATGAGGCGACTGGTCCAGCGATCGCGATACGAAATTCCGCTCCCGGCGTTTCGGGTTCGTGGCTAAATCGAGTCAGCCCGCCGAAAGGGTGCAGCACGATCTCTATGACACGCAGGTCTTCCATCTTGGCGACGGCCGCGTGGGCATATTCGTGCAAAAAGATGGAAAGGAAAAAGATGAGCGTCGTAACGAGCCCAAACACGAATGCAAGGCCCCAACTTCCCGAGAAGGGTCTCAGACTCGCCGCGACGATCGCGGTCATTAGCCCGATCACAAAGAACCAGCGATAGTCTGCGCGCACAGGTATTCCTGAAACGTGCACCATCACGAACTGTCGCTTTAGCCCCTCGAAAAAACGCATCCTTCCTTTGATGATTATCAGATTATCAAAGGGTGAGAAAAAAATGGAGAGTTCTAAAATCTGGCCCACGCGTTTTCGACGCTCGTTCGCCAGTGCTCAAGCATCCCATTATCCAGGGAAAGTACGCCTTCACGTGTGACACCTGCAGGCGGAGCTACGAATTTGGCAAGTGCCTCATAGACGGCAGGCCTGTCGTTCCTGGTAACCCGCGGGAGTAAGTGCCAAAGAGTGATGATGTCGTAATATTCGGCCCGGTCGACCATTTCCTTGACCGCCCGGCTCCCGCCCCCGCTAAAGTCAAAGCTTCGCAGAGCCCGCTCAAACTCGGGTGACACCACGGATGAGAACGGCGTTCCCAGGCCCTTACCTTTCATCGTCCGACACGAAGCCCCGGCGGGCACGATGGATTCCCTGCCGCCTCGTTCCAGCGCCACGAAACCGCTGGTGACAGTAAGCTTGCTATTTCCGGTTTTGTCGACCTCAAGGGTGTATTCGCAGCCAAGATCGACGGCCGCCGCGGATGGCGTATCGACTATAAAGAGCCGCGGCGGTGCTGCGATCTTTGCGTGAAGCCCACCGCGTTCGAGCGAAAGACGGTGCTGCTTTACGTTAGTGCCGACGAGTTTTACACGCGAATTCGGAGCGATCTCAACCTTGCCGATGTCAGCAATCTCGATACGTGCACGTGAGGCAGCGTCCGTCTCAAGATATTCACCGACAGCAAGCTTTGATCCGCCGGCCGTCGCCCCTATTGTAGGCCTCCCGGCAATCGTTTCGACCGGAAAGAAAGTTCCCTCCGTTTCGGCAGCCGGAGTCGTGTTGGTATCGGCAGGAACCGGCTGTTCTGCCGTAGTCGTGGCGATTTCGCCCGGCTCCTGTGCAGTTTCCGAAGCGGGAACAGATTGCTGCTGACCCTCGGAATTCACATGCACTTGCACCGGTGCCGTGCCTGAACTACCACCCGTGAACAGGCCGCGGTAAACCAAAAAAGACAGCAGTCCGACGACTACTATCGCGGTCGCAAAAGCGCCGATTTGGCGAAGATCGAACCAAGGCCTTTGTGAGAACGCTTCGAGTCGGGGAGTTCGTTGCCCATTCAACTCGGCTTCGATTTCGTGCCAGACATTTTCTGGCGCGTCCGTTGGTTCCAGGTGGGATGCGAGCCCAGCACCAAGCTTGACGTCATGATACTCGCGGCGGCATTCGTCGCAATTCATTAAGTGCTCGGCGACGACCTGCCGATCCTCCTTATTCAGCTCCTGGTCGACATATGCCGAAAGCTGCTGATTGTAATGTTTCGTCCTCATCAAATATCGTTTCTTAGGTGTCCAAGTTTGGTCGCAAGCAGCTTATGACCGCGATTCAGCCGGGATGAAACCGTGCCGATCGAACAATGCAATACTCCCGCGATCTCCTGGTACGACATTCCCTCAACATACTTTAGAAGTATCGGAAGGCGATATTTCGGCTTCAGGCTAGCCACCACCGCCTGAACCTCCGCTGAGATCTCACGCGTGTGAAGCTTGTCAGTCAACGACATTCGGGTTACCGGTTCCGCAAACCCCAACCAATCCTCGAAGTTCAAAAATCGTTTCGATTTCCGCGATTCGTCGATGCATTGGTTCACGGTCATCCGGTAAAGCCAAGTGTTAAATTCCGATTCGCCGCGAAAATCCATCTTTTTCAAAAGTTTTAGAAACACTTGTTGTGTTACGTCGCTTGCACGCTCCGAATCCCCGCCGAAAAAGTTTAACGCGATCGAATAAACACGTCTTTGATTCTCCAAATAGAGAGTACGCATTGCCTCGCGGCTGCCGTTCCGGCATTCCGAAAGCAGGTCCGTATTCGAACGGTTTTCCGTGACCAATACCAGCCGCTCCATATCGTCTCGACAACGATTCTACTCTGATTTCAATTTCTCACATCCTGGGCCTTGCGGACCCAGCCGGCAGTAATACGGGCCGGCGCTTGGAGCGACCTTATGACATCAAAATATCGCGTGTCCCCACCAAGATCTTGCCTTGCCTCTCAAGCGAGACGATCGGTTTGAATCCGCCCTTTTGCCCGGCAATGCTGCGCTCATGAGAATTTATGAGACGGTCGCCTTCAAATAAGATCGAATCGATCCAATCCTCCCGGTGCTTTAACCCCGTCACCGTCATGTGAATGTGCGCTGCCCATTTCATTTCCGGATACGGCGCCGGTTTGATGGATCTGAATGAATATCGCCCATTTTTGTCCGTCAGCATCCAGCCCCGATAGCGCCCATGCTTATGCTGTCCATTCCGACCGTAGTAGCCCTCAAAATCCGTATGATATAGATAAATAAGCGTATTGGGAGCTGGAGTTTTACTGTCGGACTGAAAAACGGTTCCAGAAATTGTCATCGGCTCGCCCTTATCGGTCTCATTCGATAGGGTCGTCGTCCAACCAACAGTTGCGGGCGCGTCGATTGCTCCCATCGCTTCAGCACCAGCCGGTTTGGCGTTCTTTTTGATCAAGTCGAGAATATCCGGCTTTGCTTCGACAGCGAACATTGAGCCTTCACAGTTCGCCAAAATCGGCAGCGCTGCAGTCGCAATGATCGCACTGCGAATGAAATCGCGTCTTGTTTCTTGATATTCGTTCATTTGTATTGCCCTCGCCCTTTGATTTCGTCGATAATTGGACGAGACCGGGTCGCCGATTCTTCCATTATTTATGATCGAAACCGAACGCCTTTTATTTCGCCCGTTTACGTTGGACGACCTTCCCCAACTGATCGAGCAGCGGTCCGATCCAGACATGAGCCGTTATCTTGGCGGCACACGCATGCAAAATCCCGAAGCGTTAGCAAAACGAATTCGCTTCTATATGTCGTGCTACGAATCCCACGGTTTCGGTATGTGCCCGATGTATTGGAAGGAAACCGGCGAGATGATCGGAGCCGCCGGCATTCAGCCCCTGGAGGAAACGGGCGAGATCGAGGTCGGATATAGCGTGATAAAGGAATTTTGGGGGCTTGGCATTGCGACCGAAGCGGCCCACGGGTGGATGGAGTTCGGGTTCAACCAGTTCGGTTTGGAAAGGATCGTTGCGGTCGCCGTGGTCGAAAACGCGGCGTCACGGCACGTCATGGAAAAACTTGGAATGTCGTACGAAAAAACGGAAACACATTACGGCGAAGAATGCGCGTTTTATGGGATCTCAAAAAACGAATTCTTTAAGGAGGTTGGTCATGCGGTATAAGATTTTTACGTACTCGATTCTTGTTATTGCACTCTCGTCCGGCGTGTATGCTCAGGGGAGCAACCCTACCGAGAACTGGGCGCCGTTCGATGGTAATAAGATCCGATATTACGATATCGGAGACCAAAAAAAGAAAAACGCGATAGTTTTTATCCACGGTTGGACGGGAAATGCCGACCTATGGAAGGATTCGTATTCGGCCTTTCCGAATCACCGTGTAATCGCTCTCGATCTTATCGGACACGGCAAGAGCGACAAGCCAAAGGTTGAGTACACGATGGACCTCTTTGCACGATCAGTCGATGCGGTTTTGAGGGACGCAAAGGTTGATAAGGCAGTCTTTGTCGGCCACAGCATGGGGATGCCTATAGCCCGTCAGATCTACAGAACGAATCCGCAAAAAGTTCTCGGCATTGTGAATGTTGATGGGTTGATCCGGGCATTTCCCGACAAAAAGCAATTTGACGGCCTTATTGCGGGCCTCCGCTCCGATTATCGGCAAACCGCTGCTGGCTTCGTCAATAGTATGCTCGTAACGATGAAGGATGAAAATGTTAAACAGGCCATCCTCAGTACGAATCAGATCACACCCGACTACGTCGGAATAAGCGCGATCAGCCAATTCGCCGACGACACTCTTTGGAAGACCGATCAGATCAAGGTACCGGTACTGGCCATTTTCGCGGAAGGTCCCTTCTGGCCGTCGGATACGGAGGCTTTCTTCAGGTCAATAGCCCCGGATCTTGAGTTCCACATGTGGAAAGGGCCGACACATTTTCTGATGATGGAGAAGCCGAAGGAATTCAATGACCTGGTCCGGGCGTTCGTAGCGAAGAAAAAGCTACTTTAGTGCGTGCAAACGACTCTCCTATGCACCCAAGCTATCCGAAACTCATCTTCGCAGGTCTAATGTCGATCTACTTTCTCTGGATCGCCTATGACCCGATGCAGGGCAGCTTTCTCGATCTCGTTGATCTGCCGGTGCATGAGACCGGGCATCTACTGTTTCGCCCTTTCGGCGAATTCATGTCCATAGCCGGCGGTTCGCTGTTTCAGATAATCATACCGGCGATATTCGTTGGCTATTTTATTTGGTATTCCAAATACTATGCGGCGTCTATCGTTTTATTCTGGGTCGGTCAGAGCATGCTAAATGTTTATGTGTATGCCGCAGACGCCGTTGTTATGCAGCTTGTTCTCACTAGCGGATTTACCGGATCGGAAGGCAGCTTCCACGATTGGAACTATTTGCTCACACAAACCGGCCTGATCGGCTCAACCAAGATGGTCGCCGGCATCATTCGCGCAATAGGAACGCTTACGATTATCGCCGCGACGATCGGTTCGATATACTATTCTTTTGTTCCCGAGCCTGTTGACCTCGATCAATGAAATACACCTTGATAACCGGAGCGTCGAGCGGCATCGGCGAGGCCTTTGCCCTGCGGCTTGCGGCAGAGAAGCACAACCTCTTCCTCGTTGCCCGGTCCGAACAGAAGCTGCGCGATATTTGTGAGGAACTCTCACGTAAACATGACATTTCCGCAGAGTATCTCGCCGTCGATCTGATCGAGGTCGATTCTGATCTGGCAGTTTTTGAAGCGACTGAAAAGCTGGGAATCGAGGTCGACTGGCTCATAAACAATGCGGGCTTCGGCTCGATGGGCGACTTTGCGAAGCTCGATCTTGAACGCGAGCTTGAAATGATCGAGCTCAATATCACCGCGGTGGTAGCACTAACACACCACTATCTGGGCAGTATGCGTGAACGTGGGTCTGGTACGATCATTAATATTTCCTCCGCAGCCGGCTTTCAGCCTTTACCCTTCTTCGCGACGTATGCTGCAACAAAGGCATTTGTCACGTCGTTCACGGAAGCCGTCGCCGAAGAGAATCGGCCTTTTGGCATTCGGGTCTTAGCCCTGTGTCCAGGCACGACCGATACGGGATTTTTCGAAGCATCGGGCATCGAAGATCCAATAAAGTTAAAAGGTGTGCAGACGCCGGAACAGGTTGTCGATGCAGGATTGTCAGCCCTTAAACGCGGAAGGACGAAGGTAGTTTCCGGCTGGACCAACTACTTGATAGCCTCGGCGGTTAATGTCTTGCCGAACTCACTTATTACACGCGCGGCTGGAAAGCCTTTACGAAAACGGTATCAAAAGGCAGAACCGCCTGCGTAACCGGACCGGTTGCTGCGGACAAGGTCCGCGTCCAATTTATGAAATTCACGATCCTCGGCAGCGGCTCAAGCGGCAACGCCGTGCTCATTTCGAGCGAAAATACGAAGGTTCTGATCGACGTCGGCTTGAGCGCACGTGAGGTCGTGCGTCGGCTTGCCGTGGTCGGCGTTGATCCTGCTGATCTCGATGGAATTGTCATAACGCACGAGCACAGCGATCATATCGGCGGCCTCAGAAATCTGCTGCGAATCGTGAATTGCCCGGTCTATATAACTGGCGACACCGAAGAGGCTTACTACTGGACGAGAAAGACACACGAAAACGGTGAGAGTGAATCTGTGAGGCGTCGGGATACGTTAAAAGAACGGACTGTGGAGATCGATTCGAATAGCGAGTTCTGCATCGGTGATATCGATTTCGAGCCATTCACAGTACCGCACGATGCAGTTGATAATTTTGGCTTTTTGGCGAAATGCTACGGCGTCCGGATCGCCGCGTTGACTGATTTTGGGCATGTCACCAAATTGATCTGTGAAAAGCTCCGGGGATGCGACGCTATCTTTATCGAATCGAACCACAGCCGCGATATGCTGAGCGCTTGCCGTGTTTATAACTGGAGCCTGAAACAACGTATAGCCTCGCGTCGCGGCCATCTTTCGAACGAGGACCTGGCAGAGTGGTTGCAGCACGATTTTGACGGATCTGCTCGTCACATCGTACTTGCACATCTTTCACAACGAGCGAACGAACCGCACCTAGCACGCATTACTGCCGAAACCGCCCTCCGAATGCGTGCGCCGCTATTTCCTGCTGAAACAAAGATCACTCTCTCAACGCACAACGAACCTACGGAGTGGTTCACGTTCTAAGCAATTCGATTTCTTTTCGCCGACCAGGACGCAATAAGTGATACAGGAAGGCCGACGAGAAGTGCATGCCCGATGACGCTGTTCAGCGTCGAACCAAGATCGAACGGCGTCGACCGCCAACCGATGGCTGAGAGCGGGATCACAACGAATTGCATCACGTAATTGGCAATAACGCCATAGACAAGACCAGAAATGATCGGATGGCGGATAAGATATGAAATATTTCGTGCAAGGAAGTAGTAGACGGCAGCGATGCAGAATGCGACCGTGAAGTGCAGGAACATGCCCAGTATCGCGGTGTTCCATCCGCCCGCCGTCGCTGCCTCACGGCCAAGGACACCGGCCGAAACACTCTGCCAGACACGCTGAACTGTAATACCGAAATATAGCGGAAAGAACGTGCTAGCATCAATAAAATCGAGCACGCCGATCGCGAGTCCTCCAAATACGATCGTCTCCAATGCAATCGGTTTCCCAACCGCCGAACCGTCAACTGTTTCCATCTTGTTTGCCTCTTGGCTCGGTTAGATTAAAGAACGCCGCGAAAGGTTTTCCGGTGGAGCGGACATGGACCGTGTTCGCGAAGGGCGTCGTAATGCGTTTTGCAGCCGTATCCTTTGTGTCCCGCGAAACCATACTGCGGATATTCAGTGTCGTAAGCTTTCATCAGTGCGTCGCGATGAGTCTTCGCGATCACGGATGCCGCCGCAATGGAATACGCGATCGAATCGCCCTTAATAATGGCTTTTTGCGGAATAGAAGTTTGCTTCAGTCGAAGCGCATCGATAAGAAGAAAGTCTGCGGCGGGTTTCAGATTCAGGATCGCCTTCATCATCGCCAGTTTGGTTGCTTCCAGAATATTGATGCGATCGATCTCGTCCGAATCAACCTCGCCGACGGCAAAACAAACCGCATTCAATCGCAATTCTTCAGCGATCTCGTCCCTTTGTTTTTCTGAAAGCTTCTTAGAATCGTTCAGGTCTTTTGGAACCGCGCTCGCTTGATCCAGAATGCAGGCGGCCGCAACTACCGGCCCAGCGATGCAACCTCGGCCGACCTCGTCTACGCCGGCAATAAAGATGAACCCTTCGCTCCGGGCCTGTTCCTCAAAATCAAAGCCGATCTTCCATTCGAGAGGATCGGCTTGAAGTTGAAATCCGTTCACGGATCGAATTATAAGTTGTTCAGCGCGAAAAAGATAATCTAACTATTTTTTTGATAAGCCATGCCCGGCCACCGGCTCAGTGATGAACCGCTCCCCAAATCCTGCGATCATAGGACGGCCCTTCGAGATCGCAGCTTGGATGGCGGGAAGCTTCAGAGACGCTTCGTGACTTTCTTTAGTGTCCCAAACCTCCGTGATCCACACGGCATTTGGGTCCGCGGGATCCTTGGCGACGATATAACTTAGACAGCCCGGCATCGCCCCGGTTCCTTCCAAAAGGAGCTTGATGAATTCGTCCCGTTTCCCCTCGACAGTCTTCGCCTTTCCGATCAAGCCGTACATCTTTGCTCCTCCCAAAACGACCGGTGAAGGAAAAAGGGCGTACGTGAATGCCGCACTCGTAGCAACGACAAATTCACGA
>Ga0310888_10000342_pt1 | contig 10948 bp, 9 predicted proteins | sample T20D1metaG_FD_202510 | JGI IMG/M metagenome (GOLD analysis project Ga0310888, IMG submission 202510) | Lab incubated soil microbial communities from West Virginia University Organic Research Farm, Morgantown, WV, United States - T20D1 | ecosystem: Environmental > Terrestrial > Soil >...
GTGTCCGCCGGTTCGATAGTGATGCGTCGGTTGCCTTGCTCGAACGAAACCTTCTCGCGAATGAGGAGCGCTCTTTTCGCCAATTGCTGCTCAACGATTCCGGCCTGCTCGATTATCTCCGCGAAGTTCTCGGCGGAACCGTCCATGATCGGAATCTCGAGGTTATCGACTTCAATGTAGGCATTATCGACATTGAGTCCACGCAGAGCCGAGAGCAGATGCTCGACAGTTGAGAGCATCACGCCGGTTCGCATCAGTGTTGTTGCGTAACCACAATGAGCGACTGACTCGACGGTGGCTGGAATCTCAAAACCACCGAGGTCAGTCCGGCGAAATACATAACCTGTGTCGGGAGGTGCAGGAACTAGCCTGATATGGACCGGGACCGCAGTATGCAGCCCAACACCGTGGGTTTCAACCGCCTGCGCGAGCGTAGTTTGTTTGGTCAACAATCGTGAACCTTATTCGAGTTAGGCGAACTGCCGATAATCAAGAGCAACAGACGTGCCTGCGTTTCTGATTGAGTTCCGCGCGATCCGTGTGGCGATTCAGCAACAAGATACCGGCTGGACTGAGACGTTTTGCAACATTAAATGTTTGAATAGACCGTGTTGCTGGAGTAAACTCGGCCCATCAAACGAACGGGACGCGTTATGCTTTTCGGCGTAGTGTTTGATGACCAAGGCGCTTTGGAACACACAACGTGTTGAAAGAAAGGCGACGCCGGCGCTCCGAAGAAAGAGAGTGGACCTCGCGCTGCTCTCTTGGAGAAAACCACCATGCCAGACCTGGAGATCACGTGTGCAGAATGCAACACGCCGTTTCAATTCTCTGAACGAGAACAGGAGTACTATCGAGAAAGAAACCTGACTCACCCAAAGCGTTGCAAGCCCTGCAGAGATGCGCGACGCCAAAACTTCGGTGGGTCGAGAGGACCAGGAGGAGAGCGACAGAGATTTGAGATCACTTGCGATCAGTGTGGCAAGACTGACTCTGTACCCTTCAAGCCTTCGACCGGGCGTCCAGTGCTTTGTGGGGATTGCTTCAGTGCGAATCGCGCGGCGCAACGAACTTAGAATTCGGCTTTAAGCTTTTGCTCCGGCACGCGGTTTAATAATTAATCTTCGACATACGCAACGTCGAAACAGGCGCGACTGTTGGATACGCGTCTTCAAAACTTGTGACTTATCAAACGATTCAATCACAGCTCGATGCGAGTGTCTGCGTTCTGACGCTTAACCGTCCTGAGCGTTTGAATGCGCTGACCACTGAAGTTGCGAATGAACTTCAGGACGCGCTCAAAATAGCAGTGCAGAACGGTGCAAGGGCCATCGTGTTGACAGGTGCAGGTCGAGCTTTTTGTGCCGGCGGGGATTTGCGGGAGATGCAGGAGATTGCCAGCAGGGAAGGCGATGTTAGCGCCTTCTTCGACGAGCCACTGCGTCGATTGAATGATCTCGTAGTGCTCATAAGAAAGACGCCGGTGCCGATCGTCGCAGCCGTCAACGGAGTTGCTTCCGGTGGAGGCTGCAATCTCGCGCTCGCGTGCGATCTCATATTTGCGGCCGAAAGTGCGAGCTTCAATCAGGCGTTTATTAAGATAGGTTTGTCACCAGATATCGGCGGTACGTTCATACTTCCACGCCTGGTCGGTTTGAAGAGGGCCGCTGAGCTGATGTTCACTGGCGATATGGTTTCGGCAAAACGCGCTTATGAAATTGGCATGATCAATGGAGTGATCTCTGACAGTGAGCTGATGGGCCACGTAATGTCGTTGGCCCAAAAGCTCGCCAAAGCGCCGACTGCCGCTATCGGGCAAATCAAACGGCTGTTGGAGGCAAGCGCGACAAACGATTATGGTCAGCAACTCGACCTCGAACGGCAGGCGCAGATCGAATCAGGCAAGACCGGTGATTTCGTGGAGGGCGTCACAGCATTTCTAGAGAAGCGGCCTCCAAAATTCAAAGGCGGTTGAAGATTTTGGAATCCTGAACAGAGACGCCGCCTTCCATAGTTGAGGCGGCTTTTTTAATGGACTCGCTGACTTATTTACAACTACTTCGGGGCAATCGTTCCTTCCGCCGCCTTTGGGTGGGCCAGGTTATCTCTGAGTTAGGTAACTGGTTCAACTTCATCGCGGCGCTTGGATTGGTGCGCGTTGTTTCGCATGCTTCGCCGGAAGTCACCACGATACTCCGGTTGGTGCCTTTCACCATTTTTGCGCCTCTCGCCGGTGCAATCGCGGATCGTTGGTCGCGGCGAACGGTGATGATCGTTACAGATCTGGTGCGCGTTGCTGTTGCTCTTGGATTTCTCCTGGTGAGACGGCCGCAGGATCTTTGGATTGCGTATGTTTGCACCGTGCTGTTGTCGTTCTTCGGCACATTTTTCGAAGCAGCAAAGAATGCCGCAGTGCCGAATATCATCGGTGAGCGCGATCTACTCGCAGGCAATGCGTTGATGTTCTCTTCCAGGTTTCTGCTGATGTCGCTGGGTGCAGCACTCGGCGGGTGGACTTCAGCGGTTGTTGGGTATGAAGCCGCGTTTGTGATCAATGCGATTTCATTTGCGGCGTCTGCGTATTCCGTCTGGTTGGTACCTGAAGAACAAACGCGACAAACTTCGACAGTCGAATCGAAAACCGAACGTCGCAGCTATTGGCAAGACATTCGCGAAGGCTGGCATTACATCGTTACGCATGGGCCAGTGGCGACAATACTGGCCATCAACATTGTTTGGGCCATCGGCGGTGGCGCGATAAATCTGATCATCGATCGCTTGGGCGGTATTGTTTTCGCTGGTCCTACGGGTTCGAATGCTGATGCTGCGGTCGCTGCTTTCTATGTCGCAAATGGGACCGGTCTATTCGTGGGAATGATGATCGCTCGTCGGGTTGGAGCATATGTCGAGAGCGTTGGACGGATAATTGGTTTCATCGGCTGGAGTTTATTCGTTCAAGGGATCTTCTTTGCGTTGATCGGTGTGATGCCAAATCTGTGGCTTGCCAGCGGTTTCATGTTTGTATCGCGCGCTTTGTTGGGCGCGGAGTTCGCTGTTCAGGAGACTCTGTTGATGCGACTTGTTCCTGACAAGCTGCGTGGGCGCGTGTCGATCACAGATCGGGCGAGCGAGATGTTGGTGTGGACGTTCTCAACAGCGGGCGCTGGTTGGTTGCTCTACAGCATTACGCCGCGCACTTTGACAGTTACTTCAGGACTGCTGTCTGGTTTATCGGGACTTGTATGGTTGTGGTTGTTTGCGGCTCGCGTAGTCCGTTTGCCAAAGAGATTCACCGCGGGTACGCGAGTTACCCAAACAGTCGCGGCAGACTGAAAGAAGCATTTCCCCCTGCCGATAGGCTTCGACGAACTTTGGAGTGCGGGGACCTGTCACCGCTTTCATCTTCGCTTCCGTTTAACGCAACGCAGGTGAAAGCGGTGACAAGTCCCCGCACTCCAAAGGAACTTACATAACTATTACACCCAATACATAACTATTACAGTGAACAAATTTCCCGTTTGTTACGATGCCCGTGTGGGATTTTTCTGCGGGGGAAATGAATGCAAACAAAAATCAAACGGTATCTTCATAGTGATGTGAATTGGAGTTCGGCGGTCTTTCTTTCGGCGTTCCATGTCGGCGCGATACTGGCCCTCTTCTTTTTTACCTGGAAAGGCCTGATCGCAGCGATCGTGTTGACTTGGATAGCTGGCAGCTTAGGAATAGGTATTGGCTATCATCGCTTATTAACTCATAGGGGATTCAAGACACCGAAATGGCTTGAATACTTTCTAACGGTGTGCGGGATGCTCGCACTTCAAGGTGGCGCGATCAACTGGGTCGTCACCCATCGAATCCATCATGCATTTACAGAGCGCGATGGCGATCCTCACAGTCCGCGACATGGAGTGTGGTGGTCTCACATCGGCTGGATCCTGCGTGGCACAGCACAACAACATCCGGAAAAGGTGATGAAACGCTATGCGCCGGATCTCACCAATGATCCAATCCACGTCTGGCTCAACAGACTCTACTTTGTGCCGCTAATTATCTCTGGTGTCGTGCTCCTCGCATGGGGTGGTATGTCCGCTGTTCTCTGGGGAGTGTTTTTGCGGGTCACGTTTGCGCATCATTCGACGTGGTTGGTCAATTCAGCAACACACCTGTGGGGAACCAGGCGTTTTGAAACGAGCGACGACTCGACTAACAACTGGTGGGTTGCGCTATTAACGTTTGGTGAGGGCTGGCACAACAACCATCACGCCTTTTCGCGTGCCGCTCGCCACGGATTAGCATGGTATGAGCTCGACATGAATTGGTTAGGTATTCGCGCGTTGCAGTCTTTAGGTTTGGTAAAGGAAGTGCACCTGGTAAATACAATGGGTGAATCCAACCAGAGCCGTCCGCGACTCAAGAAAGCCGCTTAGCTCCAAAGTGGGACATTGACCTGCGGCCCCACTTGAGCGTTGGGGCGCATGGTCTATGTGGTGCTTCCGCGGCGAGATCCTTACAATAAAGGGCATGCGTGTAAGAAGCCGTAGAAAATCGATCGCGTTTTTCGTCACGCTGGGAGCATGCCTTGTCGCATTGGCGATAGCACTGAATGTCGGTTGGATCATACTCAACTGGCGCGAAGTGGCTCTTTTGGTTTTCGGAATCATCTTCTTTGTTGTGATTATCTTTGGACTCGTGATCAATACGACATTCCTCATTCGTGAAATCCGCCGGAACGAACAGCACGATGCATTCATTAATGCCGTTACGCATGAATTGAAGACCCCAATTGCTTCAATTCGCTTGTACCTGGAAACGTTGAAGACTCGAAACGTCGACGAGGACCAGCGCCGGCAGTTTTACGACAACATGCTCGCCGACAGTGATCGCTTACTGAAAACTGTCGAACAGGTTCTGCGTGCCGGCAGAGCGCGACATCGACAACGACGAATCGCCAACACCATTATCGATCTGAGCGGAACCGTCCGCGAGTGTCTCGAGCTTGCACGCATCACTTACGGGCTTGATGAGACAAGTTTGAGTTTTGTGGAAGCACCTTCAGCCCGTGGCGCTAAAGTTTCTGGAGACATCGACGAGCTTCGAGCTGTTTTCTCCAATCTACTGGATAACGCAGTGAAGTATTCTGACGAACACGTCAACGTTTCAGTTGAACTCGCAGCAATTGACGCGAAGCGCGTTGCTGTTAGAGTGGCCGATCAGGGAATCGGAATACCCAACGCGCAGCTCAAACGGATCTTCAAGCGATTTTATCGTGTACCTGGAATGTTCATGGCGCGCGTGAAGGGAACTGGTTTAGGCCTTTTCATTGTGCGGTCGATAGTAGAAAAACATGGGGGCCGCGTCTTCGCTGAGAGCCCGGGATTGGGTAAGGGAAGCACGTTTACAATTCAGTTGCCCCGCGTCTGATTGCGATGAACGCAGTATTGATTGTCGAAGATGAGAAACACCTCGCAGACGGACTTCGGTTCAATCTGGAGGCGGAAGGGTTTTCGGTTGACATCGCAATCGACGCGGAGTCAGCTGAAGACCTGTTGTTGAAGAAACGTAAGCCGTACGACGTGGTCGTGCTCGATGTGATGTTGCCGGGAAAGAACGGTTTCGCACTTGCTTCGAGTTTGCGCAAGGCGGAACAGTTTGTGCCGATCTTGATGTTGACGGCGCGCGGTGAGGCGCAGGACGTGTTGCGTGGCTTCGAGGCGGGCGCTGATGATTATCTTCCCAAGCCATTCGAGCTTTCAGTTTTGATTGCCCGACTGAACGCGTTGCTGCGTCGCCGCGAGTGGTTGAGGAACACGCGTACCGTCGCAACCGCAAACGAGCACCCGGCAACCCCTCCAGAAAAACAACCCAAGCTGTTCGAATTCGACGGTAAGACTATCGATTTCGACGCACTTGAACTCCGTTCCGGGAATCACACTGTGCGTTTGACCGTAATGGAAGCCGAGCTTTTGCGCTATTTGATTAAGCATGACGGACGGATCGTGTCACGCCGTTCAATTCTCGAAGATGTGTGGGGGCTGCGCGAAGACACTGACACGCGAGCTATCGACAATTTCATTGTCCGTTTGCGCAAATACATCGAGGACGAGCCGTCGCAGCCAAAACATCTCACCACAGTCCGTGGCGTTGGTTATAAGTTCATCTCAAAGGCGCGAGCAAAGACGAAACCAAGCGGTGGGGTTGACGTGTAGTATGGAACAATCTAAGCAGTCGCAATGAGCAGCGAGGCGCGCACACCGAGCAGGTCTGAGAAGTCTTTCGAATAGATCGCATCGGTTTTGCGAACCAGACTCACCTTCTCAACCAGCTCATCATTTGTAATAAATCCGTTTTCAGTGTGAGCGATCGCCCACGCGGGAATATGCGACCCTGTTCGCAACAGGTCTTCTACAAATCCGAGATATTGTTGCTTGCTTTGGACTCGCGAACCAAGTCGTGACAATCGTTGTCGTTCCAGGTCGGTCCAGAAGTCGTCGCTCCCGCGAATCCACTCTTCGCGCCAGGTCACAAGCTGATCCCTAAAACTCGTTTTTGTAATTGGCCCCGGCAGTCTGAGAAACAGCAGATCCGTGTGATGACGCTCGGCAACGAACGAGCGAACGTCCTGGTTAGTGCTTCGGTTGCGCAGCGAATTGTCGTAATGGGCTGGCAGGGTTTCAATCATTAATCGAAAGATGTTTGATAACGATAACGGCTCGCGTAGGTGTCGAGTCTTTTCGTTGAACGAAAGCACATAGTCTCCCACCATCATTCCGGCGGTCAGAGCGATCGCTCGTTTGTAAGGGTCTAATCGCTCGGCGTTGAATCGAACATTATCAAACCACCATGCATCGATTTCATTGAACCATTTCAGAAGCGAAGGGTTGTCGAGTTTGTCTCGAGGGATGTAAGCGTCGTCAAGAAGCAGATCGAGGTCCTCTGCGTTGAGCGAGTCTGAGTGATTTTCGACGAGTGCGGTGGCTTTGATGTGTGACCACATCATCGGATCATTCGCCAACACTCTGACTTTCCACCGCTTCAGATGAAGCGCCATCTCCGGCTCACCGGTAAACGGAAATGCGACGGACGAGAATTTCAATCGCCGCAAGACTCCTAATTCAAAAGCTAACCAGCCGTTTGTGAATTGCATGGATTTCTATCGCATAAAAGTCGAAAACATGTCCCAGCCTCCAGGCTTTGGACTCTCGACAGGTGCGTCTTCATCAGTCTTAGCAAAAGACTCCAGTTCTTTTATTGGCGCAAGCGAGAGAAACGCGTTCACCACAGTGGGATCAAACTCCACTGCCGCACGTCTAACGATCTCGCTCGTGGCGTTTTCAGCTGTAAGGGCGGGACGAAATGGTCTTGCGTCAGTCAACGCTGCGTATGAATCTGCCAGGCGCAAAATCCGCGCGGCCAAAGGAATGTCGTCACCGCGCATCGCATCAGGATAACCGCGGCCGTTCCACCATTCGTGGTGCCAACGCACGAGTAGTTGCGCCGCTCGATCTGCGCCAACCCTCGAAGCCTCTCGTTCCCCAATGACTGGATGGCGCCACAGGTCCATTCGATCTTCAACTGTCAGTGAGCCTGCGCGCTGGATGTAATCTCTCTCCATGGCGACTTCGCCAAGATCGTGCAGCAACGCAGCAGCACGCAAAGATCCACGATCGTGGCGGGCAAGATGAAAGACCTTCGCCATTTCATCGGCGATTGCCGCAACCCGCACGGCGTGCGGGTTGTCGAATCTCTCGAAGCGATCTGTAGTGATGGCGAGTTGAAGAAAAGCCTCGTCAGTCGCCTTGTCGATCAATTCTATTTGCTGAGTAGCGGACATTGTAACTGAAGCTCGTGACTGTTGATTCAACAATGGAAAACTGCAAAAAGCAAACGACAGTATGGTGCAGTGGTTGTCCTTAGATTTTAGGGCGGTCTTCCATGGCCACTCGCAACCTAACGAGTTTTCGTTGGCCATGGAGGGTTGACCCTACGAATTAAGCCTTACGCTCCGAAAGATCATTCAATAAATCGCGCGCGCCGGCGTGGTTGGGGGCGGCAGCCAGAGCTCGTTCAGCTTCCGCTCGGGCGCGGCGTTGGAAGCCCAACGCTTTATACAATTGTCCGAGCATCGTTCGATAATCAGGATTGTCCGGCTCCAGCTTGAGGGCCGCCTGTAGTTCAACCTCCGCCAGCCGACGACTCTTCTCGTTTGACGATAGAGCCTGTCCGTAGAACGCACGGTAGCGTGCTTCATTCGGAAATATCTGAGCCGCCGCCGCGAAGTTATTGATAGCCGCGGTACTCTGACCGGTTTTCAAAGCCGCTAGTCCCTCCCTAAAACGGGCCTCCGCTTGCTCACGTGTTGAAACGGATTCCTGCTGCGGCCAACTGGCTTTTGTCCGATTTCCTACGGGATGCAACGCTGGTGCAATACCTGCGGCTAGTTTTGAATCATATGACGCTCGCGCACCGGAGTTGCGAAGTGTTTCATATGCTCGAGTGAGGCGGGCAAACGCCGTCTCGATTCGTGCGTGCAGTTGAGCATCTGCTTCTCGACGAAATCGATCCGGGTGATAACGACGCGCAAAATCGTAATACACTCGTTTTACTTCAGCGGCTGAAGTATCGCTCGAGATCGCCAGCACTTCGTAATGTGTTGAAGCTGCTTCCACTCGCTCGAGGAAGTGAGGCAGATCACTCGCCTCTGAACGTTGTTCTGTCTGAGGTTGCTCCTCGGGCTCTGCGCTGGGTTCTGTCGGCTTAGTTGACTCAGCTGGCGCCGGCGCAGCTTCGCGGAATGCATTCTTCCAGCTTTCACGGACAATCAAATCCGTGAGCGCAAGCGCGTAGATTGCTCGCATCGTATCTTCGACGGAGAACCCGCTTACTGCAATGAGTTCGTTCAATGGCCTGGCCCGCTCTAACTGCGAGAGAATGAAAACCTCTTTTCGCTCCAGCCCTTTGACGTTTGACGCTGATGGATCAAGGGATAAGAGTTCAGTTTCATTTCGGAATCGTGAGGCCACGAAACCAGATGGCAAACGTCGGGCCGTTTCTAAAAGAAGCGGCAAAGGATCGAGTTTAGAGTTGATTTGCTCATTCAAGTGCGAACGGTAATCAAACTCCCAGCTCCCTTCCGTCCACATCAACGCCAGACGAAGGACGTCAGCCACCTGTTTCAACTGAACGTCATGGGCGGTTTTGGCTTCGATTAGACTGTTCTCAACTAGCACCGACGCCAACTGGAGATCGGATCTGTTATCAGCGACGTCCTTCAGGTCTAAGGCCTCAATAACCTTGAGTTTTGTGAGGTACTCTTGCAACCGAAGGGATCGCACATTCGCTGCCGCATACAAGAAGACCCCGGCTCTAAAATAACTGACCACGGTTACGCGGTTCTGCTGGACCCGCAACCTGCCAGACATTCGTTTAGCTGTGATCTCTCTAATTAATTCAGCGAACGGCTGTTCGCTCAGTTGTCCATTCATGGGAGTTCAGGTCGGACCCGGCCCAGGTGTGAATACCGCGCTGGGGCGCCAGCCGATCATATCTTACGCCAGAACAAAGAAGAAGACTTTGACACCGCTGGAAGCGAAATCTATATTGACGCTACACGACATTTTTATAATCGCCCGTTCCGACAAATCGAAGATGTTTGAGATCTGCTCGGTTAGTCGATCAGGCGCGGATCGGCCAAGCACGAAACTACAAGGGGGTCTCAAGACAGTGATTGGCAACGATGTGGAAAAGAACAAGAGCGTAGACGATCTCATTACCGAGCTTCGACAACGAACAGCCGAGTTGGAGGAAGCTAACCGCGAGCTGCGACGACTCTCGCATTACCGTTCGTTGTTCCTGGCGCGGATGTCACACGAACTGCGCACGCCGCTAACGTCAATCCTCGGGTTCAGTGAGATACTTTTGGACCAGGAGGAACTGACCGACACTCAGCGCCGCTTTTGTCAAAAAGTGCAGGACTCAGGTTTTCAACTCCAGGCGAGTCTCAATCAACTCGTCGACTTGTCGCGTTTGGAAGCGGGTCAAACTGAAGTGTTCCTGCAGGAGTTCTCGCTTCGCGAAACACTTCGCGAATCGTGCGCTGCGGCAGCGCGCATGGCGCAAAAGCGCGAAGTAAAGATTGAATACGAACTTGCGCCTGAGATCACGACGATTGTTTCCGACCAGGGAAAATTTAGACAGATCGTTTTCAACTTTATCGCGTGGGCGGTCGGTCGCAGTCCCATTGGCGATGCGGTCAAGATTACCGCTACTCTCAATCAGCCTGCGCACTTGCAGCTCGAGATTACCGACAATGGGGAGCCAGTGCCCGAAATGGAGCGACTGTTCGATCCGGAAAGCAGCGGCGCCGACGATCCGAATATCAATCATTTGGGAATCATCATCGCTCGCCGCATGCTTGAGCTGCTCGAAGGAAGTGTATCAATCAAGAATTGTGAGCCTCAGGGAATCGTCGTAACAATCCAACTCCCTGCGAAGCCTTTGAAGGGATACTAAACTGACTGTGGAACCTGTTATTCGTGAATGCACAACAATCGAAGATTTCGATAACTGCATTTCTCTCCAACGCGAGGCTTTTGGTTTGCCGGATATCGAGATCTCGCCGCGCAGACATTTGATCGTTTCGCGGCAAGCCGGTGGTTGGACGCTGGGCGCGTTTGATGGCGAAAGAATGGTTGGGTTCGTCCATCACATGGCCGGAGTTCGACCTAACAATGAGCTGTTTGGCTATTCGCACATGATGGCGGTGGCGAAGGATTATCAAAACAAGGGAATCGGCGCGCGATTGAAATGGGCGCAACGAGAACGTTCTCTTGGTGAAGGGCGCGACTTTATCAAATGGACCTGGGATCCAATGCAGTCGCGCAATGCGCATTTCAATCTCAATCGACTTGGTGTAATCGTCGAAACATTCGCTGACAATTTCTACGGAATG
>Ga0310888_10000355_pt1 | contig 10809 bp, 7 predicted proteins | sample T20D1metaG_FD_202510 | JGI IMG/M metagenome (GOLD analysis project Ga0310888, IMG submission 202510) | Lab incubated soil microbial communities from West Virginia University Organic Research Farm, Morgantown, WV, United States - T20D1 | ecosystem: Environmental > Terrestrial > Soil >...
CCATCGTCTCGGCCGACCGGCTGCTCGTTGCCACCGGCCGCCGCCCTAACGTAGAAGCGTGGCGCGGACACGGGCTCGAACAGACACAGAGCGGTTGGTTGAAAGTGGACCCCACAACACTCGAAGCGCGACCCGGCATCTTCGGAGCAGGCGACGTCACAGGGCTTGGTGGCTTCACACACCTCGCCTACTACCACGGTCAGGTGATCGCACAGCGATTGCGTGGCATCGACGCCAGGGCTGATCACACGGCTGTCCCGCGTGTGACCTTCACCGATCCGGAAATCGCTTCGGTCGGACTCTCGGAGGCGGCGGCGCGTGCGAAAGGGATCGACGTCCTCGTCACCACCGCCGATCCGGCGGAGAGCGCGCGCGGCTACATCCATGACTTTCACGGCGGCGCGCTGAAGCTGGTCGCCGACCGCGATCGCGGCGTGCTGATCGGCGCCACGCTGGTCACACCCCGCGCCGGCGAGATCGTCGGCGAGCTCGTACTGGCCATCAAGCTCGGCACACCGCTGAAGACGCTGGCCGATGTCATCCACCCGTTTCCGGCTTTCAACCGGGTGCTTGGAGAAAGTCTCAACCAGCTCGCTGGAAAGATGACGCTGCAAGGCGCAGCGCGATACTGATCCCCCTCACACCACATTGCGGAGGTCATCATGAGCACACAGACAATCAGAAAAGACGCCACACAAATCCATGCCGCGGCGACGGTGGACCTGAAACTCGAAGTGGTCGTCATTCCCGTCTCAGACGTCGACCGCGCCAAGCGCTTCTACGAGGGCCTGGGGTGGCGACTCGACGCCGATTTCTCCGGCGTTGATCACTGGCGTGGAGTGCAGGTGACACCTCCCGGCTCACCGTGCTCCATTCACTTCGGCAAGGGAATCACTACTGCGGCGCCCGGCTCCGCGCAGAATCTGTATCTCGTGGTCTCGGACATCGAGGCGGCACGAACCGAGCTCATCGCCCGCGGCGCCAAGGTGAGCGAGGCGTTCCATTTCGAAGCGTTCGGCGGACCTCCTGTACCGGGCCGCGAACCCAATGGCCGCTCCTACGGAACATACGCCACGTTCAGCGATCCGGACGGCAACACGTGGCTCCTTCAGGAGATCACCACGCGGCTTCCCGGTCGCGGACTCAGCAATCTGGACGTCGCCAGTCTGAGAGAGCTTCTGCGGGAAGCCGAGGAGCACCACGGCGAATACGAAGCGAGCGCTCCGAAGCACCACTGGTCGGATTGGTATTCCGCATACATCGTCGCGCGCGAGCAGGGGAAGACACCCGAAGAGTCCGTGAAGGTGGGCGCGCAGCACATGGAAGCTATTCGCCGATGAGGGGCGACATCGTTCCCGGCGCCGTGTTTCCCGACTACGAGCTGTCGGACCACCGTGGCACGCGCCGCACGCTCTCGGAGTTGCAGGGAGACGATCCGCTCGTACTCGTGCTCTCCCGCGGAGGCTTCTGTCCGAAGGACAGGAGACAACACGAAGGGCTCCTGCAACTCCATCGCGAGATGGTGGTCGGCTACTGCCGTCTCGTGACCATCTCGAGCGACAACCTGCTCGAGACGAATGAGTTTCGTACCGGCGTCGGCGCCCACTGGCCGTTTCTCTCGGACCCCGGGCGCACGCTGCAGAAGGATCTCGACATCGCGGAATACACCGATCCGGATCACAACCCGATGATTCCTCACACGCTCGTCCTCGAGCCCGGCCTGCGTGTCTACAAGATCTACAACGGCTACTGGTTCTTCGGCCGGCCGACCGTGGAGGAGCTGCGACTCGACCTGCGCGAGGTGCTGCAGCGCTGCCGTCCCGATTGGGACATCAGTAATCCGGAGCGCCGGGCAGCCTGGGCAAAGGGCGACAAGGCAAAGTTCCATCCGTACGGAAAAACGCACGCGCAGGTGTTCGCAGAGCAGAACTGAAATCAAATGGCCATGACCGTTGGGTGGCTGTAGCACCTCGACGGCAAACGATGGAGACCGCAGACGTATGGCGATGCGTTACCCTGTGCGGAACGGTCTCCGATGGACGCGGGATACGAATCGTCTGCCGAGGAAGTCGCGCGGCTGCGTGACTGTCTCAACGATCTGGCCAGCATCATGGCGCTGCCTGCCTTGTCCTCGGGCAGCGAGCCAGGTCAGATCGTGAGCACGCTCACCGACGCGCTGCTCGGCATGCTCCGGCTGGCATTCGTGTGTGTGCGGTTGAACGATTCTGCAGGCGGGCCGACGATCGAGACGATGCGCATCGGCGACACGTTGGGAGGAACAGCCCGATCCGACGTTTCCTTCGCGTCCGCCAGACTGGGCCTCGGCGGTGAGCTCGGCATCGTCGTCGCGGGATCCTGGAGACTCGACTTCCCGACTCGCACAGAGCGGCTTCTTCTCGATGTCTCCGCGAACCAGGCCGCGATCGGGCTGCAGCACGCACGCCTCGGAAGCGAGCAGAAGCGGATCATGGACACCATACCCGGCCTGGTCGCCATGCTGACGCCAGCCGGCGAGGTGGACGTCGTCAACCACGAACTCGTCGAGTACTGCGGACAGGGGCTGGAGGCGATGAAGCACTGGGGCACGAACGGGACGGTTCATGCCGACGATCTGCCTCGAGTCGGTCAGGTGTTCACACAGGCGATCGCCTCAGGCACGCCGTATGATTTCGAGGCGCGCGTCCGTCGCTTCGACGGCGTGTACCGTTGGTGTCAAATTCGCGGGCTGCCCCATCGCGATACGAGCGAGCACATCGCCCGATGGTTCGTGCTCCTCACCGACATCGATGACCGGAAGCGCGCTGAGGAGGCCTTGAGCCGGGCCCGCTCCGAGCTCGCGCATGTGTCGAGGGCGACAACGCTGAGCGCGCTGACCGCCTCGATTGCCCACGAAGTCAATCAGCCACTGTCGGGCATCATCACCAACGCCAGCACGTGTCTGCGAATGCTCGCCGCCGATCCTCCGGACATCGACGGCGCGCGACTCACGGCGAAGCGCACCATTCGCGATGGCAACCGCGCATCCGATGTGATCGCGCGGTTGCGCGAGTTGTTCATCAAGAAAGAGTTCACGCTCGAGCCGCTGGATCTGAACGAGGCCGCGCGAGACGTCATTTCGCTGTCGTCGAACGATCTCCAGAGGAACCGCGTGATCCTGCAGGTGGAACTCGCCGACGGGCTGCCGTTCGTCACGGGCGATCGTGTCCAGCTGCAGCAGGTCATCCTGAACCTGCTCCGCAATGCCTCGGACGCGATGGTCGATGTGCACGATCGACCGCGACAGCTGCTGATTAAAACCGAGCGTGAGGATGGCCAGCGTGTACGACTGGCAGTGCGTGACGCCGGCGTCGGCTTCGCGCCACGGAGCATGGACTCGCTGTTCGATGCCTTCTACACGACAAAGAGCGGCGGCATGGGCATCGGGTTGTTCGTCAGCCGCTCCATCGTCGAGAAACATCACGGTCGTCTGTGGGCGCAACCGAATGACGGCCCCGGCGCCACATTCTGCCTTTCGATTCCCTGCGCTTCAGAGATCGTCGCTGCCGTGGCGCCGGCGGTGAAACACTCATGATCGGCCCGCGTTCACTGGTGTCGGTCGTTGACGACGACGAGTCCGTGCGCGAGTCGCTGCCGGACCTGATCCGGCAGTTCGGCTTTGCCGCGCAGGCATTCTCCTCGGCTGAAGCGTTTCTCGCGTCGGACGTGCTCAATCAGACGAGCTGTCTGCTCCTCGACATCGCGATGCCAGGTATGTCGGGCACCGAACTGCAGAAGGAATTGCTACGCCGGCGGCAGGCGATCCCGATTGTCTTCGTCACGGCCACCGACGATCGGACCGTACGTCCCCGCGTCATTTCGCAAGGCGCCGTCGAGTGTCTCTTCAAGCCCTTCAGCGAAACGGCTCTCCTCGACGCTATCAACGCGGCGCTTCGGACGAGGTAACGACAGCGACGGCAACGGGCGCGTTACATGCTAGCCATATACTTGGACGTCACCCAGCGGTTCCCACTCGTCGGGGTCTTTCAGCATGCCGGACGTCGCGTCGATTGTCTTCGTTGTTGATGACGATGTGTCCGTGCGCGAGTCGCTGGAGCTGCTGATTGGAAGCGCGGGCTGGCAGCCCCACACCTTCGCATCCGCGCAGGATTTTCTGTCCTGCCCTCGCGCCGCGGTTCCATCCTGCCTCGTACTCGATGTGACGCTGCCGGGGCTCAATGGTCTCGAGCTGCAGCAGCAGCTGGCCGACCGCACCGATATGCCGATCATCTTCATCACCGGCCACGGCGACGTGCCGATGTCGGTGCAGGCGATGAAGGCAGGCGCTGTCGAGTTTCTAACCAAACCATTCAAGGACGACGTGCTGTTGAACGCCATCGGGAGTGCCATCGAGCGCAGCCGCGCGGCACTGCGTCTCAATTCGGAGATGGGGGCGTTGAAGAATCACTATGAGTCACTGACTCCACGCGAACGCGAGGTGATGGCCCTCGTCGTGTCGGGTCTGCTGAACAAACAGGTCGGCGGTGAACTCGGTATCAGCGAGATCACGGTGAAGGCGCACCGCGGCCAGGTCATGCGCAAGATGAAGGCCGACTCGCTTCCTGATCTCGTGACAAAGGCCGCCCGCCTCGGGCTCCGGCCCGCGCTGACCCACTCCTAGTCACGCGTCCCGCAAGGGGCTGCTTCAGTGCACGCGCGTAAGCAGCGCTTCCAGGTTCGGGATGTGTTGGGGCTTGACCAGATACTCGTCAAACCCGGCAGCGAGGCATTCGCGTCGCAGATCGTCGCTTTCGTGGGTCGTGAGCGCGATCAAGAACACCCGCTGGTCAGCCACCGCGCGCAGCCGCCGCGCGAGCTCGACACCCGTCATATCACCCGGCGACACGTCGATGACGGCCGCATCAGGATGGAAGGTCTGCGCCACAGTCACGGCCCGCGCACCGCTGGAGGCCACGGCGACGTGGTGACCCCATGCGTTCAACAGCCGCGTCAGCGACTTTCGTAACTCGCCGTGATCATCGACGATGAGGACTCTGCGCGCGGGGGTCGCAACGGCACCATCACGCGCCGCCGTCGGAATCGGTATCTTGAAGCGGAACGTCGCGCCGCGATCGCCATTCGAGACCGCCCACAATGCCCCGCCGTGGCTCTGCACGATCGAGCGGCTGATCGCGAGGCCCATCCCGCTGCCCCCGGCCTTCGTGGTGTAGAAGGGCTCGAAGACGCGGCTCGCGTCGGCTCGGTCGAGTCCGGTTCCGCTGTCCCGCACACTCACCACAACATGCCTCGCTCCGTGCCGGGTCGAGACGCGCATGTGACGCATGTGGCCAGCGACGGCGTGCATCGCATCCGCCCCGTTCACGATCAGGTTGAACAACACCTGCTGCATTTGAATGGCGTCGGCAAACACGTCAGGCAGTTGTGGCTCCAGGACCTGCGTGAGGCGGACATCGAGCTCGCGTAATCGCGGCGTCGCCCACTTGATAACATCGCGCACGACGTCGTTCAGGTTCAATGACGAGGGTTGCGAGGGTTGATTACGAAACAGCCGCCGCGTCCGGTCGAGGATCTCGCTCGCCCGACGGCTATCGTTCAGGACATCGTTGAGCGCCTCACGGATCGACTCCGTTACGGCTGGGTCCATCGTTCGAAGGCACACCGTCACGTTCGTGGTAATCGCGGTCAGCGGCTGGCTGAGTTCATGTGCGATCGCGGCGGTGACCTCTCCGATTACCGCGGTGCGACCCAGGCGGGCCAACCTGTCGTTGGCTTGCCTGAGCGCGCCAGTGGACTCCTTCTGTTCGGTCACATCCACGTACGTGCCAACAATCCGCGTCGGCTTGCCGTCGACCATGTCCGTGACCCCGCCCTTGCCAATGATCCAGCGCACTGACCCATCTCGGTGGGCCAGCCGGAATTCGGCCTCGTACGTGCGCGCGGTCCCCTCCATCAAGGCCGAAAGCCGCGCCGTCACCTCGTCACGGTCCGCTTCGAAGATGAGTGATTGCCAATCTGACACACTGTCGCGAATCTCCTCCTGGCTGTAGCCGAGCGCGGCCCTCAACGTGCCTTCCACATGCATCGTTCCGCTCGCCACATCAAGGTCCCAGACTCCGATCAAACCGACGCCCGTCGCCAACGCGTACCTGTGCTGCGTCTCGTGCAGCGCCTGTTCCGATCGCCATCGTTCCGTAATGTCGCGAACGATGGTGAGCACACGCTCGTGGTCGACGGCGACGGAGCGAGCTTCGTACCGGCGAATCGTCCCATCCGCCGTCTCGGTGTATTCGGTCACGCGCAACGCGTCGCCAGCCTGGCTCAATGGGAGCGCCGTCTCATTCACCGTCAACGCCGGCGGAATATGTCGTGCGAGTACGCCAGTGGCCTTCGAGCCGTCGTCGATGGGGTCCGGATACGACCGCAGGATGACCCCGTCAACCGTGTGCAGGAGCACCATGTCGGGCAGCGCTCGAAGCATCGCCCGAGTCTGCTGTTCCATGTCGACGAGCGCACGGTGCTCGGCACGGTTCTGCTCGAGCATCCCGGCGAGCAACATCAGGGGCACCGCGTTTGCGGTGAGCAGCAATTGAACGCCGACAATGGCGTCACCGGGAACTCCACCGGCAAACGGAGTCATACGGCCAGCGGCGTTCGAGATGATCAGGACTGTCGCCGAGAGGGCCAATGACAGTCCCGCGCCGCCGAACCTCACAGTCGCCCACAGCAGGACCGGTGTCATCGCATACAGCGTGATCGACAGGGCAAGGAGATCGGCGCGTCCGGTGTAGGCGGCGGCGCTTTCCACCGCGAACAGTCCCAGCAACAAGGCGGCATACTCCACGAGGCGCCATGGCTGCACAACCGGTCTGTTCACAAGAGACCGGCACACGATGAGCAGCGCCGGGACGAGCGTCAGCGTCGCCACCGTGTTGGACACGGCCCTGGCACGCCACGCTTCGAAGAAATCCGGAGCCCATCCGAGACTGACGTAGGCGAACGAAGGCACGACGGAGGCAACGGAAGGCGCCAGCAGACACGCACCCACAACGAAGACCAGCACTCGCCGCAGATCGGCAAAGAGCACCAGACTGCCGTAGCGCCGAATGATCCACGCGGCCAGCAGGGCTTGTGACGCGTTCCCGAAATACTGAATCGATAATGCGGCGATCGGAATGCCGTCCAGACTATGCGCGATGGCATGAGCCACGAACGTGCTCGCGAGAAGGAGCGGCCATCTGGCGGGTACGGCGATCAACAGCGCGGTGGTGAGAATCGCGGTCGGTGGCCAGAAGAAGGAGATGCCGCTCGACGGAAAGCGGAGGGCGAATCCGATCAGGCAACCGAGGTAGTACGCGGCCGCGGCGGCAAGGGGAATCGCGAATTCGGCGACCGAGCGCGTGACGAGGTCACGGAACTGGGCACTGACTTCGCCCGTTCGAACCTGCCGCAGGACGTGTCTGCCTTCAATGTTCATGTGCGGCCTCTGAGAGCGCCGACCTGCAACCGGGCACAATCTACAGCAGACTCGGGACGATCAGTCAGTCAAACTTCAGTTCCCTTCCGCGTCGCCGCGTCGATCGTGTGCACGTAGCTCGAGTGTGCGACGTGACCTCACCTGCAGCTGCCGGGTACGCGTCCTGCTGAAACCAGAGCAGAGGCAGACGCTGACCGCGCGCCATTCGTTAGATTTCAGCGAAGTGTGTCTCTCTCAGGCCACGATATGTCGTGGCCTGCGCGACGAGCGAGTGACTGGAGGAAGGACATGATCGCATCGCCTGCCCGCAGCATCGACACCACGCACGAAAGCCATTACGCCTTCGACCACGGATTTCCGACCGCGGACACGATGAGTCAGTCCTACAACGATGCGGATCTCAATCGCGCCATCCAGGCCTACAAATTTTTCTATCCAACCGTATCGGGTGCGGCGATCGTTCACGGCAACGAAGCCATCGGCGTGATTCCGAACACAGTGTTCGGCATCCTCGACTGCGGGCCCGAACAGCTGGTCTTCACCGCGAACTCGGATACGCCGTACGGACCGATGCTGCTCGACCTCGGCATTGGCCCGTTGGTCGTCGAGCTTGCCCCGGGTCCGCTCATCGTGTGTTCAATGGATGTGAATCAGCGCTGGGTCGCCGACATGGGATTGCCGGGACCAGACGCCGGCAAAGGCGGCAAGCATCTGCTGCTGCCGCCCGATTACACCGGCGAGGTGCCCTCGTCCGGGTACTACGTCCATCGCGCGAGCAGCAACCGCCAGATCATCGGCGCCAGGTCGCTGCCGGTAAATGGCGACGTCGAGGCCGCCAAGGAACGGCTGAAGACGATCAAGGTCTATCCGTATCAGAAGACGCCCGGCTGGCGGGAACCGCAGTGGATCGACATCACCGGCAGGACGCAGGACACGACGCCGCTGGCGTGGGAGGACAACATCCACTTCTGGGAAGTGTTGGCCAAGACCGTTGACGATGAACCGCTCTACTCCGGCTACCACGACTATTACGGCGAGCTCGCGGCACTTGGTATCGAGAAGGGCAAACGGTTTGCGCCAGACACACGTCTGAAACGGATCCTCGAGGAGGCTGCGCGGGTCGGCAACGCACAGATGCGCGTCCAGTCGTTTGGCGATCGCCGTCCCGACCGCAATGTCTGGAAGGATCGGCGCTGGCAATGGGCCAGCCTCAGATTCGAGGACGGCGACTTCAACACGCAGTCACGACTCGATACAGAAGCACGTGAAAAGTGGTTCTATCAGGCCATCGGCGCGTCGCCGGCGATGTTCAGACGGGACGCGAATGCCGGCTCGTTGTATTGGCTCGGCCTGCGCGACCGCGAGGGTCTCTATCTCGAGGGCGCGCAGCAGTACAAACTCTCGGTCGCGCTGCCCGTGCCCGCCAAGTTGTTCTGGTCGGTGACGGTCTATGACGCTGACACACGCTCGCAGATTCAGACGGCGCAGCGGAAAGCGGCGCTCCGATCGCTGTTCGAGCTGAAGGACGTGTCAGCGTCCTCTGTGGAGTTGTTCTTCGGACCGACGGAACCAGCTGGCGGCGCGAACCGATGGATCCAGACATTGCCCGGGAGTGGCTGGTTCGCCTACTTCCGCATCTACGGACCGGAGAGCCACGCATTCGACGGCAGCTGGAAACCCGGGGATTTCGCCAAGGTGAAATCGCCGCGTCGTAGTGGTACGCCTCGTGCTGAATGAAGTGGGGTATATGTTCGACATCGGCCGTCGCCGTCATCTCCCGGTCGTTGTCTGCGTGTGGCTGCTCTGCGTCTGCACTCCGGCGGCGGCTCAGTCGCCCCGCGCCCCTGCACCGGCTGAACCCCCACCGCCTGCGACCGATCCGCTCGGTCGCGACTCCCCCTTTGGGACGATCACGGGGTTCAGCTCCGCCGTTCATCGAAACGATTTCGCGGTCGCCGCCCGCTACATGCAGCGGGAACGACGAGGCCCGCAACAACTCGAAGATCTCGCACGTGATCTGAGCGATCTGCTCGACCGCTACTTCACAGAGCGACTCACCGCATTGAGCATGGAGCCGACCGGGAATCTGGCCGATGGACTCGACCCCGATCGCGAGGGTATCCACCTCGTGATCGGGGACCGACCGGTAGACCTGTTCCTGAAGCGCGTCAAGGATCCGACGGCTGGGTTGATCTGGCTGATCGCGTCGGAGTCGTTGTCGCGCGTGCCCACGTTGCACCGCGACGAGGCGGCCACCTGGGTCGAACGGGTCATGCCGGCGTCGCTGGTGTCCCGCTCGTATTACGGTCTCTCGCTGGCGCAGTGGCTCCTCTGGGCCTTCACACTTCTTGCGCCGTTGGTGCTGTTCGGGACGTTCGCCTGGCTCATCCTGTGGCTGGCGAAGCGACGGAGCGGAGACGGGACGGGCCAGTCGCTGTTCCTCTCGTCGTGGAGTCGCGTCCGGTGGCCGCTCGTCCTGACACTGACCCTGATCAGTCATCTGGTGACGATCCCCCTCATCGGCTTCAGCGTGAGATTTCGCGTCGCCTACACGCGATTCATCCTGATCGCGCTAGTGATCATCGCCGCGGTGCTCGTCTGGCGGCTCGTGACGTCGACATCCCAGCGGGCACGTCTGGCGGCCATCCGCAGAGGACGATCCAGCACGCGCTCGCTCGTCGAGCTCGGCGAGCGCGTCGTCAAAGTCCTGGTAGTGCTGATCGCGCTGTTCGTCCTGCTCGCGCTGGTCGGCGTGGACCCGGCGACTGCCCTCGCCGGGGTCGGCATCGCCGGCGTCGCCGTCGCCCTGGGCGCCCAGAAGAGCGTCGAAAACCTGCTTGGGGCGGTGTTCCTCCTGACCGATCGCGTGCTGGCGGTCGGCGACTTCTGCTGCCTGTCCGATCGGGTTGGATGGGTTGAGGACATCACGCTGCGGTCGGTGCGCCTGCGCACGCTGGATCAGACGCTGTTGTCGGTGCCTGCGGGCCTGTTGTCACAAGGCAGCATCGAGAACTACACGACGCGCGGCAAGATTCTTCTCCAGACTGTGCTGCGGCTGCGGTACGGCACGACCAGCGAGCAGCTGCACGTCGTTCTGGAAGACGTGCGACAACTCCTGGCACAGCACCCCTCGATCGAGAAAGACGGCGCGCGCGCGCGACTGACCTCGTTCGGCGCACAGGCCATCGAGATCGAACTGTTCGCCTACGTCATGACGGCGGACTATGCGGCGTTCCTCGAGATTCGCGAGAGCCTGCTCCTGCACATCGCCCACATCGTCGAATCGTCGGGCAGCGCGTTTGCGGTCCCGACGCAGTTCATCTACATGCGCAGCGATG
>Ga0310888_10000362_pt1 | contig 10741 bp, 10 predicted proteins | sample T20D1metaG_FD_202510 | JGI IMG/M metagenome (GOLD analysis project Ga0310888, IMG submission 202510) | Lab incubated soil microbial communities from West Virginia University Organic Research Farm, Morgantown, WV, United States - T20D1 | ecosystem: Environmental > Terrestrial > Soil >...
AATTGGTGTCAGGTGATATGGTGTCAGGCAGAGGTTCTAGCGTTGCGGACCGACGTCGTTCGCGAGTCACCATTCACGATTCACTGCCTGACACCACTACGTTGCAGTTTTTCTCTCCGCTCCCTTGTAACTGCCCAGGATGCGGGTCCACTTCGCGAACTCAGCGAGATGGGTGAAGGCCCGCGCGCAACCGAGATCGTCGCGACGCGCGTCGAGCTCGACGTAGAAGAGATACTCCCAGGGTCTGCCGCGCATCGGACGGCTTTCGAGCTTGGTGAGATTGATGTCGCGCAGCGCGAAGACGCTGAGCGCTTTGAACAGCGCGCCGGGCGTGCTCGGCAGCGCGAACACGATCGTCGTCTTGTTGGCATCGGCCGGAGACACGCCACCGATGATGGCAAACCGCGTGATGTTGTATTCGAAGTCCTGGACGGCCTCCTGCAACACCTCGAGGCCAAAGACATCGGCAGCACGCCGCGAGGCGAGCGCCGCGGCGCCCGACAGCTTCTGCTCGGACACAAGCTTGGCGCCACCTGCCGTGTCGTACACGGCTTCGACGGTGACGCCCAGCCCCTTCAGGTATCGTTCGCACTGCGCCAGCGCCTGCGGGTGCGAGTAGACCGTCTTGACGTCAGCGATTTTGGTACCGGGCAACGCCTGCAGGCAGTGGACGATATCGAGCTCCACTTCACCGGTGATGCCGAGCTCGTGATCGAGGAGCAGGTCGTAGTTGCGATGGATGGTGCCGCCGATGGAGTTCTCGAGCGGGACGACGCCGTGCGTCGCGCGTTTCTTGACGACCGCCTCGAAGACCTCGTCGAATGTCTTGCACGGCAGCGTTTCGACGTCCTCCCCGCCGAAATGAAGCGCCGCCGCTTCGCTGTAAGCGCCCGGTTCCCCCTGATACGCGATTCTCACGTGTGCTCCCTATCTCAAGAATTGCACGCCGTGCACGACTGACACGACCACCGACAGCAGCGACGCGCCAAGACAGAGCAGCGCGATCATCATGTGATCGATCCGCTCCGCCTTCATCGGATCGAGCATTCGCGCCAACAGATATCCGCCGCCAAAGCCGCCCATGTGCGCGTAGTTGTCGATTCCGGGCAGTAACACACCGATGATGACCAGCATGATCGCGTACTGCGAGGCGTAACTCCGTGCGAGCGTGCTGCCGCTGCGTTGGCTGTACGCGAGGACGGCGCCGATCAGTCCGGCGATAGAGGCCGAGGCGCCGAGCGTGAACTGCCCGCCGGCGAGAAACGGGAGCGCCGGCAGGAATCGCCCGGCGAACGAGCTCAGGCCGAAACCGGTCGCGCCGCTGACGGTGTAGATGATGACCATGCGTCCCGGTCCGAAGACTTCGGCGATCGCGGGCGCGAGTTGTCGCACCGCCATCATGTTCATGAAGATGTGCAACAGACCGCCATGCAACCAACTGGCGCTGAAGATCGTCCACCATCGCCCGGCCGTGAACACCGGTATGGCCCCGCTCGCGCCAAACAGGAATACGGCCCGATTGCTCGGTGAAAGAATGCTGAGCAGGCCGCTCATACCTACGCTGCCCGCCGAGAACACCAGCGTCAGTCCATAGAGGACGGCGCAGGCGCCGATGACGAATGGCACGAAGCCGAGGTCGGTTCCCAGGGCTCGCAGAGCCGGTGCAAACCCCCACAGGCTGGGATTCCGGCGGCCGCAGTTGTAGCAGGTTTCGTCGTTGACTCCGACCAGCACTCCACATGACGCGCAAATGACGGAGCCGGATGTCTGGCGTTTGAACACGAGACCACGATGATATCTCGGTCGTAGGGCGGGTCTTGCCTTGTAGACCCGCCAAAGACAGTAGACTGAAGGAGTCGGCGGGTCTAAAGAACAAGACCCGCCCTACAGCATGCGCCTCATAATCGGCATCACCGGCGCCACCGGCACGATCTACGGCGTTCGCCTGCTCGAGCGGCTTCGCGACTCGGGCGTGGAAACGCATCTCGTGATGAGTCGCTGGGGTGCGCGAACGTTGCTGCACGAGACGCCTTATACGCGCGAGCAGGTCGAGGCGCTGGCGACAGTGTCCTACGCGCCTGCTGACATGGGCGCATCCATCTCGAGTGGATCGTTTCGCACGGACGGCATGATCATCGCGCCCTGCAGCGCCAAGTCACTGGCGGCGATCGCGCACGGGTTCGGTGAGAACCTGATCCATCGAGCAGCCGACGTCGTGTTGAAAGAGCATCGCAAGCTGGTGCTGGCCGTGCGGGAGGTACCGCTCAGCAGCATCCACCTGGAAAACATGCTGACGCTTGCGCGCATGGGCGCTCTCGTGATGCCTCCCTTGCCCGCCTTCTACAATCACCCCCGCACGATCGACGACATCGTCGACTACACCGTCGCCCGGATGCTCGACCAGTTCGGATTGGAGGTTCGGGGCGCCGAGCGGTGGGTGGGGGAGATGGGCGTCGGTACCGACTAATCAAGGGCTCCGCCCTTGATATCCAGGCGAAGCCCTCGACTAGCCGGCAGCGCCTTTTGGGCGCGCGCTCCGCGCGCCGGCCGTTGTGCGGTCGTCGCCAGCGAGTACGAAATCCGCGTTCGAGCCCGCACAACGGGCACATGTGCGGGTCAGACCCCATCACAGTTCTTCACTCGTCTTCGAGTTCCGTCAGCTGCTGCGTGGCGCGGGTCAACGCGCGCTCGGCTTCCTCGACCGATTGAGCGGCGGATTCGGCTTCGACTGCTGCGCGCCGCGCCTTCTGTCGCGCTTCGTGAGCCTGCGAGGCGATCTTCTGCAACCGCTCTTCGGCCGCCACCATCGCCTCCTCGCTTTCCTTCGCTTGAGTAGCGGCCTTCTTGAGCGCCGTCTGCGCGTGATGCGCGGCGCGTCGTGCTGAAACCAGGTCGCGCGACGCTTCCTGTTTGGCGACGCGCGCTGCGGCAAGTTGAACCTGGCGCTGCTTTTCTCTCTCGCGATCATCGCCTGCCGATCGCGACTTCCTCTTGGCTGCAGTTTTTGTTGCCTTCTGAAACGTGAGGACCTTGCTGGGCGTTTCCCCGCGTGGCCCGTCGCCCACTCGGGGGACCAGCGCCGCCAGCGCATCGAATCCAGGCGGGTCGACATCCTCGACGAGCCGTCCGGCTCGTGGCGCGCCCTCGAGCGTGCCGTAGGCCGAGAGCGCTTCGAGCGATGCCGTGATTCTTCGCATCACTCCCGGAGGTGATGCACCGCTCGACCGTTGAAGGATGTCAGCCGCCACGCGCGTCATCGCCGACAACTCCTCGCGCCGCTCGTTGAGCAGACGATGAAGGTCGCCACCTTTGCCAGCTATTCGAGACGCCTGGGCCTGACGAAACCGTTCCCCCGTGGCCAGAAGCTTCTCGAAGGCATCTCGATGCTTCCAGTACAACTGATTGACAGTCCAGGCAGAGATCGACGGCTTCGGCAACGCTTTCACGCGGCCGGCCACGTCGTTGCGCCCGTCCTTCTTGAGTCGCGCCGCCAGCGCGTTTCGCGCAGCGACGAACTCGGGAGGCGACAGTTGAAACAGCGCGTCGATCTCGTCGTTTTCTGTCTTTCCCACGTGACCTAGTCTGTCACACACCGGTTTTACTCTCGATGTATCGGGGCTCGGAATCGGGACTCGTGACCGGGGCTCGGGGCCCCGGGATTCGACAGCGCGACGTAACGCGCACGCTCGAGCGTGCGCGTTGGAAGTTGAGAGTTGGAAGTTGAGAGTTGGAAGTTGAGAGTTGGAAGTTGAGAGTTGGAAGTTGAGAGTTGGAAGTTGAGAGTTGGAAGTTGAGAGTTGGAAGTTGGGAGTTGGGAGTTGGAAGTTGGGAGTTGGAAGTGGTGGTTGGAACTTGAGAGTTGCGACATCGAGGGAAGAAGAACATGGCCGAAGCGCTCAGGACGGACGAAGGTCAGTTGGCGTTGTATGGCGGTTCGGTTGCGAAAGCCCGCATCCGCCCGTCGAGTAGATCTACCGAGCGGCAAGCACTTCTCTGTGCGGGTTGCCGTACGCGCGAGGCACGATACGGCTTCCGGGAGGAGGGCGATGATCCATCAGCGCTCCGGCCGCGAACACTCTGCTTCGACTGTTTCAGGATGGAGATCTCGTGGCGGCAGGACGTCGCCGCGCGTCTGGCTCGCGGCTGGAACGCACAGCAGGCGCAGCTTCCGCTGGAAGCTACGCTCAGTGCGTTGACCAGGCGTCGTCGTCGCGCGCAAATCGCCGCACGCCACGCGCTCGGTTTGTAGCACTCGACTCGTAGAGGCGGTCTTTCCTGGCCTGAGCCGAGTGGAAGGCAGACGCGCCTGGATTACCGTCCGCGAAACGTCTCCGCCGACCCCGGCGTGGTGAATGCGATCGGACGGTTGCCGGCAGAACCGGATACGGTGTACTGCCCGCGCATCTGAAGGAAGTTCACCCCGTTGAACAGAGGGCCCTGTGTTCGTTGCGTCCTCACCGTTGAGGCCACGTCGAAGCGCATATCGAGTGTGAGATATGTACCCCGCGCGCGGATGGCGATCGAGCGCGGTTCCCCCCGGTCGTCATTCGTTTCAGTGATCCGCACATCCGTTGCATAGCCGAGCGGGCCATCCGGTCCAAGCACACCGACGAAGCCTGGAAGGCGCTCCGGATCCGCCGCGTCCGGCGGGGGGAAAATTCGACCGTAGATAAGCGACACATCCCCGTGCTGCGCTTGTCCCCATTGCCACGTCACACCCTTCCAGAATCCCCAGTTGTGATCGTGATAGCCAGTGCCGCCTGCCAGCGAAACGGATTCTCCCGCCACGGTCAATGCGCCATCCAGCGGGCCTGACATGACAGGAACCACATATCCCGTGCGCCAGCCACGCGCGCCGGTGATTTCCGCGGGCGGGACCAGCCGTCCGGCGGACGCCTGAATCGTCAGGTCGCCCTTCGCGCGGCGTCCCTTCTCGTCGGCGAGGTCCACATGAATGCGATAGACCAGGCCGTCCAGGCGCACGGAGCTTGCGCCAATCGTCAGGTCGGGTGCGCGCGCCAGCTCGGCATCCGTTGTTTCGCCGGTCCCGCTGTACACGTGCATCTCACCGTTGCGCTCGATTTGCAGGCTCACACTGGAGCCGTAGTTACCCGACTTCATCCTCGGGCCAACGATGAACGACAAGTAGAACCGCGCATCATTCGTGCGGCCGTTGAAATAAAGCCATTCCGCCCACGAATCCGACCACTCGGGAACGTCGGGAGCGCCGTGAAATCGATCGATCTGGCGCAGTACCGTCTCTGGTGATTGCCGGGTCCAGGCCGCATCCGCCGCTGTGTCGCGCCACACGGCCATATCCGCCACCTCGGGATCACCGAGTTCACGCTCGACGCTCGGGATACCGCCGCGCGCCGCCACGCGTGTGGCCTTGCCGTTGTGGAGCAGGAAGAGGTCGGTTGTATGAGACGCGGCCGCCGCGCGAACCCGAGGACGAAGCGCGTCGGACTGCAGTGTCCCCGAGAGCACGACTCTCGCCGGCACCGAGAGCGACAAACGAATGTTGACGTCGCCTCCGCCGACCAACGCGGGCGACTGCGCCTGCTCGAGGACGATACCGGCGACGCCGAGCAGGATCGCCATCACCGACACGCCGACACCAAAGCCGGCGGCGAGCACCGCACTGCGGACAGGATGCGCCGTGAGCGATCGCAGCGCGAGTCGGCCGATCATTTCGTGCGCTCGCTTGCAATGCGGCCATCGCGCATGGTCAGGACGCGGCCGGCGCGATCCGCCAGGGCGAGGTCGTGTGTGACGATGACGAGGGCGGTGCCGGTCTGGTTGACGCGATCCAGGAGCGCGGCGATTTGGGCGCCGGTGGCTTCGTCGAGTTCACCGGTCGGTTCATCTGCCAACAGCAGCCGTGGACCGTTGGCGAGCGCGCGCGCGATCGCCACGCGCTGCATCTCTCCGCCTGATAGTTGTGACGGCCGATGATCGGCACGCGCTGCCAGTCCCACATACTCGAGCAGTTCGCGGACTCGCTGCTGCCGCGCCTCCTTCGTGATTCCTGCTTCGGACATCGGCAACTCGACGTTCTCGCGCGCCGTCAGCATCGGCAGCAGAAAGAACCGCTGGAACACGAAGCCGATCTGTCGAAGCCGCAGCAGGCTGCGCCGCGAGTCGGACAGCCGGCTCACATCCTGACCGTCGAAGAACAGCGTGCCTGATGTTTGCGTCTCGACGCAGCCGAGCATGTGGAGCAAGGTCGACTTCCCGCAGCCCGACGGTCCGCGAACCGCGACATGATCGCCGCCGCGAATCTGGAGCGTGACATTACGCACGGCTGTGACCGGGCCGGCCGGCATCGAAAACACGCGACTCACTTGTTGCGCGTCGACGATCAGGCCGTTGGAGGCGCTCACCCGATCACCTCATCACGCAGCGTGGCGGCGATCGGAAGCGTCGATACGATCCGCATCGGATAGAGCGCCGCGATAATCGCCGTGGCGACGAGAAGAGCCAGATGAACAGCGAGCGCGCCCGTTTCGAAGACGAAGAAATGCAGCGCGACCGGAATGCCCGGCATTCCCTTGAGGATGCGATCCAGGCCGGCGGCGAGCAGCAGTCCAAGCGGCAGCGAGAGCAGGCCGCCGATCCCGACGATCAACGCTGACTCCGAGAGCACGTCCTTGACGACGCGCAAGCGAGAGAATCCCAGTGCCCGCAGCGCGGCGACTTCGCCGAGTCGCTGGTTGACCGAGACGGTGAGCAGCACGGCGATGAGGAGTACGGCAAACGACACGGTCACCGTGGTCAGGACGCTCGAGATCTGTCGAAAGTAGGTGAAGCCCGTTTGCTGCAGCCGGCCGACGACTTCTGTGTTGGTCGCCGCCCTCACGTCGGGATGCTGCGCGCGGATCGCCGCGGCCGTGCCGTCGGCGTCGCCCTTCGATCTGACGAGGATGAGATCCGCGTCGTGGCCGACGTTGCCGCCGCAGGCGGTCTTGAGGGCGTCGAGCGTCCCCCCAGCCGTGCTCTCGTTCGTGGTCTGAAACGGGAACTCCGCCACGCCGACGACGGTGAGTCGCGTTGCGGGGAGCGCTTCGAGATCGGCGACGCACGACGCGCGCAGGGTGATCGTGCTGCCCGGTTCGAGCATGAACTCGGATGCGATGCGTTCATCGATCACGAGTTCGTCAGAGGCGTCGGCATCTCGTCCGCGAAGGATCGTCCACGGGGCCCGGAGCCGTGCACCTGCCGGATCCGTCGATCGTGTCGCAACCCCCTGGAACGCCGTTCTGAGCGGCAAGCCCGACGCCCGGTCAATTTGTGCACTTGCCGATCGAATGACCAGCACCGCCTGCACCGAGGGCAGCGTCGATATGGCTTCGGCAGTCTCGAGCGCATGCGGCACGCGCAGGCCGCTGCCGGGAAGATCGCCGGCGCTGACCCGGACGTCCCACCCGCCACGGTCGAGCAGGTCCTGCATCGACACGATGAGGCCGCGCGACAGCATCAGCATGTCGAGGAGCAGCGCGCCAACGGCCGCGACACCAAGAACGCCAAGCGCCGCGCGTGCCGGTTGTCGCACGAGACTTCGCCACGCAAACCCGAGAGCCGTCATCGTCGCGCGAGCCTCAGGCCTCCGCGTCGCAACAGCGCCCACGAAGCCACGACCGTTGCCGATGCGCCAAGCGGAACGGCGATCGTGACGCAGGTCAGCGCGACGTCCCTGGTCACGCGGACGAAGACCAGTGCGGTGTCGTAGCGCCACTGGAAGAACTGGTTGATGAGTTGTTCGGACAGCACAGCCAGCACGAGGCCAAAGATCGCGCCGACACCGGCGACCATGAGCCCCTCGAGGAGGATCTGCGCGAGGATGCGACGCACGGGGAGTCCAATCAGCCGAAGGACGCCAACGGTCTCGCGCCGCTCGTCGACGAGCATGATCGTCAATGCCAGGAGAAACACCGTGGCGGCAACGATTGTCACGATCGCAATCGCGAGATGAAAACGCTCGAGCACGCGAAACGGGCCGGCCGATCCCGCCGCTTCACCAGAGGGCAGGGCGACGACGCCGGGCAATCGCGCATCGACATCCCTTGCAAACTGGTGAGCGTCGTCCGGGTTGACCAGCGCAACGTTGACCGAGGAAATGTACTCAGCGCCGGCAGGGATGCCGACTGGGCGAGTCATATCGAGCAGGTCGGGCAGGTGCAGACGGACCGCTCGCGGGACCTGTCCAAGGCGTGATGGATCCGGCGTCGGCTCGTAAATACCTCCGACGCGAAACTCTTGCGATCGCGTGCCCGATGCGTCGGTGGCGAGACGGACCACGCTGCCGACAGTCAGGCGTTCGGATTCGGCCAGTTGCCGCGAGACGAGAACGGCAGGTAGTTGAGTGTCTTGCGCCCCCGCCGTCGCGGGCAGCAACCAACCGATGAGGGCAATCAGCCGAATGACGGTTCCGCGCTTCACGAGCGACTGAGGGCTTCGATGCGGGCCCACTCCTCGTCGGTCACCGGCATGACCGAGAGCCTGGACATGCGGACGAGCGGGAACGACGCGAAGCTCTTGTCGGCCTTGATTTCTGCCAGGGTGACCGGCCGCTTCAGCCGTTTGTCAGGGACGACATCGACGACTGACAGCTTTCCCGATCCGTCGCCGGGATCCGCGTAGGCGTGGCTCGCCGCTTTGGCAATGGCGACCACGGCTTTTTCCTTGCCCGTGTGGTAGTAGAAGATTCGGTCGCCGCGCCGAATGGCGCGCAAATGCTTCTGGGCGAGAGGATTCCTGACGCCCGCCCACACCGTCTTGCCGTCCTTCTCGAGTTGCTCGTACCCGTAATGATCCGGCTCTTCCTTCACCAGCCACTGGGCCATGGAGTGATCATATCGGGATTCGGGATCCGGGACTCCGGATTCCGGCTTCAGGACCCGGCAGCAGCGCCGCGCTTCCATTGAATGATCGTCAACCGTATCGCGAACGACTTCAGCAGGAAGGGCCAGTCCTCTCGCCACGACGAGAGAGTGAACTCGGCTAACTGTCTGCCATCGTCGGTGACGAAGAAACCCACGAGTACCAATGACTCGGGATCAGGGTCAACGCGCGCATGCAAGAAATTATGACCGACGAGCTTCGTCTTGACGAGCGCTGCCGATCTACCCATTTGGGGGAGGCATGTGTATAAGATCCCGCTGCAAGGAGCACGAGCATGATCCGAGCCGCACTCGTTTTCGCCGCTCTCCTCTTACTCGTCGCACCTGCCGCAGCGCATCATGGCGGCGGGACGTTCGACGGATCCAAGGAGATCAAGCTCACCGGGACATTTACGGGGCTGGACCTGATCAACCCGCATTCCTGGATCTACTTCGAGGTCACCGGTCCCGACGGCAAGGTCACCAAGTATCGATGTGAGATGCGCGCGGCGACAGTGCTTCGTCGCTCGGGCTGGAGCCCGGAGATGTTCAAGAAGGGTGAGCGGCTGACGTTCGAGGGCTCGCCGGACCGCACCGACCCGACGTCATGCTACTTGAACACCATCGTCTTCGAGGACGGCAAGCGCGTGGATCGATATGGGCAGCTCACGAAAGGCGCTCCGCCCGCGACGCTGAAGCGCGAGGCGCGACGTCCGACCGGTGAACCGAACATCACCGGCGACTGGGCCCCAGAGCAACTCGTGATGACCGATCCGCGTGGCCGCGGCGGCGCGCTCGTTCCGTTGAGCACCGCCAGCCATTACAAGCCGGGGGAAGGGCGAATCGGAGGGCCGCGCGGTGCGGGTCGCGGCGGAGCGCGCGTGATTCAGGGCGCTGAGCTCACACCCGAAGGCGAGAAGGGTGCCGAGCAGTTTGCCGTGCTCTTCTCGAAGAGCAACCCGCGCATGCGCTGCGAGACGACCAGCATCATCTTCGATTGGGCGTTCGATGGTCCGGTCAATCGCATCACGCAGAACAAGGACACCATCGTCCTGCAGTACGGGCAGCTCGGGTTCACGCGAACAGTTCACATGAACATGACCAGTCATCCCGCGAACGTCAAGGGCAGCCGCGCCGGGCATTCAATCGGCCGCTGGGAGAAGGACGTGTTGATCGTGGACACCGTCGGCTTCGCGCCCGGCGTCCTGTCACCGCCGATCCTCAACAGCGACAAGCTTCACGTCGTCGAGCGCTTTTCACTCGATCACGACAAGAACCTCCTGACGCGCAGTTACACCGCGGAGGATCCCGTGTACTTCAAAGGACAGTTCACCGGGTCGGATGTGATCGGTGTGGCGGACCTCCCCTACAAGCCGGATCCGTGCAAAGAGATGGGATTCCTCGATTATTCGAAAGAAGCGAAGAAGTAGTTAGTCCGATCGCACCTCATCTTGCGGATAGAGTCGATCTGTGTTCCAGACCTGGCCTGAGATCGATCGGCGCAACCCGTTGATACCGGATCGCCGTAGCGTCCTGCGTGGCGGCCGGCGCGCGACGGATCCTTCACGGCCAGTGTCGTGTATTCGCTGTGGCAGCACCGAAGTCCGGAGCCTTGGTGTCAGCATGACCGGCCTCTGGTGCGAGTGCCGCCGCTGCAACAGCGTCTGGAGACTCGACCCGGCCGTGTGGCGCAGATCGCCCCAGTAATCGTTTCTCTCCCTTCATCTTGACAGCCTAAATGAGTAGTGCCATTATCGGCTTCATCTTGGCTGGCTAAAGGAGCAGCTGAAGGAGCAGCGTGAAGAAGCTGGACGTCCCGCAGGGCACGCTCGACTTGATGATCCTAACGATTCTCGCCCGCG
>Ga0310888_10000378_pt1 | contig 10602 bp, 8 predicted proteins | sample T20D1metaG_FD_202510 | JGI IMG/M metagenome (GOLD analysis project Ga0310888, IMG submission 202510) | Lab incubated soil microbial communities from West Virginia University Organic Research Farm, Morgantown, WV, United States - T20D1 | ecosystem: Environmental > Terrestrial > Soil >...
AAGGTTGAGTTGAAACCCGACAAAAGCGGATTGAAGTGCGTCGAGTGTAAACGCGTCTATCCCATTCGTGACGACATTCCAGTCATGCTCGTCGACGAGGCCAAGATCGAGCAGTAGATTTTCAGGATATGTTCGAGCAGCCATCACGACAGCCGGATAGCGCCGCGTCGATTGGTGACGATGCTCCAGCGCCTCTCGGACCCTCGCGCTGGAATTGGAATACGGTCAAACGAGTTTTACTAATTCGTTTGCGATCAATCGGCGACACCGTCTTGTCGACGCCGTCAATTCATGCCTTGCGACGGTTTTTGCCCGACGACACTGAGATCGACATTCTCGTCGAAGACTGGGTGGCGCCCGTACTTGCCGAGCATCCATTCATCAACCGTGTCATTACTTTTGAACGCGGGAGCTTATCGGGAAGGGCACGTGTGGCGCATGAGATACGCAGCCGGCATTACGACGTTGTCTACAACCTGCATGGCGGAACAACCGCAACGTTTTTGACTCGAGCAACTGGCGCACGCCATCGTGTCGGCTACGCTTCGTATCAGTACTCGCAACTGCACAACCACCAGGCGCCGTCGCCTCTTTTGCTTTGGGGTCAGCAGAAGACACACTCGGTAGAGCAGCAACTCGCCTTACTCGGTTGGACAGGCGTTCCTGTAACCGATCGGCCGCCAACAAGATTAGCGGTCACACGAGAGGCGGAAGCGCGTATCAACCAGATTCTGACTGCGGCGGGATTGATCGATAAGAAGTTTGCGCTGATCCATCCGGCTGCTGCATTTGCGACAAAACAGTGGGCCGCAGGTAATTTTGCGAAAGTAGCTGACTATCTCGCTGCTAAAGGGATCGCTGCCGTCGCCATTGCTGGACCAAACCAGGTCGATGTATTGAATGAGTTAATCTCGACTGCGGAGTCTCGAATCGTGGCGTGTGATGTGTTGCTCCCGGAGGTCAGCGCGCTAGCGTCTCGTGCCGAATTGTTCGTTGGCAACGATAGTGGCATTGCGCACATTGCCGCTGCTGTTGGCACGCCTTCGGTCGTGGTGTTCGGTTCTTCAAACATCGCGCATTGGCGACCGTGGAACAGCGCACCTGCTGAAGTCGTGTTTGAGGAGATGCCCTGCCAACCTTGTCATGGCTATTTCTGCGAGAAGTTTCCCGAGCCTGAGTGTATTTTGCGCGTTCCAGTTGCACGTGTGACGTCAGCGATTGAACGACTGCTTGCCGCGAAAAGATAATAAGCCGCGGATTTGCACAGATGAGCACAGATCTGACAGCTTATTGAAGGCTTGTGGGTTTCTGATTAAGGTTTAATCTGCTGATTTGCGTTTATCTGTGCAAATCTGTGGCTGACTGTTCTCTTGATTCAATTAACTAAACAACGCGCGAAAGAAATCCTGAACGCAATCGGCGGGCGAAACATCCTTGTGCTCGGCGACGTGATGCTTGATGAATTCGTTTGGGGCGACGTCACGCGTATTTCTCCCGAAGCGCCGATTCCCGTCGTCGATGTGCAACGCGAATCCGTTCACCTCGGTGGTGCTGCAAACGTCCTGGCTAATGTGATTTCACTTGGGGCGTGCGCCTCCGTAACCGGCGTGGTTGGAAAAGATCGGGCAGGTGAACAACTTCGTTCGACTCTCAGCCAAATGACTTCGCAAGACGGTAACCTGGTCAGCGACGAATCTCGTCCCACGACGCTCAAGACGCGAATCATCGCGCACAGCCAGCCTGTCGTCCGCACTGATCGCGAGTCGCGCGCGCCGGTCGATTCACGCATCGAAGATATGGTGATCGAGCGATTGCAAGCCGAGGTCCCGCGCGCTGATGCGCTGGTTGTGTCTGACTACGACAAAGGCGCGGTAACACCGAGAATTCTCGAAACTATTTTACCACTCGCGTACAAACGAATTCCGGTTTTGATCGATCCAAAACTGCGAAACTTCAAATCGTACCGGCCAGCGACGCTAATCACGCCGAATCATTTTGAAGCTTTACGCATGAGCAACAGTGAAGAAGATTCAGACGCTGGTTTGCATCTTGCCGCTAAGCGCATTCGCGCTGATTTGAATTGTGATGCGGTGCTCATCACGCGCGGCGCGCGCGGTATGATGTTGTTGGAAACCGATAGCGATCCTATTTACGTGAAGACAGCGGCACGCGAAGTTTACGACGTCACCGGCGCAGGCGACACCGTTATCGCTGCGCTCGCAGCCGCACTTGCCGCAGGTGCAACGATGCTTGAAGCGGCGACATTTGCGAACCAGGCAGCAGGAATTGTTGTAGGCAAGGTTGGAACAGCGACGGTCAGTCCGGACGAACTGATCTCGACGTTCGAAGACTGACCGCAGAGTTTTATGAGCCGCAGATTTACACAAATGAACACCGATCTGAATGAAACTGATTAACGCGCTAACTATTCTGATCTGTGTTATCTGTGAAAATCTGCGGCTGAATTCCTCGTCATGATAGGCAAAACTCTTCGAAACTACCGCATCACCGAAAAACTTGGCGTCGGCGGGCAGGGTACTGTCTACAAAGCCACCGACACAAAACTCGGACGCACGGTAGTTATCAAAGTGCTGCCCCCGGAGCTGACTGCAAAGGAAGCCAACCTCAAGCGCTTCGAGCGTGAGGCTCGACTCGCCTCGTCGTTGGACCATCCCAACATCTGCACGATCTTCGATCTTGATGAGCTTGAAGGCGTTCACTTTATCGCGATGCAACACGTCGAGGGAAAGAACGTGAGACAGCTGGTGAATGGTCGCCCCCTCGAACTAAAGACGACTCTATCAATTGCCTTGCAAGTGGCTGATGCACTCACCGTGGCGCACAACCGCGGCATCATTCATCGCGATATCAAGTCCGGAAACGTGATGGTCACGTCTTCCGGTCAAGTGAAGGTCCTCGATTTCGGTCTCGCGAAGCTGCTCGACGAAACTGAAGCCGCTACTACTGGTCTGCATCGCACAGAACTAACCGAAGTAGGTGTGCCTTACGGAACGGCGACTTATGCTGCACCAGAACAAGCACGCGGCGACCGCGTCGATAAGCGAGCTGATATTTTTTCCACCGGCGTTCTGATCTACGAGATGTTGACCGGCACCTGGCCGTTTCGTGGGAAGACGACTATCGACGTTCGTCATGCAGTTCTTCACGATGCGCCAAAGCCAATAGGCGAATTGCGCAATAGTCCGATTCCTCCACGCCTTCAGCAAGCAGTCGATCGCGCGTTGGAGAAAGAACCAAAAGACCGTTTCCAGAAGATGGAAGACTTCCGCGACGAGTTGCGTGCGGTTATGCAACAAGTCGCTGGCGGCGAAACCGCAGCAGATGTTTCTCCTGAACCACCGCGACATCTGGGGGGAAAGAACCCCGTCTCGCGCGTCGTCCGCTGGTTAACCGGTGGCAGGCGCGATACGTTAACGACTGCACCCAACATATCGACATCTTCGAAAGCCGGCATCCACGAAACACCGACTACTACGGTTGCGGATGCTGATAAGAAGAGCCTGGCAATTCTGTGTTTTCGTAACCTGGCAAACGATCCCTCGGCGGCGTTCTACGAGTTCTCGCTCGCTGATGCAGTCATCACCGAACTTGCACGCGTGAGATCTTTAGTTGTGCGTCCTTCGTCAGTGATAGCGAGGTACCAGGGGCAGCAACGAGATCCACGCGAGATTGGCGAAGAGTTGAACGTGGGCGCCGTGCTGACTGCCGGATTTCTTCACTCCGGGGAACACTTCCGCGTCACTGCGCAACTTCTTGACGTCGCGTCAGGAGACATCCTTTGGAGCGATCGGATCGACACGGCCACATCTGACATCATTCAACTCCAGGACACGATCGCCCAACAGATTGTCGATGGATTACGTCTTGAGTTGACGCCTGCAGAACAAGTTGGCATCGCAAAGACTGCGACACAAAATGCGACCGCGTACGAGGAGTATCTGCGTGGTCGAGATCTTTTCGCGCGGTTCATCTTTCGCACAACGTCGCCCGACGATTGCGCGCAGGCGATCGAACACTTCGAAAATGCGATTCGCCTCGATCCTAATTTTGCGCAAGCGCATGACGGGCTTGGCGCATGTTATGTAAATCGAGTTTTCAAAGGCTTCGGTGGCCATGAAGACTATGAACGCGCCGAAGTCGCCTTCAATAAAGCACTCGCGCTTGATCCGCGTCTGTTCGAGGCGCGTATGTTGATGGTGTTTATCTATCTCTGGCGCGGTGAGAAGCAAAAGGCGCGTGACGAAGTGAACCGCACGCGCAGGGAAGCGCCGAGTGAAGCTGTGGTCCATTTCGTTAAGGCTACCTTGCATCGCCTTGATGGCGAATATGGTCGCGCGCTTCGTACGTATGATCGCCTGGTGCGACTCGATCCGGCTGCGCACGTGGTTGCCAGTTTCAATCGAGCCCTTGTCTACATGTACATGGGCCAGTTTGACGAAGCATTTCGTCAACTCGACAATGCGGGGGAACCAGAGAACCCACTGGTAAAGACGTTTAGAGCACTCGCGCTCTATTACACGGGAAAAACTGATGCGGCTTCTGAGTTGATGCAACAGGTTGTGAGCAAGCATCCAAACATGCACGGTGTACGGCCGTTCATGGGCATGTTCTTCAGTGCTCAGGGAAAACACGACGACGCGCTCGCGCAACTAACTGATGACGTGAAGCGCAACGGCGAGGTTGATGCCGACATCGCCTACTCGATTGCGTCGGTTTACGCCCTCGAGGGCTGCTCTGACGAAGCGTTTCAATGGTTCGAACGCAGCATTGCACTGGGCAATGAGAACCGGCCATGCTTTGAAACCGATCCGAATTGGGAAGGATTGCGGAGCGACCCGCGATTCGCACAATTGATGGCGAAGGTTAAGACCAAGAGCACCCACACAAGAGAACGGGCCGCAGACTAACGCCGGTGACGCAGATCAGAATAAAAAGCGTTATCGATGTCTGTTCTTTTATCAGTGTCATCTGCGTTCATCTGCGGCCGAAAGTCATTATGAATAAAAGATCATTCCTTGCATTACTTGTTCTGCTTGCGACGATCCCGGTTGCGAATCTGACTGCAACCGCACAACGCGATCGAAGATCTACGACCGCAACTGCAAGCCCTTCGCCAACACCGCCGCCTCCTCCAGTTGGATTACCTTCGCAGTCTCCTGTTGCAGCGCCAGCCACTTCAGCAACGCCGGTCAGTTCCGGGCCGAAAACCTCGAATCCGACGAAGAGTCTCGCTGAACTTCAAAGCCGAATTACTGACATTCTGCGCAAGCCGGAACTCTCCCCGGCTATGGTTGGTGTTAAGGTCGTTTCACTGGATACGGGTCGTGTTTTGTTTGAAGAAAACAGTGCGAAACTCCTCAGGCCCGCCTCGAACATGAAACTTTATACAGTTGCCACTGCTCTCGATCGTCTGTCGCCAGACTTTCGCTTTACCACCTCTGTCTATGCGACTGCGAAACTTGACGCCTCTGGCTCTGTGCGTGGCGATCTGATTATCTTCGGGCGTGGCGATCCGTCGCTGGCGGCACGTTTCAACAATGGTGACTACTTCAAGGCAATTAACGATCTAGCCGCCAAAATAGTCGCCGCAGGAGTTAAGCGTGTCGACGGCGATTTGATCGGGGACGAGAGTTACTTCACTGGTTCACAATATGGCTCCGGCTGGGAATGGGAAGATCTAACGTGGTATTACGGCGCCGAAGTGAGCTCATTAACGGTCAATGACAACGCACTCGACCTGTTCATTAAGCCGAATCCGCAGGTTGGGAAACCCGCCATTGTCACTACTGGGCCACCTGATCCGTTGCTGACAATAACCAATGACGTCACGACCGCGCCGGCCGGCACTCGCCGACAGATCTCGATACATCGCGGGCTAGGCAAGGACACGCTCCAGGTAAGAGGCAGCATCGCGGTAGATGATCGAGGATATACAGGCGGCATCGGCATCTCACATCCAGCGATGCTTTTTGTCTACTTGCTGCGATCCTCACTGGCCCAACGCGGAGTAACGATCAAAGGTCGAACCAGAACAATTGCTGCACCACTGGGTGGACCATCCCTGGATCCGGCTCAACGAGCATCACTCGTTCGCCGTCCGGATGTTCCGCCGATTAACTGGCCGGTAGAGATTGCCACTTATCAATCAGCCCCCTTTAGTTTGATTGCTGCCCAAACATTGAAGCCGAGTCAGAACCTGTACACAGAACTGATTCTACGCACGCTGGGAAACATACAGCCGCCGATAACTCCAGCTTCAGATAGCTCAGGAGATGCGAGTTCAGAACGTCAGACCCAGGGCGCGGCCGTCGAGCTTCGACAAACGTCGGAAGACCGCGGCGTGGAAGTCGTAAAGAGTTTTCTGAAGACTGTCGGCATCAGACCTGAGTCTCTGAATTTAAACGACGGCTCCGGCCTATCGCGAAACGACATGGTTACCGCCGACTCAACGGTGCAACTGCTTACCTACATGAGTCGCCACCGTTATGCAGATGTGTTTCGTGACGCGCTTCCGATCGCTGGTGTCGACGGCACACTTCGAAATCGAATGAAGGGCACCGTTGCAGAAGGGAACCTGCGCGCAAAGACCGGCTCACTTAGCTCTGCTGCGAGTTTAGGGGGGTACGTGACGACTACGGCAGGTGAGAAACTTGTCTTTACGATTATGGTGAACAACTATCCGTCAGACGTCGAACCACGCACCGTGTGCATCGATCCGATAGCGGTGCTGTTGGCGTCGTTTGCCGGTAGATCTCAATAAGTCGATTTCGGAATCGTCCCCATCATTGTTTAGTTGCTGAAAGGAGACCCATGTCAGTTGAAACCCTTCTTGGTCTTTGGAAAAATGCGCGGTCAGGTTTTATTACCGAAGTGGAGCGCATCCCCGAAGATACGTTCACATTCAAGCCAAGCCCCGAGACCCGCACAGTCGCAGAACTGGTCCAGCACGCGATTAGCTCGCAAAAGTTTTTCGTTGGTGAAGCCTGCCGACCTGATACAAATCTTGCACGCAGATCTTTCGCAGAACACGTGAAGGCCTACGGTGAAGACGTCGACGGAGTCGAAGACAAGGCCCGGTTGATCGAACTCCTGCGCACATCAATGGACGAAGCGGAAAAAGCGATCAGGTCAAATGCTGATGGCTTGAACGAAATGATGACCGGCTTAGACGGTAAGGCGATGCCGAAGATCGCGTTTTTATTATTCGGCATGAGCCATGAGATGTATCACCGCGGACAGTTCACGGTTTATGAGCGGTTATTGAACGTCGAGCCGGCATTGACTGAGATGTTCCGGAAGATGACCGCGGGAGCGAAATAAGACATTTTTGATTTTTGATTGAAGATTGAAGATGTTGATGGGGGTCAATCTTCAATCAACAATCGTCAATCTTCAATACATCTATGCCTATTCATTTCACCAAGTTCCACGGACTCGGCAACGACTACATCGTCATCGAACCTAAGGATTTAAACGAGGTCGAAAACCTCAACGACTTTGCTCGCCGCATTTGCAATCGACACTACGGCGCCGGCAGCGACGGGATTGCGGTCGTCAGTAAGTCGGAAACGGAAATAGCTGACTTTAGGGTGCGCATCTTCAATCCTGACGGCAGCGAAGCCGCGTTATCCGGGAACGGCACGCGCTGCGCCGCCGCCTATCTCTACTTCAAACGGATGTGGTCAGGACCGCAACTTCGTCTTATCACTCGCTCTGGATTGAAGAGATACTTTCTGAAACAAAAACTTGGCAGCGGCAAATACGTCTTCGAGTCTGAATTGGGCCAACCGAAGTTCGATACGCGCTCGATACCGATGGCGATCAATCCTCCGCTCGATAAAGTTGTCGAATACTCGGTGGATGTGAATGGCGGCAAATATCCGATCACTGCATTGCAAATCGGCAATCCAGTTGTTTGCATCTTCGTTGACGACTTCAACGCATTCGATTGGCGGCACGTTGGGAAAGTGCTGGAAAACCACCAGCTGTTTCCGGATCGAACCAACGTCGTGTTCGCGCGCGTGCGAGATCGAAAAACCCTCGAACTGCGCATCTGGGAACGTGGCGTCGGCGAAACAACTGCGTCGGGTACGTGCTCTTGTGCCGGCGCAGTCGCCGCCATGGTAAACGAGAAGATCGATCGAAAAGTGACCGTCGTAATGGAGGGCGGCGAAGTTAAAATTGAGTGGCGCGACGACGGCGAAGTTGTGATCACGGGAACAGCTGAAGTAGTCTATAGCGGCCGATGGCTGGCGTGACGCCCCCCTTGGGCTTTTATTTGAAGGCTTCCCTGGAAGCTAATCCCGACTTCAGGTATTCCCCCATGAACTCTCCACCACGATCGATCGCGCCCAGCGACCATTCTAAACTGTCGCCACTCCTGCTTTTGCTTATCGCATTAGCCTGTTTTCCTGCGTGTGGTGGCAAAATCCTTAGAGAAACCGCAGCCAGTCCCAGCTCGCCTGCTGGAAGTGCTCCTCCCACCGTGCCCATGTGGCTCGGAAACGCGTCGCGCAGTTTTTATGGGACAGGCCCCTGGTCTAATGAGCCGCTCCAGGTGGTTTGGAAATTTGAAACTAAACTCATCTCGGGCCGGCTTCACAAAGATCCGTGGGGCGGGACAAGCTGGCCAGGACAACCTTCAGTCGACGGTCGATACGTTTATTTTGGATCGGCGGATGGTCACGTTTACTGCCTGGATGTTCGAGATGGCAGCCTTGCGTGGAGTTATGCAACCGGCGACAGTTTAAAAGCCACACCGACGCTCGTCGGCGACCGAATCATTGCCAGCGGTCTTGATCACTACATCTACTGCCTGAACCGAAAAGACGGCTCTCTCATTTGGAAATTTAAAACAGGATTCGAAGTCGATTGCTCTTCAGCGGTGGTTGATGGACGCGTTTACTTCGGCAGCGAGGATGGATCCTTCTACTGCCTTAATCTCGAAGACGGTTCACTCATCTACAAGACAGAGCGATTGGGTTCGATGGAAGGTAGTTTCGCCGCGGTCGATGGTCGCGCTTACATCGGAACAGAACAAGGCGATCTCTTTTGTCTCGACATGAGTAACGGATCAACGATCTGGCGTGCGCGAACCGGTGCTGATTCAGATTCGACACCCGCTGTGGCCAATGGATTCGTTTATACAGCGGCAGAGAATGGCGTTGTCTATTGCTTTCGACAATCAAACGGCGAGCTAGTGTGGAAGTATCAAGCTACGGGTGGAACGACAAAAGACCGCGCCGGTATTTGGGCCAGCCCGATAGTCGCAAACAATCGTGTCTACATCGGCTCGAGCAACGCTCACATGCATGCCCTGGCTGCCGACACTGGTGAATTAGTTTGGAAACAGCGTGTTCGTGGTCCTGTTTGGGGAACCGCACCGCTCGTCGATGGAAGATTGGTGTTCGGGGACAAGGCTGGGTGGCTCTATATGCTGTCGGCGGAAGATGGAAGCTTGATCAGTGAATTGAAGATCGGTGATAACGTCAACTCGACTCCGGCGATTTTGGGTGGACGAATTTATATCGGCGCATTCAACGGCAATCTTTATTGCTTGAAGTAAGATCCAAGATTCGATTTCGGATTTCGGCGCGGATTTCGGATTTGTTCAGCCGCAGATTCTCACAGATGAACACAGATCGAGATAGATAGGTATTAGAGACGCTTAAAGAGAAGCTATTCTGATCTGTGTTAATCTGCGGAATCTGCGGCTGAACAAATCCGAAATCCGAAATCGAACGATGCTCGTTTACCTGGTCGACAACACGATTGAGAACAAAGGAGACAGCCCGCGCGAGTTGCGTGCTGTGCTCGGTCGACTCATTCCCGGCATCGAGATACTCACCGAACCGTTTCATTCAGTCTCTCTCGAACGCGTCCGCAGCTTACGACCCTCGCACATAATTCTGAGCGGGCAAAGTCATCCCTGGCACAAGTACTCACGTGAATCGCTTGCCGGAGTTTTCGAAGTTATCCAACGCGCTAGTCAACCCATTCTCGGCGTGTGTGGAGGCCATCAGCAGATAGCGCTCGCCTACGGATCTGAAGTTGGATTAATGGAGCGGCTTGAACCTGGTGAAGGATACGGGGGCGCGAAACGCGAGCGCGGGTTCCTGCCAATCCAGCACACAACCGAAGGATTGTTCAAAGGACTGCCGGCGAAGGTAACAGTCTGGCATTCTCACTGCGATGAGGTGAAAGAGTTACCGGAGGGATTCAAACAAACCGCTACCAACGAAACCTGTCGGATTCAGGCTATGCAGCAAAAAGGGCGACGGGTTTACGGCGTCCAATTCCACCCCGAACTGTTTGACGACGATCACCCTGAAGGTCGTCAAATTGTCGAGAATTTCCTCGCTTTATAGCCAAATAGTTCGCTTCTAGTTCAGTCAAAATCGCATCGGTCGATGTGACTGTCTGGGTTTTTCCTAAGTCACGATATTTCACTATTTAGTTCCGCGTTTGGAATAATTCTCACAAAAATCCCGGCTTCATCGCGGTAGACACCCTCAAAAACCGTGTGCTAGCCTCGTGGAACTCGCAAGTGATTCGCCTTTTCCTAATCTTGCGAACTTAGAT
>Ga0310888_10000379_pt1 | contig 10595 bp, 10 predicted proteins | sample T20D1metaG_FD_202510 | JGI IMG/M metagenome (GOLD analysis project Ga0310888, IMG submission 202510) | Lab incubated soil microbial communities from West Virginia University Organic Research Farm, Morgantown, WV, United States - T20D1 | ecosystem: Environmental > Terrestrial > Soil >...
GTCGATGTGCGCGAGCGCGACGGCTTCATCGCCGGCGAGCGTGTCCTGCAGCAGCCCCTGGACGAGCGCGATGCGATGCGCCGACAGGGGGAATCCGGCGCCCTCGATGTTGCGCTCGACGGTGGCGCGCAGGTCGGGTTGATAGCCGTAGTACTGATCGCCGTCGATTCCGCGGGATCTGCCGGTCTTGATCACTTCGTAGCGCTGGTGAACGTCCGCGCCGTCTTTGGCCCCAGGGGCCGGGATCGTACCGAAGACGTCGTAGACGTTCAGTCCGCGCGACGGCGATTTGGCGGCGCTCAGGATCACCGTCGAGCCCCCCAGCGCGCATCCCGCTTCGATGAAGATCGCATCGGCGCGGGCGCGATCCGCGTCGGCGGCGAGCCGCGCCAGCGATGCCAGTCGTGAATCGGACAGGTACGTCAGACGGTTGTGCCGAACATAGGTCCACGCGTCCGCGGTGCGGCGGGGAAGATCCCCGGGCGGTTTCGAGTTGCCGGCCAGTCCAAGTCGCGACAGCACACGCGACGCGATCACTCTCATGCGGGCAGCCTTCATGCGGTGTCCAGCCTACCTTACATTCATCGGACGATCGTGAGAAGCTCTCTGCATGTCGCTCTCGGCCGGTGCCGACTATTGGAAAGAGGAAGGAGCCCGCTATCGGACCGCGCACGCGCGGCTTCGACTGTCCGCGCGATGGCTGATCGGTCTGCCGCAGCGGCGTGTGCTCGATATCGGCTGCGCGAGCGCCGTCCTCGGCCGGCTGCTGCCTGGCGACTTCGCCTACTTCGGCAGCGACATCACCAACGATGCGGCACGGACGCTCGCGCCAGGCCATTTCCTCCAGCGCGATTTCAACCGCAATCAGGATCTGTCGTACTTTTCGGGTCAGTCGATCGATGCCATCCATATCGGAGGCGTGCTCGAATACCTTCACGCTCCGCAGGTCCTGTTGTCCGAGGCGCGCCGCCTGGTTCCTGCAGGATCGCCGCTCGTGGTCAGCATCATCAACTTCGAAGCGCGCTACTACGCGGACGACTCGCGCCATCACGCCGGGTGGGTGTTCAAACCGCGGTTCGACGAGTTTCTGAAGCTACTGCAGGCGTCGGGATGGCGCCACGATCGCGTTCGCCCTTTCCTGGGGAGAGGCGAACTGATGAACGCCTGGTTCGGACTCTGGGGCCGCGCGCTTGGCTGGAATCATCCCTGGATGCGCCGGAAGGCGCTGCAGTTCGTCATCCTGGCGCGCGCGATCTGATCGCCATTCAGCGACTGACGCCTTCCGGCACCAGCTCCAGCAGGCTAGTTCCTGGCCGGACCATCGGTACGACCCCAAGCCCCGCGGCGACGCGCGACGGGAGATCGGCGGGAAAGCCGGTCTGAATTACGAAGAGGCGCCGTCCGCGCCCGAGCAGCTCGCGGATCAGCCGATCTGCTGCGCGCGGCAGGACGCACGCGCAGCACGGCCGCTACGGGTGCCGTGACGTTGATCCAGCGGTTTGGCAGCGCGCTCAGCCTCAGCATTCACCCGCACATGCTGTTTCTCGATGGCGTTTACGTTCGAGCAGCGGTGGGAAAGGGCGAGGCGGCGAAGCCGGTGTTTCAGCATGTGGCAGCGCCGAGCAGCGCAGCGCTACAGGCGTTGGTGCAGCGCGTCGCCGAGCGCATCGGGAGCGCGCTCAGAAAGAGTTTCGCACTGCAGACGCTGCCGCCGCGGCCGCAGCGAGAGCATGATGCTTACGTTGCGGCGGCTCGAGGACATCTGGGGGGGCATCGTCCGCACCGACGTGCAGCCGGTTTATGTGGATGCATCGGTGCGGGAGGAGCCAATGATGCTGAGGTAGAAGCCTTCCAAAGCATCGAGCTCGCGATCCCATCGGTAGCGTGTTTGTATGGCTGACCGGCCGTTGGCGCCAAGCCGACTTGCGTATGGTCTATCCATCACCAGCAGCTCAATGGCGTCGGCGAGTGCGCTTGGATCTTGGGGATCCACGCAGATGCCGCACTCGCTGCTGTCGACGACGGCTTTGTAGAGAGGGAAATTGGACACGACAACCGGCAGGCCGAGCGCCATGTACTCAAACATCTTGGTTGGAAAGGACTCGATGTAGTTTGGCGCGGGGCTGAGGATTGCCAGACCGGCAACTGATCGCTTCGCCAGCTGCCACGCCCGGAGGGGCTTCATATATCCGTGCAGGGTCACGCCCTCCAGGCCACGCCGATGCAGCATGTCGGTCAACTCCTCCTTGTGGCGCTCAGCAATCGGGCCGACGATGTCCAGCGAACAGGCCAGGCCCCGCCGTCGAAGCTCATCCATTGCTTCGACCATTCGGAAGCTCCCTCTGCTTGCCGAGACGCGACCAACATAGATGACGCTGTCAGTCTTCTCCGTCTCAGAGATGCCCAGCAGTGCCTCGGTGTCGGGCATATTCAGAATAGTCACGGGGTTACGGAGCCAGGTGTAATGCTTTGCGTAGGACGTCTCCGCAAGAATTACCAAGGAACGGCGTAGTGCCATTCGCTCGAGGACCATCCATGTCACGGCAAGAGCTTTACGGAGCGGCGACGCAACCCAAGGCCGCGTACTGATCGTGCCGGGCACGTACTCATGCATGTCGTACACAACCGGACGCTTGCGAACCGTGAAGATCCATTTCCAGAGCAGCAGCTCTGGATCGTGGATGTGGTAGAGGTCTGCGTCGATTGCACACGCGGCGACTATGACGCGGTATCCTCCTACAAGCGCACGAAAGATGCGCGATGTCGGCACGCGGACGCCGACCACACGAACACCGTCGACCGTCTGAGCGGGGACATTGGGTGCAACAAGGGACACCTCCCAATTGCGGCGCGACAGACCTCTGCACATGCGTTGAAAGATTCGTGTATCCGACCAGACGTGAACGGACGTCACGTGCACAACCCGGTGACCGTTCATCTCTGACCTGAGCCCTCGCAACTGCGCAGGCGTCTCGTCGCAGTGATGTCAGTGCGTACGGCGACATCCAGCGCCTGTTGCTCCTGCAACGACAGGTAGACCGGCGCGTAAATCGCGATGCCAGCGATACCGCAGAGCTGCGGATTCGTCGAAATGAACTGGACCTGCCTCGCGAGATGGTCCGCTAGACGGCTATCACGCGGCTTCCGCATGCGGTCCGTGGTACCGATTGCCAGAAGGATCTTCTCGCGTATCCCAGGTGCCAGGGACTCGACACGGTCGAGGCTGCGCCGAAACCGGCTGAGTTCCGCTGAATCGGCCTCGCGTTCGGAGATATACGTCTCCAGCGCGATTGCGTCCGCATTATCCCGCATTGCTAGGAGCAGGTGCTCCGACTCCTTGTTCCAGCGCGAAGCGTCCCAGACAACGATTACTTTGTGTGGAAACGCGGACCGCAACCGGACCAGCACTCGTTGCATCGTCCAGCGACGCTCGGCATCAAGCGTGTGCGCCACGACCTCGTCGATCGATATGCCGTCCGCGTTCCTGATGGCCTCCGCGAAGTAGGCGAACATTTCGTCTTCGGAGCGCTGCGGACGAAAGGGGTAGACGCGGTTCAGCAGTATCTTTCCCCTGTCCGTCCAGTAGCGCCGCACCTCTGGAGAGCCATGTCCTTCGGAGGGAAGGATGTCAATGACGTTTGGAGAGGACATGGTCAGCTCATAGAAGCTGTTCCGTCCCTGAACTACTGGCCAGTAATATGAGAGCACAATCCCCCCGCCCGGATCGCGAAGGGACAACCACTTCTGTTGCGGCGTGGGCCTGTCCCCAACGGTGTCGGGAGAGGGTTGACCCGAAGCGCCGGGCCCCAGAGGCGCGACATCGGTTGAGCTCCGGTGCTCGACGATCGTGACGTCAACCGGCGGCGGAGCAGCGTCCAGGTACAGAAAAATCATGGTTGGTCACACATGCCTGCTCGGCTTCCTGCAGCCGACGACATGTTAGCTCGCGCCGCTACACGACGCGCCGTTACACACCATGTTGTGCGGCTTTTATGGCGACCGGAACCCAGCACCTGCACGTGCGAGTGGGCCGCGGCCTAGGTAGAATCCGCCGCCGCCGCCGGCGAGCCTTTGTGAATGGGTTCGGTGCCCGACTATGCGGATCATTTACCTGCATCAGTATTTCAATACCCCGGAAGACAGGGGCGGCACGCGCTCGTACGAGATGGCCCGGCGTCTCGTCGAGTGGGGGCACGAGGTGCACATGGTCACGTCGGACCGGAGGGAGGGTAGTCGCTTCAGCGGCTGGCGACAACGGACCGTCGAGGGAATTCAGGTATACGAGCGGGCGATTCGATACTCGAACAGCAGCAGCTATCGGCAGCGAATCCGGGCATTTGTATCGTTTGCGGTGGCCAGCGCGCGGCTGGCAGCTGCAATCCCTGCGGATGTCGTCATAGCAACGAGTACGCCGCTGACCATCGCGTTTCCTGCGCTGTACGCGAGATGGCGCCAGAGAATTCCGATGGTGTTCGAGGTCCGCGACCTGTGGCCGGAGATGCCCGTAGCGGTCGGAGCCTTGAGGAATCCGATTCTCATTGCAGCCGCACGGTGGCTGGAGCGAGTAGCGTATCGCGGTTCGACGGAGATTGTCGCATTGTCCCCGGGAATCGCCACCGGGATCAGTGCCGTGGGGACGCCGGTCAGGCCGGTCACGGTCATCCCGAATGCGGCAGATCTGGATGTGTTCCAGGTGCCACCTTCGATCGGCGAGAGCTTCCGGGAACGCAATGGCTGGCTGGCCGGGCGACCGCTGGTCCTGTACGCGGGAGCCTTTGCACGATTGAACGGCGTTGGCTTTCTGGCCCGCCTGGCCCATCAAGTGCGGATTATCGATCCCGACGTGAGATTTCTGGCCGTGGGGGAGGGTAGCGAAAAGTCGAAACTCCTGGCCGAGGCCGGGGCTCTTGGCGTCCTCGGAAGCAATTTCTTCGTGTGGGACGGTGTGCCGAAGAAGGCTATGCCTGAGTTGCTGTCTGCGGCGACCATCGCAACCTCCCTGTTTCTGGACATCCCCAATATGTGGAAGAACTCGGCGAACAAGTTCTTCGATGCACTTGCGGCAGGAAGACCGGTTGCCATCAATTACGGTGGATGGATGGCCGATATGCTGTCGGAAACGGGTGCGGGGCTGGTCCTGGACCCGCACGACGTCCCGAGGTCGGCAGCGCTGCTGAGGCAGCGCCTCAGGGACGAGACCTGGCTGGCCAGCGCGCGTCGGTCGGCGTCGGAGCTGGCAACGACGAGATTCGATCGAGACAAGCTGGCGAGACAACTGGAGGAAGTGCTGCTGCGGACGACCGGGTGCGAAAAGCGGACAGAGGCGCCGGATGAGGAAATAGCTGCGGGACCCAAGCTGGGCTGAGCAAGCGGCTAATCGCTGGTAGCGGCGTGAACGACGTTCGTTATGGCTTCGCAGGTACGCGTGAGATCCTGTGTTCCCACCGTTTGGTCCACCTGAAGCATGAGACTCGTGTCTCCGAGGAGACGGGCAACAGGCAGACGCTCCCGAGGGGTAAATCCGGCCCGTTGAAAGGCCTGTTCACGATAAACCTCGGAACAGGAGCCCGAAAAACAGCTAACGCCACGCTCATTGAGCGTCTCAATGATGCGATCCCTGGACCAATCGTGCCGCAACCGACCGGAGTCCAGGAACGCGTAGTATTTGTAGTATGAGTGAAAGACGCTTGGAGGTGGTTCCGGGATCCTGAGTGCGGTAAGGGTTCGAAGGTTCTCCGTCAGGATCGCGGCATTTCTTCGACGTGAATCGACCCAAGCCGGCAGTTTCCGCAACTGGATGCGTCCGATTGCGGCCTGCGTTTCGGTTAGCCGCCAGTTTGTACCAAACGACTCATGGACCCAGCGGAATCCGGTTTGCGGTAGCTGCGGATGTCCGTGGAATGCGGCAAAACTCTTGCCGTGATCCTTGTGGGACCAGGCGCGCTGCCATGCCTCTGAGTCGTTTGTTACGAGCATTCCCCCTTCGCCGCCGGTAGTTATGATCTTGTCCTGGCAGAACGAGAAGACGCCAATGTCTCCGAAGCTTCCGACCGGCTGACCGCGATATCGTGCGCCGTGAGCTTGCGCGCAATCTTCGATGACTTTCAGGTTACGCTCGCGGGCGAGGGAGGTGATCGACTCCATGTCGCAGGGCCACCCCGCAAGGTGCACCGCTATGATCGCCCGTGTGCGCGCGGTAATTGCATCGGCGACCGTTGAAACAGTCAGGTTCTGGCTCTGCGCATCTACGTCCGCGAAAACGGGAGTCGCCCCACGCAGGGCGACACTGCTTGCGGTGGCGACGAATGTGCGTGCGGGAACGATGACCTCGTCGCCGGGGCCAATCCCGAGCGCGTACAGGGCGAGCTCCAGGCCCACCGATGCATTGGCGACTGCGACCGCGTAAGAGACGTTGCAATGCTGCGCGTACTCGCGCTCAAATTGCGTGCACTCATTCCCTGTCCAGTAGTTCACCTGCCCGCTTCGCAGGACGCGCTCGACGGCCTGGATTTCGTCGTCGTCAAACCGAGGCCACGTAGACATGATGTTTGAGGGTTCCCGTAGTGAAGCGGGAAGAACTATACCGACCGGCTTCGGAGTTCGGTATGGGCGAGGTTGCAGCAGGATCAAGACGGAACAGCTCCCTCGGCAGTGGGAATGTGTGCCTGTTGCGCTATCATCCGCATCCTCAATTTGAGGAGTCCTTTCCATGCCGTCCAGGCGCTGGCAGCTGGCCGTCAAGCACGCCGGTGATCGGGTCGCGGCAGGGGTTCTCCTGTTGCTGCTTTCGCCCGCGTTCGCGGTCATCGGGCTGCTGGTCTGGCTGGAGGATGGCCGGCCAATCTTCTTCAGGCAGGATCGCGTCGGTCGCTACGGTCGGCGGTTCCTCATCTGGAAGTTCAGAACCATGGTCGTGGAGGCCGACCGTCTCCTCGACAAAGAGGGCCGGGTGCACGGCGATGGGCGGATTACGAGGGCGGGCCGATTCCTCAGGTTGACCAGCCTCGATGAACTCCCGCAGCTGATCAACGTTATCCGTGGGGAAATGTCCTTCATAGGGCCTAGACCCGGCTTGAAGGAGCACTACGACCGATATACAGCCGCGCAAAAGCGTCGCTACGACATGAGACCCGGCGTCACGGGGCTGGCGCAAGTCAATGGGCGAAACACCCTGCCGTGGTCTCGCCGAATTGCCTACGACCTCGAGTACATTGACGAGTTCAGCCTCTGGCAAGACGTGAAGATACTGGCGAAGACGATTGCCATAGTGGCCACTGGCAAGAACCTCGTGCTGGACAGGAATCCGGAGCTGGTCGACGATCTCCCGCCTTCCCGAGATTCGGGCGGGCGATGAGGCGTCCCGAGGGGTTCCAGAAGGACCCGGAGGAAGAGCGATTCCTCACGGAACTCAACGATGCCCTGCAGAGCGTCGAGGAGACTCGCTATCGAGACTTTCCTGAGCGTTACGCAACGCTGCATGTGATCGGTGTTCCCCGCGCAGGTACGACACTGGCCACGCAGCTGGTGGCGGCTCATCTCGACGTCGGCTACATCAATAAGCTGATAGCGGCGTTCTGGAAGGCGCCCACTGCCGGGATCCGTTTGTCTCGGAAACTCCTACCCGACAGTCGACCGCATGCGTTTGCGTCAACATTCGGCCTGACCCGTGACGTGCAGGAGCCCCACGAATTCGGCTACTTCTGGCGCTGCCTGTTGGGCTACCAGGACCTCTCCGATCTGGGCGAGGAACATGCGGGAACGATCGACTGGCATCGTGTCCGCCGCGTGCTCATCAACATGACATGGGCGTTCCAGCGCCCGATCGTGTTCAAGTCGTTCTGGCTTGGAATGCACATCAGGCGGATCCAATCCGTTCTTCCGAGGACATGCTTCCTCCGGATACGCCGGGAGCCGCTGGAAACTGCATTGTCATTGCTGCGAATGCGAGAGGAGCTTCTCGGATCGGCCGGCGCGTGGGCTTCGATGAAGCCGAGGGAATATTCCTGGTTGCGACGCGAAAGCATCCCCGTACAGCTCGCGGGCCAGGTGCTGTACCTCGAGCGCATGCTCGACAGGCAGGTGGCCTCGGTGGACGGGAGGAACGTCGTGGAGTCGTCTTACGAGATGCTATGTGAGGACCCGAATCGAGTCCTAGGTGAAGTGGACGAACTTCTCCGCCGCAATGAATCGGGAGTAAGCAGGATCTCGACCTCGATCGGAGCCTTCAAAGTCAGCCGTCCAAGCCGGTCAGCGCCCCAGAAGCTCGTGAAGGCAATTCGCGAAGCCTTTATCCAGCTCGAGGAGAGGTCCTGATTCGTAACCAACTGGCTACGACGGCCCTCCTCAGCTTGGAGGACGCAGGCGAATGGCGCGATGTCCTGCGTGATTGCACGCGTCACGACGTCTATCACACTCCGGAATACCACACGGTCGCCGAGAGCCAACAAGGCGGGCGGGCGCGATTGTTCGTGATGCGGCGAGGAGGGCAGGTGTGTGCGCTGCCGTTTCTGATCCAGGACGTTCGTGGGCTCCCCTGGCTCCGAGATGTGACCTGCTTCGACGGCACCTCGGTCTATGGCTATGGGGGACCGGTCTGCAGTCTCCAGGGGGCAGATCCAGCCCTCGCGATGGAATTCGGGAACTCACTTCGCGCCACACTGCGCGAGCAAGGAATTATTTCGCTTTTTTGCCGACTGCATCCATTGATCGAAAGCGAGTGGCTTCTGACCGACGTCGGCCAGGTGGTGCGGCAGGGAACGACAGTCAGCATCCCTCTCGACACTGCGTCCACGGTCGATGAATTCGCTGCGATGATGTCGACCAGTCACCGATATGACGTGCGTAGGCTTCGAAGCGCTGGCGTTGTCGTGGAAGAGGATGTGCAGTTCAGTATGCTGGCGGAATTCATCGCGGCGTATCACCAGACGATGCGCCGCAATCAGGCGTCTCAATGGTATTTCTTCGACGTTCAGTATTTCGAGTCCCTGCGCGCCGCGCTGGGCGACAGGCTGCGATTGTTCGTCGCCAGGTCGGCGGCAGGCGAGTTCATGAGCGCCACGCTGACATTCATTTGCGGCGACATCATGCAATACCACCTCGCCGGAACGCCCGATCAGTTTCGGCGAGACAGTGCCAGCAAGTTGATCCTGGCTGAACTCGCAGTGTGGGGTGCTCAGCGCGGTTTCCGGCATTTCCATCTTGGCGGTGGGTTGGGCGCGTCAGACGAGGACGGCCTTTTCCGCTTCAAGCAAGGATTCTCCAGCAGAACCCATGCCTTCAGGGTCTTCAGGCTGGTGGTTCTCCAGAAAGTCTATGATCATCTCTGTGAATTGAGGCGGCAGGCGCTCGGAATGATTCGTGATCATCCGGCTCAGCCGTATTTCCCGCTATATCGAGCGCCCGCAGCCGCCAATTGAGATTCCGAACGGGCTTCGCCCCGCTGTTTCTCGGGTTCGAGTAAATCGTCTGGATCGCCGATCCAGGCGACTTCCGACAATGGCAACTCGTCGGCCCCGCGGAGAATCCGGGTCACGTGATCCTTGGGGACGTTGGCTTGCTGATGACAAACGGCATGCAAAGGCACCGGCCTCGCTCCCTAATTCGGCGTCGGCGCAGGCGAGGAATGGCTCAGACGACGTTTTTCAGCGACTTGCCATGAGGGTTGAAGAACTTTCACCATGTCAAATTGATTGATGGGCGGCTAGAATTGCCACCGATCGCCTTGGCCCGCACAAGCAGCGGCACACGGCGCGGCACGGTGATCGCTGCGTCAGAAGGGAGCTCTAGTGACGAGATCGATCATCGGTCCTGCGCAGCGGTGGACGGCTTGGCTCGCGGTGCTACCCCGGTCACGCAAGCGCCTGCTCATGGTCGCGGCCGACGTCCTCTGCATTCCTGCGGCGCTACTGACCGCCGTATGGCTCAAGCAGGGGACCGGCCCGGATGCTTACGGCCTCGAGCCGTGGCTGTACCTCGCGGCGCTGTGCACCAGCCTTCCTGTGTTCGTCCGGCTCGGCCTCTATCGGGCGGTGATGCGGTTCGTCGGCTCGAAAGTCGTCGGCGTCGTATTCGTGGGCGTCACCGTTTCCGTGCTAGTTCTCGTCGGGATCAACGAGCTGTTCGCGACTGAGGCGCTGCCGCGGGAAACATTCGCGATCTACTGGGCAGTGGCGCTCGTTTATGTCGGAGGCAGCCGCCTCCTGGTCCGGCACGCTCTCTATGCGCGGAAGCCCGGCGCCGCACGCGTGGTCATCTACGGAGCCGGAACCGCAGGTGCTCAGGTGGCGAACGCGCTGCGCAGCGGAGGCCGGTTCGAGCCGGTGGCGTTTATCGATGACGATCCGTCGCTCAAGAAATGCGTGGTTGCAGGGATCCGGGTCTTCAGCCCCTTGGATCTTCCGCAGCTCGTCGAGTCGAGGAACGTCGACGTCGTGCTGCTCGCATTGCCGTCGCAGTCACGGCAACGCAGGCAGCAGATCATCAAGCGCATCGAGCCGCTGCCCGTGCGGGTCATGACCGTGCCCGACATCTCGGATCTTCTTGCCGGCGAGGCTCAGGTCGAAGACCTGCGTGACGTCGACGTGGCGGACCTGCTG
>Ga0310888_10000380_pt1 | contig 10595 bp, 7 predicted proteins | sample T20D1metaG_FD_202510 | JGI IMG/M metagenome (GOLD analysis project Ga0310888, IMG submission 202510) | Lab incubated soil microbial communities from West Virginia University Organic Research Farm, Morgantown, WV, United States - T20D1 | ecosystem: Environmental > Terrestrial > Soil >...
AATTCCCGATGAGGGAGGCACCATTCCTGTCGGTGGTCCTGCCCTGCCGCAACCAGGAAGATCACATCGGCGGAGTGCTTCACCGCTACATCGCGCCGCTCGAACGCACAGGACGGAGCTTTGAGCTCATCGCCGTGCCAAACGCCTGCACGGACCGCACACCGGAAAAGGTCCGGGAGGTTGCGCAGCGCGAGTCGAGACTACGTGTGGTGGAAAATCCCGCCGGGGGCTGGGGCCGGTCTGTGCTGACCGGCCTCGATGCTGCCCACGGTCAAGTCCTCTGTTACACGAACTCGGCGCGAACTGATCCCGAGCACGTGGTTCAGTTGCTCGACATCTTTCTCACATCAGGCCCGTGTATCGCCAAAGTCCGCCGCGTCAAGCGCAACGCCGCCAGCCGCGAGCTCGGATCATGGCTCTACAACCTCGAGGCACGTGTGCTCTTTGGCCTCCGCAACCACGACGTCAACGGCACGCCCAAAATCCTCACGGCGGAGACGTACCGGCAGCTGGCGCCGACATCCCCTGGGGACCTGCTTGATCTCGAGTTGCTCGCCCGCGCCCGACGCGCCGGGATACCGGTCGTCGAGATGGAGGTCGCAGGATTCTCGAGACATGGCGGGCGGTCTTCGACAAACCTGAAGAGCGCGCTGCGGATGTACTCAGGGGCACTGGCGCTGCGGGCGACGATCTCTCAACCATCCTCGACACGATGAGACGTCGCACTCCCGCAAAGGACGCACTCTGGGCCCGTCACGACGATGAGTTCCGCGATCCGCAGGAGGTCGTGGTGCAGTGGCAGTCAGCCGCGGCCTTCGACTCCAGTCTGCTCGACGCACAGATCACTGGACCATGGTGGGACCTGCTGGGCAGTCTCGGGATCACGCTTTTCGTGACGCGCGAGTACGAGCACCTCCTGACAGCCATGAGGGCAGACCGATCGTCGCCGCGAACGTCCTATCTGCGGCTTCCCCATCCGAATGGGCTCGCGTTCGACGAAAAGCGGGGCCGCCTCATCGTCGCCAGTACCAGGAATCCGAACATCGTGTTCGATCTCGCACCCGCCACCGGCGCGGCTCCGGGAGTCCCGGCTTCAGAAGTGGGACAGTACCGTGGCCTGCTTCTCCCGGTTCGCGCACGGTACTTCCCCGGGTCACTCTATCTGCATGACCTGGCCATCGTCGGAGGACGGCTGCACGGCTGCGCCTCGGGAATCAATGCAGTGGTCTCGCTTCCCGATACCGGCGGTTTTGCACCCGTGTGGTGGCCCCGGGAGATTGAGCGCGCCGGGTCGACGCCGCGCTTTGAACAGAACTACCTGCAGCTGAATTCGATTGCGGCGGGCAGATCGCTTGGATCGAGCTTCTTTACGGCGTCGGCGGCTCGGCCCGGGCGGCGTCGACCGGGCGATCCGGACTTTCCCGTCGATCGCCGAGGAGTGCTGTTCTCAGGGCGAGAGCGACACATTGTGGCGCAGGGCCTGACACGTCCGCACTCGGCTCGTCTGTGGCGTCGCCGTGTCTGGCTCGACAACAGCGGATATGGTGAGTTCGGAGCCGTGACCGGTGGAACGTTCGAGGTGGTTGCACGGCTCCCGGGGTGGACCCGCGGACTCTGCTTCTCAGGGGACGTCGCGTTTGTCGCGACGAGCCGTGTTATTCCCCGCTTCAGGCAATACGCCCCCGGGCTTGATGTTGATCAGAGCGTTTGCGGCGTTCATGCCGTGGACCCGAAGTCGGGGACGACGCTCGCGAGCGTGATCTGGCCTCGAGGCAACCAGATCTTTGCGGTGGAGGCCGTTCCATCGAACTGGACTCGCGGACTTCCGTTCTCGAGCGACCAGCCGACTGACGAGCGTTTCCTCAGGAATCTTTTCTCGCGCGCTGTGTTCTGAGATCAGTCTAGGGCGCCTTCGAGATCGTCAGCTGTGGAGGCCGGGCAATTCCCGGTCCTTTGGAAAAGAATCCCTCCATCCCGCGTGACAATTCAGCACGGTACGGCGATGCGCGGCGCACATAGACGAAGGTCGTGTAGTCGGGCGGCGCCGGAACGGGATAAGGAGCCTCGCCCATGTAGTCCCAGTGGTCGCGAAGCTCACGCATGCGGTAATGGAGCAGATCGCAACGCTCTTTGGCCGACAGGTGGCCGTAGGTTCGAAAGTAGGCCCTCCCTTCGCCGTAGCGATCTGGCGCGAGCAACACGTTCTGAACGAAGGGAGTTGCGATCGACGGATCATCGGCGCAACCGGTCGCGCCGGCCTGTGCCGGCGGTTCAGGGCCGATGTAGACATCCGGATGACGGCCAAAGATGTACGTCTCGCGCTCGTATATGGAGATCGGATGCCGGCCCGACAGAACGTTATCGGTCAGCCCCACGGGATCGATGTGCGAGAAACCGCTCACATAGGGAACGACGCCTGCTGAATCAAAGACGACAGTCGCGCGCGCGCCCAACCCTGACGCCGCAAGCGCATCACCGATCGGCCGGTAGTACTGGCCCTCGACGATCCTGAACCAGGGGAACACCATCGCGGTCCCCCAGTATTCGACGGCCAGGCCGGCCGCGAGCCCGACAGCAGCCAGCACCACCGGAACCCTGGCCGGCACGCGGTGAGCGATCCAGCCAGTGATCCGCTCGAGAGGCTCGCCGAGCGCGACAACGAGTCCTGCTGCCAGCGCGAAGAAGAAGTAGGTCGGGTACTCGAAGCGGTTGAGATAGTTCACTTCGGGTACCACCGTGGTGTAGTAGGCGAGAAACACCAGCGGCGGCAGCAGGACCAAGGCGGCCTTGATCTGCGAGTTCGCACGGAACCACCAGGTGGCGAGACGACCATAGTCGACGAACAACAACGCCGGCGCGAGCGGCAGCATCACCAGCGTCGTATCCCGCAGGAACCGGGCGACTGACCTCAGGCCGTAGAGCTCGCTGACCTGATTGGACTTCAGATAGAACGGGTTCGGGAGCAGGTACCCGAAATAGGCATATTTCGCCGCTAGGTAGCCAAGCCCCGCGACGACGAGCACGAGCTGCGACACGCCAGCCCAGACGAAAAGGGAACGGTCGCGGCCGCGGACCATTCGCCAGGCTCCGGCAGTCAGGAGAATCGCGACCTGTGCGGCGAGGTACGGCGCAGCGTCAGGCCGTCCGAGCAGGCAGAGCAGGTTGATGCCCGCAAGAGCCAGCGCTGCTCGAGCAGTCGGACGTTCAACGAGTCGACACGCCAGCAGCAGGTTGGCCGCCAGCAGAAACATGTAGAGCGTGGTGTCGAGGCCAGCGGTTGTATGAATCGCGAGACGCGAGTCCAGCAGGTACACGGCCAAGACAAAGGCCGCTAACGGCGCCAGGCGTCCAGCCTCGCGGCGGACGAAGGCGATGAACACTGCCGCCAGCCCGGCGATCGACGCCACGCTGATGACCATCGCCGCTGTTTGCACCTGCACGCCCAGACGGATCGCGAGTGCGAGAAGTCCGACATGGAGCGGAGACGTATATCCCTCGACCGGATCGCCGCCGACGTTCCACACCAGCCCGTGCCCTTCCGCCAGATGCGTCGCGAAGCGGAACGTGATGTAGGCGTCTTCCGCGAAGTAGCCGCCCATGGTGATCGACCGCCAGCAATAGATCGCAGCGCCAGCGATCACGACTGCCCACGTGATCAGCGTCCAGCGTGGAGCCGCCGCAATCGTGTCGTCGTCGGGAACGAGGACCTTCATCTCAGGCTCACCTGGTGTCTTGAAACCATCTCTCGTGTTGCGGGAATCGGTCGCGGCGACCGGCTATTATAGACGGCACATTCCTCGCAAGGAGGATGCCGCACCATTCATGACCTCCTCGCAGTTATCGATCCTCGCGCCCGCGGTGTGGGGACAGCCACTAATCGAAGCGCTGACCGACCCCAACAGCAGTGTCGCAGGAGGAAGTATTGAGCACGCGCCCACGGCCACGGTGCGTCGCTGGGCGGCTTTTCTCTGCGAATTCAGTGCTTGTCTGAGCCCGTTGCCCGCGGGCGCCGTGACGTCGCCGCCGGGACCTGACGCTGGCGACGTACTCAGTAAGGCGCAGTGACCCCCCAGCCGGCCGTTCTCGAGAATCTGACCAGCCGCGGCTTTTTTGTCCGCTATCTGATGCTGCTGGGCGGCGAGACGTTCAGCAAACTCTGCGTCACGATCGCGTTTGTCTACCTGGCACGGGTGCTGTCCCCGGACGAGTACGGCATCGTCGAACTCGCCCTGTCCGTCACGGTGTTCTTTGTTCTCAGTGTGGAAAGCGGCATGGGGCTCTACGGCGCGCGCGTCGTCGCGTCAGATCCGGCTCGGGCCGCCTCGCTCGTACCGCAGGTCATGCTGCTCCGCATCCTGCTCGCGGTACCGGCCTTTGCCGCGATCCTCGGCATCGCTTCATATTTTCGCGCCGACGGACTCGGCATTCTGGCCGTCAACGGCATCGCCATCCTCCTCACTCCGCTGCTCACACAGTGGGTCTTCCAGGGACTGCATCAGATGCAGTGGGTGGCAACGGGTACGGCGATCCGCAACGCAGTGTTCGTGGCCCTGGTGCTCATTCTCGTGCGGCGAGGTTCGGACATCCGTCTGGTCGCGATGGCGGAAGTCAGCGGCATCGCGGCGCTCGCGGCCTTCAACACCTTTCTGCTCAACCGCCGCCTTCATTTGCGTCTTCAATGGCAGGGACTCTTCCCGGGCACGCGACGGCTGTTTCGCGACGTCTGGTTCATGGGTCTCAACGATTTCACCTGGGCTTGCCTCTGGTATTCACCAGCCATCATCGTTGGCTGGGTCGTCGTTCGCGACCCCGAGCAGGTGGCGTGGATCAGCGCGTCGGTGCGGATCGTGGTGGCGCTGCACACCTTTGTCTTTCTGTACTTCTTCAACATGCTGCCCGGCATGGCGCGCGAGCTTGCCATCAGCGTTGACGCCTGGCGCGCGCTGGTGACGCGGTCGATGGCCAACTCGTTGTGGCCGGCCTGCCTGATCGCGCTTGGCGGAACCTTCGCCGCTCCGATCCTCATTCCGCTCCTGTACGGCGGCCCGTATGTCTCAGCGGTCCTGCCGTTTCAGATTGCGGTGTGGATGATTCCAATCGCGTGGTTCAGCGGACACTTCCGCTTCAGCCTGATCGCGGCAGGCAAGCAGCAATGGGATTTCGCTGCATCCACGGGATCCGCCGCGGTGACGGTCACGTCAGCCGCGGTGCTCGGCTATCAGACAGGAAGTGTCGGCGCCGCAGCGGCGATCGTCCTGGGGGGCATCGTCAACACTGCCCTGGCGATCGCGTTTGCAAATCGCCACGTCGGCCGGCTGCGAATATGGGTGACCACCGGCCCGGTGCTGGGCGTGACGGCAGCCGGTTTTGCGGCCGGCATCATCGCAACGAAGGCAAGCGGTCCTCTGATCGGAACCGTGGCGGCGTGTGTGCCCATGGCGGTTGTGGCAGCGCGGCAGCGTGGCGAACTGATTGGCCTCCTGCGCGGCAGCATTCGGTTGTGAACGTGAAGATCCGTACGGAGTTCACGTTGCTCGCCGTCCTGGTCGCCATCGCCGCGGGTCTGCGGCTGTACCGCCTGGACACGGGGTTGTGGTTCGACGAAATCGCAACGCTTCTGGATTCCGTTCGTCATCCACTGGGACAGATCGTCACGCATTTTCCGAGCAACAACGATCACCCGTTGTACTCGGTGCTCGCACGGGTTGCGATCTCCGTGTTTGGCGATGAGCCGTGGGCGCTGCGTCTGCCGTCGGCGCTCTTCGGCGTCGCAGCCATTCCGTTGCTGTACGTGCTCGGCCGCTCAGTCACCAACAAGATTGAAGCAGCGGCCGCGGCTGTGATGTTGACCTTTTCCTACCATCACATCTGGTTTTCGCAGAACGCCAGAGGCTACACCCTGCTGCTGGTGTGCGTGCTGCTTTCGACGCTCGCGCTCATCCGCTGGCTGGACTCCGGGCACCGGTCGTGGCTCGGACTCTACGCAGTGTCCATCGCCCTGGGGGCTTACTCGCATCTGACCATGGTGCTGGTGTGCGTGAGCCATGCCGCGGTGTGTGTGGTCGACCCGCTCCTGATGAACTCCGCAACACGGGTGCGTCACGAGTGGAAGGCGCTGGCCGGAGCGTTCGTGGGTGCCGGCGTACTGACGGTCTTGCTGTACGCACCGATGCTGGGAGACGTTGGAACATTCTTCACAACGAGCGGCACCGCTGGCTCCGCGGCCGAAGTCGCCACGCCAGTCTGGGCCGTGCTGGCGGCGTTGAGGGGGTTGCAGGTCGGCTTTGGACAGCTGTGGGCGGTCGCTCTCGGCGGGCTCGTGTTCGCCGCCGGTGCCTGGAGTTACTTCAGGCAACGGGCGATCGTCGCGCTCCTGTTTCTGATTCCGGTGCCGGCGACGCTGCTCGTCATGGTCGCCATGGGCCGTCCAATCAGGCCTCGATTCGTGTTCTTTGCCATTGGATTCGGATTGTTGATGACGGTGCGTGGCGCGGCATGGATCGCCGAGAGGTTTGCAACAACCAGGGCCGGCACATTCACCAGACAGCGGTACGCAACGGCAGGAGTCGCGCTCGTCACCGCTGGAGTCGTCGCGCTTTCGCTGCGATCCCTTCCGTACGGCTATCGCTTCCCCAAGCAGGACTATCAAGAGGCCGTGAGGTTCGTCGAGCAGAGAAGAGGGAACGACCCGGCGGCGGCCATCGCCGAAACGTCTGCCTTGCCGGTCTTGCGTTACCTCGGAAGGCCCTGGGAACGGGTCGAAGCAGCCGACGAACTCGAGGCGCTGCGCACGAAGCACGGGCGCGTGTGGGTGATCTACACGTTTGGCTCATACATCGAGGTGGATGAGCCGAAGTTGTGGGCGCTGCTGCAGGCTGAGTGCCGCGAAATCCAGACGTTCGAAGGAACGGTCGAGGGTGGCGCCATCAGCGTGCGCCGTTGTCCGTGAACGCCTATCGTCGAGTCTCGTAGCACCGGCGGAAAGAGTCCTCCGCGAGCCGCGCGGCCTTCTCCCAGCTGAACAGAGGCGCACGCGCCAGGGCTCTCTCGCGAAAGCGCGGCCAGCTTTCACGATCGCCGATGAACTTCAGCAGACAGTCGGCAATCGACGAAGAGCTGTTCGGGTCGAAGAACATTCCCGCGTCGCCGACTACTTCCGGAAGGCTGCTGCACCGGCTCGCGAGGACGGGAGTTCCGCACGACATGGCTTCCACCGCCGGCAGGCCGAATCCTTCCCACAATGAGGGGAACACGAGCGCGGCGGCTCCATTCAACAGCGCCACCAGACGCTCATCATCGAGGTAGCCCGTGAAGTGCACGCGCTGCTCCAATGGTGGATGACGACGAACGAATTCTTCGAGCGCCGCAACGTTGTCCCAGAAGCCTTTTCCTGACGTATCACCGACGATCGCCAGATGAGTGCCCGGCTGCGCGGCGATGACGTCAGGCAGGGCACGAAGCAGCGCAAGCAGGTTCTTGTGGGGATTCAACCCGCCGACATACACGAGGAGGGTCGCCGATTCCGGTATGCCGTGTCGGCGGCGTTCGGCCGCCGGGATCGCCGGATCGTCGATGACGCGGAACACGGAGTCAGCGCCTTCTGTGATGACGTCGATCCGCTCGCGTGGAATCCGCAGGATCTGTTCGACGTCCTCCGCTGACGATTGCGAGATCGTCATGGCGCGTGTGGTCTGCAGCTTCGCCAGGGCGGTCTTGACCCGCCACAGCCGCTGATTCAGCTTCGTTGGAAATACAAACTGAGGAAACCGCTCCGCCGTGGCATCGTGATAGCAAATCACGCACGGTACACGAGAGAGCACGGGGAAAAACGAGTAGACAGTCGGAAAAAACAGCACGTCGCAGCGCGATCGCTGTGTCAACCGGCCCATCTGCAGGAGATAGCCGAGAGAACGGGACGACGACCCCACAGCCGATTCAGTCAGGTTGCGTCCAGACTGAGCGCTGACGACTTCCACACCGGCGGGGACCGACTCCGCCACCATCTGATCGAAGAACAACGTGTAGCGAAATCCTGAATCACGCGCGGCGAGCGCGGTCACAAGCTCCCTGGTAAACCGGCCGTATCCGCGATCATTACGCCAGCTGGTTGCATCAATGCCGACATGAAGGGTTCGTGACTCAGTCTTCAACGACATTCTTCTCGAACCCTCGACGAGCCTCGGCCCAACGGCCGCGGTCAAACACGCCATCGCGACCGATGCACTCGACGAGGGCATACGCCATCGCCATGGTGTGATGGGTGTTGTCGTGCACGAAGAGCCCCTGCCGCCCGAACGTCACCAGTCCTTCGATCCCGCCGAGCCAGTGATCGATGGCCTCGAACGCCTCACGATACCCCTGGGTATAGAGCGGATAGGCGTGCGGCAGGCGTTCGACGCTGACGGAAAGCACGCGAGGCACGGGCGCAAGGCCAGCCTGCTCGAGGTCCCGGCACACGAGCGCGCCGAGATCGGCCTCGCTCATCGACCATTCCGGACCGCCAAGCGTGCACGGCAGCTCGGCGCAGAGAACGGTCCGCCCCGGACGATCGGTCAACGAATAGTTCTTGGGCTCCGACAGGCGCGTAATCCTGATGGACGCTTCAGGGAAGTAGTGTGCGTCGAACTCGGTGAACTGATCCGCGTCGAGCGTCAGGTACACGAGCACCATCGAGCGCTGCTGCAACGCGGCGGCTGCCGTCGCCGGTGCGGATGAATCGTCGGAGCGAACGAGCCGCGCCAGGACCGTCAACGGAATGGTCGACAGGACGTACGTGGCTGGCAGCATTCGCCGTTCGCCATCGCTCTCGACTTCCACGCCGCGTACTTGTCCGCCCTCCACCGAGACAGCCGTAACGGTGGTGTCCAGGAGGACCCGCGCCCCCGACGATTCCGCGGCGCGGTGGAACACATCGCTTATCTGTCCGAAGCCCTTTTTCGGGTAGAAGAACCGGCCGGCACCCCGAGGCTTGCGAACCCCTGGCAGCGCGCCGGCGACGCGCCGGATCATCTTTCCCAGCGATCCACTCGACACTCGCCGCCGTGCCTGTTCGGCATCGAGCGACTCGGGAGGCACTCCCCAGATCTTCTGTGCGTAGGGGAAATAGAAATCCCGGCAGATTGTTCGCCCGAGCCCCTGCTCCAGCACGGACGCAAAGCTCGGCCCGCCGTTGTGGTGCGTGCGTACTCGCTTGAGGACGGCGTCAGCGCCCACCCCGGCAATGAACGAAGGCGGAAGTCTCAACGCGAGGTCGAGCGGCTTCAGCGGAAAGTGCACCCAGCGTCCGCGAAGCCGGATTCGTCCATGACGCGGGCGATCCAGCAGGTCGGCTCCGAGAAGGGACTGGATGTCCGCCAGAAGATCCGGCGATGTCGTCGGGTGCAATCGGTGGCTGCCGAAGTCAACCGGAATTCCATCGATCACGCGGCTGCCCGCATTGCCGCCGACCCTGGCTCCACGTTCAAGAACAGTGACCTGGCGCCAGCCGCGCCGCGTCAGCTTATACGCGGCCGCCAGGCCGGCAGGGCCACCGCCGAGCACGATAAAGGCGGGCTCTTCGACCTGCATCCGATTCGTCACCCCAATACCTCGCGGCGCCGCTCGAGACGGGCACCGTATTGCCAGATGGCCACCGCCACGATGACCGTCGTCAACACCATCACTCCCGGCAGCCAGCCCGCGTTCGACAAGGCGCTGCCCGGTGCGGCGGTAAGCCGCAGGACCCGGAACCAGGGAAGCTGCACACCCTCCGACCCGAACAGGCTCCAGGAAACGGGGACAGGCTCCCGAAACGCGGCCAGCACCCAGGAATGCAACACCAGTGGCACGGCGATCGCCGCCCTGGCAAGACGCGGGAGGCGTATCCAGTGATCCGACAGCGCCAGGAGGAGAAACGGCACGAGCGGCACCAGATACCGGAAGCCGCTGTTCCACTGCAGCCGGGCGTACTGATTCGCTGAAGCGAACAGCAGCAGAAGCACAAAGGCCACTGCGACGAAGCGGCGTTCCCGCCGCGGCAGAATCAGGGAGTCGCTTCGGTACCACCACGCGGGAACGAGCGCGAGCGCGAGCACTGGTCCCCAGACGTACAGGCCAAATCCCGGGTGGAAGAGGTTCTGCAGCAGGAGATCCCACTCTGGCATCGTGAAACCCTGTGCGCCGCGAAAGGCGTACTCGTTCGCCTTCGGCATCCAGTGCTGCGCGGGAAGAAACGGGTCACCGAACATCGACCATTGTGTGTACAGGAGGAACGCGACCGGCAGGAGGCTGCCAGCAACCATGTCGAGCGACTCTCGAAGCGACGTCTTCCATGACGACTGCAGCGCACGCGGGATTACGAGATAGGCGTACAGCAGCGGCAGGATCAGCGCGCCAATGTAGTCCGTCGCAAGCGTGACACCGCCCCAGAAGCCTGCGAGCAGCCGGCGCTGGCGCGATACCGGAAACTCCATCCCCGGCTTCACCCAGAGCAGCGCGAACGCCGCGAACATGCCATACATGACGAACATGTTGTGATTCAGCCCGGTTGACCGGAAGAAGAGGGGCGTGCCAAACGCGAGCAGCAGCGTGAGGCCTGCCGCCGGATCGGGATCGAC
>Ga0310888_10000386_pt1 | contig 10488 bp, 8 predicted proteins | sample T20D1metaG_FD_202510 | JGI IMG/M metagenome (GOLD analysis project Ga0310888, IMG submission 202510) | Lab incubated soil microbial communities from West Virginia University Organic Research Farm, Morgantown, WV, United States - T20D1 | ecosystem: Environmental > Terrestrial > Soil >...
TGGGTACTCCGGCGCGTCACCTCGGCGGCGAGCCACCGCTCGCCCTCCTCGCGGTCGCGGAACGCCTGGACCGATCCGCCGCGAAGCTCGGCGATCGTCGAGATCATGTTCGCGACCCCGAGCTGCACGAGGCGCGCCACGATCATCGCGAGCGGCCGTCCTCGGAAACTCTCGAGGTAGAGCGAGGTCAGCTCGGGTGCCTCGGTCGCGCTCGGCGTGTAGTCGTTCTCGCGCAGATCGAGCACGATGCCGAAGTCGGCGCCCAGGCGCGGATCCTTCGAGAACTCCACGATGCCGTCCCGCGTGGACTCGAACGAGTTCGGCGCCGATGCGACGACGATCCCGAGGCGCCGCTCCTCGTCCACCGTGAAGCTGTAGGGCATGAGGAAAGAATAGCGCCGATCGCGCGTTCGGCGTAGCGTCCGACGCCTGATGTCGCAGCTCGACCCCCTCCGGGACACGCTCCGCCGCCTCGATCCGAAGCTGGCCGAGGCCAAGCGCCTCCTCGAGGACGCGCGCCGTGAGAAGAATTGGAAGCGCTGGGGCCCCTATCTGTCCGAGCGGCAGTGGGGAACCGTGCGCGAGGACTATTCCGCGTCCGGCGACTGCTGGAGCTACTTCCCTCACGATCACGCGCGGTCGCGCGCCTACCGTTGGGGGGAGGACGGGATCCTCGGCGTGTGCGATCGCGAGGGACGCCTGTGCTTCGCGATCGCGCTGTGGAACGAGCGCGACCCCATCCTCAAGGAGCGCCTGTTCGGCCTGGGCGGGCCCGAGGGGAATCACGGCGAGGACGGGAAGGAGCTCTACTACTTCCTCGACTCGACGCCCACCCACTCGTACATGAAGGCGCTCTACAAGTACCCGCAGGCGGAGTTCCCCTACGCGCGCCTCGTCGAGGAGAACCGCCGCCGCGGCAAGCGCGAGCGCGAGTACGAGCTGCTCGACACCGGCGTGCTCGACGGCGGCCGGTACTGGGACGTCTTCGTCGAATACGCCAAGGCATCTCCCGACGACCTGCTCATCAGGATCACCGTCGAGAACCGCGGTCCCGACGCGGCGCGCCTTCACGTCCTCCCGACCCTCTGGGCGCGCAACACCTGGAGCTGGGGGCGGATCGGCGAGGGGTATTGGCCCAAGCCGACGATCGCGGAGCGGGCGCCGGGGACGATCGAGGTCGATCACACGTCCCTGGGCGCGATGCGCCTGGTCTTCGATTCTCGCCCCGAAACGCTCCTCTTCACCGACAACGAGACCAACACGCGGAGGCTCTACGGGATCGAGCCGGCCTCGCCCTACGTGAAGGACGCGTTCCACGCGTACCTGATCCAAGGGAGCGCGGGCGCCGTCAACCCCGCGAAGTCCGGCACGAAAGCCGCCGCGCACTACGTCCTCGACGTCCCCGGAGGGGGGCGGCGCGTCCTGACGGCCCGCCTTGCGGCCGAGGCGGCGGCGACGGCGGACGGGTTCGACGAGGTCTTCGCGACGAGGAAGGCGGAGGCCGACGCGTTCTACGACGCGGTGATCCCGCAGGCGTCGAGCGACGACGAGAGGCGCGTGCAGCGCCAGGCCTACGCCGGCCTCCTGTGGTCGAAGCAGTTCTACCACTACGTCGTCCGGGACTGGCTCGAGGGCGACCCGGCGCCCCCTCCGCCGCCCGCCGAGCGCCGCACCGGGCGCAACTCGGACTGGCCGCACCTGTTCAACCGCGACGTGATCTCCATGCCGGACACGTGGGAGTACCCGTGGTACGCCGCGTGGGACCTCGCCTTCCACACGCTCCCGCTCGCCACGATCGACCCCCAGTTCGCCAAGGAGCAGATCGTGCTGTTCCTGCGCGAGTGGTACATGCACCCGAACGGGCAGATGCCCGCGTACGAGTTCGCGTTCGGCGACGTCAACCCGCCGGTGCACGCGTGGGCGGCGTGGCGCGTCTACAAGATGACCGGGGAGCGGGGGCTACGCGACCGTGTGTTCCTCTCGCGGGTTTTCCAGAAGCTCATCATCAACTTCACGTGGTGGGTGAACCGGAAGGACGCCTCCGGGAAGCATCTCTTCTCGGGCGGGTTCCTCGGGCTCGACAACATCGGCGTCTTCGATCGCTCGAAGCCGCTGCCGACGGGCGGACACCTCGAGCAGGCGGACGGCACCGCGTGGATGGCGTTCTACGCCGCGACGATGATGTCGATCGCGCTGGAGCTGTCGCGTGAGAATCCGGCGACGGAGGACGTGGCGTCGAAGTTCTTCGAGCACTTCGTCGCGATCGCCGATGCGATGAACACGCTCGGCGGGAACGGCCTGTGGGACGACCAGGACGGCTTCTACTACGACCAGATCCAGGTCGACGGTCGCGCGGTGCCGCTCCGGGTGAGATCGCTCGTGGGCGCGATCCCGCTCATCGCGGTGGAGGTCCTCGACTCGGAGCTGATCCAGCGGCTCCCCGGCTTCCGCAAGAGGCTCGATTGGTTCCTCCGGAACCGGCGGGACCTCGCACGCCAGATCAGCTACATGGAGACGCGCGAGGGAGAGGTCAAGATGCTCTTGGCCCTCCCGTCGAAGCAGCGCCTCACGCGCGTCCTCGCGTATCTGCTCGACGAGAACGAGTTCCTCTCCCCGTACGGGCTTCGCTCGGTGTCGCGGTACCACCGCGACCATCCCTACGTCCTCGAGGTCATGGGCCAGCAGCACCGGGTGGACTACGACCCCGGGGAGGGGACCTCGGGAGTCTTCGGCGGGAACTCGAACTGGCGCGGCCCCATCTGGTTCCCGCTGAACTACCTCATCGTCGAGGCGCTCGAGCGCTACCACTACTACTACGGCGATTCGCTCCGGGTCGAATGCCCGACCGGCTCGGGGCGCTTCCTCACGCTCCAGGAGGTCGCGGACGAGATCTCCCTGCGCCTCGCGCGGATTTTCCTCGCGGACGCGGGCGGGGCGCGCCCCTGCCACGGCGGCGACGCCCGCTACGCCGAGGACCCGCACTTCGAGGACCTCGTCCTCTTCTACGAGTACTTCCACGGAGACGACGGTCGGGGCATCGGAGCCTCCCACCAGACCGGCTGGACGGCGCTGATCGCGCGGCTCATGGAAAAAAAGACGAGACCCGCTAGACTCCCGGCGCGATGACGATCTCCCTCGATCCCACGATCACCCAGGACTTCGACGCGGCCAGCCGGCGCGAGTGGCTCGAGGCCAACGGCCTCGGCGGCTACGCGTCGGGGACGGTCTCCGGTGCGGCGACGCGCCGCTACCACGGCCTGCTCGTCGCGGCGACGCGTCCGCCGGTCGGGCGCATGGTGCTCCTCTCGAAGCTGGCGGAGACCCTGGTCGTCGGCGAGGAGCGCTTCGAGCTCGACGCGAACGCCTTCCCGGGCACCGTCCACCCGCGAGGCTTCGAGCGCCTCGCGTCGTTTTCGCTGACACCGTTCCCGACGTTCACGTTCGAGGCGGGTGGGGTGCGCCTTCGCAAGATCGTCGCCGCCGTCCACGGCGAGAACACGACCGTGGTCACCTACGAGATCCTCGAAGCGGAAGGCGACGTGGAGCTCGAGCTCCGGCCTTTCATCGCTTACCGCGAGGATCACGAGCTCCAGCGCGCCAACGACGGCATCGGCTTCGCGAACGCGTCGTTCGAGGACGGGCTGTTCCGCGCGCGCCCGTACCCGGGGACGCCGGAGCTGCTCCTGTCCGTCCCCGGCGCGCGCTTCGTCCCGGCGCCGGACTGGTACTACCGCTTCGAGTACGCGCTCGAGCTCGAGCGCGGCCTTCCCGGCCTCGAGGATCTCTTCTCGCACGGCGTCTTCCACCGCACGCTCTCTCCGGGCGAGCGCTGGGGCGTGATCGCGTCGATCGACGCCGCGGCGGGGCGCGACGCGCTCGAGCTCGTCGAGCGCCAGAAGGCGCGCCGGAAGATCGCGGCGGACATCGTCTCGCCCGACGACGCGGTGGCGCGCACGCTCGCGCTGGCGGCCGATACGTTCGTGGTTCGGCGCGGGGAGGACCTGCGCACGATCATCGCCGGCTACCCGTGGTTCTCCGATTGGGGGCGGGACACGATGATCGCCCTTCCCGGCGTGTGCCTCGCGACCGGCCGCCTCGACGACGCGCGCAAGATCCTCCGCGCGTACGCCGGCGCCGCGTCCGAGGGGATGCTGCCGAACCGCTTCCCCGATACCGGGGCGGCCCCCGAGTACAACACGGTGGACGCCACGCTGTGGTTCTTCGTCGCCGCGTGGCGCTACCTCGAGGCGTCGGGGGACGAGCCCTTCGTTCTGCGCGAGCTGGTCCCCGTCTTCGAGGACGTGATCTCGTGGCACGAGCGCGGGACGCGCTTCGGCATCCGCGTGGACGACGACGGCCTGCTGCGGGCGGGAGCCTCCGGCGCGCAGCTCACGTGGATGGACGCGAAGGTCGGGGATTGGGTCGTCACGCCGCGGCACGGCAAGCCGGTCGAGGTGGAAGCGCTCTGGATCAACGCGCTCGCGATCCTCGCCGATCTTCGCAAGCGGTCGGGGCGGCGCGCCGAGGGGGAGGGGCTCGCGGCGCGGGTCGAGCAGCTCAAGCGGTGCTTCGTCGAGACGTTCTGGAACGACGAGACCGGCTATCTCGACGACGTGGTGGACGGCGAGCACCGCGACCCTTCGATCCGCCCCAACGCGATCGTGGCGCTGGCGCTCCCGTTCCCGCTGCTCGCGAAGGAGAAGGCGAAGTCCGTGCTCGCGGTCGCCGAGGAGAAGCTCCTCACCCCGGTCGGCCTGCGCTCGCTGGCCCCGGACGACCCGGCCTATCGCGGTCGGTACGAGGGCGGCCCTTCGGCGCGCGACGCCGTGTACCACCAGGGGACCGTCTGGTCGTGGCTCCTCGGCCCGTACGTGGACGCGCTGATCCGCGTGCACGGCGCCCCCGGGAAGACCAAGGCGAGGAAGGCGCTCGCCGGCTTGATCGAGCACCTGACGGATGCCGGGGTCGGCTCGGTATCGGAGATCTTCGACGGCGATGCGCCGCACGCGCCGCGGGGCTGCCCCTCTCAGGCGTGGAGCGTCGGCGAGCTTCTCCGCGCCCACCGCGAGACGGCGGTCGCTCCTCGTAAGAAGCCTTACAAGCTCGTAACTCCGAAGGTGTCAGGCACCGTTTCCGCGCGCCGGAAGCTGGGAAGCGCGCCTGAGGCGAGCTGAGCACTCAGAAACGGTGCCTGACACCGTTCTTGCATTCCCCGGCGCCAGGGAGGGAACCCTCATGCGCGCCTTGGGAATCGCTGCCGCTCTGATCGTCACGGGCCAGGTCCTCGCCGCGTCGGACCTCGTCATTCCGCTCAAGTTCATCCCGACGACCAAGCCCGGCGAGGTCACCGCCCAGCTGCGCGAGGGGATGTCCAGCCGCTCGATCGCCATCGAGGTCGAGGACGCACGGGGCATGAAGTCGGTCGATCTGGTGGGCGAGGGGACCGCGGACAATGATTCGATGTTCCGCATCCGCGCCACCGGCCACGTCCCCTCCTTCGTGAAGGCGACGCTGAAGGACCGCCTCTCCGCCTGGGGCGCCGTCGTCGAGGACAAGTCCCAGCTCGTCCTCGCCATCCGCGCCTCGCGCTTCTTCGTCCGCGAGTCGAACATGGTCTTCGGTTCGGCCTATCAGGCGGAGATCCAGCTCCCCTGGGTCCTCCGCGACCGGGCGGGGCACGTCTTCGCCGAAGGCGCCGCCGGCGGGACCGCCCAGCAGAAGGGCCGCAAGCACAACGCGGCGAACTGCGGCGAGGTCCTGTCCAACGCCTTCGAGCAGGCCGCGGCCCAACTCGCGAACAACGCCTCGCTCCAAGAGGCCTGGGTCGCCGCGAAGCCGCAGGCGGCGCAAGCGCCGGCCGTCGCCGCCAAGGGGAACGCGCCCGCCTCGGGTGCGGGCAAGACCCCGGCCGACCTCCTGAAGGAGGTCAACAAGCTCCGGAGCCAGCAGCTCGGCACGAACGTCCTCGTCGCCTACGTCTCCAAGCAGACGCTCGCGCAGGGTTTCTCGGCCGAGGATCTCCTCGCCTGGAAGAGGGCCGGGGTGCCGGAGCCGGTGATGCAGGCCGCCCTCAAGCGGGCGCCTTAGCGCAAGCCTCCCTCGGGGTGTATCAAGGTCCTCATCAGGAGGATTCGAGATGACCCCCAAGCTCGGCATCGAGGAGGACAATCGCACCGCGGTGGTCGGCGTCCTCAACGCGCTCCTGTCCGACGAGTACGTGCTCTACACCAAGACGCGCAACTTCCACTGGAACGTCACCGGGCCCAACTTCAAGGGGCTCCACACCTTCTTCGAGGAGCAGTACCGGCTCCTCGACGAGTCGGTGGATGCGGTCGCGGAGCGGGCGCGCAAGCTCGGCGGCGACGCCGTGGGAACGCTCGAGGAGTTCCTCGAGCTGGCGCGCCTCGAGGAGGCGCCGACCGAAGCACCGCTCCCGGCGAACAAGATGCTCGCGACGCTTCTGGCCGACCACGAGAAGGTCATCCGGCAGCTCCGCGAGGACATCAAGGCGTGCGAGGAGACCTACGACGACCAGGGGACGATGGACTTCCTGACCGGCCTGATGGAAGACCACGAGAAGATGGCGTGGATGCTCCGCGCCCACCTGGAGAGTTGAGAGTTAACAGTCAAGAGTTGAGGGTCTGAACTCTGAACTCTCAACTCTGAACTCTCAACTCTGAACCGTCGATCGCGCCCCCAGCTCACGGTCGATCTCGAGGAGCGACGCGGGATCGTCCTTCACCAGGCGCAGCTTGGTGACGACGTCGCGGCAGGTCTTCTCCTCCTCGATCTGCTCGGTGAGGAACCACTCGAGCTGCACGGCGGCGTGGTAGACCTTCTCGGTGAAGGCCAGCTCGTAGAGCTTCTCGATCTGCGCGCTGACGGCCTGCTCCTGCGCGTAGGCGGTCTCGAAGACGTCGATCAGCGACGCATAGTCGCTCTTCGGGATGCCCAGGTCCTTCAGCGCGACCCGCGCGTGCCGCGCGAGCATGAAGTCGAACAGGCGCATCGCGTGTCCGTACTCCTCCTGACTCTGGAGCCTCAGCCAGCTCGCGGCCCCGGTGAAGCTGGCGCGGTCGCAGTACGCCGACATCGCGAGGTACGTGTACGACGCGGACAGCTCCGCGTGGATCTGCTCGTTGATCGCCTTCTGAACCTTCTCGCTCATCATGGTCGAGGACCTCCCTAGGGGACGAAGCGTCGCAGGTTGTCGCGCCAGTACGGCCAGTCGTGGCCGAACTGTCCCGCCCAGAACTCCGCGTGCACGTTGAGCCCCTTCCCCTGGAGCATCTCGGCGAACCAGCGGTTCTCGCCGATCAGGTGGTCGTGCTCGCCGGTCGCGATGACCCACCCGATGTGCTTCAGCCGTTCCACGTCGTGCGGGGGCATGTTCGGGATGTAGGCGGTCGGGCAGTTGAAGTAGCAATTGTCGTCCCAATATCCGTCCAGGAACTTGTGCACGTCGTAGATCCCGGAGAACGCCACGACGCGTGACACCATGTCCGGATGGCGCGCCGCGAAGTTCACCGCGTGGTACGCGCCGAACGACGCGCCGAAGACGACGACGTCGTCGCGCTCCGCCTTCCTCCGGATAAGCGGGATGACCTCGTCGGCGAGGTACCGGTCGTACTGCGTGTACCGGTGCGCCTTCCAACCCGGGTGTGCGTGGTCGTTGTACCAGTGCTCGGCGTCGATGGCGTCCACGCAGCAGACCTGGATCTCGCCGGCGTCGATCTTGTCGGTCAGCCCCCGCATGAGCCCGGCGTCCTCGTTCTGCCGGCACGACCCCAGGGAGGTGGGGAACGCGAGCAAGGGGCGGCCCCAATTCCCGTACCAGAGCAGCTCCATGTCGCGGCCCAAGGATGGGGAGAACCAGCGGTGGTGCTCGACGTGCATTTGGGGACGCCTTCCGTTAGAGTGGCCCGTCATTCTACGGGAGTCGAAGACATTGCCCAAGAAGATTGGCCTGCTCTACGGACAGGAGCGTTCTTTCCCCCCGGCCCTCATCGACGAGGTCCAAAAGCGGAGCAAGGGTGCCGTGGTCGCGGAGCCGGTCAAGGTCGGTCCGCTGTGCCAGGACATCCCCGCGGACTACGACGTCATCCTCGATCGGATCAGCCACGAGGTCCCGTTCTACCGCACCTACCTCAAGCAGGCCGCCGCGTCCGGCGTGCAGGTCGTCAACAACCCCTTCTGGTGGAGCTGCGACGACAAGTACCTCAACAACGTCGTCGCCCAGGCGGTGGGCGTCGCGGTCCCCAAGACCGTCCTCCTCCCGCACAAGGAGCACCCGCCCAACACCAAGGCGGAGTCGTTCGCGAACCTCGTCTACCCGATCGATTGGGACGCGGTCTTCCGCTACCTGGGCTTCCCGATCTTCATGAAGCCCGCGGACGGCGGCGGCTGGCGCGACGTCTACAAGGTGGACGACCGCGAGTCGTTCTTCCGCGCGTACGACCAGACCGGCAAGCTCTCGATGATGGCGCAGGAGGCGATCGAGTTCACGGAGTACTACCGCTGCTACGGGATCGGTCGCAAGGACGTCCGCGTCATGCGCTACGACCCGAAGGCGTCCTTCGAGAACCGCTACGTCAAGAATGCCGCGCCGGCGGAAGCCAAGCTCCTCCGCAAGATCGAGACCGACTGCTTGGCGCTGTGCCGGGCGCTCGGCTACGACATGAACACGATCGAGTTCGCCGTGCGCGACGGGATCCCCTACGCGATCGACTTCATGAACCCGGCCCCCGACTGCGATCTCTTCTCGGTCGGGCGCGAGAACTTCGACTGGGTGCTCAAGTCGGTCGCCGAGCTGCTCATCGACCGGGCGGAGAACCCGCGGCCGATCGAGCTGACGGGGAACTGGCCCGAGAAGATGCGCGGATTGGCGGCGACCCCCGTCAAGGCGTGATGGAGCGGCCCTCCCTCACGGTCGGCATCGAGGAAGAGTTCCAGGTCATCGACCCGGAATCGCGGGAGCTGCGCTCCCACATCGCCGAGATCTTCGCCCAGGGTAAGGACGCGCTCGGCGACAAGCTCAAGCCCGAGCTCCATCAGCCGGTCGTCGAGGTCGGCACCTCCGTGTGCGCCAACATCGCCGAGGTCAAGGCCGAGGTCCTCGCCCAGCGCGCCTCGCTCGCGAAGCTGACGCGGGAGAACGGCCTGAGGATCGCGGCCGCCGGGACGCACCCGTTCACGCATTGGGGCAACGTCGCGATCAGTCCCGGCAATCAGCGCTACGAGCGCCTGATCGCCGACCTCCAGATGGTCGCGCGGGCGAACCTGATCTTCGGCCTGCACGTCCACATCGGGGTCGAGGACCGAGAGCATCAAATCTCGATCATGAACCAGGTCCGGTACTTCCTCCCGCACATCCTCGCGCTCTCGGTGAACTCGCCGTTCTGGCTCGGGCGCGACACCGGGTGGCTCTCCTACCGCTGCAAGGTCTTCGACAAGTTCCCGCGCACGAACATCCCGGACTACTTCTCGGGATACGGCGAGTTCCAGGAGTACGTGGACCTCCTCGTCAAGACGAACTGCATCATCGACGGCGGGCAGATCTGGTGGGACGTGCGTCCGCACCACAGGTACAAGACGCTCGAGTACCGCATCTGCGACATTCCGCTGCGCGCCGAGGAGACGGTCACGATCGCGGCGCTCTTCCAGGCGATCACCGCGAAGCTCTGGCTGCTCCGCGCGAAGAACCTCACGTTCCGCCCGTACCGCCGCTCGCTCATCATGGAGAACAAGTGGCGCGCGGCGCGCTGGGGCGTCCGCGGCCTCCTGATCGATTACGGTAAGCAAGCCGAGGTGCCGTACATCCACCTCTTGGATGAGCTCCTCGAGTTCATCGACGACGTCGTGGACGAGCTCGGCTCGCGCGAGCAGTGCCATCACGCCCGCGAGATGCTCGAGGAGGGCACGGGCGCCGAGCGCCAGCTCGCCGTCTACCGCGCGACGAACGACTTGCGCGCGGTCGTGGACTACGTCGTGCAAGAGACCGAGCACGGCCTGGCCTGATCGTGGATCCCAGCTTCCGCAAGACCTTCAACGCCCATTACTCCGACGCGCTTTACAAGCGCATGAGCGCGATGATGGGCGAGCAGCTCGCCGAGCCGGATTTCGGCTTCCGTCTGGCGGAGACCCCGCTGTTCCTCCCGCCGGCGCTGCGGGGGAAGATGCGGGACGCGGCGTACGAGATCCTCGATCTTCTGAAGCGCCCGGACACGATCGCCGAAGGAAGGAAAGCCGTTCCCCAGGAGTACCGGGGCCGGCCCGCGCAGGGCCTGCCGCACTTCGTCGCCATCGACTTCGCGATCGTGAAGGACGACAAGGGGCAGTTGGCACCGCGCCTGATCGAGCTGCAGGGCTTCGCGTCGCTGTACGCGATGCAGATGGTTCAGGGCGAGATCTGGGGGAAGTGCCTCGCGACGCTCCCCGGCATGCCGCAGCGCTGGACGCCCCGCTTCTCGGGCCTCGACCGCGGGAGCT
>Ga0310888_10000393_pt1 | contig 10464 bp, 9 predicted proteins | sample T20D1metaG_FD_202510 | JGI IMG/M metagenome (GOLD analysis project Ga0310888, IMG submission 202510) | Lab incubated soil microbial communities from West Virginia University Organic Research Farm, Morgantown, WV, United States - T20D1 | ecosystem: Environmental > Terrestrial > Soil >...
GCGACGAACCGGGCGACACGGAAACAGCCGAGCGCTTCATCGACATCATCTGGCGGCAGACGACGAGGATGGAGCGGCTGGTGTCGGACCTGCTGCGCCTCGCCCGCCTCGACGCACGGCAGGAAGTGCTCGAGCGCGCCACGTGCGACCTCCGGCAGATCCTGCAGGCAGTCGTGACGGACCTCGCGCCTTCGAGTAACGCGAAGCATCAGCGCATCATCATCGACGTCGCGGACGATGCGTGCCGCGTGCCGGCCGATCCGGCAAAGCTGCACGATGTGCTGCGGAACCTGGTCGAGAACGCCGTGAACTATTCGCCCGAGCAGACGGACATCCGCCTCGAGGCCGTCCGCCAGGGCGACAAGTGCGTGATTACCGTGAAGGATTCAGGGCCGGGATTGCCGCAGGCGGATCTGACCCGTGTGTTCGAGCGCTTCTATCGCGTGGACAAGTCGCGATCGCGGCCGGGCACAGGGCTCGGGCTCGCCATCGTGAAGCATCTCGTGGAACTGCATGGAGGAACCGTGGTCGCCGCCAACCGGCCGGAAGGCGGCGCCGTGTTCACGGTGACGCTGCCAGTCTAAGCCGCGGCCACCGCAGCGTTGGACCAATCGAACTCGTAGAAGATCCAGTTCGTCTTGTCGAAGTCCACGGACACGCCGCCCGCCTTCGCCTTGAAGGTGCCCGACCCGCACTCGCCCTTCTTCCAGATGAAACCGTCGGGCAGATCGAGATTCGCGAGGTGCTCCTCGCCGGTGACAGGGTTGGTGAACGCCTGACCGCGTCCCTCTCCGATCCCATCCATCGTGAAGGTGCTCTTGCGTCCTTCGCCGGTGATCGTGATCTTCGCTTTCTCGAGGCCGACGACCGCGAACGTCGGGCCCAGGAGCTCCCACGGCATGCCGCCGAGCTTCCCGGTGAAGATCTGCGCGAGCTGCTCGATCTGCTTGTCGGTGGTCGCGGGATCGACAACGAAGACGGCCTTGCCGTTGCCCTCGTGAATCGCCTTCGGCCAGTCGACGATGGCCGCGCATTTCACGCCTGACAGATCGACGTCACCGCACTTGCCCTGCGTGATGTGGCAGCCGACGAGGGCGCGGCAGCTCCCATCCTTCGAGCTGGGAAAACCTCCGAAGTTGCATCCGCACCCGAACGAACAGTTGCAGAACTCGTAGCCCTTGCCTCGCAGAAACCACTGAGTCGTCGCCGCCATGTCAGCCTCCGATGAGCCCGACTATCTTGCCACGTGCGGCATCCGGGGTGAATGGCTCTATCGAATAGTCGAGCTGGTTCGCTGGACGAAGACGCCGTCGGCCGTTTGCACCAGAAAATGCACGTCGACGAGGGCGGCAAGCAGCGACTCGCACACCAGGGCATCGAGGTTCCAGAGCCGCTGCGCCTGGCGGCACGTCAGGCGCAGGCCGGGCATCTCCGTGAACTCTCCCTGAATGCGGCGGAGCATCTGCTCCATCGTCACCACGCCTGTCGTCGTCGAGCGGCTGGTCTGCAGCATGGCTCGACGATATGCGCGAGCGATGACGAGCCTTTGGCGTCCGCAGCACAATTGTGTAACCGCAGAAAGCAGCTCACCAGCGCAGTTACAGAGATTTAACCAACACGTTACATCCTCGACATACGAATGAGATCGCGCTACAACATGTCATGGCACGCCGGTCCCGTGGATCGCGGCTTGGCATGAACTGCGTGACGGTGATCGCGTTAATCGCGACCGTCGCGACGACACGCCCGACTGCTTCCAGTGCGCGACCCGCGCGCCTTCCCCTCCACGTTCTGCTCACCGTCTCCGCAAATCTTCCGTCCACGTCGCGACAGGTCCTCGCCTCCGAGGCAGAACGGATCTGGCGGAGCGAAGGCGTCGAGATCGAGTGGAAGGTACCGGGCCTCGCTTCGGAGTCGTCAGACGCGCCGCTGCGCGTGATGGTGGTTTCCCGTTCACAACAGGCCGTGCGCGACGAGAGTCAGTGGCCGGTGGCTGAACTGCTTCCTGAAGCGACGCCGCGCGCGCTGGCCATTGCCTCGATTCCAAGCGCGCAGCGCGTCGTCGACGAGGCATCGCGAACAGCGGTAGCGGAGCGCGACACGCCCGCGGACTATCGCCTCGGCCTCGTGCTCGGCCGCGCCGTGGCGCACGAGATCGGACACTTCCTGCTGGCGACCGGAACGCACGCTGAACGTGGCTTGATGCGGGCGAGAATTGATTCCCGCGAGTTCGCTGCGATGAAGGGGGATACGTTCAGGCTGGATCGTGACGCCAGCCGCTGGTTGCGTGACCGGCTCACGTCACCGAACCTTGCTGTTCCTGTCTCCGGTGCCGCGGGTTTCAGTTACGCGTTCCGGGCTGGTCCGTCGAAGTAGCAACCTACCCGGAACGTTCACTCGTCGTGAAGGCACCGCTAAAGCGGTGCCCTACGCGTTAAAGCGGTGCCCTGCGTAGGGCGCCCCTTCAGGGGCGCCGTTCCTAGAACATGTAGCGGATCGACACCTGCGTCTGGCGCGCCGTGCCGAGGCCGACCGTGCGATTCAGCGGTCCCAGCATGTAGCCGAAGGTGCCAACCTGCGCGTCCGTGAACGCCTGTCCCGGAGTGCCCGCCGGCAGCACCACGGCCGGGTTCTCGTAGTTCAACCTGTTGGCGATGTTGAAGATCTCGACCTTCAGCTGCAGCCCCTGGTTGGCGCCGCGGAAGCGGATGTCCTTGCTCAGCATCATGTCGAGCTGCCAGAAGCCCGGACCGCGCAGGAAGTTGCGCGGCAGGTTGCCGAACGTTCCGGGCAGCGGCGCGGAGAACGCCGCCGGATTCAGGTACCGCACGCCGGCGTCGTGGAGATACGGGTCCACGCCGGGCACGAGGTCCGGACGGAGCGTGCCGCGCGTATTGCCGCCGGGCACGTTGGTCACTGTCACACTATTGACCGACACCGTATCCGGCCGGTTGATCGTGACGTTGAGCGGCACGCCGCTGCGCGCGTTGACGATGCCGCCGATACGCCAGCCGCCGGCGAGCGCGCCGGTGAAGGGTGGCATGTAGATGACCGAGCCGTTGAACGTGTGCGGGATGTCGCTCAGGTTCGTGCCGTAATCGGTTTCGTAGTCGAAGGTGTTCGCCGCCGTCACCGCTTCGTTCGAGCCCTGCGTCGTTCCCTTGTTGCGCGAGTACTGGTACTGGAAGCCACCGGTGAAGCCCGAGTGGAAGCGGCGCGTCGCGCTCAACTGGAACGCGTCGTACTCGGCGTAGCCGCAGCCGTGGAGCTCACGACCAGCCACGACGAGCCCATCGACACAGCCAGACGTCTTGTAGTCCACCTGGCCAACAGGCGGGTTCGGCCGGATGCGGGTCACGTCGTCGAACGTGTTGCCGACGCCGCGCAGGAACATGTCCTTGCCGCGGCTGCCGGTGTAGCCGCCCGTCAGGTTGATCTGATACGGCATTTCCTGCGACACGCTGAAGCCGTACTGAATGTTGTATTCATCCGGACGCTTGTGCGTGTAGCCGCGCACCGAGAGCAGGTTCCGATAGGTTGCCGGATCAACCGGGTAGGCCAAGGTGTTGGCGGCAACGTCGGTTGACTGAATCCGCTGCCGGTCGATGAAGTTCTCGATCGGCTGGATGCGATCCTCGAACTGGCCGGGACCGTAGAAGTGCCCGTAGCCGGCGCGCAGCGCCGTCTTCGGCGTCAGCTGGTACACGGCCGACAGGCGCGGCGAGAAGTTGTTCTTGTCGGGGTCGTAGAAGTTGTCCGGGTCGGTACCGAAGGCGTTCTCCTCGATGAAGAAGGGCTTCGCCTTGCCGTCACGCTCCTTGACCACCGAGTAGAAGTCGTAGCGGAGGCCGATCTCCAGCGTCAGCCGATCGGTGACGCGCCAGGTGTCCTGCGCGAAGCCGATGGCGTAGTACTGCTGCGGGTGGAACACTGGCGAATCGAGGTTCACGGCAATCGACGTCGGCCGGTTGTCGATGAACGCATTGATGTCCGCGTAGGTGATCTCCGTGCTGCCGAGGAACCGGAACTGCGAGTCGATCTTGCGGTACTCGCTGCCCACCTTGAACGCGTGCTTGCCAGTCGTCAGCGTCAGCGTATCGCTCAGCGACAGCGAGTGCGGGTTGTACATCTGCCCGTTCGTGGAGGCGTTGCTGGTGGCGCGCACCAGGAGGCCGCTGCGAGCGACGCCTGTCGTGCCGCGCGCGTCAGCCGACTGCGACGTGACCGTCCCGGAGAGCGACACCTGCGCCGGGTCATACCCGGCCGGACCGAACGCGATTGCGTCGTACTTCGGACGGTTGTAGCCGACCTTGATCTCGTTGATGACGCTGGTGCCGAAGATCGATTGATGGTTCGCGACGAAGTTCAGTGGCTGCTGCGTGGCGAGGACGCGGCGCGGCGTCACCGTGCGATCAGGCGTATTTACCTCACCGTCGCTGTAGAGCAACCGTCCATACAGGATCTGACTGTTGCTGAACCGATGATCCATGCGGACCGAGAAGCTGTGCTCCTTCTGCGTCGCCTGGGTGTCGAGCGTCGCCAGCGCGAGCAAGGGGTTCAAGGTCGCGACCGTGCCGATCGGGAATCCGTTGAGCAGCGGTGCAACAGCCTGGGTGCGTCCAGCGCTCAGCAGCGGCGTGCTGCCGACGAATTCGCCCGACAGGATCCGGCGCCGGGCCTCGTCGCTCGGGACCGCTTCGGTGAAGCTCAGGCCAGTCTTCTGGTCGAGCCCTTCGTAGCTGAAGAAGAAGAACGTCCTGTTGCTCTTGATCGGACCACCGATCGAGCCGCCGAACTGGTTCAGCTCGAGCTGCTGCTTCTTGCCGTCGTACTTGCTGGCCGCATCGAGCGCGTCGTTGCGGATGTATTCGAACAGCGAGCCGGTGAACCGGTTGCCGCCGCTCTTGCTGACGACGGTGATGTTGCCGCCCGAGCCGAGGCCGCTTTCAGCCGGCGCCAGGCCGGAGTTGACGCGGAACTCGGCGACCGATTCCATCGATGTCTGCAGGCGGAACTGCGAACCGGTGGCGCTCAGGTAGCCAGGGCTCGCGTCCCACACATATGTGCCATCCACGCCGTCGTAGTTCAGGTAGTTCTGCTGGTTCGACTTGCCGTTGAACCGCACGCTCGCCCACCCGCCGTTGCCGTCGCTCGTCGCACCGGGCGCGAGCGTCATCAGGTTGGCGAAGTTGCGGCCGTTGACCGGCAGGTTCGCCACTTCCTCGGGCGAGACGCTGACGCCCAGGCGCGCCGAGGTAGTGTCGATGACCGCGGCCGACGCGGACACGTTGATCGACTCGCTGACGCCGACTGCCAGCGTCATGTCGAGCGTCTCGACCTGGCCGACGCCGAGAACAATCTCCCGGCTCCTCTTCTGGAACCCGGAGAGATCCATCTCGACGACGTACCGGCCGGGCGCGAGATTCGTCACAATGTAGGCGCCGTCGGTGCCGGTAGTTGCCGTACGGACCGCACCGTTCTGAACCGAGGTCACGTTCACCGTCACGCCGGGCAGCACGCCCTGGCTGCTGTCCTTCACCGTGCCGACGACACGCGACTCGGTCTGCTGCGCCAGCACGACGGTCGTCATGCTCAACGCCAGCGTCGCCGCAATCCCCGCGACGAACCTGCAAAAAGACTTCATGAGCCTCCTCCGAAGCGAATCACGGCGGGAAGCTGAAGCGCTCACCCGCACAGCGAATCACTGTAGGAAGGGGCCGTGATCACGCCGTAACGGTTGCGTTACGACCGCGTTAAATCGCGGACGCGGGTGAAAACAGGCCTGCCCTGAGCGAAGCGCAGCGAGCCGAAAGGCCTAAATCGCGCGGTGTTCGTCGAGGTGACGCTGAAGGTGGTTCGAGATGTCTCTCTTCAGCGCGGCGGGACCGTGGTTGCGGAAGACGCCGAGTGTGATCTGGTCCACGTCCCAGCCCTCGGCTTTGATCAGGATTTCCACGTAGCTGGTGCCGCCGTCTCCGAGGAGCACGCCGGCAACCGAGAGTTCGGGAGAAGCTTCACGCGCCGCTTCCGCAGCAATCTGCTGGACGGCACGGACGGCAAGACGATGTTCGATAACCATGGGTATTTGTGATGGGGTCGATCGGCGCGGCAAAGCCGACTGCAATGCGCCGAAGCAACCCTTATATGCGATCCGGCATGGCGATTTACCGGGGCGCACAAGAATTTACACGGACGTTACCTTGGATGCTTGAGGTAGAGGGAGGGTGTGGGAGAAGGAACAACCACGAAGGCCACGAAGATCACGAAGATCACGAAGAGTCGTCTCGAAAGCCCGGGAGGTAACGGAGGTTTGTCACGGCACAGTTTTGCCGTTGATCGACTCGTACCTGTAGGTCATCTCGAACTCGGATTTGCCGGCGATCTTCACCTGGGCCACCGATGTGGTCGACACGGGAACGCGGACGCCCGCAATTCGCGCATAGCGTCTGACAACTTCGACGCGGCTCGTCCAGAACGACGGATTCTTCGCCAGCCGTCCTTCGACGCGCAGGAGATCGCCGCTGGCGTCCACTGCGATCGTTCCGTCCACAAGCAGCACATCGCTGCGCCGCGGCGTGATTCCAATCAGCAGTTCGCCTGGTTCAGTCGGCGTCGCATCCAGCAACGCGCCCCTGCCGGGCTCGAATGTGAAGCGGTAATTGTCAGCGGAGAGGCGGCTCTGCTTCGGGTCTCCCTGCTCCAACGTCCGTTTCTCGTCGCGCAGGACGGCATGCAGGACTCGCGTGCGGACTGAGCCGGAGCCTTCCTCGCGAACGACTCGATAGTTGAACGTTCCGCCGGCCGTCAGCTCCGTGATCGCCTCGAGCGAGGCGTGCGCGCCCAGGCGCGGGCTCGCCGCGCGCAGCGTTCGCCGGGCCCGATATTCGCGCAGCGGCGTGTCTTCGCGCGCCAGAAACCGCTCGATGACCGCATTTCCCTCGCCCTCGCGAGGCTCACGATCGCCCGCGACGATGTCAACTGACAGAGAAACCAGCATCGCGGCCAGGCAGCAGATCGCGGGCTTCATCGAGTCCTCCGGCGCCTCGCGTGGATCGCAAGCACCGTACCGGGTCGCGTGCCGTGATCGTGGTGGCCGCCGTGATTCTCGTGGTCGAAACGGACTGCCGCCTACGTTGCGGGACTCCACGACCCGTTGCGGAAGAGTGTGATCGCCACATCCACGTTGTTGCGCAGCGCGCGCGCAATCGCGGGCCAGCTCTTCTCGCTCCGCACCAGCGTCTTCCATGAATAGAGATGCTTCGGCTTGTGGAAGTCGCTGTTGGCGATATACGGATAGTGCTTGAGGCTCGTCACCGAAAACAGGTCGTCGCGGTTTGCGGCCTCCCACACGTCAACGAGATCCGTGCCCATGCGCAGGATGTACTTCACGAGCAGCTGCGTCGCCGGCGCGAGCGTGAAGTCGTAGGCGCGAATCAGCAGGCGGCCCCACCAGTCCCAGTCGTAGTAGCGGTACGGGCTCGAGAGGCCGATCAGGCCGGGCGTGCGCAGGAACCGGCGCTCCACGCGTTCGAGCCAGTTCAGCGGCGCGCGGCAGTCCGCGTCGAGGTACACCAGGATGTCGCCGGTCGCGGCGCGCCGCCCCGTCTCGCGTGCGACCACCAGGCCTTTGCGCGGCTCGTCCACCACATGGACGTACGGAATCTGCTGCGCCACGGCGCGCGTCTCATCGGTGCTGGCATTGTTGACGACCACGATCTCGTCGGGCACGCGCGTCTGCGCGAGCAGGGAGTGAAGGCAGGGGGAAATGAAGTGGGCTTCGTTATGGGCGCAGACGATGACGGTGAGCCGGAATGCACTCCGCTGCGTCATGCCTGCCCTGACCGACCCCGAAGCCCGGGTCGGAGGGCCTGCGCCGGACGTGCCGGGTAAAGGTGCCGTGGTATGCCCACGTGCATATCCAGCAGCGTAAACAGCTCGTGTCACGCCCGGATCACAGAGAGATCACGATCAAGTAAATCTCATCCCGTAACTTAGATTTAACGCTGCTGTGACGCGGCAGAAACCCGGACTGAATAGCTTCCCTGTGTGGGTACTCGTGTTCTCGTCGTGGAAGACGAGCAGGATATAGCCGGGCTTATCAAGCACGCGCTCGAACGGAAGGGCGACATCGAGGTGGACATCGCCGGTGCCGGCGACGCCGCCATCCGTTCAGTCAGCGAAACAGCGCCCGACCTGATCGTGCTCGACCTCAATCTCCCCGTGCTCAGTGGCGTCGAGGTGTGCCGGATCGTCCGGGCCCGGCCGGCGACGTCGCACATCCCGATCATCATGCTGACGGCGCGCGCCAGCGAAAGCGACCGCGTCACCGGCCTCGAACTGGGCGCGGATGACTACATCACGAAGCCCTTCGCGCTGCGCGAGCTGGTGGCCCGCGTTCGCGCTGTGCTCCGTCGCGGAAACGGCGCCGAGCGCAAACCTCCAGCAGTGTCGTACTCAGGCTCGCACCTGATTGCCGATTTCGAAGCGATCTCGGTCAGGGTGGACGGGTCGCAGATACGGTTGACGCGCCGCGAGTTCGAGCTCCTCCGCTATCTCGTGGAGAACCGCAACCGCGTCATTTCCCGCGACAAGCTCCTGGAGCGCGTCTGGGGGTGGGACGATTCGGTCGAAACACGCAGTGTGGACGTCCACATAGGACGGCTGCGCTCGAAGCTCGGCCCAGCGTCTCGGCAAATCGAAACGGTGATCGGGCTGGGTTACAGGTTTATCGATTGAAAGGCCGTGTTACACGGATTTAACATCACGGTAACGAGCGCGAAATTCACGCCCGATAGCGTACGCTCATGATTCTTTCCGTACGCACAGGCACCCTCATCCTGGCCGCTGCGCTTGCCGCCGGATGCGGGAGCGACACCAAAACCGAAGAGGCCAGCAACGAGCTGAGCGGGATGATCCGCGTGGACGGATCCAGCACCGTGTTCCCGATCAGCGAAGCCATGGCCGAAGAATTCAAGCGCGAAAACCCGAAGGTAGACGTCTCGGTCGGCATTTCCGGCACCGGCGGCGGATTCCAGAAGTTCTGCCGCGGCGAAACCGACATCAGCGACGCGTCGCGGCCCATCCGCGCGGCCGAGATGGAAGCCTGCAAGCAGGGCGGCATCGAGTTCATCGAGCTGCCGATCGCGTATGACGGGCTTGCGATCGCCGTCAACCCGAAGAACTCCTGGGCCTCCGCCGTCACCACCGCCGAGCTGAAGACGATGTGGGAGCCGGGCGCGCAGGGCAAGGTCACCAAGTGGAGTCAGATCCGCAAGGGCTGGCCCGACCGTGAGATTCACCTGTTCGGCGCCGGCGTCGATTCCGGCACATTCGACTACTTCACCGAAGCGATCAACGGGAAGGAAAAGGCCAGCCGCGGCGACTTCACGTCGAGCGAAGACGACAACGTGCTGGTGCAGGGCGTCGGAGGCGACGAGCTCGCGCTTGGGTTCATTCCGCTCGCCTACGTCGAACAGAACAAGGAACGCCTGAAGGCGGTGCCGGTGGACGACGGGAAAACGGAGAACGGCAACGGACCCGTCACGGCATCGTTCGAGACCGTGCGTAATGGAACCTACCAGCCACTCTCCCGTCCGCTGTTCATCTACGTCGCGCGCAAGGCGGCTGACCGTCCAGAGGTCAAAGCCTTTGTCGAGTCGTACTTCGTGCAGCCGGAACTGGTTCGCGAGGTCGGCTACGTCGAGCTCACTCCTCAGATTTACGACCTGGCCAAGAAGCACTTCGGAGAGCACAAGCTCGGGACCGCGTTCGGCACCGGCGGCTCGCAGGTCGGCATGACGCTGGAGGCTTTGTTCGCGCGGGAAAAATGAGACGTTTCGAGCCCCTGATCGAGCGGGGCCTCTTTCTGTGCGCCCTGGTCTCGGTCGGGACGACCGTCGGCATCATCGCGGTGCTGGCAGTTGAAACGGTGGCGTTCCTGCGAGAGGTCCCGATCACCGAATTCCTGTTCGGGACGGAGTGGACTCCGCTTTTTTCCACTCCGAGCTTCGGCGTGCTGCCGCTCGTCGCGGGAACGGCGCTCGTGTCGATGATCGCGATGCTCGTGGCGCTGCCGATGGGGCTGCTCAGCTCCATCTATCTCAGCGAGTACGCCAACTCGCATGTGCGGCGAATCCTGAAGCCGGTGCTCGAGCTGCTGGCCGGTGTCCCGACGGTCGTCTACGGCTATTTCGCGCTGCTCTTCGTCACGCCGCTTCTGCAGCAAGTGATCCCCACCCTCGGCGGCTTCAACGCACTCGGCCCCGGGATTGTGATGGGGATCATGATCCTCCCGCTGGTGTCGTCGCTCAGCGAGGACGCGATGCGCGCCGTGCCGAACGGCCTGCGCGAGGGCTCCTACGCGCTCGGCGCGACGAAGATGCAGACCAGCCTGCGGGTCGTCGTCCCGGCCGCATTCTCCGGAATCACCGCGGCGTTCATCCTGGCCATCTCGCGCGCCGTGGG
>Ga0310888_10000396_pt1 | contig 10420 bp, 8 predicted proteins | sample T20D1metaG_FD_202510 | JGI IMG/M metagenome (GOLD analysis project Ga0310888, IMG submission 202510) | Lab incubated soil microbial communities from West Virginia University Organic Research Farm, Morgantown, WV, United States - T20D1 | ecosystem: Environmental > Terrestrial > Soil >...
TCGAGCAGGAACGCGTAGCCGTCGGACACGATGCGATCGAGCGGCAGCCTCGCCAGCGATTCACGGCGCCAGCAGCGATAGCCGGTCGTGATGTCGCGCAGGTGCAGGCCCGTCACCGTGCGGATGTAGAAGTTGGCGAACTGGCTCAGGATGATGCGCCGCAGCGGCCAGTTCACGACGCTGATCCCGTTCAGGTATCGCGAGCCGATCACGAGATCGGCGCCCTGCTCGGCGGCCTCGATCATGGCCGGCAAGTACTTGGGATCGTGCGAGAGGTCGGCGTCCATCTGGCCGACGAAGTCGTAGTCGCTCTCGATGGCGCGGTGAAAGCCTTCGAGATACGACACACCGAGGCCGCGCTGACCGGTGCGATGCAGCGCGAAGACGCGGCCGGGATACTTCACGCCCAGCTCGTCGGCGACCTTGCCGGTGCCGTCCGGCGATTGATCGTCGAGCACCATCACCGAGACGCCGGGAATCGTCATCAGATCCGCGATCAGGATCGGGATGTTGTCTTTCTCGTTGTACGTCGGGATCAGAACCAGCGTCTTGGTCATGCCGCTAGGAGCGCCGGCCCTCGAAACGGAGCGCCGAGATCTGTTCCGAGATCAAGCCGACGAGAATCACAATCACCGAGAACATCAGCAGCAGCACGGCCCCGTTCGGAATGCGCGCGTGATAGACGTAGTTCCACGCGCCATAGATCGCGCCGACGGCGAAGGCGACGCCGCTCACCGGCGCGAAGATGCGCAACGGGCTGAAGATGGTGATGACTTTCAGCAAGATGAGAAAGAATTTTGCGCCGTCGCTCGCCAGCCGGATCTTCGACGTGCCCACACGCGGCCGCGCGGCGATCGGCTCGAACGCGACATTGTAGCCTGCCTTGATGAACGCCAGCGTCGTCGTGGTCGGCGTCGAAAACCCGTTCGGCAGCAGGTGGATGAACTCCAGCAGGTATTCGCGGCGCGCCGCCCGGTAACCGGAAGTCAGATCCGGAATCGGGCGCTCCGTGAGGTAGCTGGCCAGCCAGTTCAGGATCGCATTGCCGAGCCGCCGGCCCGGCGTGGCTTGCGTATCCGGATCGCGCGCGCCAACCACCAGATCGTAGTCGCCGAGCCTCTGGACGATCCGCCTGGCGTCCTCGGTGCGATGCTGGCCGTCGGCGTCGACGATCGCGATCCAGTCGCTGGTCGCGGCGCGAATGCCGCTCTTCACCGCCGCGCCGTTGCCCTTGTTGTAGGGATGGCGCACGACCCGCGCGCCCGCATCCTGCGCGGCCTCGCCGGTGCCGTCCGTCGAGCCGTCGTCGATCACGATCACTTCGTGCCACGGCGCCGCCGCGCGCAGGGCCGTGACCACGCCGCCGATGCTGCCGCTCTCGTTGAAGGCGGGCACGACGATGGTGACGGACTCGGGCGCAGCCATCGTTAGGTGGCGTGACGGAAGTTGATGATGTCGCCGTCCTGGACGACGTATTCCTTGCCTTCGAGCCGGAGCTCGCCGCTGTCGCGGCACGCCGCCATCGAGCCGCGCGCCATGAACGCGTCGTAGCCGACGACTTCGGCGCGGATGAAGCCGCGCGAGATGTCGCTGTGAATCTCGCCGGCGGCGTCGAGCGCGCTCGTGCCGCGGCGGATCGACCAGGCGCGGCACTCGTCTTCGCCGACGGTGAGGAACGACATGTAGCCAAGCAGATCGTAACTGGCTCGGATCACACGATCGAGCCCCGACTCCGCCAAGCCCATGTCCTTCAGGAACGCCGCGGCGTCGGCCGGCTCCAATGCCGCGATCTCGAGCTCGATCTTCGCGCAGAGCGGCACCGCGCGCGTGCCTTCTCTCGAGAGAAATGCGGTCATGCCGGTGCGCTCGGCGGCCGTGTCAACACTCGCCGCGGCATCGACATCGGCTTCGTCGAGATTGATCACGACGAGCAGCGGCTTGGCGGAAAGCAGTTGGAAGCCGCGCAGGCGCCGCACGTCTTCACCGGCCAGGCCGAGCGCGCGCAGCGGCTGGCCGTTCTCGAGCGCGGCCTTGCACTTGAGCAGCAGCTCTTTTTCCTTGTCGAGCTCGGGCGATTTGTTCTTCTTGAGATCCTTCTCCATGCGCTCGAGCCGTCGTTCGACGACGCCGAGGTCGGCGAGGATCAATTCGTCTTCCATCGCCTGCGCATCGCGCGCCGGATCGACCGAGCCGGCGGGATGCGGCACCGCGGGATCGCGAAACGCGCGCACCACGTGCACGAGCGCGTCGGCATTCTTGTAGCCGGCGACATCGACGAGCGCGGCGGCGCCGCCGCGCCCTGGCGCGATGATGTCGGTGAACTCGATCGTGGCCGGGACGCGCTTCTTCGGATTGAAGATCGCGGTCAGCTTGTCGAGCCGGACGTCAGGCACCCTCGAAATGCCGATGACGGTGTCGCCCTTGCCCTTCGGCGCGTCTTTCGCGCTCGTCATCAGCTGGAAGAGGGTCGACTTTCCGGTGGAGGGGAAACCTATCAAGGCGGCGTGAAGCATGAACAGAACATCATATCCTTTCGCCCCCTTCCATCATCTAGTAGTCAAAATTTTGACACGCCTTCGCATTGGTGGCGAAACAAAGGCGTAACGCCAAATCTGTCAACTGTTTAACGCACTTCGCCGTTGACAAGGCCAGTGGCCTGTCTCTACTATCGCAGTGGATTTTTGTGGAGCGAAGTGGACCAGTCGGCGTGCTCAGGGGCAACGCGCCGGCGAAAATTGATGATAAGGGCCGGCTCAAGGTTCCGAACGCATTTCGTGCCGTGATTCAAAAAGAACACGGTCCAGATGTCTTCGTGACGAGCTTGACGGGCCAGTCCGTACGGATCTATCCGATGCCGGTGTGGGTCGAGCTCGAAAAACGGCTCGCACAGGTCCCTTCCACGAATCCCGCGCGCCAGCGTTTTCTCGATCGCGTGAATTTTTACGGCCAGGTCGCCGAGCTCGATGCGCAGGGCCGCGTGGTGATCCACCCGCGGCTTCGAGACAGCGCGCAGATCACGGGCGAGGTCGACGTGCTTGGCCAGCAGAGTTACCTCGAGGTCTGGAACCACGAGCGTCTCGTCGCGAAGCTCTCCGCGGAGCCCTTTACCGACGACGACGCGAAGGCGCTTTCAGATTTCGGAATTTAACGGCGTGCAGATTGACAGCCCGCACGAACGCTCCGGTGTCGCGTTCGCGAAGGCAGGTTGAACGCCGGTGTCGGAACAGCAACACGTTCCGGTTTTGCTCGACGAAGTGCGCACGCTCCTGCAACCGGAGCGCGGCGGCACTTTCGTCGATTGCACGGTCGGCCTCGGCGGTCACGCTCGGATGTTGCTCGAGGGTGGCGCCACGCGGCTGATCGGGATCGATCGCGACACCGACGCCCTCGCCGTGGCGAGTGCGGAGCTCGGCAGGTTCAGCGATCGAGCGACGCTGGTGCACGCCGACTATCGCGAGATCGACGCGGTGCTCGATGCGAACGGCGTCGGCGAAGTTTCAGGGGTGCTGGCGGATCTCGGCGTGTCGTCGATGCAGCTCGATGCCGAGGGCCGTGGTTTCAGTTTTCGCCGTGACGAGCCTCTCGACATGCGGATGGACCGCACGAGGGGCGAGACCGCCGCGGACCTGATCGATCGGGTCGACGAGAAAGAGCTCGCCGACGTGATCTACCGGTTCGGCGAAGAGCGGCGGTCGCGGCAAGTGGCGCGCGCCATCGTGTATGCGCGGCAGCAGTCGCGCATCGAGACGACGGCGCGGCTGGCGGAGATCGTGCGGCGCGGTGTCGCCGCACGCGGCTGGCAACGGATTGATCCGGCGACGCGCACCTTCCAGGCGCTGCGCATCTGGGTCAATGGCGAGCTGGACGGGCTGGATTCGTTTATCGGCTCAGCTGCTGCGAGGCTGCAGAGCGACGGACGGATGGCCCTGATCGCGTTTCACTCGCTGGAAGACCGCGTCGTGAAACACACGTTCCGCGCGTTGTCTCGTCCGCCATCGTTCGAAGAGCGAGCGGCGGGACAGTCGGAACCGGCAGTGAAGTTGAAGGTGCTGACCAAGCATCCGGTCATCGCGACGGATGCGGAGGCGGCAGCCAATCCGCGCGCGCGCAGCGCCAAGCTGCGCGCCGCCGTTCGAGTTTCCGCCTTCGCTCAACGAACGAGCTACGGCGGGACAGGCTAAGGGGGGCGCATGAACAAAGGCACTTTCGAATATGAAATTCGGAAGGACTTCCGCAACAACCAGATCGTGCGGGAAGTCGATGAACGCCGGCTGCGCGATCTCTGGCAGTCGCTCGGCATCGGCGTGGTGCTGGTGCTGGCGCTGCTGTTCTCGGCCTGGCAGCACTTCGAGCTGCTGCGCCACGGCTATCGCCTCGAGCAGATGCAGCGCGATCGCTCCGCCGAAGGCGACATCAACCGCCACCTCCGGCTCGAGATGGAAACGCTGCGCGCGCCGCAGCGGATCGAAAAGCTCGCGACCGAGCGTCTGGGCATGGTGGCGCCCTCCGACAAGGAGGCGATCGTCCTCGAGCGGGTTGCCCCCCAGGCGCCCCCCGCCAAGTCCGTCGTTGCGTCGCGATAACGAGTTATTACGTGACCCTTCCGCCTGATCCCCACTGGCGCCCGATGTTGAACAGCCGCCTCATGGTGGCGGCGGGCCTGCTCGTACTGTGGGCGCTCGGGATCGAAGTGCGCCTCGTGGTGCTGCAAGTGGTGCAGTATCCCGAGCTGGTCGCGCGCGCCGAACGGCAGCAGATGAGCACCGTGGTCGCGCCGGCGAAGCGCGGCGAGATCTTCGATCGCAACGGCCGGCTGCTCGCCTACAGCGTCGACGCCGACACCATCTACGCGGTCCCGACCGAGATTACCGATGCGGCACGGACGGCGGCGGCCTTGTGCGCGGCGCTCGAGGACTGCACGAAAAAGTCGCGCGAGGAGCTGCGCGATCGCCTGTCGCAATCGCGGTCGTTCGTGTTCGTGCGCCGGCGCGCCTCGCCGATGCAGGCCAAGCGCGTCGCCGCGCTCGGGCTCGACGGCGTCGCGTTCCGCAAGGAGAGCAAGCGCTATTACCCGAATCGCGAGCTGGCCGCGCACCTGCTCGGCTATGTCGGCGTCGACAACGTCGGACTGAGCGGGCTCGAAGCGACCTACGACAAGACGGTGCGCGGGCGCGAGGGCAAGCTGCTCGTGCAGACCGACGCGCGCCGGCACGTGTTCAGCCGGCTCGAGCGATCGCCGACCGCCGGCGCATCGATCGAGCTGACGATCGACGAGCACCTGCAGTACATCGCCGAGCGCGAGGTGCGCGCCGGCGTCGAGGCGGCGCGCGCCGACGGCGGCACCGCCGTGATCATGGATCCGTACACCGGCGAGATCCTCGCGATGGCGAGCTGGCCGACGTTCAATCCCAACGATTACAGCGATGCGCCGGAGAACGCCCGCCGTAACCGCGCCGTCCAGGATCTCTATGAACCCGGATCGACGTTCAAGCTCGTCACCGCGTCCGCCGCGATCGAGGAGAAGGTCGTCACGCCGGACGAGATCATCGACGTCAGCGCCGGCAACATCCGCTTCGGCAATCGCGTGATCGACGACATGCACCGCAACGGCCCGCTGACGTTCACCGACGTGATCGTGAAGTCGAGCAACGTCGGCGCGATCAAGGTCGGCCTGAAGCTCGGCGCGGAGCGCATGGGCCTGTACATCCGCCGTTTCGGATTCGGCCGGCCCACGTCACCGGACTTTCCCGGCGAGAGCCCCGGCATCGTGTGGGAGCCGTCGAAACTGAACGACGGCGCGCTCGCATCGGTGTCGATGGGCTACCAGGTCGGCGTCACGCCGCTGCAGATGGCCGCGGCCGCGAGCGTGATCGCGAACGGCGGAACGCTCTTCGAACCGCATGTCGTTCGCACGATCGTCAACGGCGGGATTCGAACATTCGTCGAGCCGAAGCCGGTGCGCCGCGCGATTCTGGCCGAGACCGCGGCGACGCTCACCGACATCATGGAGAAGGTCGTGCGCGAGGGCACGGCGCGGGGCGCGCAACTGGTCAGCTACGGCGTTGCGGGCAAGACCGGCACCGCCGACAAGCTCGTCAACGGCCGGTACTCGCCGTATCAGCAGAACGTCTCGTTCGTGGGCTTCGTGCCGTCGCGCAAGCCGGCGCTGACGATCATCGTGATGGTCGATTCGCCGCGCGTCGGCGGCGACACCGGCAGCGCCATCGCCGTGCCGATTTTCAAGCGCATCGCCGATGCGAGCCTGCGCCAGCTCGGCGTGACACCGACGATCAATCCCGTGCCGCCCGTGATCGTCGCGCGCAACCAGCCGACTCCGGTCACGCCCGCGGCCGCAGTGGGCACGCCGAACGTCGTGGCGATTCCCGCCAGCATGACCGAGACCGGCCTGCCGGATCTGCGCGGCATGAGCGCGCGCGAAGCGCTCCGCGAGCTGGCGCGCCTTGGGCTCACGGCCCGCATGCAAGGCATCGGCGTGGTCGTCGATCAGAGTCCCGTTGCCGGATCGCCGCTCGAACCGGGCGGCACGTGCACCCTCGTTCTCAATCGCCGCGTCGCGTTGCGGCCGGCAGGAGCCAATGGAGATCAGCGGTGACGCTCGGCGACATGGCCGATGCCCTGCGCGATCAGGCGGTGGACGCACCGTCGGCGGGGCTCGAAGTTAATGCGTCGATCAGCGCCATCACGTACGACTCGCGGCGCGTCGTGCCCGGTTCTGTCTTCGTCGCCCTCAAGGGCCTGCGCGCCGACGGCGGCGCGTTCGCGGCACAAGCGGCGCAGCGCGGCGCCCTGGCGATCGTCTCGGAATCGGCGCGGCCGGATTCGATCCAGGTTCCGTGGCTCACCGTCCGCGATGCGCGATTGGCGCTGGCGCTGCTCGCCGATCGTTTCTTCAATCACCCGAGCCGCCGCATGCCGGTCATCGGTGTCACTGGCACCAACGGCAAGACGACGACCGCCTATCTCCTGGCGTCCATCCTGGACGCGGCCGGCCTTCGCGCCGGCATGCTCGGCACCGTCGCGTATCGCATCGGCGGCGAGGACCGCGAAGCCTCGCGCACCACACCGGAAGCTCCCGACGTGCAGCAATTGTTGAGCGAAATGCTGGAGCAGGGTTGCCGATCGGCGGTGATGGAAGTCTCGTCGCACGCCCTGTCGTTGAAACGCGTTGACGGGATGCACTTCGCCGCCGGCGTGTTCAGCAACCTGACGCGCGATCACCTCGACTTCCACGAGGACATGGAAGCGTACTTCGCGGCGAAGCGACGGCTGTTCGAGATGCTGCCGGCCACCGCTCCCGGCGTGATCAACCTGGACGACCCGCGCGGGCCCGCGCTCGTCGAGATCTGCAGGCGTCCTGTCACCTACGCGATCAACGCGACCGCAGATGTGACGCCCGGACCGATCGAGATGACGCTGTCCGGGCTCCGCTTCGACGTCAAGACGCCGAAGGGATCGGTGCGCATCACGTCGAAGCTCGTCGGCCGCCCGAACGTCTACAACATCCTCGCGGCCGCGGCGACGGCGATCTCACTCGATCTTCCGATCGGCGCGATCGAATCCGGCGTTTCGGGTCTGTCCGGCGTGCCGGGCCGTTTCGAAGTCGTGTCGGGCGGCGGCGACGACCTCACCATCGTCGTCGACTACGCGCACACCGACGATGCGCTGCGCAACCTGCTCGAGACGGCGCGGCCGTTGTCGGCGAAGCGGTTGATCACCGTGTTCGGTTGCGGTGGCGATCGCGATCGATCGAAGCGGCCGTTGATGGGCATGGTCGCGGCCCGCTTGAGCGACGTCGTCGTGATCACCTCCGACAACCCGCGCTCGGAAGACCCGGCGCGGATCATCGAGGAAATCGAGCGCGGCATTCCCGCCGGCAGCCAGGCGTCGTCGCGCGCGCCGATCGTCGAATCGGTGGTCGAGCGCGCGGCGGCGATCGAGCGCGCGGTGGCGATGGCCGCGGCCGGGGACGTCGTGCTGATTGCCGGCAAGGGTCACGAGAAATACCAGCAGATCGGCGATCGGGTGCTGCCGTTCGACGACGGTGAGGTGGCGCGGGCCGCACTAGCCAAGCGGCGCGCGCGAACGAGCTCGTAGTGGGCGGACCCATGGCGCTGGCTGCGGAAACGATTGCCGCGGCCATGAATGGCCGGCTGGTCACCGGTGACGACGACCGCTACGTGACGGGCTTTTCGATCGACTCGAGAACGCTCGCGACGGGCGATCTGTTCTTCGCGATCGTCGCCAGGCGCGACGGCCATGACTTCGCGATGGCGGCGTCGAAGCGGCGGGCGGCGGGCATCGTGGTGAGCCGGCCCGTCGAGCTCGGCGACGGGAACGAGGCGTTCGTGATCGAAGTGGCCGACACGACGCGGGCGCTGCAGGACCTCGCGCGCTACGTGCGGCGCGAGTCGAAGGCGAAGGTCGTGGCCATCACCGGCAGCGCCGGGAAGACGACGACGAAGGACACCATCGCGGAGCTGATTGGCTCGCGCTACCGGGTGGTGAAGAACGCGGGGAACTTGAACAACCACCTTGGACTGCCGCTGTCACTGTTGGAGCTGCGGCACGGGGCGGACGTGGCGGTGATGGAACTGGGCATGAATCACGCGGGCGAAATCCGGACGCTGGTCGACGTGGCCACGCCGGAGGTCCGCGTGTGGACCAACGTCGGCGAGGCGCATATCGGCTACTTCGGATCGCTCGACGCCATCGCGGATGCGAAAGCGGAGATCCTGGAAGGCGCGTCGGCCGACACGCTGCTGGTCGCCAACGCCGATGACGAGCGCGTGATGGCGCGGGTGCCGGCGTTTGCCGGCCGCACCGTCACGTTCGGCACGACGGAACGCGCGCAGGTTCGAGGCGCCGACGTCGAGGACCTTGGTCTCGACGGCACGCGCGCCGTCTTGATCACGCCCGCCGGCCGCAGAGACTTGAAAGTGCCGCTCCTCGGCCGCGGCCACTTGATGAACGTGCTGTGCGGCGCCGCGGTCGCGCTCGAGATGGGCATCGATCTCGATGAGATCGTCGCGCGCGCCTCCGGCCTCAAGCCGTCGTCGAGGCGCGGCGCGGTGGTGCGCCTGCCGAAAGGCGTCACGATCATCGACGACTCGTACAACTCGAGCCCGTCGGCGCTGATGCGATCGCTCGACGTCGTGGCGCGCTCGTGGGGGACGCGGCGGATCGCCGTGCTCGGCGAGATGCTCGAGCTCGGCGAGCTGTCCGTGTCGCTGCACCGCGAATGCGGCAAGGCCGCCGCATCGAGCCGGCTCGCGAAGCTGATCACGATCGGCGGCGATCCGGCGCGCGCCCTCGGTGAAGCCGCCATCGAGGCGGGCATGCCCCGCGCGTCGGTCACGCATTTTGCGAACAGCACGGACGCTGCTCCCGCGATCGCCGGGCAGGTGACGTCCGGCGACGTGGTGTTGGTCAAGGGATCGCGCGGCACCCGCACCGATCTCGTGGTGGAACGGCTCACGGCGGTGTTCGGCTGATGCTGTATCACCTCCTCCTCTCGCTCTACCCGCAGATTTCCGTCTTCAACGTGACGCGCTACATCACGTTCCGGACGGCGGCGGCGAGCATGACGGCGCTGGTCGTCAGCCTGGTGATGGGACCGTGGCTGATCCGGCGGCTGCGCGATTTCCAGATCGGGCAAGTCATCCGCCAGGAAGGACCCGAGTCGCACCGCGCGAAAGCGGGCACGCCGACGATGGGCGGCCTGCTGATTCTTGCCGCCGCTCTCACACCGACGCTGTTGTGGGCCAACCTCACGAACATTTACGTGTGGATCGCGGTGATCACGACCGCGCTGTTCGGCGGCATCGGCTTCCTCGACGATTACCTGAAAATCACGCGCCGGTCGTCGGGCGGACTCAAGGCACGCCAGAAACTCGGTCTGCAATTGATCGTCGGCTTCATCGTCGGCTTCCTGATGCTCTGGCTCGCCAGCATGAATCTCTACAACACGCGGCTGATCTTCCCGTTCTTCAAGACGCTGATCCCCGACATCGGCTGGTTGTACGTGCCGTTCGCCGCGTTCTACCTCGCGTCGTGGAGCAACGCCGTCAACCTGACCGACGGTCTCGACGGGCTCGCGATCAGCACGTTCGCGGTCGCGGCCGCGGCATTCACCGCGCTGACCTACATCACCGGCCATCGCGTGTTTGCCGAGTATCTGCTGCTGGTGCGCTTCGAGCCGGCCGCCGAGCTGACGATCTTCTGCGGCGCGCTCGTCGGCGCGAGCCTCGGTTTCCTCTGGTACAACGCGCACCCAGCCGAGATCTTCATGGGTGATGTCGGCTCGCTCGCGCTCGGCGGCGCGCTCGCGACGGTCGCGATCCTGATCAAGCAGGAGCTGCTCCTGGTCATCGTCGGCGGCGTGTTCGTGATCGAAGCCGCG
>Ga0310888_10000404_pt1 | contig 10318 bp, 12 predicted proteins | sample T20D1metaG_FD_202510 | JGI IMG/M metagenome (GOLD analysis project Ga0310888, IMG submission 202510) | Lab incubated soil microbial communities from West Virginia University Organic Research Farm, Morgantown, WV, United States - T20D1 | ecosystem: Environmental > Terrestrial > Soil >...
TCGTCATCAATGGCGCCGCGCGCGCGGGCGCGCTCGTAGGTCGATACGAGCTGGACGGCGAGCTCCTCGACGATCTCGGTTTCACGCTCGCCCGAGACGTCGAGCGGAGGTAAATGCGATCGAACGTACTGACGCCAGTCCATTACGCCGGCCGAATCTTCGTGACCTGATCGAGCGCCTCGACGAATTCACGCCAGACGCGGCGGCGCGCGCCGAGGACCTTCCGGCCGCTCGCGGTGAGCCGGTAGAAGCGGCGGCGCCGCTCGCCGGCCTTTTCGACCCAGCGGCCCGACACCCAGCCCTGTTTTTCCAGCTTGTAGAGAAGGGGATAGAGGGTGGCCGCCTTGAAGCTCAGCTTGCCGCCGGATCGCGCCTCGATGATTTGCGCGAGCTCATACCCATGGCGATCGGGCCCGTCGAGGATCGACAGCACCAGGAACTCGGCGCTGCCTTTCTGCAGGGACTTGGTGGAAATTTCCGTGGGTGCCATATAGGTATGAAACATATCTATATGACGGAGACAGGTCAATAACCGTTGGCATCTGGTGATTTGGTGATGTCTCTGAGCAAAAAAACAGGGGATGCCTTGTGGGCATCCCCCGAGCAGGGACGTGAGGAACGAGGTCGGTCTCCTATTTGGCGTTACGAAGCGTCGTCGGCCGGGCCGCAGCCGCTTCAGGCTGTTCGGTCTTCACCGACGACGGCGTCGACGTCGGCTTGGCGTCTTTCGTGTCCAGTCGTGCGAAGAGCGCGGCGAGTCCCGCCTGCTGCGGGTCGTACACGCCCCATTCATCCTTGGCCGGACGGGCGAGCGATCGGTTCGTTGGTATAGCCATATGCGTTTCCACCAAGAGGCCTGAGCAACCCGGGTAGAGCAAGTGACGTGCCGCGCCGCGCAGTCCTATCCGGCGGACGCCAACTTAACGTGCAGCATCGACTTAGCGCCCCATCCCAGAAACGGTCACTGCGGCGAGGGTGCGCAAAGCCGACAATTCGTGTCAACCCGCTTACAGTTCTGAAAGGAACGTGGCCGCGAATTCGGCGCTTTTCTTGAGATATCCCTATGAGAGGGCGGCTTTCCCGTTCTGGCACACGGGTTGTATTTCGCCTCGGCATGATCGTGAGTTACCTGGGAACCAAGGGCGGTACCGGCACGACGACGTTGGCCGTCAACGGCGCCGCTGACATCCGCCGCCTTACTAACCGCCCGACGGTCATCGTCGACCTCAAGAACGGACCGGGTGATGTCGCTTTGTTCCTGGGCCTGCGGCCCCGGCACTCGATCCTGACCGCCCTCGACCACCTGGCGTGGATCGATCCGCTGATGCTGTCGCGCTACGTTGTGGAGCACGAGTGCGGCCTGCACGTGCTCGCCGCGGGGGATGAGTACGGGCGTCCCGGCGTCCGTGACATCGACGCGGTCGAGCAGACGCTGCGCGCGCTGAATTCGATCTACGACTTCGTGATTCTCGATATCGGCACGTCGTTGATGATGCCGGCGGCGGCCGCGCTGCAGCTGTCGGACACCATCATGGCTGTCGCGAATCCCGATGTGCCCTGCTTGAGGAACTTGCAGAGGCTGATCGACGCGGTGAAGACGGCCGGGGTCCCGGTCGAGCGCCTGAAGGTGATCCTGAATCGCGCCTCGGAGTTCGGCGTGCTGTCGGCGGCGCAGATTGAGCGCGTGCTCGGCTTCAACATTTCCCACAGCGTCGCCAGCGACTATCGGACGGTCGCGTCGGCCGTGAATTCAGGCGTGCCGGTGTCGGCGCTGCGCACCTCGGAGATCAACGGCCAGCTCGACTCGATCGCGCGCGCGATTGCCGGCATTCCGGAGTCGAGCCGGCACCGGTCAGGCGTCCGGGTCGCGGCGGAGACGGACTAGCGTCGCGCCCAGGTGCGATTCGGGCGCGTCCCAGTACTGATCGACGAGGGTGTGATCGCGCAGCAGGCGCTGGATCCCGGCGCGCTGCACGCCCTTGCCGCGTCCGTGAATCAGCCTGACTTGCGTGAAGCCCGCCGCGCGCGCCGCGCGCAAGTACTCGTCGACGACCGAGATGATGTCGCGCGGGCTGAAGGCGTGGAGATCGATCGCGTCCTCGATTGGGACGCGGACCGGATTATCGTTTGGCATACTCCGCAGTTACCTTGGTCGTGATGCCGCCTCGGGCGGTAAAGTCGCCGATCACGGTCATGCGGCGGGGGGCGCAGGCGGCCACCAGGTCGTCGAGGATCTGGTTGGTGACCGACTCGTAGAAAATCCCCTTGTTGCGGAACTCCAACAGATAGTATTTGAGGGACTTGAGCTCGACGCATTTCGCGTCGGGGACATAGCGGATACGGATGACACCGAAGTCGGGGAGTCCCGTCTTCGGGCACATCGACGTGAACTCGGGACAATCGATCGCGATCTCGAACTCCCGCTCGGGGCGCGGGTTCGGAAAGGTCTCGATTGTTGCGGTGGACATGGAGATCAGTCTACGGCAAAACTATGTAGCGTCCCGGCTGGCGTGCATTGACAGCCCCATAGGCCGGGGTTAGCATACGCTCCGCTTGACTCTCGAGCGAGGCGTCGCCTCGCTGGACAGCGTTGTTTATGCCCGCCTCTGGCGGGCAGTTGGGGGACACGATGGAAGACGCCCGGAAGATGGGCAAGTCGGAATTGTTTTCGCACTTCGCGGAGCGCTTCGACATGAAGCGCACGCAGTCACGCGAATTCTTCGACGAGCTCGCCGCGCTCTGTGAGAAGGAACTGAAGCGCACCGGGGAGTTCGTGATTCCCGGCATGGTCAAGCTGGTGCTGAAGAAGACCAACGCCCGCACCGGCCGCAATCCCGCAACCGGCCAGCCGATCCCCATTGCCGCCAAGACGGTGGTCAAGGCGCGAATCGTCAAGCAGTTGAAGGACGCGGTTCTGCCGAAGAAGCCAGCCTAGGCGCCCCGCCGGAGGCGGGGCAAGACAACGGCTGCTATTTCTTGATTTTCCGGGCGAGCTCGCGGATCTCGAGCCGCTCCATCTTGAATTTCAACGTGCTCAGCGGCACGCCGAGGTACCGCGCGGTCTGCGTGACGTTCCAGGCGTTCCGCTCGAGCGCGCGGACCAGGAAATTCCGCTCGAACGTCCCCATCGCGCGATCCAGCAGGCTGGTGTCCGATTTGGCGCGATCCAGCTCCACCACGTGAAACTCGAACGGCAGATCTTCGTCGGTGATGTATTCGTGATCGACGACGGCGACGAGGCGCTCGACCAGGTTTTCGAGCTCGCGGATGTTGCCCGGCCACCAGTAGTGCGACAGCATCGTCAGCGTCGACTCGGCGATGCCGCGGACGTCCTTGTGGAAGCGCACGCTGTAGCGCTTGATGAAGAAGTCGACGAGCGCCGGCAGGTCGTCGATGCGCTCGCGCAGCGGCGGCAGCCGCACCGGGATGACGTTGAGGCGGTAGTAGAGATCCTCGCGGAAGCTGCCGTCCTTCACCGCGCGCTCGAGGTCGATGTTGGTCGCGGCGATCAAGCGGAACTGCGTGCGGATCGGCCGCGAGCCGCCGACCCGCTCGACCTCGCCTTCCTGGATCGCGCGCAGCAGCTTGGCCTGCAGATCGGATTTGAGGTCGCCGATCTCGTCGAGGAACAGCGTGCCGCCGTTGGCGAGCTCGAACTTGCCGATGCGCTGCTGCAGCGCGCCGGTGAACGAACCCTTCTCGTGGCCGAACAGCGTGCTCTCGACGAGCTCGCGCGGGATCGCGGCGACGTTGATCGCGATGAACGCGGCGTCGGGATTTGCCGACTCGCGATGCAGCAGCCGCGCCAGCAGCTCCTTGCCCGTGCCGCTCTCGCCGAGGATCAGCACCGTCGCCGACAGCTTCGCGACCTTGTGCACGGTCTCGAGCACGTCCTTCAGTCCCGTGCTTGGGCCGGTGATGAATTCGCGCCCGCCGGAATCGCCCGCTGCGTCCTGCAGCGTGAGCACGTGGCGATGGAGATCCTGCCGCTCGCCGGCGTGCTTGACGAGCTGACGCAGGATGTCGGGCTCCGAGTCTTTCGTGAGGAAGTGGTACGCGCCGAGCTTGATCGCCTTCACGGCGCCGTCGACGTCGGGCGCAGCGGAGGTCATGATGACCTCGACGAGCGGAAAGTTCTCGCGGACGATCTGCAGCAGGTCGATGCCGCCGAGGCCCGGCTGCTGCACGTCGGCGACAAGGACGTCGACGTCCTCCTTGTCCATCAGCGCCAGGCCGGACTCCGCGGACGCCGCGCGGATCACGCGGCAGTCGCGGCGCAGCGTTTGCGACAAACGCTCGCGCGCCTCGTCTTGGGAATCGATTACCAGAACGGTCTTGCGTCCCGCCGCCATCGGCGGAAGTATAGGCGAATGGCTCTCTGGATTGTGGCGACGTCGGCGCTTGTCGTCGCGCTGGCGGCGCTGGCCTATGCGCGCCACACCGCGCAGAAGCTCGCCCACGTCACCGAGATGTATTGGCAGCTGAAATTCGATCACGGCGAGTTGAAGGCCAAGGTGGACCCGCCCAAGCCGGCGGCTCCCGAGGTGAAACAGACCTTCGTGCCCTTGATCCGCCTACGCTCCGCCTCCGCTCCAGAGAGCTTCGGCGGGACAAGCTCTCCCGGCGCGACAGGCTCAACGCAGGACCAGTGATAAAGTGAAAGGTTGTGGCTAACGAGTACGACGTCGTAGTGATTGGCGCGGGCACGGGCGGGTATGTCGCCGCGATTCGCGCCGCGCAGCTGGGTCTCAGGGTCGCGGTGGTCGAGAAGCAGAAGACGCTCGGCGGCACCTGCCTGATCTGGGGCTGTATTCCCACCAAAGCATTGCTCGAGCACGCGCACGCGCTGAAGGTCGCGCAGTCGGCGAAGGAATGGGGGCTGACCGGCATCGACGGCGCCGCCGTCGCGATCGACATGCCCGCCGTGCACGCCCGCAAGGACAAGATGATCTCGGGCCTGACCGGCGGCATCGAGATGCTGTTCAAGAAAAACAAGATCGACTGGATCAAGGGCACCGCGCGCCTGACCGGCGGCGGCCTGAACGTCGAGGTCACGTTGCACGACGGCGGCAAACAGTCGCTTACCGCGTCGAAAGAGATCATCGTCGCCACTGGATCGGCGCCGCGCAGCGTGCCCGGCATCGAGGTCGACCGCAAGAAGATCATCTTCAGCGACGAGGCGATTCACCTCCCGTCGGTGCCGAAGTCGATCGCGATCATGGGCAGCGGCGCCGTTGGCGTCGAGTTCGCCTCGATCTTCAAGAGCTACGGCAGCGACGTCACCGTGATCGAGCTGCTGCCCCGCCTCGTGCCGGGCGAGGACGAAGCCGTCTCGGCCGAGCTCGAGCGCGTCTTCAAGAAAAAGGGCATCAAGGTCCTCACCGGATCAAAAGTCACATCGGCAAAGGCCGGCGGCAAGGGCGTCGACATCGAAGTGCTGGGCGCCGATCAGAAATCACAGAAGCTGTCGTTCGATCTGCTGCTGGTCGCGACGGGGCGCGGTCCGGTCACCGAAGGGCTCGGCGCGGAAAAGCTCGGCATCAAGATGGATCGCGGCTACATCGTCGTCGATCAGATGTTCAAGACGAGCGTCCCGGGCATCTCCGCCATCGGCGACGTGATCACGATGGGCGGGCCGCACTACCAGCTCGCGCACGTGTCATCGATGGAAGGCATCGTGCTCGCGGAGCGGATTGCCGGCCACGCCGTGCAGCCGATCAATTACGACCACGTGCCGCGCTGCACGTATACCGAGCCGGAGATTGGCAGCGTCGGCTTGACGGAAACGCAGGCGAAGGCGCAAGGTCATGAGGTGCGGGTCGGCAGCTTCCCGTTCCGGGCCCTGGCCCGCGCTCGCATGGCGGGCGAGGTGGATGGTTTCGTGAAGATTGTGGCCGAGAAGAAGTACGACGAGATCCTCGGCGTGCACATCATCGGCCCGCGCGCGACCGAGCTCGTGGCCGAAGCGGTGATGGCGTTGCGCATGGAAGTGACGGTCGAGGAATTGATCAAGACGATTCACGCGCATCCGACGATGTCGGAGGCTGTCGGTGAGGCCGCGCATGCTGCGCATGGAGCGGCGATACATATTTGACGGTGAGGTCTTAAGGTCTTAGGGTCTTAAGGTCTTAGTAAGACCCTAGGTCCCTAAGACCCTAGGACCTGTAGCGAAGGTACTTATGTCCACACCCGTAGTCATGCCCCAGATGGGCGAGTCGATCGCCGAAGGCACCATCGTTCGATGGATCAAGAAGGTCGGCGACTCGGTCGATCGCGACGAGCCCCTCTTCGAGATCTCCACCGACAAGGTCGATGCGGAGATTCCGTCGCCGGCCGCCGGCGTGCTCATGGCGATCGCCGTGAAAGAAGGCGAGACGGTTCCCGTGAACAGCGTCGTCGCGACGATCGGCGCCGCCGGCGAGGTGGCTGAGGTGCCTAAGGTGCCTAAGGTGCCTGAGGTGCCTGAGGTGCCTGAGGTGCCTAAGGTGGGTGCCAATGGTGCCAAGACATCTGCGCAAGCTGACGGAACGTCGGCGCCCACCGTCGCAGCGCCCGCGCCTCCATCGACGACGAACGCAGCACTGGCGGCACCTTTAGCACCTGCACCCCAGGCACCTCAGGCACCCCAGGCACCCCAGGCACCTGAAGCTGAGGCTGGCGGCGACAGGCACAAGTCTTCCCCATTGGTCCGCCGCATTGCGAAGGAACACAACGTCGACATCGGCCAGATCCAGGGGTCGGGCATCGGCGGCCGCGTCACCAAGCAAGACATCCTCGGCTTCATCGAGAACCCTTCGGATTCGCGGTCCCCCGACTCACGGTCCGCTCGCCCGGCGAGCGAACCGCTCGTCCAGGATCGGCCGTTTACGATCGGGGCGGCCGGAGCTCAGATCGTCCCAATGTCGGTGATGCGCAAGAAGATCGCCGAGCACATGGTGCTCAGCAAGCGCACCTCGGCGCATGTCTACTCGGTCTTCGAAGTGAATTATTCGAAGGTCGATCAGATCCGCAAGGCGAAGAAGGACGACTACGAGCGGTCAGGTGCGAAGCTGACCTACACGTCATTCATCGCGAAGGTGATCGTCGACTGCCTGCGCGCGCACCGGACGATCAACGCGTCGATCGACGGCGACAACGCCGTCTACCATCACGAGATCAATCTCGGCATCGCGGTCGCGCTCGAGAACGGACTGATCGTGCCGGTGGTCAAGGGCGCCGGCGAGAAGAACATCCTCGGCCTGTCGCGCGCGATCCAGGACGTCGCCGATCGCGCCCGCGCCAAGAAGCTCAACCCCGAAGAAGTGCACGGCGGCACTTTCACGATCACCAACCCCGGCAACTTCGGCGCGCAGTTCGGCCTGCCGATCATCAACCAGCCGCAGGTCGCGATCCTCGGCGTCGGCACGATCGAGAAGCGCGCGGTGGTCATCGACGATCTGATCGGCATCCGGACGATGGGCTACCTGACGCTCGGCTACGACCATCGCCTGGTCGACGGTGCGGTGGCGGATCAGTTCATGGCCGACGTGAAAAAGGGCATCGAGAACTTCGACCCATCGCAGGTGTAATGCCCTTCGACTCGCCGCCCTCATCGCGGCGCGACGAGCGCGACTCGCTCAGGACTTCGCGCGTGTTACAGGTGCGGCGGCTCGGTCTGGTTCCCTACGCGGACGGGCTCGAGCTGCAACGCCGCCTCGTCGAGGATCGCAAGGCCGATCGCATTCCAGACACGCTGCTGCTCCTGCAGCATCCCCACGTGCTCACCATCGGCGTCAAGAAAGACGGGCGCTCCCACATCCTGGCCTCTCCCGATCGCCTGGCGTCGCTCGGCGTCGACGTGTTCGAAACCGGGCGGGGCGGCGACGTCACGTATCACGGCCCCGGACAACTCGTCGGCTATCCGATCCTCGATCTGAATCCCGATCGCCGCGACGTGCATCGCTACGTGCGCGATCTCGAGGAGGTCATGATCCGCGTGTGCGCGGAGTACGGCCTCGAAGCGGGCCGCGTGAAGGGTTTCAGCGGTGCGTGGGTTCTCGACGAAAAGATTGGCGCGATTGGCGTCCGCATCTCGCGCTGGGTGACAAGCCATGGTTTCGCGTTCAACGTCACGACCGACGTCGACTTCTTCAACCTGATCGTGCCGTGCGGCATTGCCGATAAGGGCGTGACGTCGCTGGCGTCGAAGCTGGGACGCGCGCCGGGGATGACCGAAGTCGAAGACCGGCTGGTGTCCCAGTTTGCCGCCGTCTTCGACAGACTGCCAGAGCTAAACCAAATCGAATCAGTCACTTAGGTCCGCCTTCGTGGCTACGCCGCTTCGGCGGGACGGGCCTGAAGACAAGGCCCGGAATAAACGAGTCTGCTCCGGTGTTCTACTGATCATGGCCTACCAAACTGAGTGCGCGCTCGTCGACCGCCTCCGCGATCGCGACGAGCACGCCCTCGCGGAGCTCGCTTCGCTGTACGGCGCCAGGATCTTCCAGCTTGCCTTCCGCTACCTGCGCAATCACGAGGATGCCGAAGAAGTGGTGCAGGACGTGCTGCTGAAAGTGTTTCGCAAGATCGACGCGTTTCGCGGCGACTCGGCGCTGTCGTCGTGGATCTTTCGCATCACGTTCAACACCGCGATGTCCCGGCTCAGACGCACGAAGGCGATGCGCACCGCGGAAGCGACGGACATCGAGATCGGCACGGCCGTCAACGACGATTCGACCACGGCGTTCGATCCGGCCGACTGGTCGAACATGCCGGATGAGTCGATGCTGAAGACCGAGCTCGGCGAGCGCCTGGCCGCGGCCGTCTCTGAGCTGCCGGCGATCTACCGGGAGCCGGTGATCCTGCGCGACTTGAAGGGGCTGTCGACGGAAGAAGCGAGCTCGAGGCTGCGGGTGAAGGATCAGACGCTCAAGTCGCGCCTGCATCGCGGACGGTTGTTGCTGCGCGCGCAGCTGGCGGATTTCGCCGACGGCCTGTCGATGCGGACTACGTTCGCATAGTCGTTTCGAAGCGCACGCGGTCGCGCGACGAGAGTGCCGGTGGCACCAGCGTCGCGATGCCCGTGGACGAGAGCGTCACCGGCATCATCGCCGAGCGTCCCGGCGATCCTTCATCCCGGTTCACGGCCACTGTCGCCGCGTGCACGCGCGGCGTCCGCGTCATCGCCGTGCGGACCATGCGCGCCGCGGCGCTGCCGAGCGCGTACGGTCCAGGCGGCCACAGCCGGGCGATGCGCGCATCCAATCGCGCGAGCTGCGCCGCGCTCAAGGCTTCGGTCGCCGTCCTTCCTGCGATCGACGCTTCGTCCCACGGCACGATGATGTGCTGCGGCGGGCGTCCCAGCACCGACAACGAAATGTCCGAGGGCGCGGCGTTCGCTTCGAGCGCGACGATCGCGGTCACCGCCGATCGCAGCGCCTCAGGAGCGGAGCCGAACAGCCGCGTGCGAGCAATGCCCAGTTCGTTGACGCCGCGCTCGACCAGGCTCGACTGCGCGGCGCCCGCGCACACGATCGGCGCGCGCTGATTGAGGCCGGCGACACGCCTGATCAAGGCGAGGCCGGCTTCGTCCTTCCACTCGCTGACCGGGTTCGTCGCGACGTCGGCGACGATCACGATCTCGGCGCCGACAACGGCGGCGACGTCAGCGGTGCCGGCCATCACCGTGTGATAACCGTCGACGGGCGCGGATTGCGCGATGTCGAGCGCCTTGCCGGCAGCGACGTTGGCGAGGTCGTCGACGATGATGATGCGGTTGACGAGATCCATCGCCGCGAGCTGACGGGCCAGCGCACCGCCAATATCTCCCGCACCGAGGATCACTGCTGTCGCCACGGCTGTATTCTATCGGTTCGATATGGCGCGAATCATTTTGATTACGGGCGGGACTCGCGGCATTGGCTACGCAACTGCCGAAGCCCTGATCAAGGCGGGCAACAAGGTGGCGATCACCGGCACGACGCCGGATGGCGTCGCGACGGCCGAACGCGCGTTGTCTGCCGGCGGTCAGGTCGTCGGCGTTGCGTGTGATGTTCGCGATGCTGCATCGGTGCAGCGAGCCGTCGAAACCGTGGTGGCGCGATTCGGTGGCCTCGATGTCATCGTCAATAACGCCGGCGTCGGCGTCGGCGTGCCGATTGCGGAGATGCCGCACGACGAGTGGGATCGGATCATCGGTACAAATCTCACTGGCGTGTTCAATTGCTGCAAGGCGGCGATTCCGCACCTGCGCACGCGAGGCGGCGGTTGGATCGTCAACATCTCGAGCCTGTCGTCGACCGGCCCATTCCCCGGCGGCGCCGCGTACGTGGCGTCAAAG
>Ga0310888_10000405_pt1 | contig 10309 bp, 6 predicted proteins | sample T20D1metaG_FD_202510 | JGI IMG/M metagenome (GOLD analysis project Ga0310888, IMG submission 202510) | Lab incubated soil microbial communities from West Virginia University Organic Research Farm, Morgantown, WV, United States - T20D1 | ecosystem: Environmental > Terrestrial > Soil >...
ATCCGGACGCACGTCGCCACGGTCGACGCGGTAGCCGTACCGATCGCCGGCGCCTGCGCCCTCGATGATCGCGTCGGACACTCCCTGGGCGTCGCGCGGCATCTCATGATGGCCAGCCGCGCGCCCATCATGAAGCACCAGCGTCAGCCGCGAGGCCGAGGGCGCCCACACGCGAAAACGGACGCCACCTCGAACCGGCAATGCGCCGAATCTGTCGACGATCATTGAGCTGGAGGACTCTGTGACGGCCTCGCTTCTCGGACCGTCATACTCGTGAATCACAGGTGGTCAGCGGTACATCAACAAATCGAGAATGCCGCGCAAGGGAATGCGGCCCCACTCGGGTCGATTATTCAATTCGTAATTCAGCTCGTACAACGCCTTGTCGAGGAGGAACACGCGCAGCAATGCGTCCCGATCCTCTTCGATCCGAGGCACAAAAAGCGACTCGGCCACAAGCGCGAAATACGTTCGCAGGAAAGCAGCAGATGCCCCTTGTTGCCAAACCCGTGCCCACGCCTCCAGCCGCGAGAATTCGGAGCGCCGGGACGACGCGAACGCGAACAGTCCGGCGTAGGCCGCATATCCGAACGACCGAATCATACCGGCGACATCCTTCAGCGGTGACTGTTTGAGGCGGCGTTCTTCGAGCGGACGCGCGGGTTCCCCCTCGAAATCGAGGATATAGAAGTCTCCCTCGGACCAGAGGACCTGCCCCAGGTGATAGTCGCCGTGCACACGAATCTTCGAAACGACGAACTCCTTCGCCGGCGCGCACCGAATTCGTTCAAGCAGCGTATCCGACAATTGCAGCAGCTCGTCCGCTGACGCGCCAACCTCATCGGTCAAGTCAGCTCGGCCCGTCGTCAAGGCGCGCAGGCCGTCCTGCGCCTGCTTGGTCGCACCCGCCGTCAACCGTTCGAGGTCGGCCCGAGTCAGCGGTTCAGGCGTGAACGCCGCATCAGTGGACTCTCCTGCCAGGGCCAGATGCATTTCGGCGGTCCGGCGACCGAGGATCGCCGCGGTGTCGCCGTAACCTGCCATCGCACTTAAGACATCGTCGGGAAGATCGACGCCGCCCGTCCAGACGCGGCCGGCAAGCGCCGGGGCCGTCCGCTCGCCGATCTCTTCATAGAAGCGGCTCACGGCCCCAAGGGCGTGCGTCCATCCATCGCCCTGGCTTGGAACCAGTCGCTGCATCATCGCGAGGGTGCTGGGCTCAGCGCCGGGCGCAACATACTCGAACGAGCCGGCGACGGCCGGAACACGGTCAAAGCCCGCGCGCTCGGTGAGCTGCAGACCGAGTTCCAGATCCGGATTGATCCCGGGTTCCAATCGGCGAAACAGTTTCGCGATCAATTGATGACCGAACACCATCGAGGTGTTGCTCTGTTCCACGCCCATTCGCGAGATCGAGAACTCCCGGCCGAGTCTCTTGCGCAGCTGAGGAAACGACCGCGATTGAGACGCGCGAATCGTGCCGCGCTTAGTTGCCATCTGCTCTTCCCGCTCGAGGGTGTCAAGGACCGTTCGTGCATACGTGTCGTCGAGCCACGCGTCTAACAGAACGCCCTTGCGTGCACCGGTGACGTTGGCCAGGACGGCGTGCGGCGATTCCTCCACCAACGTCTTGGCCTCGGCATATGGCCGGATCGCCAGCGGCAGAAAATACTGATCTCTCCCTCCATCTTCGAATTCGACGTCGACAATCGTGACAAACAGCGGCAGCGGACCTCGCCGCAGCAAACCCCAGTCAACGAATCGCGCTCGCTGGCAACGCCGGGATTTGCCGCCGAACCATCGCTGCCGGCTGAGAAAGGGCACGAGCAGATCTCGTTCGATCAGTGTGCGGACGTTACCGTCGAGAACAGTCTCCCAGGCGGCGCCGACGAACAACGCAGGCACTTCGGGCACGTCGGTCGCTGTTTCCGGGGCGACGCGCGCGGTCATCGAGGTCGGCGCCTGCTGAATTTTGAACCAGTAGAACGCGTACGGCCCGAGCGTGAGGAAGTAGGGCTGGTCGCCGATCTTCGGAAACTCGGTCAGGCCGAACATTTCCACCGGCGTCATCCCTTTGAATCGCGCGAGATCGAGCTCGACCGGTTGCACCGACCGCGCGAGGTTGGCGACGCAGAGGACGGTTTCGTCGCCGTCGCGCCTGACATACGGCAGGATTTTGCGATTTCTTGCCGGCAGAAACTCAATCGTTCCCCGGCCAAACACGGTCATCTGCTTGCGGAGACCGATCATCCGCTTCATCCCGTTGAGCAGCGAAAACGGGGCACGCTCCTGCGCTTCCACGTTAAGCGCTTCGTAACCGTAGACCGGATCCATGACCGGCGGGGCATACAGTCGCGCCGGATCGGCGCGCGAGAATCCGCCGTTGCGATCGCCGGTCCACTGCATCGGCGTTCGCACGCCGTTCCGATCGCCAAGGTAGATGTTGTCGCCCATCCCGATCTCGTCGCCGTAATAAATGATCGGCGTGCCCGGCATCGAGAAGAGCAGGGCATTCATCAGCTCGATCCGGCGGCGGCTGTTTTCGAGCAGCGGTGCCAGGCGCCGACGGATGCCGACGTTGATTCGCATTTGCGGATCGGCGGCATACGCCTGATACATGTAGTCGCGTTCCTCGTCGGTGACCATTTCGAGCGTCAACTCGTCGTGGTTGCGCAGGAACATCGCCCACTGGCAGTTCTCGGGAATGTCCGGAGTCTGCCGGAGAATCTCGGTGATCGGATGCCGATCCTCCTGGCGAATCCCCATGAACATGCGCGGCATGAGCGGGAAATGAAATGCCATGTGGCATTCATCGCCATCGCCGAAGTAGGGCCGGACGTCGGCCGGCCATTGATTGGCTTCGGCCAGCAGCATGCGGCCGGCGTACTGCTCGTCGAGCGACGCACGGATCCTCTTCAGGACGTCGTGAGTCTCCTCGAGGTTTTCGCAGATCGTGCCTTCACGCTCGATGAGATACGGCACGGCGTCGAGCCGGAGTCCGTCGACGCCGCGATCGAGCCAGAACCGCATCACCCTGATCACGCGTTCGAGCACGACCGGATTGTCGAAGTTGAGATCCGGCTGGTGATGGAAGAACCGGTGCCAGTAGTAGGCGCTGGCCGTGTCGTCCCAGCTCCAGTTCGACGTTTCGCTGTCGGTAAAGATGATGCGCACACCTTCGTACTTCTGTTTCGTGTCACTCCAGACGTAGAAGTCGCGTTCGAGCGAACCGGCGGGCGCGCGTCGCGCCGCTTGAAACCACGGATGCTGATCCGAGGTGTGATTGATCACCAGTTCGGTAATGACGCGGAGCTGGCGCCGGTGCGCTTCGGTGACGAAGCGATCGAAATCGTCCAGCGTCCCGTAACTCGGATGAATGTTCTCGTAGTCGGCGATGTCATACCCGTCGTCGCGCAGCGGTGACGGATAGAACGGCAGCAGCCACAGGCAGTTGACGCCGAGGCTCTGCAGGTAGTCGAGCTTCTGTGTCAGTCCGGGAAAGTCGCCGACGCCGTCACCGTTGCTGTCGAAGAACGCGCGAACGTGAACTTCATAGATGACCGCATCTTTGTACCAGAACGCATCAGACATAGCTGGACGAGGACGGGAGTGGCGCGGGTAACTGCACGTGAAGAACATGCGCGACGCGATCCTGCGGATCGAGGCGGATGTAGTTCCATTCACCGCGCCAGAAATAGCGCTCGGTCGAGAGCAGATCGACGACTTCGATGGTCGCGTGCGGCGTCAGTCCCCACGCGACGGTCGGCAGTTGCACGAATCCGTGCTGCATGTTTGCGGGATCGAGGTTGACAACGACGAGGATCAGATCGCGGCCGTCGCTGGATCGCTTGGTATAGGCGAGAAGTTCGCTGTTGTCGGTACGATGAAACGACAGCCCCCAGTCGCTGTGCAGGGCCGGATGCGCTCGTCTGATGGCGTTGATCTGGCTGATGAACTCGGCGAGACTGTCGGCGCGTGTGAAGTCGCGCACGCGAACCTGGTATTTCTCGGAGTCGAGATATTCCTCACTCCCGCTCCGCAGCGGCACGTTCTCTGCCAGTTCGAACCCACTGTAAATTCCATACGACGCGCCGAGCGTCGCCGCCAGCACCAGCCGTACCTGGAACGCGACGCGGCCACCTCGTTGCAGATACGCGTGCAGGATGTCGGGCGTGTTGGCGAACAGATTCGGACGAAAGTATTCACGCACGGAGGTGCCCGTCAGCTCGGTGAAATACTCGACGATTTCTTCCTTGGTGGTGCGCCAGGTGAAGTAGGAGTAAGACTGCGAGAAGCCAATCTTTGCAAGGTGCTTCATCACCTTCGGTCGGGTGAACGCTTCGGAGAGGAAAATCGTGTCCGGGTATTGGCGCGTCAGTTCCGCAAGCACCCATTCCCAGAACCGAAATGGCTTCGTATGCGGATTGTCGACCCTGAAAATCCTCACCCCGTGTTGAATCCAGAACTCGAATACATTTTTCAATTCCTGCCAGAGCCGGCGCCAGTCTTCCGACTCGAAATTGAAGGGGTAGATGTCCTGGTATTTCTTCGGCGGGTTCTCTGCGTACTTGATCGAGCCGTCGGGCCGCTGCCGAAACCAGTCGGGGTGTTCGCGGACGTAGGGATGATCCGGTGAGGCCTGAAACGCAATGTCGAGCGCGATCTCGAGCCCCTGTGCTGCTGCGGCGGCAACGAAGGCGTCGAAATCTTCGATCGTACCGAGGCCTGGTTCGACGGCAGTGTGCCCACCCTCTTCCGACCCAATCGCCCACGGGCTTCCCGGATCGTTCGGGCCGGCGCTCAACGTGTTGTTCGGGCCCTTCCGAAAGCTCCGTCCGATCGGATGGATCGGCGGCAGGTACAGCACATCGAATCCCATCGATGCCACGTACGGCAGCAGGTCGGTCGCTTCAGCGAACGTCGCGCTTCGTGAGGGATCTGTGCCAGCGGAGCGAGGAAACATCTCGTACCACGCGCCAAAGCGCGCGCGTTCACGATCGACGACGACGGCAAGAATGCGGTCGTCGCGGGTGGCTTGACTCCGATCGGGGCGCGACGCCATGAAGGTCGCGAGGTCGTCGCTCAGTGCGGCCGCCATGCGTGCAGCCAGATCGTTTCCCTTTTCCAGTATGGCGAGCGTCTCGAGCACATGCTGCCGGGACTTGACGTCTTCCGCTCGATCGATCGCAGCGGCGACGAGCGCGCCTCCCTCCACCAACTCGAGCGAGACGTCCTGCCCGGCTCCCGCCTTCTTCGACAAATCCTGCCGCCAGCTCGCGAAGCGATCGATCCACGCTTCCACGGTGTACTCGTACCGCCCCAGAGTGTCGACGCTGAAGGCGCCTTGCCAGCGATCGTTGTCGACCAGACGCATCGGCGCTTCGCACCACTCGTGGTCACCAACTTTGCGAAACAGCACGACCGCGGCAACCGTGTCATGACCATCGGTCAGCACGTCCGCTTCGACGAGGACTTCTTCACCGACGGATCTCTTGATCGGAAATCGACCGCCATCGACGTGGGGTTTGACCGACTCGATCACGACGCGGCGCAGAAGTTGCGCATCAAGCTGTCCCTTGGTGGAGCTATCGTGGGCGACGATCTTTTCGACTCGACTTGTCATCATTCCGCCATCGACAATCAGCAATCAACGATTTCAGTACACTCCCATCGGCCCCCAGTCGTCGGCGCGGCGGAGATCGTCCTTGCGGCAATTGAGCTTCAACACTGCCATCGACCGTGGCAGAAGCTCGTAGCGGCCGCCGGCGCGCAGGCGGCGCGGCGGTGCCCAGGGGTCGGCCGTATCGAGCAACGTCTCCCATCGTTCTTCAGGGGCTGTTCCCGGCAGGGTGAATGCGATCGGCTGATCGCCGGCGTTGAGCATCAACAGCAGCGTATCTCCGATGATCCGTGACCCGCGCTCGTCGACCTCGTGGATCGCATCGCCGTTGAGACGGACGCCGAGGCAGCGCACATCGGGCGAGCTCCACGTCGCATCGGTCATCTCACGGCCGGAGGGATCCAGCCAGGCGATGTCGAGCACTTCCGCGCCGCGGATCCGCCGTCCCTGAAAAAATTTTCGCCGTCTCAGGACCGGGTGTTCTTTCCACACGCGGATCACGCGACGGGTGAAGTCAAGGAAGTCGCGGCGCTCCGGAGTATTTTCCCAGGGCGTCCAGCTGATCTCGCTGTCCTGACAGTAGGCGTTGTTGTTGCCGAGCTGCGAGCGGCCGAGCTCGTCGCCGCCGCTGATCATCGGCACGCCAACCGAGAGCAACAGCGTCGCGATGACGTTTCGCCGCTGCCGCTCGCGTAACTCGAGAATCCGCCGATCGTTGGTCGGCCCTTCGACACCGCAGTTCCAGCTCAGATTGTGATTCTCGCCGTCGCTGTTCTGCTCACCGTTCGCCTCGTTGTGCTTGTGCTCGTAGCTCACGAGATCAGCGAGCGTGAAGCCGTCGTGCGCGGTGACGAAGTTGATGCTGGCGTAGGGACGGCGTCCGCTCTGCTCGTAGAGATCGCTGCTGCCCGAAAGACGGGTCGCGAGTTCAGACACGCCACCGCCATCGCCGCGCCAGAAGCGCCGCACGGCATCGCGATACTTGCCGTTCCATTCCGTCCACTTCGTCGGGAAGTTGCCGACCTGATAGCCGCCTTCGCCGAGATCCCAGGGCTCAGCGATCAGCTTCACCTGCGACAAGACCGGATCCTGATGAATGATGTCGAAGAACGCACCCAGCTTGTCGACAGCATGCAACTCACGAGCCAGTGCGCTCGCGAGATCAAACCGAAACCCGTCCACGTGCATCTCGTTCACCCAGTACCGCAGGCTATCCATGATGAGCTGCAGCACACGAGGGTTTCGCATGTTCAGCGTGTTCCCGCATCCAGTGAAGTCCTGGTAGAAGCGCGGCTGATTCGGCTGCAGGCGGTAATACGAGGTGTTGTCGATTCCGCGAAGCGACAGCGTTGGACCGGCGTGGTTTCCCTCGGCGCTGTGGTTGTAGACGACGTCGAGGATCACTTCGAGATTCGCCGAGTGCAGCGCCCGCACCATCATCTTGAATTCACGGACGGCGTCCTGAGCGAATGGCGACGTGGCGTATCGCACTTCCGGCGCGAAATAGGCGAGTGTGTTGTAGCCCCAGTAGTTGGTGAGGCTGCGATTGACCAGATGCCAGTCGTTGAGATGGTGATGCACCGGCATAAGTTCGACAGCGGTCACGCCAAGGGTCGTGAGGTGTCGAATTGCTGGTTCGGACGCCAGGCCGAGATACGTTCCGCGAAGCGAGTCTGGTATGTGAGGGTTCAGCTTGGAGAACCCTTTGACGTGCAGTTCGTAGATGAGCGTTTCGTGCCACGGTGTGCGAAGCGGCCGATCGTTCCCCCAGGTGAACGCCGCGTCGATGACCGCGGCAAGTGGCGCAAAGGGGGCGCTGTCGCGATCGTCGAACGTCGTGTCGTCCTGCCCGTAGCGGAACCCGAACAACGACTCATCCCATCGCAGTGCGCGGCCGACAACCTTCGTGTAGGGATCAAGTACAAGCTTGTTGGGATTGAAGCGATACCCCATGTGCGGGGCAAATGGGCCATGGATCCGATACCCATAGAGCTGTCCGGGGCGCACGTCCGGCAGATACCCATGCCAGACCATGTCGGTATGCTCGGGCAACGGAATCGTCACCGATTCGACTTCGTCCTCCGGCGAATCAAACAGACACAGCTCGACTCGTGTGGCGTGCTCGGAAAAGATCGCAAAGTTAACGCCGACGCCGTCCCAGGTCGCGCCAAGTGGAGACGGCGCACCGGGCCATACGCGCATGTTTCTAGTAGGCACAGAAGGAGTTAGGTACCACGTTCCCGGCCGCCGTTGCAACGCAAGCCTTCCCAGCTGGCGTTCACAACAACCGAAACTGCGAGAGCAGCCAGACCGCGAACATCAGCGGGATCACCGTGAGGGCGGCGAGAACGCCGACAATAGAAAGGACGAAAATCCAGTCTCCTCTGGTGGGTTTCGACTCCGGATGCGCGTAGCTCTCGAGCAGCGCGAGATTCCGGACATTCGCCTTCCATCCAAAATCAAAGAAGTCGCCAATAACCGGGACCAGGCCAATCACCACATCGATCGCGGCGTTGATCAGCATTCGCAGCTGAATGACCCGTGGAATGCGCATCCGGACGCCGTGCAGGAGCAACAGCGCCGCGAATAGCGGGGTCGTCAGGTCACCGATTCCCGGGATGAGGCCAAGGATGGGATCCAGTCCGAAGCTGAGATTCGTTCCCGGCACGCGGAAAGCGCTGTCGAGGAGAACGCTCCACTTACGGAGCGCGGCGAGCGTGCGGGCATGAGAGTCATGCATTTTGTGTTCGCATTATTCACTGCGCGTGGCGCCCCACCCACGCGCTTTCGCTCGGCGGCGCGCTGACGAGCTTTCCTCCCTCGCGTCGCTCGGGCCGCAGGCGCTTATTCGCCCAGCAACTCCCCGACAGGTTGCAGGTCTTCGATGTGATCGCAGATCGCTTTGATCATCATCAGCATCGGCACCGCAAGGACAGTACCCCAGATGCCCCAGATCCAGCTCCAGAAGAGAAGGCCGATGAAGATGGCGACCGGATTCATCTGCGCCGCACGGCCCATCAGCATCGGGGTGAGCAAGAAGCCTTCGAGGCTCGTGATCGCGAATGCGACGCCGCATACATACGCGGTCCTCAGCAGATCGTCGAACTGCATGAACGAGACGACGCCGAGGCCGGCCGTGACGAGAACCGGTCCGAGGTAAGGAATGCTGTTGAAGATACCCGCGAGGAGCCCCCAGACAACCGGATGATCGACGCCAAGCCACCACAGCGCAATGCCGGTCGCGACGGAGACGAGGAAACTGGTGAACACCTGCACGCGCATGAAGTTCTCGATCTGCACGTTGATCTCGTCGAGGATCTGCACGGTGATCTTCTTTTCCGACAGCGTCGTCCCACCGATCTTGACCAGTTTCCGTTTGTAGAGATCACCGGTCACGAGAAAGAAGTAGACGAGAAACAGCACGACGAGGAATTGCGCGGTGAAGCCGAGCAGTCCGACGCTGCCCGACCAGAGATAGTCGCTGGGTCGAAACGGCTCAACCACTTCAACCTGCTGAACGCCAGCCGGCCGGCCCGGCGCCTGCGCTGGTGTGGTTGACGCCGCTTCCTGCGCCGCACGATCGATCTCGGTAGCGGCGCGTTGAACTTTTTCGAGCGCGCCGCCATTCGTACGCCGGTGCGCGCGCACCTGTTCACGGACGCGCTGGGCGGCGGTCGGGATGTCGCTGACGATGGCCATCGCCTGATCCGACAGCGTATAGATCCCGAGACCGATGCCTCCGACAAGCAACCCCACCGCAATGCCGGCACCGAAGGCTCGCGGAATGCGGAGCCGTTGCAGCGCGTTCACAAACGGTGCAAGTCCGTAGCTGATGAGGACGCCGAGAACGATCGGGACGAGGACCGATTGCGCATACTGGAGAACCAGGATCACGGCAAGGGCGCCAATAACGGTCAGCGCGAGATTGCGGACGACAATGATGGGCTTGGCTTCCGCAACTACCTCAGCTGCGCCACCGTCGGGGTCCGGGGATGCGACGACAACGGCACTCGGCTGCTTCGACGGTAGTACATGGTTAGGTTGGGCTTCATCCTTTTCCTGTCGGGATGAAAATTGTTCTGCGGTAGATTGACTCCTCGGTCGCATGAACGTCTCCGATTTCCAGTTCCATTTACCAGAAGAACTGATTGCGCAGCACGCGAATGCGCGCGGCGCATCTCGGCTGTTCCACCTCGACCGCGCGACGCAGACTCACCGTCACACGACCATTGCTGAGTTGCCTTCAATACTCGTGCCCGGTGATGTGCTTGTACTCAACAACACGCGAGTGATGGCCGCACGCCTGCTCGGTCGTCGCGTGACGAGTGGGGGCGCCGTTGAATGTCTCCTGCTGGGGCCGACTCAGCCGGACGAGCCGGATCGCGATTCGAGCGACAGTGTGCCCGCCGCCGACGACGACACGCGTGTTCCCGGTGAGCGTTTCGCCGATGCGCTCGTGCATCCAGGGCAGAAGCTGAGACCCGGCTCACTGATTCGCTTCGAAGGTGACGCCGGAGTACTGGTCGGAAAAATCCTCGCGCGCCACTTTCACGGGCGGCGGACGATTCGGCTCTGGGCCGAAGGTGGTGGAGATGTCGACGCGCTCGTGGATGCGCTCGGCCACGTTCCGTTGCCTCCTTATATAAAGCGCGCCGACACGCTCTCCGATCGGGAGCGGTATCAGACCGT
>Ga0310888_10000419_pt1 | contig 10212 bp, 8 predicted proteins | sample T20D1metaG_FD_202510 | JGI IMG/M metagenome (GOLD analysis project Ga0310888, IMG submission 202510) | Lab incubated soil microbial communities from West Virginia University Organic Research Farm, Morgantown, WV, United States - T20D1 | ecosystem: Environmental > Terrestrial > Soil >...
CAGACTGGGCGGCCACGGAAACGACCGTTTCCAGGTAGCTCATGTCCTCAGATGACGGGTCGGATACCCAGCCCGCACCTTTCAGATACGGCACCGCCAGGCGCGCCAGGCGATCGGGTGCAGCCGCCTTCAGGTAGTGGCGGTTCACCCACGCCAGCTTCTCGACATCGAACACACCGGCGCTGTGCCCCACGTCTTCGAGACGGAAGCGCGCAGCCAGCTCGTCGACTGGCAGGAGTTCCTGGTCCTCGCCCGGCGACCAGCCGATCAACGCCAGATAGTTCGTCAACGCCTCCGGCAGAAACCCTCGCGCGCGGAACTCGGCCACTGACGTTGCGCCGTGACGCTTTGACAGCGGGCTGTGATCGGGGCCCATCACCAGCGAGACGTGGGCAAACGCCGGCGGCTTCCATCCAAACGCCTCGTAGAGGAGCAATTGCCTCGGCGTGTTCGAAATGTGGTCCTCGCCGCGAATCACATGCGTGATCTGCATCAGGGCATCGTCAATCACGACGGCATAGTTGTACGCGGGCACGCCGTCGGATCGCACAAGAACCGGATCGCCAATAACTTCCGTACTGAATCGGACTTCGCCCCGGACCAGATCGTTGAACACGATGTCGCGTGGCCCATCAGGCACGCGAAACCTGATCACCGCCTTCTCGCCGTTCTCGATCCGCCGGCGGGCTTCGTCGCGCGGAACGTCACGGCACCGCCCGACATAGGCTGGCGGCCGCCCGGCGGCAAGCGCGGCCTGACGATCCGCCTCCAGCTGTTCGGTGCTGCAGAAACACTGATACGCCGCGCCTCGAGAGAGAAGCTCCACGGCATGCGCCCTGTAGATGTGCAGCCGTTCGGTTTGCCGATATGGGCCGTGGTCCCCTCCGGCCTCCACCCCTTCGGTCCAGTCGAGACCCATCCACCGCAGGTCTTCGAGAATGGCGCGCTCTGATTCGCGGGACGACCGCTCCAGATCGGTGTCCTCGATGCGCAGGATGAAGGTGCCGCCCTGCCCTTTGGCGAGCAGCCAGTTGAAGAGCGCCGTCCGTGCGTTGCCGACGTGCAGTTGCCCGGTCGGGCTTGGAGCAAAACGAAGCCGCATCACGACGGTCTCTCAGTCAAAGGAGCCTTTCGTCCGAAGGTCCTACGGAGCACTGGCACGAATCTCACGCAGCGCCTGTTCTAGGAACGCCTTTCGGCCCCGAACGCGCGCCAATACCGCGGGAGGCTTACCGCTCGACGGATAGTTGATCTGGATGCCGCTTCCTACCGCTGCTTTGAATCGAGCGGCGTAATCAGGCCCGACGTCACGAGCCAGGTAGTCGGCAACCGTGCTGTACCACTGGAGAGCCTCTTCAGCGACCACTTCGGAGCCACGCTCCGTAATCACACGGCGTTCCAGGTCTTCCGCTTCGACCAGGAACGTCGACACGCGCGTGAGGATCGCGTACACAACTTGGTCTTCCGCTGTCATGCGGTGTTGTGGCTGCGCTGTATCCGCGACCCACACCCGCCTTTCCGCCTCAACGTGCATTTCGTATGGGGCGCGAACCAGCCGATACGCGAGCACGGCGAAGCCTAACGTCAGCGGGATCCCCCAGACGAGATCGCTCACCGCGGCTTCTGGCGACAAACCCGCGCGGCCCGCGGCCCATCGGAAGTTTTCGGACCAGAACCTGTGCCACGCCCACAACACAGCCCCGACCACGACGCCAGCCACACCGAGCAGGTCGTAGGCTGGCGCCGCCGCAGCCTTGAACCATCGTCTGAGGTAGGTGCCGAATGGCGTTGCCTTGAACTCCTGGGGCATGAGGTTCCCTTAGGGGTGCCGCACCAGCAACGCCACGGCCTGGGCGGCAATCGACTCGCCCGCGCCAATCGAGTCCATGCCTTCGTTCGTCTTCCCCTTCACACTCACCTGCGATCGATCGCAGCCAAGCGCCGCTGCAACGCTTGCGCAGATGGCGTCCACGTGCGTGGCGAGCTTCGGACGCTGGGCGATGACAACGACGTCCACATTGGCCACGACGTACCCGGCCCCGGCAACGACGGCCATCGCGCGCCGGAGCAGGTCCAGGCTGTTGGCGCCCTTCCACGCCGGGTCCGTGTCGGGAAAATGCCTGCCGATGTCACCGGCACCGGCCGCGCCCAGGATCGCATCGGTCACCGCGTGACAAATCACATCGGCATCGGAGTGGCCGAGCAGCCCCTTCTCGAACGGAATCGTCACGCCGCCAAGAATCAGCGGCCGGCCCTCGACGAGCCGGTGCAGGTCGTAGCCATTGCCGATGCGCATGTGGCCAGAGCCGCTGGGCGTGCCAAGCAGCCGTTCGGCGATCTCGAGATCGTCGGGGGTGGTGATTTTCAAGTTCCTCGGGTCTCCGTCCACGAGCTGCACGTGATGCCCGGCGCGTTCGGCCAGCGCAGCCTCGTCGGTTGCGTCGCTCGAGACCGCCAACGCGTCACGCAGGACGTTCACTCGAAAGGCCTGCGGAGTCTGCGCCAGATAGATCTCGTCGCGTGACAGTGTGCCGACAATACGTCCGGCGGCATCAGCGCGCTTGACCGTGTCGCTCGCACGAACCGCGGCGATCGCCGCGCCGGTCGCGGCGGCTGCTTCAACCGTCCGTCGAATCAGGTCGTCGCTGACGAGCGGCCGGGCCGCATCGTGAATGACCACAATCTCCGCGGCGGCCGCTACCTGTTCGAACGCATGGCGCACCGAATCCTGCCGCCGGCCACCGCCTTCGACAATCACAATCGGCTTCGCGCGCGCGCGCAGATATTCCGGAGGCGCGGCGGCCAGGTCCGACGGCAGCGCGACCGCGATGTCGGTGATCGTGTCACTCTCGAGAAACGTCTCGACACTGCGCTGGAGAATGCTGCGCCCCGCGAGCATGACCAGCTGCTTCGGATGCCTCGCGCCAAAGCGAAGGCCCCGGCCCCCGGCAGCGATGATGGCGGAAACGTGTCGGCTCAGAAGGGCAATCTTATCAAGGCCGACCTGAAGGCCGGCCTCTACCAGTCTGCGCTCTACCTGGTGCGATTCGCGAGCGCGAGCCCCTCCGCGATCTTCGATTTCAGCTTGGCGATGAAACGCGCTGCCTGATCGGGTGGAAAGCCGCCGGCGGTGAACGCCGCCTTCCACTGCTCATCGGACAACCGGGACAGGAGGCGGCAGGCCCAGACCACGTCGTCGGGCGTCACGGTATCGACGACCGTGCCGTAGATGCCGTTGTACTCGAACTCGATACGGTCGCCCGTCACGCTCTTGATCAGCCGCTGCTGCTCGAAGTCCTCGAGATCGTTCCGGTTACCCTGGGCGACGCGCGCCCCAAGTACCCGTGCGAACACCGGCGCATCGATCTTGCCGAGCGAGGCTCCCAGGTCGCGTACGACGTACTGCCGCACGACGGTGCCGTCGGGGCTGGTGATGTCGTAGATCTTGTTGTTCGAGGTCTTCCAGTCCCAGTTGTTGACGATCAGGTTCGCGACGATCAGTCCCCGAAACGGCTGCGTGTGAACGAAGGGGTTCTCGTGCCATGACCACTCGCCGGCCACTTTCGCGTTCGGCAGGTGCGGCCGGAAACGGCCCGGTCCAGGGACACCATCGGGTCCCTTCTCCATCGTCCACTGTGTCAGGTAGTACGTCGGCAGCTGGTGGTACCCGATCGCCCACAGAATCCGTGAGACGACCACCTCTGTCTGTGCTTCGGGCCCGAGCTTCACGCTCCATTCAAGGCCATTCTGGTCCTTGAGGTCGTATCCGGGACTGAAGCCGTCCGGGTCCGCCTTGACGAAGATGAAGGCTGGCGGCTCCGGCTTCGGCGCACTCGCGGCCGGCCCCAGCATCAGATCGCGCGTCTCGAGATCGGCAGGCTCCTGCCACAGTTGTGAGATGTCAGTCGTCCCCGAAGGGGCCGGGACCGACTTGACAGTGCGGCCGCCGGTGCACGCAGCGCCCAGTACAGCCAGCGCGATGACGAGCAGTACAGGCAGCGCGACAGAGGCAGGCCATGGACGAGCTCTCATGAATCTGTACGGTGCACGAAGCTTGCCGGGCCCCTACGGTCCCGCTGACGGGCAGTGGAGACAATGACTTCGAGCACCGTTCAGCCAACGGCTCAGCCGACACCTCACACCACGCTGTCAGGAGATCGAACGAGCGGTTTCAACGCAGCCGGTGAACTCGATCATGCGGGCTGCGGTTGCATCGAGAATCTGCGACAGCCGGCGTTCGTCAACCTCGCGTGGCGCAAACACCACGAGCAGCGCACGCGTGGTCGCGGTCGTCACCATCGTCCGCGCTGAATCGGATGTGGGATTGCCGAACGGACCTGAGCGATCGGCCAGCGTGATCCTGCCCTCGACGTGCACGTCATCCTTCCGGATGCCGGCATAGGACTCACCGGCCGTGCCAAGCCGGAGCTCGGCGTCGCCCTCGATGTGGTCAGCATCATAGAGGCCATATGGCAGCTGGAATTCGAGCGAGCACCAGTTGCACACGTCAACCATGCTGTTGATGCGCGGGAGCGTGTCGCCCTTGCGCACGCGGCGCAGCAGCGCTTCCGACGATGGGCGCGTCTTCGTCGGGTCGAGCCCGACACGCTTGTACATGGCTCGCACGGCGGTCACTTCGGCGGGGGGATTCGTGCGCACGCCCGCTTCGGCCGCGGCGAGGGGCGCATTGAGCCGCAGCTCGCGATCAACGACCGTGGCGCCGTCTAGCCACAGCGCGCCGGCGCGGACGATAGCGGCGAGCTCAGGCGCGACGGAGAGCTTCAACTGCGCTGCTCGGCGCCTGATCGGGAGGCGCGACGTGCATGTCGGATTCGGCCGCCGGCACGATGACGCGGCGGACGCGTTCGGCGAATTCGCGCGCATCGGCGCCCGTCAGATCGGTTGTCTCGATCGGCTCGTGGACGATCAGCTTCACGTGCCCGGGATAGGTCGCCAGTCGATCGCGCAGCATCACGTGACGGCTGCCGACGACGGAAATCGGCACCACCGGCAGGCCAGCCTCGAGTGCCAGGAAGAAGCTCCCGCCCTTGAACCGCGCGACGCGGCCGTCGCGGCTCCGCGTGCCTTCAGGAAAGAGGATCAGGCACAGGCCGTCCGCGGTGAGACGCGACGCCCACCCGAAGATCCGCGTTCGATCGGGACGGCGGCGATCGACGAGCATGTGTCCCGTCCGCCGAAGGTGCCAGCCCAGAAACGGAAAATTGCCGAGCGACTCCTTGGCGATGATCCGGAGCTGGTACGGGAGAGACCAGAACAGGATCGGAATGTCGTAGATGCTCTGGTGATTCGCCACGAACACATACGTCCGATCGCGCGCCAGCCGTTCAAGACCCTCGACGTCAACGCGGACACCGGTCGTGACGAGAATCAGGCGCGACCAGGTACGCGCGCACCAGTGGGCGAAGTAGCCGGTCTTCTGAAACAGGCTCGACGTAAGCGACAGTGTACCGAGGACGATCGTGTAGACAGCGATGGCGGGAATCAGGAAGAAGACGGTCCGCCACCAGTGATAAGGAGGGAGTCGCATTGCGGAGCGCCGGCTATTTGCCGGCTGCTGCCGCGGAGGGTGGCATCTGCGGCCGCGGCCGCCGGCTGACGTCACCGTCCGCCTGCACGACCGGCGCAGGCACCGGCGCGGCCTGAGTAGCCATCCCGGAGTCGATGAAGCGTCCAAAAATCATCTTGCCGGCGGTCGTCTGCAACACGCTCGTGACCACGACGTCGATCGTCCGGCCGATCATCTTCCGCGCATTGTCAACGACCACCATCGTGCCGTCGTCCAGGTAGGCCACGCCCTGGTTGTACTCTTTGCCTTCCTTGAGGATGAACACCTTCATGATCTCGCCGGGCAGCACGACCGGCTTGAGCGAGTTGGCGAGCTCGTTGATGTTCAGCACCTCGACGCCGCGAAGCTGGGCCACCTTGTTCAGGTTGAAGTCGTTCGTGACGATCTTGCCCTGCAGCGAGCGGGCGAGCTCGATCAGCTTGAGATCGACTTCGCGGACCTCCGGAAAGTCCACGTCGGAAATCATCACCTCGACGCCGGACATCTTCTGGATCTTCTGCAGGATGTCGAGGCCGCGCCGGCCGCGATTCCGCTTCATCGAGTCCGACGAGTCGGCCACCAGCTGCAGTTCCTTGAGCACGAACTGCGGGATGACCAGCGTCCCGTCCATGAACCCGGTTTCGCAGATATCGGCAATGCGGCCGTCGATGATGACGCTGGTGTCGAGAATCCTGAACCGCTTGCGAGGCCCGGAGGACCTGAACAGTCCGATGATGTTCTCGGGCCTCAGCCAGTCGCCCTTGCGGCCGCCGATGACCAGCCCGAGGTACGGCAGCGACAGCAGGATGACGCTGTGAAGGAACACGACGCGGCCATCGCTCAGGTTGGCCCAGTAGAGTGCCGCGCCGATGGTGCTGGCGGCACCCAACCCAACTGCGCCACCGAGCAGCGCACCGACCATGTGCGGAACCGAGATGTCGCGAAGACGAATCTCGAGACCGACCACCGCCAGACCGAGCGCCACGCCAAAGAGCGTGTTGACGATCTCGCCGCCGACGAGCGGCTGCAGCTGGTGGGCGGAGTAGGCGACCGCTGCGATGAAAACAAGGCGCGCGAGCAGAAACCAGGCCATGAAGAACCCTCAGGAGCCACGCTATGAAGTGATGAACGTTAGAACCGCCAGCCCTGAAAATCAAGCCGATTCGCCCTCGTTACCCGAGGCCGAGGCCGGCGTCTCGAGTGAAGAATGATGGCCTAAATCAGCTGATCGAGCGCCTCCCCGACTGTCCTGACGCCAACACGTTCCACTTCGCCAGCGTGTTCATCATCTGGATCGAGGTTTGCCGCAGGCATGATGATGCGCGTGAACCCCATCTGGACCGCCTCGCGGATGCGGAGCGGCGCCTGCGGAATCCCGCGAATCTCCCCGCTGAGCCCGATTTCGCCGAACACCGCCGTCGCCGGCGCCAGGCCGCGGTTGCGGACGCTCGACGCCACGGCCGCCGCCACGCTCAGGTCGGCCGCGGGCTCGTCGATTGAGACCCCTCCGGCGATGTTCACGTAGACGTCGTCGCCTGCGAGGCTGAGACCGGCGCGCTTCTCGAGGACGGCGAGCAGGAGCGACAGCCGATTCTGATCGATGCCGATGGCCATGCGGCGTGCATTTCCGTACGTGCTCGTGCTGACGAGCGCCTGCACCTCGACCAGGATCGGCCGTGAGCCTTCGACGCAGCACAGGACCGCGGACCCTGGTGTGCCGGTTGCGCGCTCGGAGAGGAACAGCTTCGACGGGTTCGGCACAGCGCGAAGACCGGTGCCTGTCATCTCGAAGACGCCGAGCTCGCTCACTGCACCGAAGCGGTTCTTCACGGCGCGGACCACGCGGTGGGAATGGTGACGCTCGCCCTCGAAATAGAGCACGGTGTCGACGACGTGCTCGAGGACTTTCGGGCCGGCGAGGCTGCCGTCCTTCGTCACGTGACCGACGAGCACCGTGGGGATGTTCTGCCCTTTGGCGGCGAACAGAAACTGCGTGGCGGCTTCCCGTACCTGGCCGATGCTGCCCGGAGCGGACTGAAACTTGAGAGAGAAGACCGTCTGGATCGAGTCCACGATCACGAGCGCGGGTCGTAGTCGCGCAATCTCCTCGAGGATGCGCTCGATGCACGTTTCGGAGAGGAGGTAGAGCGGCGCCGCGCCGATGCCGAGGCGGTCGCCGCGGCTCTTGATCTGATGCTCCGACTCTTCACCGGAGGCGTAGAGGACCGGGCCGATCTCACGCGCGAAATGTCCCGCCGCCTGCAGCAGCAGCGTCGATTTGCCGATGCCCGGCTCGCCGCCGAGCAGCACCAGCGAGCCTGGAACGACCCCGCCGCCCAGCACGCGGTCGAACTCACCGATACCGGTCGAGAGCCGAAGCGCATTCGCGGTCTCGACCTCCGCATACAGCCTGGCGTTCGAACCGGCGCCGAACTGCGCGTAGCGGTTCTCGGTTCTGCCGGCCGGCGCAGATTCGGCCTGAAGACGCTCCTCGACGAAGGAATTCCAGGCGCCACAGTCGGCGCAGCGGCCCATCCACTTCGGCGACTGCGAGCCGCACTCCTGGCAGACGAAGACATTCTTCGGTGGTTTCATGACCCGTGACCAGTGTCAGGGCGAAGAATGACAGGGCAGGTCCGGCTAGTCATAGTGGCGCTCGATGCGCGTGCCGAGGCGGCAGACGATCTCCCAGGGAATCGTGCCGATCGCGGCGGCCACTTCACGCGCGTCGATCTGCTGCCAGCTCTCGTCGCCCTGACGGCCGAGGATGACGACTTCGTCTCCAGGCGCGACCTCGCTCACGTCGGTCACGTCAACGGTGATCATGTCCATCGACACAGCGCCGACGATCGGCGCCCGTATGCCGCGAATCAGGACCTGCCCACGTCCGCTGAGCCGGGTGTCGAGTCCATCGGCGTATCCCGCCGGAACGACCGCGATGGTCCGCGGCGCGTCGGCTTCATAGCGCCATCCGTACCCGACGCCCTCTCCCGGCCGCACACCCTTGACGGCTACCACTCGACTCGTCAGCGACATCACGGGCTGCAGCGGCAGCGTGGACGCAAGCGGAGGCGGAACGATGCCGTAGAGCAGAAGTCCGGGGCGGACGGCGTCGTACCACACGCGCGAATCGCGGAGCATGGCAGCGCTGTTGGCCGCATGCTTCACAACGGCGCGCCCGCCGTCGGGCGGACTCGCGGTCCGGCTGAAGCCGGACACGATGTCGAAGGCGGCATCAAACCGCTCGCGTTGCACATTGAACACCGGGCTCTCAGGCTCGTCTGCCGCCGCGAAATGTGTGAACACTCCTTCGAGGCGCAGGTGCTCGCTCGCGAACACCTCGGGCAGAGTCCAGCGGAGGTTCTCGTGGCGAAAGCCGAGTCGATTCATCCCGGTGTCGATCTTGAGGTGATAGCCGATCGGTGATCGCCGCTTCGCCGCTGCAGCATGCACGGCGCGCGCCGCACCTGGCGTTGAAATCGTCGGCGTCAGCGAATACTCGAACAGTCCGTCGAGATCGCTGACGCTCAGCGCGCCGAACACGAGCACCGGCACGCGCACGCCGGCGCGCCGCAGGACAATGCCCTCTTCGATGTCGGCGCACGCGAGCATGGTGGCGCCCGCCTGTTCGAGCGCCAGCGCGACACGTTCCGCACCGTGCCCGTACGCGTTCGCCTTGACGACCGCAATGATTCCGGGCGGCTTCGTCCCTGGCTCTCGTTGGAGGTACTGCTGGATGGCCGCGAAGTTGTGCCGCAGTGCGGCGAGATCGACGCGGGCGATCGTGCTGCGAATCATGGCCGGCGCCGTGAACGGCTCCTAGCCACCAGCTGCCAGGTTGGCGAACCGTGTCTGCTCCCGCAGGAACGCGAGCCGCACGGTGCCAGTCGGTCCGTTGCGCTGCTTCGCCAGGATCAGCTCCGCGGTGCCCGCGTCCGGACTGTTCGGATCCTTGTTGTAGACATCGTCGCGATAGATCAGGATCACGACGTCGGCATCCTGTTCGAGCGCACCAGACTCGCGCAGGTCGGACAGCTGCGGGCGATGGTCCGAACGCGATTCCGGCGCGCGGCTCAACTGGGACAAGACGACGATCGGAACGCTGAGCTCCTTCGCCAGTCCCTTGAGGGACCGCGAGATCGACGCGAGCTCGAGCGTCCGGTTCTCGAAGCGTCCGCGGCCGCTCATCAACTGGATGTAGTCGACGACGAGAAGGCTGAGACGGTGCTCGGACTGGAGACGCCGGGCCTTGGCGCGCATCTCGAGGACGCCGACGTTCGCCGTGTCGTCGATAAACAAGCGCATCGCGCTGAGCGTTTCCAGCGCATGCGAGATGCGCCCATAGTCCTTCTGTCCGATCGCGCCGCTCATCAACCGGTGGCTGTCGATCTGCGCCTCGGAGGTGAGCAGCCTGAGAACCAGCGACTCCTTCGACATTTCGAGGCTGAAGAACCCCACCGTGTGATCGGGCTGAATCGCCACGTGCTGGGCGATGTTGAGGACCAGGCTGGTCTTCCCCATCGACGGGCGCGCCGCGACGATGACGAGATCGCCCCCCTGCAGGCCGCGCGTCATCTCGTCCAGATCGACGAATCCTGTCGGAACGCCGGTGATTAGCCGCTTCTGCTCGAAGAGCTGCTCAATCT
>Ga0310888_10000435_pt1 | contig 10091 bp, 8 predicted proteins | sample T20D1metaG_FD_202510 | JGI IMG/M metagenome (GOLD analysis project Ga0310888, IMG submission 202510) | Lab incubated soil microbial communities from West Virginia University Organic Research Farm, Morgantown, WV, United States - T20D1 | ecosystem: Environmental > Terrestrial > Soil >...
TCAAAGCCAGGGACGCCGACATAGGAGCGTGGGGCAACCGGCGCAGTGAATTGAACATGCGGCCTGAACGGAGTAACGATGGCTGTGAAGGCCGCCGCGCAGATAAAGAATGCGAGCAAGCCGATAAAGATCCAGGTCATCCCAGTGACCTTTCTCCGGCGCTTGCGCGGAACGACAGCGCCTGACGCCGCGACTACCTGCGGATGCGAGCTATCAAAGCGCATCGTTTCATTGTATTCAGCGAGGCCTTCTCCCAGGCGAAATCCGCAATTCCGGCAGAATCGCAATTCTGAGGGCATCGGCGAATGGCAGTTCGCGCAAGATGTCACGGTGGGCGCGGCGACTGTTTCAGAGTTCTGTGACATAAGCAATCCAGCTATTTAGTGTCGTCGTGAAGGATACACGACATTAGCTATACGCCAAATATCTGAGGACGGTTGCAGGGAATCAGAGCATGGGCAGCAGGCAGCGGGCAGCGGCAGCGGAGAAGCGAGGAATCATTGGTAAGAAAGAGAAATCATTGGTCAGTTATCATTTGACAGTTATCAGTTCTCAATTTCGTCGCGCCTTGAAACTTTAACGTACGACGTACCAGTTGTTCGCTTTAGGGCCTGGGCTTTGACAGCCGAAAAGAGCAATTGAGAACGAATAACTGTCAAATGATAACTGACCAATGATTTCTTTTTTTCTACCTTAAATAGCGCTCCCGTATCTCGGGGGCTGGAATCCGCTCCCAATTGGACTTATAGGGCGAGAGGGTGCAATATCTCCCCCACACCCCGAACGCATCAACTTGTCAGAGGTAGACACTGTGGAAGTTACCAAGGCTCTGGCGGCATTACAGCCGCTTTACGGGAAAGACAACGTAGAAATCATCACCACGGACGGGCGTCGGATACGGGGTACCGTCCGCAGCATGAAAACAACACAGGCCCTCACCACGCCGAGCGTCAAGATCCTGTGTCCGGATGGCCAGATCGTTAAGATCCCGTTTCCCACGATCGCGGAAATCAAGAGTCATAATTAATTTTGTCCGCTGTCCGCTGTCCGCTGTCCGTTGTCCGTTGTCCGGTGTCCGTCGTCGGATGTGGTTGAACTGACTACTGACAACTGACAACTGACTACGGACAACCGACAAGCGCCTAGTGCGAAGTAAACCAACCCACAAACCGGTAGTCTTTCCCCTCCGCTTCGCGTATAGTACGCCGTTCTAATTTTCCTACCCCCGGGAGATTTTTTGTAATCATGAAAGATTTTGGTGGGCGCGTAGCAACTGTGTGGTCAGAATTGCGACCCGCAACGAGAGGCTTAGTTGAACGCGCGCTGCAAGCTCCAAATGGAGGCGCACAGGCGACTCGGAATTTCCAATACGATGCGCGCGCTGATCTCGAACTCAGCCGATTTCTTAGAGCACTTGATGAACGCGCTTCAGATAAAAGCAATGCACTTGATTCTGAGAACGTACAAAAGTTGAGATCTATTGCCGAAACGTGCGCGGCCGTGCTCCAGGAAAAGACAGAATCCGCGGAAGTATTCTCACAACTAGTGCGAAGGGCAGAGGTGCTGCACGACTACAAGCGCATCGACGTGCTCGCAGATTCGCTCATCAACCGTTTCCCGCCAAGTGAAATTTGTGAATTAGCGCGCTCTGAGCAGGTAATTGTTAGAGAGCTTGCGAATGAGACGCTGGCGCGTTGTCCTGTGTCGGTGCTGGCGACGTTGCTTGCAGATCCCGTGGATTCCGAGATCGCGCGCGCAGCTTTGCGCCGTCAGATCGCGGAGTATGGATCAGAAGAGGCGCGGCAAATTGTTAGTGTGCTTGATCAGGAAGAAATCTTGTAAGTGATTGTAGATTTTAGATTGTAGATTGATGATTGAAGAGACCATGGAGCATGGTTAATTCTCCAATCAACAATCATCAATCAAAAATCAAAAATGATTTATTTCGTGCAGCCGCTTCACCACCTGATCGATCAGCCAGTTTGGTGTTGAGGCTCCGGCTGTTACTCCAACTTTGTTTACATTCTTGAGGTCCGCTGGATTTATCTCGCCAGGAGTCTCGATAAGAAAACTCTTTGCACATTGCTCCTGACAAACTGCTAAAAGCTTGACGCTGTTTGAGGAGTGCCTGCCACCAATTACATAAAACGCATCGACCTGGCCTGCTAGTGCGCGTGCTGCATCCTGACGATCACGCGTTGCCGAGCAAATCGTATTGACGACTTCCGGTTCGGCATCAGCTCGCTCTCGCACCGCTTCCGCAACTTCCAGAAAAGTTTGCAACTTGATCGTGGTTTGTGAAACCACCAGTGGTGAGCGCAGCTTCGGTAATGTACCGACCTCCGTCGCATCACGAACGACATAGGTATTGTTTGGAGCATAGCCGACAACGCCAATCATTTCGGGATGATCAGGATTGCCTGCTACAACGACGTCGCGGCCCTGGCGCGCCGCCCGTTCTGCAAGATGCTGAACCCGAGTCACAAAAGGACACGTCGCATCAATCACCTTAGCGGCTCGATGTTCGAGTTCGTGCTGAACCTGCGGAGTGACACCGTGCGCACGAATCACCGCAATCGTATCGGCGTCAGCTTCATCAGGAGTGTCGATGGTCGATACGCCTTGTGCGCCAAGCCGTTCCATCTCCTGCGCGTTATGAATCAGCGGACCAAGGGAACGGATTGGACGCGCGCCTTCCTCGACGGCTTCTTCCACCATCTCCACAGCGCGCTCGACGCCGAAACAGAACCCAAATTCTTCAGCCAGTAAGACTTCCATCAATCACCTTCTCAGCACCACTCAGTTAGACAACTGGTTCTGGCGGTGGCTCGGTCGAACGTTGTTGCCGGCACTTCTCCCGCCATTCTTCCCGGAGTTGGTCGCCGCCCGCAACTCGATCGTTAATCCAATCGATTTCCCAATCGATGCAACCGCGGATATTCGTCAGCACAGCCTTCTTGAGATCGCCCAGCGCATGAGCGACATCGGGCGGAAAGATCGCGTATGAGATGTCGCCGAGCCGTTTCAAACCATCCCAAATCGCGTCGCTGGGGCACTGCGCCGAATCTCGAGTTTCTTCCATGATGAACCTAAAACCTCCTAAATAACCGCTTCGGGCAGACTTGAAGGCGGCAGGGCAATTCTAACACCAATTTGTTTACGCCCGTACTTGGGCCTAAGTTCCAAGAGACAGAAGCAGGAGCCAGGCGGCAGAAGCAGGAATCATTGGACATATATAATTTGACATTTCTCATTTGTCATTTAAGAAAACAGCCGCAGATCACGCAGATAAACACAGATCAGAGATTAAGAGAAAGACCCAGCGCCCTTTCCCTTGTATTCCGTTCTGATCTGCGTTTATCTGCGTGATCTGCGGCTGTTTTCTTAAATGACAAATGAGAAATGGCAAACGATATATGGCAAATGGTCTTGGTTCCTAGGTGGGCAGGCCCTTCCTGGCGATGTCTTCCATCAGGTTACAGAAACGATCCAGCTCACCGAGTGTTGTATAGACGTTTGGCGTGATGCGGATGCCTTTGAATTCATCGTGAACGATCGGCGTGGTGAAAATGCGATGCTTCGCGAAGAGATAACTTCCAATGGCGGTCGGATCGACGCCAGTGATGTTCACATTCGCAATCGCACACGATTGGCTCGGATCGAATGAGGTGTTGAAACCAATCTTCGGCACGTCTTTCAAACGATTCATCCAGTAACGAGACAGATATCTGAGACGCGCTTCTTTGCGTTTGCCTCCGATACCGTTGTGGAAAAGCATTGCTTCGCCGATTGCCAATCGTGGCGCCGCAGAATGTGTGCCGACCTCTTCAAACTTTCGAATGTCGGTTGACTGTTTCTCTTCTGCTGCCATTAGAGGCCAAAGTTTTGCAATCTTGTCGCGCTTGACGAACAGCAGTCCGGAACCTTTCGGCGCAAACAACCACTTGTGCAGGCTGGTACCGAAGTAATCGCACGCAAGGTCTTTCTGCTTGAAATCGAATTGCCCGAACGAGTGCGCACCGTCAACGATGGTTTCGATTCCTTTCGCTCGCGCCATTTCGCACACTGCTTTCACGGGCGTTATCTGCCCGGTGATGTTGACCTGGTGCGATATCAGGATCAGTCTGGTGCGAGGAGTAATCCCTCTTTCGAACGCCGCAGTGATCTCGTTTAGGTTCTTTGGTGGAATTGGTATCTTGACCGTCTTTAACACCAGGCCTTCGCGACGTTCGCGCTGTCTGAGCGTCGTGAGCATGCGCGGATAATCCTGAGTTGTGGTTAGGATTTCATCTCCTGCCTTGAAGTCAATTCCCATCAGAAGAATTTCCAACGACTCCGACGCATTACGTGTGATGGCAATCTCTTCGCGATCGCAGCCGAACATTTCCGCGAGACCGGTGCGGATCGTTTCTGATTGCGGCTCAAGTATTTGCCACATCGTATATGCGGTGGCGTCTTCCTGTTGCCAGATATAACGAACAAGAGCTTCTGTAACGATGCGTGGGCTTGGTGAAACGCCGCCGTTGTTTAGATTGACGATGCCGCGCGTGACGGTGAACGAGTTTTGAATGACAGACCAGTAGTCTTCATCCATCGCCGCTTGTTCAGGCGTGAGATGTGCGATGTTTTTGGTTGCAGCTTCAACTTCTTTTACGAGCTTGCCTATCGAAGGAACGGCGAGCGCTGCAAGGCCGAGGCTTTTGCCGGCGAGTGAAAGAAAGTTGCGACGTGATGTTGAGTTCATTTTGGAGTCTCCCAACTAGCCTTTATTGGTTATGGATGATCGCCTCGAACATACGTTCATTTTTGACGGGCCAAATATCCAACGCGCGTGACCGCCACTCGTTTTTCTGTTTTGTTGTCGTCTTCGATCAAAACCTGGACCTTGTGGAAACCGTCTTGCCGGTTGGAAGGTTCATACCCAATTACATATTGCGTGCGAATGTCGTTGATTATCTGGTCGGCGATATTCTGAAGTTCGCCTGTTGTGGCTGGAAAGAACGCCCGACCGCCAGTGTCTGTTGCGAGCTGCGTCAAGAGATCCTTCGCCCGCTCTTGATTCTTAGGTTTGAAGTAACCTGTAAAACCAATTGTGTAGATTTGTACGTCGGTTGAAGCTAACAAACGAAACAAACGCTCGCGCGTGTAAAAACTGTTCAGGTCTTCGCCGTCCGTGAAGATCACTAATGCTCGCCGTCGAAGAGTGTTTTTGGTCGGTTGCTTGGCTAGTTTCTCGGTGGCCAGGTAGATCGCATCAACAACAGCGCTGGCGCCACCTTCCACATATAAAGTATCGAGACCGTTGATTAGCAAGTCCGCATTTGAAGTCGTTTCCTGCACTATTTCGATTTTGTCGCTACTGATAAACCGGATCAGAAACGCCTCGTCATCAGCTTTGTTTGTCCTAACTACGCGAATGCCAGCTTTGACAACCGCCTCGAGCTGACTACGCATCGATCCCGAGTTGTCTACAACCAAGCCATAACTTACTGGAATCTGTTCTTTCGAAAACAGCTCGATCTTCTGTTCAACTCCATCTTCGAGGATTCTGAAATTGTTTTGCGGAACGTCAACAACTGCGTGGTTCAGTGCGTCCGTAACTCGCACGTGGAGCATGACCAGAGCAGTTGGGGCTTGGGCTGTCCCTGCTTCTAATGTTGCTTGATTTTGAGCGAAGGAGTTCCCGCGGCTTAGCAGTGCAAGAGTAAGTATCGCTAAGAGTTTGTAGCGGGGCGAAGTCATCATTGATCTGCGGATTTTCCAGAAACCGTTAAACGGTTTCCCAAACTAACAGAGTACGCGACCCCAGGCTAAAGCTTGGGGGAGAATGAGAAGTCGAAGTAGGACCTAGGAGATCTTCGCCAGAGTTGCTGCGACACCTGCGTGTCACGACGCTTCAAAGACGATCTCCCCGTTAATCACCGTCATCACGCAACGCGTTTTCAGAATGTCAGCCGCAGGGATCTTCATGATATCAGCTGACAGGATCGTCAAATCCGCGAGCTTTCCGACTTCGATCGTTCCACGCAGGTCCTCTTCGAAAGCTGCGTAAGCAGGCCAAATTGTAAACATCTTCAACGCTTGCATTCGCGTCACGGCTTCTTCCGGATGCCATCCTTCACCAGAAAAACCGTTCTGTGCTTTGCGTGCGACGGCGGCATAAAATTCGATCATCGGTTCGCCCCGCTCAACCGGCGCATCAGAACCGCCGGGAATCACCACGCCTGACTTAATAAAAGTCTCCCACGCGTAAGCGCCAGCGAGACGCGCGATACCCAACCTTGCTGGAGCGAAATACAAGTCGCCGATCGCATGCGATGGCTGCATTGACGGGATGATGCCGAGCTTAGCGAAACGCGGAATATCGGCCGGGTTAACTATTTGCGCATGCTCGACACGCCAGCGTGGGTCTGCAACTTTTCGCTGGGCCACCGGCACTGCCTGTAACGCTTTCGCATATTCATCGAGGATAAATCTGTTCGCCTTATCGCCGATCGCATGTGTCTCGACTTGAATTCCTTTTTTCAACGCGTCGACCAGCATCGGCCGCAGTTCTTCTGCTTTTACGGTCAGAAAACCTGAGGTCTCGGGCGCATCGGAATAGGGACTAAGCAAGGCGGCGCCGCGTGAACCTAATGCGCCATCAGACACCACCTTGATGGTTCTCACGGTAAGTCGGTTTTGAAATTCGCCGATGATTGGTCCTTCGCTCAACAGCCGTGTTGCACTTGCGCCTGGTCCGTGAACAGCTTTGTAGATTCGTAACTTGATGGCGCCTTGCCCGTAGAGCTTTTTGAAGATATCGACATCCCCGTAACTGCCACCGGCGTCCTGAATCTGAGTCCAGCCGAGTTCAACGTCACGTTTGGCGCCCAGGACCACGGCCCGCTCGGCATCCGCCGAAGATGTTGGTGGAATCTGCCGTCGCACCAATCCCTGCGCGGCATCGAGGAGCATGCCGTTGGGATCGCCGTCTTTGCCTTTTGAGATTTCTCCCCCGAAAGGATTGAAAGTCGTTTTAGTAATCCCTGCTTTCTTCAGAGCGGCGCTGTTAACCACTGACGCATGTCCGTCAGCACGCGTCAGAATCACAGGATTGTTCGGCGCAATACTGTCGAGATCTTGCCGGGTCGGAAACGTCGGTGGCTCCCAGTGAGTTTCGATCCAACCGCGGCCGGTGACCCATTCGCCCTGCTGGGCTTGATCGACGCGCGCCTTAACCTTGGCGAGAAAATCCTGCAGGCTTGTTGTTCCTTCGAGATTGAGCGTCATCTCGCGGAAGCCAACCCCGGACAGGTGTTGGTGCGCATCAGTGAATCCGGGCAGCACAGTTTTGCCATGAAGATCGACAACGCGTGTTGATGCGCCAACGTACTTTTGGGCAGCGGCGTTCGTGCCAACGAAAACAATGCGGTCGCCTTTTACAGCAATCGCCTGAGCTTGCGACGCCCGATCGTTAGGGGTGTAGATGTTTCCGTTTTTGAAAACGATATCTGCAGGCGCGACGCGTTGAGTAACAGGCGCGACACTCAGCATCAACACGCTGACGATTAACAGAAGGATTCTCATAAGTCCTCGTTCGGCTCGCTGTAAATGTTGTTTAGAAACTTCGGTGAGAAGCTCGTTTATACCACAGAAAAGGGACCAGCCGCAGGCTTTCAGAAATACTCAAGCACGAGTCGCAGATTCAGCGTGCCAAAGATGGGAGATTAAGCTTCATTTGAACAATTCAAGCTGAAAATAAAGCCGGTTGGGAAGGGTGGCTTGCCCCCGCTCAATCCACCTTACTCTCAACGTTGAATGGAAGAGATATTGAGCGGGGGCAAGCCACCCTTCCCAACCTGCAATTTGTGAGCTTGAGTTGTTTTCAGTGAAGCTTGAGTGTCGGTATTTGGTCCGTTGCCTTATTTCTGTGAGAGAAACTGATGGAGTTCCGATCGATTGGGTAGGCTGGTCCGTCCTCCCAGTGCGCTGCACTTCATCGCCGCGACAGCATTCCCATACTTCAGACTCGTCTCCACATCTTCTCCGTTCAGCAAGCCATAGAGAAAGCCCGAGTGAAATGCGTCGCCGGCGCCTGTCGTATCTCGACAACCTCCAGGCGCTGCGTACGCTGGCGACTCGATAAACCGATCTTCACAAAGCACCAAAGCGCCTGCGACGCCTTTGGTCATGCCTACCAACGCGCATCCATAACGCGCTTTCACTTCGACTAAAGACGCTCGTTCGTCAGGGATACCGGTGAGTCGATGAGGAAACTCCTTTGATGTGATCAGTAGATCGATCAAGGGCAGCAATTCGGGTAGACCGTCGTAGATGTTGTCGATGTCGGCAGAGACGATTACTCCGGAGTTTTTGGCATCAGTGGCGACGCGCACGCACGCGGGTGGATCGTGTGCATCGAGATGTAACACTCGACCGAGCGAACCGAAGTCTCTTGGCGCTTCATCGGGTTTGTAAGCCAGACCGTCATGGCGATCCCAGATGATCGTTCTTTCACCGTTGCGCGCATCGATGATAATAAAGGCGATTTGCGTGGTCGCACCTTCGACGACTTCGGCGCGTTCAAGGTTCACTCCTTCCGCTTTGAGTGATGCGAGACCAAACGCTCCCTCTGGATCTGATCCAAAGCGCCCGGCGTACGCTGTCTTGAAGCCAAGTCTTTGCAGTGCGACCATCGCACTGGCAGTCTGACCGCCCGCTGATTGCTTGTGATCAATTAATCGAAGTTTAGTATCGAATGCCGGATACTCAGGTACGACGATTAAATGATCGACTGCGTTCAAACCGAAACCAACGGCATCGTAAGGTTTGTCTTTTGGTTGGGTTACTGGGAATCGCATCGCGAATCAGGAGCGGCAGGCAGGAGCAGGAATCATTGGTCAGTTATCATTTGACAATTCTCAATTGCCATTTCCAGAAACCGCCGAGTTCATCTCGGTGGTGCTTCACTTTTAACCTAACCCAGGCTCCGACACAATTCAGCGCGCGAAGCGGGCCAGTCGAATATTCTGCGCGCATTAGGCTGAAACTGAATCACCACCGATGTGAACTCGGCGGTTTTCCGGAAATGGCAATTGAGAATTGTCAAATGAGAATTGACCAATGATTCCTGCTCCTGGGTTGAATCTGTGCTTGCAACCCAATAGCATCCTAATATCGTGGCGATTGAAGAGAGACTCAAAGAAATACCCACGTCACCGGGCGTTTATCTACACAAAGACGCGACCGGCAAAGTGATCTATGTCGGGAAAGCTAAGAACCTTCGCAGCCGCGTCCGCTCCTATTTCCGCGCCCGACCGTTCGATAGAAAGACCGATGCGCTCGTTGAGAATATCTCCGACCTCGAATTTATCGTTACAGACAACGAAGTCGAGGCGTTGATTCTTGAAGCAACGCTCGTCAAGCAGCACAAACCTCGCTACAACATCAAACTACAGGACGACAAGTCGTATCCGCACCTGAAACTCACGGTCAACGAGCCATTCCCGAAAGTCGTCATCACACGACGCATTCAAAGAGACGGTGCTTTGTACTTCGGCCCATTTCTGCCTGCAGCGCTTGCGCGCCGTACGATCGACGTTATTAACCGCACATTTCAGTTGCGTACCTGTGACATCGAGATCGACGGCAAGGCGCCTCGTCCATGTTTGGAATATCACATCAAACGCTGTCTGGGGCCGTGTGTGAAAGGACTGTGCACACCGGAGCAATACCAGGAGGCAGTGCGCGATGTGCGCTTGCTACTCGAAGGACGCAACAAAGAGCTCGCCGATACGCTCGAAGAGCGAATGATGGAAGCCTCTGAAGAGACGCGCTACGAGCTGGCAGCGAAGTACCGCGATCTGCGCAAGACTGTAATTCGATTATCCGAACAGCAAAAGATGGCGACCACTTCCGAAGACGACATCGACATCTTCGGCTATTACCGTGAAGGCAAACGACTCGCCCTTCAATTGTTCACAATGCGGGAGGGACACATCGTCGGTCGCCGCGAATTCTTTTGGGAAGATCTTCCTGACGATGGATTTGATCCAGCCGAGTTTCTGAGCGACGTGCTCTCGCAGTACTACGCTTCAGATTATGTGCCG
>Ga0310888_10000437_pt1 | contig 10064 bp, 4 predicted proteins | sample T20D1metaG_FD_202510 | JGI IMG/M metagenome (GOLD analysis project Ga0310888, IMG submission 202510) | Lab incubated soil microbial communities from West Virginia University Organic Research Farm, Morgantown, WV, United States - T20D1 | ecosystem: Environmental > Terrestrial > Soil >...
AACGCAGCCTGCAGGTCGGCACCGGCGGGGACAGTCGTCGTCGCTGCACGAGCATCCGCCGCGAGCCATGTCCCGATCACTGGAATAAAAAGCGTTCTGAGTACAAGCAGACCTGCCCGACGCGAGAGAGGGCGCATTTGCGTATCCTGTTGAGGCGGCGGGGTAACGCCGAGCTAGCGCTCAGCAAGAACGGTGCCCTGAAACAATACGCGCGTATCCGGGAATTCACGGCTTCGAGCAGCGATCAAGCCACGGCTTAGTGTGGGGAATTACGATCCTGCCTGGCTTGACTCGGTCGGACCTCGGCTGCACGAGTTCGTATTCAATCGGACAAACCCGTTGCGTGAAGATAAGGCACCCTCACTTCGTGACTCGAAGGCCCGTGGGTGGGGGTAGCGTAGGCCAGGATGGCATCGGCTGTGTCCAGTCGACGCCGACGTCGCGTTGATCCGTAGCGGCACCACAATACGGACTCTGCGATTTCAGGCGATAGGGTGCAGCAAACTGGCTATCGTACTCGGCAACCGAGGGCAGCCAGGTAATCTGCGGGTACGGTTGGCCGGCGCCGCCGGCGAGAACATTGTTCGTCCACACGTTGGTCAGTGTGTAAGCACTGAGAGTCGGCGTACCGACCGCTGCCCCTTGTCCCTTCACTCCGTACACGTTGTGCCGCGCGAGGTTGTTGGTGTATGTCAGACGTTCGACGGCGTAGGCGCCCGGTCGCGCCGCGGCGGCGCCCGCGAGCCACACCGTGCCGTTATACAGCGACATCAGCGTGTAGCCTTGATCGATGATATTGTGATCGATCGCAAGTTCGCCAATCTCTCCACCCAGTTGAAACGCCACGCCGGGCGTCGTCAGCACGTTGTTCCTGATTGTGATGCGCGTCGCGCGCCCCGAAGGATGCGCGTAATCGTAGCCGAGGAGGTTGAATCCGTTCTCGGTATTGCGGATGAGGTTTTGCTCGAAGAGTACGTCTTCCAGAACTGACCAGGGGGCGGTTCCATCCTGGTTGACGACCTTCATCAGGATGCCAAAACCCGTCTGGGCGTCGGTCCAGTTCTGTTCGAACAGATTGCGGCGAATGGTGATCCGGCGCGCTGATTTCAGCTCGAACAGATTCTTCACGACGACGCCGGCGCCCTTCCACTCCAAGCGTTTCGTGAAGTGGTTGCCTTCAACCAGGATATCTGAGGGTACGCGATCGGGCGATTTGCTGTCGGCGCCGCCGAACATCACGTTTTCGCTCGCGGCTTCCAGATAGTTATTGACGATGGTGTAGGGGCCCGCGCCGTCCCACGCGCAGAAGGCTTGACTATCTTGTCCGCTGCGCCAAATGTTCGCGATGTACGAGCGGGTCAACGTAATTTGCTTGCCGTTCCCGCGAATCCCCCGCTTTTGCCCGTACGCTCCTGCCACCATCAGAATGCGATCGAGATAGATGTTGGTCGAATCCTGCAGAACAATCACGTCGCCTTGACCATTCGACACGGATTCGAACCTGATGCCGTCGAGCCGCCAGTTCGCCGCCCCAGTCCCGTCGAGCACAGCGGAAACGACGGCGGATGCAAGAGTGGGCAGGAGGTTGGCGTCCTGCGAGGTGATTCGGCGATCAGGAAGCGTGGCCGACGATCGGATCGTGATGACAGGGCCCGCCGCCTTGCCTGGCAGCCGGAAGGAACCGACGTAGCGCGCCCCCGCTTGCAGCACCAGCACGTCGCCCGGCTGCGCGGCGTTCAACGCAGCCTGCAGGTCGGCACCGGCGGGGACAGTCGTCGTCGCGGCACGAGCATCCGCCGCGAGCCATGTCCCGATCATCACTGGAATAAAAAGCGTTCTGAGTACAAGAAGACCTGCTCGCCGAGAGGATGGGCGCATTTGGTTGTCCTGTTGAGACGGCGGCGGTAACGCCGAGCTATACCTCAGCAAGAACAGTGCCCTCAAACACTGCTCGCATTTATGCGAATTCGTCGCGTAGCAAGCCACCGCTCAGAGTCGGAAATTACGATCCTGCGCGGGAGCCGGAGCAAAATCATCATTAAGGATGAGCTCATCCGATAGTGGACGAGCTCATCCTTATAAATCGCCTATCGGCCGTTCACTTCGGTCCGCTGACGGTGATGTAGTTGAAATTACCGACCGCCTTCGTCGATCCGTTGCTGTCCATCACGAGCCGCCACACTTGCGGCCCTGCCGACAACGCAATGGTCGGGCACCGAATTGTGGTCCACGTCTGCCATCCACCAGTGTTGGGAACGGTCAGTGGACCAGTCTTGTTGACACCATTGACCTCGATGTGAAAGGTCCCCCCGGCTCCGGCCGATGCGACGCGAACATCGAGATCGTAGTTTCCGGCGGAAATCACGTCGACCGTGTAGTTCAACCACTCGCCAGCAGAGACCCACCCGAGGTCGTAACCGGAACCGCCATCATTTGTCGACTCGATGTCGACGTCCGTCGCGCGATACCTGCCGCCCGCGTTCCCCGCACTTGCGTCCGCATACGCGCGGCCGGCGCCGCCATCGTCGAAGTTCTCGGCCTGAATGGTTCCGGGCAGCACTGTGGCGGTGCCACCATATGGTGTGCTCGGCACAGGCAGCGTGACCTTGAAGTAGTTGAAGTTTCCGACCGACGTCGTGCCAATCGTATCCATGACGACGCGCCATACCTGGGTCCCGGCAGTGAGCGTCACCCCGCTCTTTCTGATCGTCGTCCACGCCTGCCAGCCGCGCGAGTTGGGAATGGTCAACCTGCCTGTCTTGTCAACGCCGTCAACTTCGATGTGGAATGTTCCCCCGGTTCCATCAGATGCGACACGAACTTCCAGATCGTACGTGCCGGCGGCAGCCACGCTCACGGTGTAGTTGAGCCACTCTCCAGCGGAAACCCAGCCGACGTTGTAGCCACCTCCAGCATCAGTGGTCGGTTGTATGTCGACGTCTGTCGGGCGGTAGGCGCCACCGATGTTCCCGGGTGACGCGTCGCCGTATGCGACGCCGGCGCCGCCGGCATCGAAATCCTCGAACTGGATCGTCGCTGAAGGCAGGACCGGGATCGTTCCACCAAAAGGATTGCCGCCGGGTTGCTTCGTTGGCTCTCCCCCCCAGTCCACGCCGACGTCTTTCCCGTCCGTCGCGGCACCGCTATACGGGCAACCGGACACGAGGTGGTAGTTACTGTCGAACGATTGTTGATAGACGGTCACCGTCGGAAACCACGTGATCGATGGATACGAAAAGCCGGCTCCTCCCGCCAGCACGTTGTTCGTCCACACGTAGCTGACCGAGAAGGCCGTCAGACTCGCAGTGCCGACCGCTGTTCCTTGCCCCTTCACGCCGTACGCGTTGTGCCGCGCGAGGTTGTTGGTGTACGTGAGGTGCTCGACCGCGTAAGTGCCGGGTCGCGCCGCGGCGGCCCCCGCGCTCCAAACCGTGCCCTTATACAGCGACATCAGCGTATAGCCTTGATCCACCGTGTTGTGATCGATTGTCAGATCCCCGATCTCTCCGCCCGCCTGAAACGCCATGCCGGGCGTCAGTAGCAGGTTGTTCTTGATAGTGATGCGCGTCGCCCGTCCTGACGGTTTCGCGTAATCGTTGCCAAGGATGTTGAAGCCATTTTCCGTGTCCCTGACAACGTTCCGCTCGAAGAGCACATCTTCGAGAACTGACCAGGGAGCGGTCCCTCCCTGGTTGACGACCTTGAGCAGGATGCCAAAACCAGTCTGAGCGTCGGTCCAGTTTCGCTCGAACAGATTGTCGCGAACCGTTATCCTGCGCCCCGCTTTCATCTCGAAGAGGTTCTTGACGACGAGGCCGGCGCCCTTCCACTCGAGCCGTTTGGTGAAGTGGTTTCCTTCAATCAGGATATCGGAGGGCACTCGATCGGGCGCCTTGCTGTCGGCGCCGCCAAACATCACATTTTCGCTGGCTGCTTCCAGGTAATTGTTCGTAAGCGTATAAGGACCAGCCCCGTCCCATGCACAGAAGGCTTGCGAGTCCTGGCTTGCCCTGGCGATATTGGCGATATACGAGCGAGTCAACGTGATTTTCTGCCCGTTGCCGCGAATCCCTCGCTTCTGGCCGTTCACGCCGCCGACGATGAGCAGGCGGTCCATGTAGATGTTTATCGAATCCTGGAGGAGGATGACTTCTCCGGTACCATCCACCACAGGTTCGAAGGCGATCCCATCGAGCCGCCAGTTCGATGCGCCGGTGCCATCGAGGATGGCCCACGCCACCGGCGAGGCGAGCGTCGGAAGCAGCGCCGCGTCCTGGGGACCGATGCGGCGCTCAGGAAGAGTCGCTGACGAGCGAATCGTGATCGGCGGTCCCGTCGGGTTCGGCGGCAGGGTGAATGGGCCGTCGTAGCGCGCGCCGGCCTGTAAGATGAGAACGTCTCCAGGCCGCGCAAGGTTCAGCGCCGCCTGCAGGTCGGCTCCCGCAGGGACGTTCGTGGTCGCAGCCAAAGCATCCGCTGCGAGCGACGTCGCGATCATCACCGGAATTGCAAGCGCTCTGAGTACAAGCAGATCTGTCCTGCGAGGAGAGAGAGGGCCCATTTGTTTGTCCTTGAGAAAGAGGGCGCGGCTAACGCCGCGCGAAGCTCAGGCAAAAGAGGTGCCCTAGGCAGAGCTAGTTTTCTCGACGAATTCTGTGCGCGCGGCGCAGGTTACGTCACGTTTTCGCACGCGCAATTACAGAATTGTGTGTCGTCGGGGTGAAGGAGCAGGATCGTGACGCCTTGCGCGTCGAGAGGATTACAGAATCGGAGATTGTGCGGTCTGGACTACTTGTTTTAGCGGTTGAAACTACTTTCTTGTACGCGGCGAACGTGGTTCGCGTTCGGGAGGCTTGCGACGTCCGAGTTCCTCAAGATTCGCCCCGAGCACCGATCCGTCGGTGGCGGCGGTATTGAAGCGGCTGGTGGCGCGCAGGCGGTAATCGTCGTGGGCGCTGTCGACGAAATCGGCCATGAGTTCCGCGACACTGGGAAACAGATTGTCTGGCGGGTATCGCGACGCATCGCCCCCTGCGAGGACGTTCCGTCGGAATTCGTCGTGACTCACGTAGGCCGCAATCGCCGTCCTGCCAATGCCCGCCGACTCGCCGATGACCCCGAACTGGTTGTGGCGGGTGAGATTATTAGTAAAGCGAAGGCCCTCAATCGTCCACGGGCGTCCATTCTGGGTCCCATAGAACTGCACAACGCTGCCGCTTTGAATCACGGTGTTGTGGTCGATGACGATGTCTGAGGGTCCGCCGCCGATCAAGAGGAAGCGACCGTCTCCTCCCCAGCGCGACGCGTCGACGTCATAAAAGAGGTTATGGCGGATCTGCAGACCACGCATATGGGCGCTCGGGTGCTCGTAGTCAGTTCCCAGGATGTTAATCGCCGAAGACACATGGCGGACGATGTTGTACTGAACTTTGATATCGGATACGTCCGACCACGGGGCTTTGCCGTCCTGGTTTACCGGCTTGAACAGAAGCGCATAACCAGTCTGTGCCGCCACCCAGTTATTCTCGAAGACGTTCGACTCGATCACGACGCGGCGCGCATTTTTCAGTTCGAGCAGATTCTTGACCGTCCAGCGTGAACGGCGCCAGGCGAGCGGCTTTGTCACGTAGTTGCGTCGGAAGGTGATATCGCTCGGGACGAGATCGCGAATTGCTGGATCCGCCCCTCCAAACATCACATTCTCGGCAGCCGCTTCGAGGTAATTGTTGTCGATCACGAACGGGCCAGGCCCGTTCCAGCCACATATCGCCTGACTGTCCTGACCATCGGCCTTGATTTCACGAATATCCGAGTTCCGAATCACGGTGTCAGCGCTATTGAGCGCAATCGCCCGTTTCTGCCCCTGCGACGCATCGCCGCGAATGATCAAACCGTCGAGTTCGAGGTGGTGCGGCACGTTGCCCAGATCACGCTGTGCATCGCTACCATCCCCCAAGCTGATGATGTTGCCCGCGCCGCCTGAATTTGCCTCGAAGGCCAGCCACTGCAGGCGCCAGTGGTGCGCGCCGGGTTTGGTCGCCAATGCCGAGTTACCGTTTGATGAACGTATCGTCGGCATCCACTGCGCGTGTTCAGGCGTGACCCGACTTGCGGTCGGAAAGCGTGAGTTGTCGGCTGCCGATCGAATCGTGATGTACTGCGCGGGGATCGAGCTCGGCTGTTCGGGAAGTGCGGGTAACGTAAAGTTGCCGACGAAGATGGCGCCTGGTTCGAGCAACAACACGTCGCCCGGTCTCGCCCGGTTGATATAGGTCTGCAGATCGGCCCCGGCGGCCACCACAGTTTGCACTGGCGATACAGGGATGGCGGGCCGTATCGCTACCGCCCGCTCCGGCACCATCGCTGGCACGTGCGCAGAAGACTGCGCAACGATGACCACAGCCAGCACAAGCATGAATCTCAAATTACACATTGCTTCTGGGCATCCAAAGCATATGCCAGAGCCAGTATCGCCGGCGCGTCAGATGAGCCGGTCAGTTTGGCCCGGTCAGGCTGATGTAGTTGAAGTTCGCGACGCCGCCGCTGCTTCCGTTCGCATCCATTACGAGGCGCCACGTCTGCGGACCTGCTGACAGTGAGACGCCAGCCTTCTGAACCGTTGTCCATGTCTGCCACCCACCGGTGTTCGGCACGGTAAGCCGTCCCGTCTTGTCGACGCCGTTCACCTCGATGTGAAATGCTGCGCCGGCAGATGGCGACGCGACCCGCACATTAATATTGTAGGTGCCAGCGGACGTCACGTTCACGGTGTATTTGAGCCACTCTCCGGCAGATACCCAACCAACGTTGTAGCCACCGCCCGTATCGGACGTCCGTTCGATGTCAACATCGGTCGTCCGATACTGACCTCCGGCGTTTCCCGGGCTCGCGTCCACGTACGCGCGGCCTGCGCCACCGTCGTCGAAATTCTCCGACTGAATGACTCCCGGCAGCGCGACAGACGCTCCACCAAATGGCGCGCTGGCTGCCTGGGCTGTCACGCGAATGTAGTTGAAGTTACCCACGGCTGTCGTCGTCGAGCTATTCGTGTCCATGACGAGCCGCCAAACTTGCGGTCCCGCGCTCAGGCTCACCGCACTCTTTCGAACGGTGGCCCAGGTCTGCCACCCGCCGGTGTTCGGCACGGTCAATCGTCCCGTTTTGTCGACGCCGTTTACCTCGATATGAAATGTGCCCCCGACGCCGGCCGACGCGACGCGCACATCGATATCGTAGGTGCCAGCCGTCGACACATTCACGGAGTAGTTCAATCGCTCTGTAGCGGAGACCCAGCCTACGTCGTAGCCACCACCCGAGTCGGCCGACGATTCGATGTCTACATCCGTCCCGCGATACTCTCCCCCATAGTTGCCTGGCGTCGTATCCACGTAGGCACTGCCCGCTCCACCTTCGTCGAAGTTCTCGGCCTGTATGGTTCCTGGCAGGGCAACTGCGGTGCCGCCGTACGGAGTGCCGCCCGTACGAAGCGTGACCCGAATGTAATTGAGATTTCCCACTGCCCCAGTCGTCGCGCCGTTTGTGTCCATAACGAGCCGCCACACCTGCTGCCCGGCATTGAGACTGACGGACGTTTTGCGGACAGTCGTCCATGTCTGCCAGCCGCCTGTATTCGGAACCGTCAGAGGGCCGGTGATGTTGGTACCGTTCGCCTCGATATGAAACGTGCCGCCGGTCCCAGCGGACGCCACGCGAACTTCGATGTCGTACGCTCCTGCGGCGGACACATTAACCGTGTACTTCAACCACTCGCTGGCAGCTACCCAACCCACATCGTGTCCGCCACCCGAATCCGACGAATCTTCAATGTCAACATCCGTGCCGCGATATTGTCCGCCCGAGTTGCCGGATGTTGTGTCGTGGTAAGCGACGCCGCTCCCTCCATTGTCGAAATTCTCTGCCTGGATTGTTGCCGGAAGCATGGTTGGCGTCCCGCCAAACGGAACCGGGTTCCCGGGCGGAGGCGGCACATTGCCACCGCCATCGTTACTGCCACCGCTGGGAGGAGCCTGACCCTTCATCGCCGCGTCAAGCGCGGCGAAGTCCACACCCAGATTCCGGCCGTCAGTTCCCCCGCCGTTGAAGATGCTTCCGGTCACCAGCCGGAAATCATTGGCGTCAACATCGACGAACTGGGCGTTGAACGTGGCCATGTCCGGGTAAAAATTGTCTGGCGGATACAGCGAGGGATTCGCTCCGCCGATGGCGTTCCGACGCACGATCGCGTCAGGAAAGTACGCCGCAAGAGCGTTGTTGCCGAAGCCGGCGCCGCTGCCAAAAATGCCGTACTGGTTATGAGGTGCAATGTTGTTGGTCAAGACGAAGCTGGGAATAGGGTCGCCATCGGCGAGCACCATCAACTTCTCTTGATGGATGGTGTTGTGATCGACCGTGACGCCGAGCGGCGCGCCAGTCATCAGCAGGAAATGCTCGGCCCCCCAAGTGCTTGAGACGTCGTACACCAGGTTGTTCCGAATCAGGATAGAGGTGGTGCGCTGGCTCGGATACTCGTAGTCGGTCCCCAGAATATCAATTCCCCCGGCTACGTGCTGGATCACGTTGTTGGTGAGCGTGATGTCACGGACAACCGACCACGGCGCGGTGCCACCCTGATTGCGCGGCGTCAGCAAAATGGCGTAGCCCTTCTGGGAAGCCGCCCACGAATGCTCGAAGATGTTTCCGTCAACGAGGACTCGGCGTGCGTTTTTCAACTCGAGCAGGTTCTTGACATTCCACCGCTTGCCTTGGGTCGGCGGTGTCCCCGCGGTCTCGCCTGATCCCGTGTAGACGATCGACGCGGCGCCCACTGCGCTCTGCATGTACCGGTTTTCTCCGCCCGCGCTCGTCCCGCGGTAAACGCGATAAAAGTCCGCGCCCGCTACCGCGCTCCAGGTCAGCGTCACCTTGCTGGCGCTGGTTCCGACGAGAACGGACGCCTCGGCAGAGCGAGCAGAAACCGCTTCGTCTCCTTCGGTCTTCATCACCGCGACCACGGTGAAGTAGTGCCTGGCAGCCGCGAGCGATCCGCCGCCGGCAATCGACGTCACCGCGGGAGCCGAAGGTGGCACGAGAACCGGATTGCGCCAGCTCACGGGCTTGGTGAATAGATTGCGTGTGATTTCGATGTCGCTGGGGACGAGATTGGCAATCTTCGGATCGGCGCCGCCGAAGAGAATGTTCTCGGTGCTCCCTTCGAGGTAGTTGTTGGAAATCTTGAATGGACCTGGACCGTTGAATCCCGAGATAGCCTGAGCATCGATCTCGACCGCGGCGCACATGGCCACGAAACTGTTGCGAACGTCGAGCGATGCGCCATTGAGTGCGATGCAACGTTTCTGTCCCTTCGTCGCGTGCCCGTGCACGTACACACGATCGAGTTCGATGCCGTAGGGAACAACATCGAGCGTTGTCTGCGCGTCCGAGTTGTTGCCCCACTCGACGAGGGTCCCCCACCCTTCCTGCGCAACGCCATCGATGTCGAGGAACTGTAGCCGGTAATTGTGCGCTGCCGGTGCGGTCTTTAATACTGGCGTCGTCCGGTAAGCGCCTCCCCGCCCCTTCAGACGCGCCAATCGATTCAAGGCGACGTTAGCTCCGGCATAACCAGATGGCACAAGCCGAATACCAGCTGCCGGGAGGGCGCTGTCCGGCGCGTCCGATCGAATGAGAATCGGAGTGGTGTTGGAGCCACTTTTCGCGGGAAGCACGAAGTTGCCCGTGAACGTTTCGCCGGCGCGAAGAAGAATGGTATCTCCGGGCTGCGAGTCGTTCAGCGCCTGCTGAAAATCAGAGTACGCGCAGCCGGTCGCGCAAACGGTCAGCGTAGCCGCCGTCGCCGGTGGTGAGAAACTGATTATGAACGAGGACACAGCGAGAATGGAAACACGAGCCGGCCCATCGAGCCGACACACGAACGGCACACGCATCAGTACACACCTGTTGGAGTCTTGAGATTGACCGTCAGCGAATGGCGCAGCGGTAGCGAACTGCAGGCAATTGGTCGGCCAGGGATGGAATGCCTTATGGTTCAAGCATTTGGTCGTACC
>Ga0310888_10000439_pt1 | contig 10055 bp, 9 predicted proteins | sample T20D1metaG_FD_202510 | JGI IMG/M metagenome (GOLD analysis project Ga0310888, IMG submission 202510) | Lab incubated soil microbial communities from West Virginia University Organic Research Farm, Morgantown, WV, United States - T20D1 | ecosystem: Environmental > Terrestrial > Soil >...
GTACGGCATCATTGAGGGTGAGCGGCTTTTGATCGGCCATGTCCACGCCCACACGGCTAAGCTCCGGGATGTCGCGCTCGTTCGATTTATATAGGGGGTTGACCGGCGGGACCGGCCCGACCCTTTCCGGCGGAACTCCGTTCTTGTCCGTTGCAAACGGTGTCGGAGAAGCGGTAGGCAAAGGCGGATCCTGGGCGGCGGCGACGCCGAAAAACAGGATGCAAAACGTCAGCACTAAGATCGATCGCGAAAACATAAACTTCAACCCCTTATTGCCCGATCAGTTTTTCCCAAGCAGCGAGCTTGTCGCCCCGACGAACTTTCGGCGGATCCCGCCAAAGAGCCATTCCGAAAATCTTCCGACCCTCTGGAAAAGGTGAAGCTCGGAAAGATCGTCAAAGATCGAATAAAACACCGGCACCGCCAACAGCGTCAGCAGCAAGCACAATGATTGCCCGCCGACAACGAGCACACCGATCGAACGGTTAGTGCCGGCGCCAGCACCGGTCGAGACGACGAGCGGGATCATTCCTGCTACAAGCGCGATCGTGGTCATCAGGATCGGCCGCAGGCGGTCCCGGTTCGCCTGCATGATCGCGTCGTACCGGCCCATCCCCTGCGATCGCAGATTGCTCGTATGGTCGATCTGCAGGATCGCGTTCTTCTTGACTACGCCGAAAAGCAGCAATAGCCCGAGACCCGAAAAGATATTTACCGTCTGCCCCATCACGAGCAGGGCGAATATGCCGAATGGGATCGAGAGCGGAAGTGTCAGCAGGATCGTCACCGGATGGATGAACGACTCAAACTGCGCGGCCAGCACGATGTACATGAAAATGAACGAGAGCGATATTGCCAGTAGGAAGTACATTCCCGCTCGTCCCATTTCTTTCGATTGGCCAACGTAACCCGTCGTGTATTCCGGTGGAAGATTCAGTTTTGCGACTGCTTGATCGATGCCGGCCTGGATGTTAGCTGCCGAACCGCCGGGCGCGGTATTCGCGAGCAGCGTGACCTGCCGTTGCCGGTTCACACGGTCGATCGAGGCAGGACCGGTCCCTGGGCTTCCTTTCACAACGTTGTCCAGGGTCACCCAACCGACCTTCGACGAAGGGACGATCATTCGTGCAAGGCCTTCCTCGCTGGTACGGAAAGGGTTGATGGCACGAACGCGGACCTCGTATTGATTGGTACCCTGGTTGAACGTCGTCGCTTCCTGACCGGCGAGCAATGTGTTCAAAGCCTGAGAAACGTCACCGACACGGACCCCAAGATCGGCAGCTTTTATACGGTCAACATCCAACTGCAATTCCGGCTTTCCGCTGATCAACGTCGAGTCGACGTCCACCGCGTCCGGGATCTTCTTCATCTCCTCGAGGAGTATGTTGGAATATTCTTCAAGCTTCTTTAGGTCTGGACCCGCGATCACATATTGCACGTTTGCATTTCGGAATCCGCCTCCCGAAAATGCCGCCACTGGCTGCACGGCAGCACGAAGATCGGGATAATCCTTCAGCAGTTCGCGGGTATCAGACATCATCATTTCCTGAGACTTCGGCCGAGCCCCTATGTCCGTCAGCTTCACATAGATCGTTCCGGCGTTCACCACCTGCTGCTGGCCGCCGCCCACGGTGATGAGCGTATCCGTGACGCCTTCCATCTTCCGTATTTCAGTAGCGATACGCTCAAACTCAAGGGTCGTTGCCTGAAGTGATGTGCCCTCGGGTGCGCGAGCGGAGACTTCGAACTGTGACTGGTCATCGACCGGCAGAAAGTTTTTACCGACCATCATGAAGAGCGGAATAATGCTCAGGAACACCAAGCCGCAAAGGGTCACGATCAGCCACCGGTGATCCATTGAAAACTTAAGCAGAAATCCGTACGTGCGGTCGATGTATTTGTAAAATCCCCTGTGCTTGGTGTCTTGCGGTTCCTCCGGTTTCACATCTTCACTCGTGAGTTCGGTGTCGATCTCGGCTTCCCGAGGCTGCGGCTCAGGTTTCTTGACCTTGATCAAACGCGCCGCGAGCATCGGCGTCAGCGAGAACGAGACAAGCAGCGAAACACCTACCGCGAACGCCGCAGTCAATCCGAAACTGGACATGAACCGACCGACGATACCGGACATAAACCCGATGGGTACGAAAACCGCCATCAGCGAAAGCGTCGTCGCAAGTACGGCGAGTCCGATCTCTCGTGTTCCTTCAACGGCCGCCTGGTACGCATCCATTCCCTTTTCTTCGACAAATCGGAAGATGTTTTCGAGTACAACGATCGCGTCATCGATAACGATGCCGACCATAAGCGTCAGCGACAGCATCGTGATCGAATTAAGCGTGTATCCCATCGCGTAGACGAGAGCGAACGTCGCGATTATCGAGGTTGGAATGGCGAGCCCGGCGATAAAAGTGGTTCGGATGTTCCAAAGAAATAGGAAGACGACGGCGCATGCAAGCAAGCTGCCCACGACGAGATGCTCCTCGATCGCGTGCAAGGAGTTTTCAATAAAGATCGAGTTGTCGCCGACTATCTTCAGCGTAAAACCCTTTGGCAAGGTCGGCTCAAGCTCTTTGAGTCGAGCCTTAACTTCGTGCGCAACCTCGACCGTGTTCTGCCCGGATTGTTTGGAGACGATCAGCGTAACCGCGGGTTGGCCATTCAAACGGGCCCCGGAACGCAGTTCCTCGGCACCATCTTCGACATAACCAAGGTCCTTAACGCGCACCTGATAATTGCCGCGTGTCGCAACTACGACATTGTTGAACTCTTCCGGTTTCTTTATCTTTCCGAGCGTTCTGACGCCCGTTTCGGTTTGGCCTTCTTCAATTCGGCCGCTCGGGAATTCCAGGTTCTGGATACGCAAACCGCCCGTAACTTCGGCCGGAGTTACGTTATAAGAACGCATCTTGTCCGGATCGACCCAGACGTTGATCTGACGGTCCCGCCCGCCGATGATCGTTACCTGGCCGACACCATTGACCGATTCGATACGTTCTTTGACCTGTGTTTTCGCGACCTCGGTCACGTCACGGAGATTTGTTGGTGCCGAAACCACGATGCGGAGGACAGGTGCGGCATCGCTATCGAGTTTCTGAACTGTTGGCTGCTCAGCGGTTTCCGGAAGGTTCGGGATAACGGTTTGTACACGGTTGTCCACTTCCTGGGCCGCAATGTTTACGTCTTTTTCAAGAACGAACTGGATGAAGACCTGGGTAATGCCTTCGATAGAAGTCGAGCGCAGCTCATCGATACCGCTAATCGTGTTAACGGCCTCTTCGATCTTTTCCGTTACCTCGGTTTCCATTTCTGCCGGTGATGCACCGGGGTTAAGGACAGTTACGGTTATCGTCGGAAAATCGACCTTCGGAAAAAGATCGACCCCCAATCTAAAGAAAGAAAACGCGCCGATAACGACGATCGACAAGACCAACATCGTCGCAAATACCGGCCGTTTTACACAGACTTCAGCTAGCCACTGCATAAATCTCTAAACTGCACGCACAAAACTACCGTCAGTAAGCTGGTCGACGTTGCTCGTCGCAACCACGTCGCCCTCAACTACTCCCGTCTTCACCTGGATCATGTTGTTTTCCAAAAGTCCGAGCTGCACGATCTGCTCGCGTACCTGACCTTCCTTAACAATGAACACTACGTTCGTATCCGCAACCGCCTTGACCGCGCTCACCGGGATCATCACAGCATTTTCCGGCTGCGACTGGGTTATACGAACCGTCGCAAATTGCCCGGGTTTCAAAAGCCCGTCTACGTTCTGAACTTCTGCTTCCACTGAAAGAGCTCGCGACTGAGTATTCAGTCCGGGCGAAACACGGACAATACTTCCCGCGAAATTTCGATCGGGATAAGCGCTGGTCTGCAAAGAAACTCCCTGCCCTACCCCAACCTTTCCGATCGTTTGTTCCGGAATGTCGATCTTGACCCGCAGGGTTGACGTGCGCATTATCGTCGCGATCTTTGAATTTGGGACGCTTGGAGATATATATTCCCCGACGTCGGCATTGCGTTCGGAGATCGAGCCGCTGATGGGCGAGAGTACGACCGTATCCGCAACACCCTTGGCAGCCTGATGGACTTGCGTCTCCGCCGTTGCAACTCCTGCCTTGGCAGTGTCTGCAGCGGCCCTGGCGGTATCAACCTGAGCTTGCGCAGTGCCTATCGCCCGAATCGCGACCGCCGCGTTCGACATAGCTTCGTCTAACTGCCCAAGCAGGTTGTCTCGCTGGGCCTTACGCTGGTCGTAAATGTTCCTTGCAATATCGCCCGTCTCAAGCAATCGTTCCGCCCTTTTTAGTTCCTTCTCCGCCAATTCGAGTTGAGCGGTAACCGATTTCACCTGCGAAAAATCCTTAATTTGGAAATTCTGGCCGTCCACCACGCCTAGACGTGCCTGCGTTTGCCGCAAACTTGCCACTGCCTGATTGACGTTTGCCTCGGCCTGCTGCGCGGCCTCTTGCTGTTGGGCCAATTGGGCGCGTGCCTGGTCAAGGCGAATTTGCGCATCCCGTGGATCAAGCCGGATCAACACGCTGCCCTGCGAAACGTAACTGCCGATATCAAAGTTGACCTCAATGATCTTGCCGGCGACGGCTGGGGCCACGTCAGACTGTGCGTCACTTGCAAGATTGCCCGTCGCCTCGATATACGACGGGATCGGTACAACGACGGCCTGGGCGGTCGTCACGTCGACAACGGTCGGCTGTGTGTTCGTGTTCGAATTCGCTGCCCCCGCACCGCTCCTGCAGCCTGTCGCAACGATCGCGATCGTGCCGATCAGCCCGATGAAAGCTAAAATTACTTTTCCGTTACCCATCGAAGTTCTGCCTACTCTCACTTCGCTACCCCGTGAAGGATTATTTCCGCAAAATTCTCAGCGGCTTCCTCGTTGGTGATGTCCAAAATACGCCGCCTCTTGTCCCACAGGATATTGTTCAGCGAGTGATGAATCATCATTCCTAAGAACGCTCGGACGACAATACGCGGATTTATTTCGCGCATAGCACCTTCCTTTTGTCGGCGCGCCACGTACCCGCCGATAAATTCATATATCCTTTCTACGAATTCGCTAAAGAATCGTTCTGACAGTTCATGTGCTTCAAGAGCCGAATAGAACAAAAGCCGCATGAATGCCTCATCCGATTGCTGTTTCGTCAGGGCGTTGATCGCGAGATTGTAGAAGACCGCATAGTCATCTCCCTTTACTATCGCCTCCTGAAGAGCTGGACTCTCCTCCCACGGCCACCTCATGCCATCGTGGCACTGCTTGTTGTCCAGGATCGCATTGTAGATATCGCTCTTTCTGGCGAAGTGTCGGAAGACCATCGCTTCCGAAACGCCCGCGGCTTCCGCGATCTTTTTTGTTGTTGTGCCGCTAAAACCGTGCTTCGAAAACAGCTGAATAGCCGTCATGAGGATCTGTTCGCGACGCGCATCGCCCGTCATGCGGCCCGCGTGCTCATCACATTTCAAGACTTCGTTTATCAAAAGAATCTCCTTAGCTGAAGTAAGTGCTTACTTACCGGAATTGTCAATTCTGCCTTTTTGATATTCTGCTGTCAAGGAGTTTTCAAAGATTTAATACCGTTGCTTCGAATGGCGAACATTCTCCCGAAAAATTCGTTACAACTAAATACCGCGGCGGCACTATCGTAAGATAACGTTGCTCGTTTTGACGGGTCGGAAATTGATTGGAGGTATGAAGATGTCGGAATACGAAGCGGAAGTAAAAAACGCGGAAAAAGAACTCGAACAAGGTTTGGCGCCTGTTAATAAGGACGTGGATGAATTTTTAGGAGAAGTAAAGATGCACACAGAACAGTACGGACAAAAGGTTCAAGACGCAACCGAAAAGGCGCGTGTTTACGCGGAAGAAGCGATGTCATGGGCTGGGGATAAATTCAAAGAGTTTCAAAACAATCCGATGGATGTCGTTGAGGATGCAAAAGAGTACGCTCGACAAAAACCGGGCCAAACGATCCTTATTTCTGCAGCGATCGGGCTAGTGGTCGGGTTCTTGCTTCGACGGCGATAAATAGGCGGGATCACAAAATAAAAAGGGCGGCTCATAATGGGCCGCCCTTTTAATTAACCTTTCGGTGTTTATTGCGCATCCTGCGCGTGGATCAATCGGCGGGTCGTATCGCCGAACAAAACATCGATCTTCTGGGTCTCAAGAACAGCAGTAACCTCGCCATGTCCGAATTTGAAATGATTCATCGCCTGCCCCTTGCGATATTTTCGCGTACGATCATAGGGCGAGGCTTCTTTGGTTCTGCCCGAAGCGACAGACGTTTTCACTCCGCGGTTAAAGGTGCTTACGGTTTCGCACGTATCGCACTTCGCTTTTGATATTTTCCCGAGTTTGGTAACGGTTTCGATAGTGTGCGGCGTTTCGACGTCGCAGCCCGAGCACATCATTGAAATTGTTTGCCCGGCTTCATACTTCTCTGCTTTCATATTGATAATTCCTTATATTCGATCACCGAAAATAGGACAGGGCCATTTTCGGTTCCAGTGGGTCTATTTTAACACAATTTAACGCGCCTTTCAGAACGGCCGACGTAGAAACCTTGCATCCTTGGACCTATCTGAAACATCCCTTCAATTAGCTGAATTTCCCCCTGGCGTACGGTTTTTTGACTCCTGTCGAGGAGGGAGATATGACTTTTCATTGGATCCTGTTCTTCACTATTGTTTTGGTCGCAAATCTGCTGATGATCGCGACCGAGCTTCTTGCGATACCTGATTCCCCGTCCCATACAGCTGACGTGTCAGAGCATACTGATGTCCGCGGCCCGGAACGGATCGAACGTTTTGGGGCGATCTTCTTTTTCCAGGCATTTCTGGTCCTCGCGATAATTGCGCTCATCGTATACTTTGTATACTTTTCGCAATCCAGCTCCACAAGCTATATGGCCCTTTGGATAATTGGATTGCTTGCGATCGCGTTTCCGCTGTTTCAGGTATGGAGCATGGGCGGAATCGGAAAGGAAGCGCATCCAAACTCGTTTGCAAGCAAAGTGATAAATTATCTGACGATCCCCGTAACGTTGCTTATCGCCGCGATTGGAACGATGGTTTTCGTATTTGATTCGCTCGCGCTTACCGCGTTCTTGTATCCGTTGCTCCTGATAGCCCTAGGTATCATTATTTTTGGGGTGATGTCCGCAATTAACCGCGAACGGAAACCGCTGAAGGGAGAACAGCCTCTCCGAGAAATCCATCACGGAGGTGGGATACGGCGTACAAGGTAATAGCCGCGGCGAATTTGGTCTTGTCTTAATTCATCGGAGCCTTTAGTCTTAATTTAGAGGTGCGTTTTATGCGCGTTTTTCCAGTTCTTATACTTGTTTTGCTTTCATTTGCTATTGCTCATGCCCAGAATGAGCAGGCGCCGATCATTGAGAAGGACATTGAATATAAGAATTGGAAACTAAAACGCATCAGCGGTGGTGAAGCTGTTAACCTTCGCGAGTACGCCGCTGGCAGGAAGCTTGTGATGGTTGTCTATTTCGCTCCCTGGTGCGGAAATTGGAAGCATGATGCCCCGATGCTCCAAAAGCTCTATGACAAATATCGTGACCAAGGATTAGGCATCGTCGCCGTCGGTGAATATGATCCTGTCACGGCGATGCAGGCGAATTTGGACGCATTGAAGATCACATTCCCTGCGGTGTACGAATCCGAAAACCGTACCGAAAAACTAAACACGCTGCACTACGCCTACCGCAAATCGACGGGCGACACGCGAAATTGGGGCTCACCCTGGTACATTTTCCTTACGCCAACCACGATGGAAGGCGCGGGCGACACGTTAACGAAACGTGCATTCGTGATCAATGGTGAGATGATCGAGTCCGAAGGTGAGAAGTTCATTCGTGAGCGGCTCGGGTTGGCGGCGGCGGGCTCAAATTCGGCGATCGCCGCTAAACAGTTCGAAGCTTGCGAACCTGATAAGAGGGCGTTACTCGTGAAGCCTTAATTACTGTCTGATATTTGTAAGTATCCCGTTATAAAAATAAAGCGTTCGGTTTCCGGAATATACCCACACCTCGGTGGTCCCACTTGGGGATCCCGAGGACCGCTTGTCAATCGGTTTTCCCCACGAAGTTAGCAAAACCTCGGCGGTGGTCATCCCCAATGAAGGTTCACGTTTGGACGTAGACATGGGCGCGGTCGACGTCGAAACCGTGCTGTTTTTCCCAGAGTTCGAACCTGGGATGGGTGCATTCTGGTTTGGCGTAGAGTTCGCCGCCGGGACCGTTCTATTCTGGGTCGGCGTAGTAGAGGCGCCAGGGATCGCGGGCCCCGGCAGCACTGCAAGAGTGTCATTTAATTTGAGCGCGATCTGCCGTAGCGGATCCTTAGAAGCAACAAATTGACCGGCAATCGCGCGATCCTCAGACTGGGCCGAAAGGGAACTTATCCCCTGAATCTTTGGGAGATACTGTGAGAGTTGAGGCTTCGTCCTGAAATCGGTTTCGACGGCCACTAGTCCGTCACGCAGTCCCCGAATTGCCGCAATCACCTTCTTCTTGTTTTCCTCATTGGCCGCGACCGCTTCCTTCTTAAGTTTGCCTGTTCTTGCCTCTTTGTCAGCATCCTCTATGACGACTGCGATCGGCCCCATCCTGTCGACGAAGACATTCACGTTGTACAACTGATTAGACACTTGTAGTTTTGCGACAGCTACCACAGGGCTAACCGCCGTCGGCGTCGGCCTTGGTGTGGCGCGCGGAATAGGCTTTCTGCTCTTCTGTGCGGATGCCGAGAGGACAAAGAACAAAAGAAGGATAGATAAAACGGTCAAGAACCTTGCTGCTCTCATAAACGCTTCTGCCTGTTCAATATATGCTAAACATCTTATCATAAGAACATGGGGAGATTGTTGGAAGTTCGCCGCCTTGGCAGGGTTGCTTATTCGATTGCGTTCGGCACGCAAAAGCAACTCGAGGCCGAGGTGATCGAGCATCGCGATAAGGGTTATTTGCTGCTGCTCGAACATCCGCATGTGTTCACTATAGGCCGGCGTTCAAAGGAAAACGGCGTGCTAGCGACTGCCGATCGATTGAAGGACATTGGCGTCGAGGTTTATGAGACCGATCGAGGCGGGAAGGTCACGTACCACGGTTTAGGACAGGTTATCGGGTATCCGATAATCTCGTTGTCGCCCGATCGTGAGGACGTTCACCGCTATGTTCGTGATATTGAAGAAGTTATTATCCGTACCATCACCGATTTCGGTATCGAAGCTTTTCGAATTGACGGGCTTACCGGCGTTCATACCTCGGAGGGCAAGATTGCCGCTATCGGCGTTCATCTCAAACGCTGGGTCACGACGCACGGTTTCGCACTGAATGTGAACACTGATCTCACATATTACAATTGGATCATTGCCTGCGAAGGCGAGCCCGTAACGTCTATGGAGCGCATTCTGGGACATGAGGTTGACCTCGCTGAGGTCGAAGATCGGCTTGAAGGAAATTTCAGATCCGTATTCGACTACACGGACGCGACTGAAGGAGAGCGTGTACTTGTTTTAGAACCGGAAGCTGTAACAATCGGATAAGAGGAACTTATGAAAAATATCGCCATCTTGGTAATCGTCTTCGCCTCATTCTTTGCGTTCGCGTGCGGTCCTGCCGCGGACGGAAACAAAATGAACCGAGCAAATGCGAATGCAAATTCGTCGGAGTCTCAGGTGCTCACAGTGGTGGACACCCCGCAGCGGATCAAAGATCAGATGGCCGCGCGAGGTGAACAGGATTCGGCATCGCCAAGTCTGAAGATCGTCGAACCGAAAGCAGATGCGTCGATCGCGAGCTCGACCGTGAAAGTAAAGCTCGACATCTCGGGCGATCTCAAAGGTTACCAGCCGCACATGGATCCTGAGACCAAAACGGGAAACCACATCCACGTGATCCTCGACAATCAGCCGTACGAGGCGTATTACAATCTCGATCAGCCGTTCGAGCTTAGAAACGTTTCCGATGGCGAGCACACGCTTCGAGTTTTTGCCTCGCGACCGTGGCACGAAAGCT
>Ga0310888_10000446_pt1 | contig 10004 bp, 8 predicted proteins | sample T20D1metaG_FD_202510 | JGI IMG/M metagenome (GOLD analysis project Ga0310888, IMG submission 202510) | Lab incubated soil microbial communities from West Virginia University Organic Research Farm, Morgantown, WV, United States - T20D1 | ecosystem: Environmental > Terrestrial > Soil >...
ATGCAGATCGGGAATCAGATCAGCCATCGCCACATACAGGAATCCCGCCGCGGCGACCGACAGCACGTACTGATTCAGCTGCGGCACCCATTCGAGCGCGAACACCGCCACGATCGCGCCGACGAGTGCCGAGGCTCCCGACACCAGATTCAGGATCAGCGCCTTTCGCTTCGAGTAGCCGGCATTGAGAAGAATTGCCATGTCGCCCAGCTCCTGCGGAATTTCATGCGTCGCGACCGCCAGCGCAGTGCTGATGCCGAGCGGCACGGACGTGCGGACGGCGGTGCCAATCACAAACCCGTCGAGAAAATTGTGGAACGCATCGCCGATCAACACCATGGGCGCCGCCATGCCGTGCGCCTCGCAATCATGGGTATGACAGTGCCGCCACAGCACGAGTTTCTCGAGCAGGAAGAACAGCATGATGCCGGCCAGGAGCGATCCGAGCACGGCCTTGTGCGAGAGGTGATCGAGTGCCTCAGGCAGGAGCACGAGCAGCGCGACGCCGAGCAGTGTGCCGACCGCATAGCTCACGAGCCACGGCACGACCTTGACACGGAGACGATCGTTGAAAAGGAGAAGCGCTGAGGCAACCAGGACGCCGCCCAGGCTGCCTGCGACGGTCAGCCCGACGGCCCACGCGAGCGAACGCACGGGGGGATGATAGCACCGGGAATTGGCAGATTGGAGGATTGGTAGATTGGGAGAATGTTGTGGGATTGATGATTGAAGAATGAAGAATAGGAATCTTGCAATCTGCAATCGTCAATCCCACAACATTCTGTCAATCTACCAATCCTCCAATCTGCCAATTCAGAAGCGCCTACGGCGTCGCGATATACCCGCGACGCGCCCGAACGCGCAATGCCTTGTCGCGCGTTTCCACGCGAATCGAGTGCCAGCGTCCGTCTTTGTCGGTCGTCGAGGAGTACCCCAGATAGTACTGGCGGCTCAACTCGTCAGCGATGTTCGCGGTCGCCGGATCGAGATCCCTCCCTGTGCGCACGATCTCCGTACGGCCGCCGCTGTCGTCGGTAATCTCGCGCAGTGCGTCGACGTTGACGCGATCGTCCGCGGCGCCCATTCTGCGGCGTGTCGTCTGGCCTTGCGGGAACGGCCACTGGAACTGCGGCAACTGCGGGAGCATGACACCGCCGGGTCCCCTCGGCCGCCGCCCGCCGGGAAACGGCGTGGGCGCTGGCGGCAGAGGTTGACGGGTCGTCGGCGGCATGCCGAAGATCGATCCTTCGGCCTGGCCGTCGATGCCGATCGCATACACCATGACTTCGGACTCCCTAATCAGCTGCTTGACCTCGCGCAACGAGCTCTGGCTGTCGGTGTCGTTGCCGTCGGAGATGAGCACGAGGGCGCGCTTGCGGTTCTGCCCGGTCTGCGCCAGCGGCGTCGCTTCCGCAATCGCGTCGAGCATCGCCGTTCCGCCGCCGGCGTTGATGCGCCGGATGGCGCGGCTCAGGCGCGTGCGATCGGTCGTCCAGTCCTGCACGAGCTCGGGAAAATTGCTGAACTTGTAGAGAAAGACCTCGTCTTCGGGCGCTAGCAGCTTGGTCAGGAAGCGGTCGATCGCCATCAGCGCGTTCGTCAGCTTCTCGCCAACCATGCTGCCGCTCGTATCGAGCACGATGCCGAGGCTGACCGGCACCCGCTCGTTGCTGAAGTGCGTGATTTCCTGCAGCTGATTCTCCTCGTAAACGACGAAGTCCTCCTGGCGGAGCGCGGGCACGAAGTGCCCGTTGCGATCGGTGACCGTGGCGGTCACGTTGACGAGATCGACGCCGCTCCGGAAGCGGAACTCGTCCTGCTTCTGCCCCGCGACATTCGATCCGCTCGCGATGACCATCGCCGCGGCAGCCGCCACGGGACCGATCCAGAAGCGCAGCATCTGTTTCATGATGAATCCTGTCTATACGATGCGCTTAATGCAGCGCGCTCGCAAGTTTCGTGTCAACCCGGCGATCGACGTGCGGCACGACGTCGGTGCCGGCGCGGAAGCTCACGCGATATCGGGCAATGGCGCCGGGGTCGGGAATCGTGACCTTGAATGGCGCTTCTTCACCGGGGCCGATCGCCCGGTAATCCAGCGGCACGTCCTTCGTGGAGACGAGCGCGCCGTCGCGATCGAGCAGCGAGACGACCGCCGTCAGCCCCTCGAGCTTCACGCCGCTCGACGGATTGCGCACCGTGCCGGTGATCGTCAGCGTGTGCACCTCGCGCGAGTGTCCGAGCGCGACCAGTTCAATCGGCTCGCTGGGGCCGATCTTGACGGCGGTCGCCACAGGATCGCTCGAAGCCGACGCGTTCAGGAAGAAGAGCGCGCCGCCGACCATGAGGAGCATCACCGCCGCAACGGCGAATACCGGCCATCGGCTCCCCGACGTCTCTTCACGCTGAACCGTTCCGAACAAACCGCCGGACGAGATTTCCGTGTCGGATGCCGTGATTAGGGATTGGGGATTCTCAGGGATTGGGGATTGGGGATTGGGGATTGGATGAGCGACGGGTATCACACGGTCAGCATGCGTGACACGTGCCGCAGCGCCAATCCCCCATCCCAAATCACTAATCCCTTGAGTTGCGGGCTCGGCGACCCACTGCCATTCACCGGCCACCTGCTTCCAGCCACCGTCCATGCCGCCGTGCGTCTCCGCGGCGGTGGCCAGCGCGGCCACGCGTGCCTCGGATCGCTCGCGCTCGTGCCTGGTCAGGCGATGCGCCGACGCCAGTGCGACGATGGCCGTCGCGACCGAGATGATTGTGATGACGATGAGCAGCATTTCCATGGCCATTACCTCAGCTTGAATTCAACGGCGACTTCGACGATCACATCGACGGCCTGTCCCTGCCGGGTCGCCGGCGCAAACCGCCATTGCCGCACCGCGGCAATCGCGCGTTCGTTCAATCCGCTCGGGAGTCCGTGCAGGAGCTTGACGTCGCCGACCGATCCGTCGCGGCGCACCACGATTTCCAGCTCGACCTCGCCCTCGAGATTCCGGACGCGCGCCTCTTCCGTGTAGCCCGCTTTCACCTCACGCAGCAGGCGCGGCGGCAAGACGCCGCTGCCGGGGCGATAGGGTCCGCCGCCAATACCGCCTCCCGATCCGTCGCCGATGCCCGAGCCATCGCCCTTCCCCAGGCCGGTACCCGTTCCGGTGCCGGCTCCGCCGCCGACTCCTGGCCCGCGGCTCTCGCTTTCCTTGGGTGCGGGCTCGAGGATGACGCCGGGACGATCGACTTCGTTCGCGGCCACTGTCGCGACCGGCGCGACGACCGGAGGAAGCGGCTCGGGCTTCACCTCTGGCGGTGGTGGAGGCGGCTCTGGTTTCGGCGCCGCTTCAATCGGTTTTGGTGCTTTGCGAATCGGAACCGGACTGTCGAGCGATGATTTGCCCTTCCGCTGTGCGCGCGGCGGCGGAGCTTTTTGGCGCAACCCGCCGCCACCGCCGCCACCGCCGGGACCAGGCGAAGCAACGAAGACGAGGCGCGTCTTTACGGGCTGGAGGGACGCGCGTTCGCTTTCGGCCGCCTGGGGTAAGCCAATCATGCCGATGAGAACGAGCGTTGCGGCAATGCCGGCATGAACGGCGCTCGCCGCGGCCACCGGCAGTTTTGCCGACGTGTGCGCGAACTCCGGCTTGTCGAACAGCATCGCGGCGCTTCGGCCCGCATCGGCACGGAGCGAGCGGACAGCCGCCACGGCATCTTGCCGCGCGAAGAACGCGGCGGTACCCGGGATTGGACGCAACTGGTCCGAGACGACGAGCGCCTCGACACGCGCGGCAGACACGCCAGCCGCTCGAGCGACCTCGCCTAGGGAGTACACGTCGACCGGTGATGTATTGGTTATGAAAGCCATCTCGGGATATGCCCGCCCATACAGTCGCAAATCCCTTGCCGTACAAATGGCGCGAATTGCTTGGAAAATTGCGGGTTACTCGCCCGACTGTCCCCGCTAACGGACGCCTTCGAAGAAGGACAGCCCGTCACGTTCGGCCAGCAGCCGTGCGGCTCGGAAGCCCTCGGCCTGCAGAGCGCCGATGGCGCCTCCGCCGGATTGATATTGAGGATCGACGAGTGGGGTGGATGGGGGTCTCAACAGGGCACCCAGACCACCACGTGCGGCCCGCTCGATCATGACCACCCGGCCGCGGGGCGCGAGCGTACGGTGGATCTGCTGAAGCACGCCGACGCGTCCTTCCGGGCGCATCCCCGACAGCAGTCCTTCCTGGTTGTCGACCACGATCAGGTTGAACGCCCCGGCGTCAAACGGAAACCGGTTCAGGCCGCCCGTCTCGAGCTCCAGGAGGAATCCGAATTTTTCAGCGGCGCGCACCGCCCTGGCGGCCTCGGCCTCGTTGGGCACGATGGCGTAGACCTGGCCGCTCAGACCCACCTTGGCGCCAACGGCCCCCAGGAGCGTCGAGTCGGTGCACCCTACAAACAGCAGACGATCGCCGAGATTCACGCCGGTCATCGCAATTGCCAAGGAATGCTTCTGATCGGGCCTTCGAAAGAGGGGCATGGTGGGAAGCCTACCAATAATTAGCGTTTAGTCCCAGATGGGGCCGAGGGGCCGGTGGTATAGTTTTCGTGTGAAAAACCTAGAAATCGCTCCAGCAAAAGGCAAGTTGGGCATACTGCTCGTCGGCCTCGGGGCTGTCAGCACGACCACCATTGCCGGAGTATTGGCCGTCCGGAAGGGCCTGGCCAATCCAATCGGCTCGCTGACCCAGATGGGGACCCTCCGCCTGGGGAAGCGCACTGAAGGTCGTTCGCCCCACATCAAAGACACCGTTCCTCTCGTCGACCTCGACAACGTCGTGTTTGGTGGCTGGGACATTTTCGAAGAGAACTCCTATCAGGCGGCCCGCACCGCCGGGGTGCTCGAAACATCCCTGCTCGACCAGATCAAGCCCGAGCTCGAAGCCATCAAGCCGATGACGGCCGTGTTCGATCAGCGGTACGTCAAGAGGCTCAATGGTCCCAACGTCAAGAAGGGCAAGAACAAGAAGGACCTCGCCGAACAGGTTCGGGCCGACATCCGCAAGTTCAAGGCCGACAACGGCTGCGATCGCGTAGTGATGGTCTGGTGCGGCAGCACCGAAGTGTTCATGAAGGAAGGGGCCGCCCACCAGTCGATCGAGACCTTCGAGAAGGCGCTCGAAGCCAACGATCCGGCGATTCCGTCCAGCATGGTCTACACCTACGCCGCGTTGATGGAGGAGGTGCCGTTCGCGAATGGCGCGCCGAACCTTTCCGTTGACGTGCCCGCGATGATGGCCCTGGCGCAGCAGCAGAAAATGCCGATCTGCGGCAAGGACTTCAAGACGGGTCAGACCTGGATCAAGACGGTCATCGCCCCGGGCGTGAAAGCCCGGCTGTTGGGCGTGGAGGGCTGGTATTCGACCAACATCCTCGGCAACCGCGACGGAGAGGTGCTGGACGATCCCGAGTCGTTCAAAACAAAAGAAGAGAGCAAGAAGTCGGTGCTCGACTACATCCTCCAGCCGCACCTCTATCCGGGGCTCTACGAGAATCTCCATCACGTCGTCCGGATCAACTACTACCCGCCGCGTGGCGACAACAAGGAAGGCTGGGACAACATCGATCTCGTGGGCTGGCTCGGCTACAAGATGCAGCTCAAGATCAACTTCCTCTGCCGCGACAGCATCCTGGCCGCGCCCATCGTGCTGGACCTCGCGCTTTTCATGGATCTGGCGCGTCGCGCCGGCATGTCGGGGATTCAGGAGTGGCTCTCGTTCTACTTCAAGAGCCCGATGTACGCCCCGGGGCTGTATCCCGAGCACGACCTGTTCATTCAGCTGATGAAGCTGAAGAACACGCTGCGCTTCATGATTGGTGAAGAGCTGATTACGCACCTCGGGCTCGAGTACTACGATTAAGCTGTATTCGTTGAATTCAGGGGTTCGTGCAATTGCGTGCAATCGCGCGAACCCCTTTCTCACATCTGCAATCCCGGGTCTTCCTCCCTCGTGCCGGCGCCCGCGCTCGGGTCGCCAGTATTCCTCGAATAAGCATAGAACTTCGTAACGTTTAACAGGACTGCGGCCGAAACGACGGCCGTAGGAGTGCGCGTCTTGATTTGGCACATGCGATGGGGAGCGGTGTCGGCGGTGCTGCTGATGACCGCCCAGGGTGCGGCTCAGGTGCCCACCGACCTTCAGCCCCTCATCGTGACTCAGCTCGACGAACGTCCGCAGGGCAGCGATCTCGACAACGCGCGTCCGCTCACGATCACGTTGTCGCGCGCGACGCCGGTCACCGATCTGCTGCTCATGCTGGTTCGCGACACACGGCTGAGTGTCGTTCCCGATCCCGACGTCGCAGGCACATTCCGCGGCGAGCTCAAGGACGTGACGCTGCGCCAGGCTTTCGACATGATCCTGCATCCGCACGGTCTCGACTATTCAGTGCAGGGCAACCTGATCCGCGTGTTCAAGCGCCGGCTCGAAACGCGCCGATTCGATTTGAGCGCGCTCGTCATACGCGGTGCCGGCGCCGCGGACGTCTTCGCCGATCTCTCCTCAGGCGTCGAGACGCTCTTGTCTCCTGAAGGCCGCTTCAGCGTCGACAGGAAAGCGTCGCTGCTCCAGGCCACCGACTATCCGGATCGTCTCGATCAGATTCAGCAGCACCTCGACGCCGTGCGCAACCGGGCGACGCGTCAGGTGCGGATCCAGGCGAGGGTCATCGAAGTCGCGTTGCACCAGGAATTCTCCGCGGGCATCGACTGGAAGCTCCTGATCGCGCGCGCGGGCGATGCCGTGCTTGCGATCGAGCCCGACGGCCCGCCCGTCGTCGGCGCGCTGAATGTCGGCTTGAACGTGAAGGACTTCGACAGGTTCCTGCGCGCGCTCTCCGGTCAGGGCAAAGTGAACGTGCTGGCCAGCCCGACCGTCAGCGCGCTGAACAACGAACCAGCCATCGTGCGCGTCGTGACCCACGACGTGTTCTTCAAGACGACGACGCGGACCGACGTCGTGACCGGACGGGTCGTACAGCGAACGACGGAGCCCGAGCCGTTTACCGAAGGCATCGTCTTGAGCGTGACGCCCCGGATCGCAGACGACGGCGTCATCAGCCTGAGCATCGCGCCGAGCCTGACGGAACGGACCGGGCAGGCCCGATCGCGCTCGGGCGACACCGCGCCCATTCTGAGCGTGCGCGAGGCCGACACGCTCGTGCGCCTCCGAGAAAACGAGACGACCGTGATCGCGGGGCTGCTCGACGAGCGTACACGGCGTGATGTGCACAAGGTGCCGGTGCTCGGCGATCTGCCGGGCATTGGCGCGATGTTTCGCGACGAGACGACGATTCGCCACAAGAGCGATCTGGTGATTCTTCTGACACCAGCACTGGAACGGGTCTCAATCCGGTAGCGCGGTTCCCCCGCGCCGAGAGGGACATATGTACGAGGAATATTACGGGTTCACCGAAAAGCCGTTCAGCCTGACGCCCGACCCGAAGTACCTCTTCAAGAGCGAGTCGCACGCCAATGCGTTCGAGCTGCTCCAGTATGCCGTGCGCCGCCGCGAAGGCTTCGTGGTGGTGACCGGCGATATCGGCACGGGCAAAACGACGCTGTGCCGGGCTCTGCTCGAGCAGATCGACCGCAACACGTTCACCGCGCTGGTGCTGAATCCGTTCCTCTCGGAGGAGGACCTGCTGAAGCTGATTCTGCAGGACTTCGGTGTCATCTCGCGCGAAGATCTCAAGCGCGGCCGCCTGACGCACGTCAGCAAGCAGGAGCTGATCGAGACCATCTACGATTTCCTCCTCAGCCTGTTGCCGCTGCGCGCGAGCGCCGTGCTGATCATCGACGAAGCGCAGAACCTGCCGATGCCGGTACTCGAGCAGATCCGCATTCTGTCGAACCTCGAAACCGACAAGGAAAAACTGCTGCAAATCATTCTCGTCGGTCAGCTGAATCTTCAGCCGCTGCTCAAAGCGCCGCAGATGCGGCAGCTCGATCAACGCGTGTCGATCCGGTATCAGCTCCGGCCGCTGAGCCGCGACGAAGTGGCGGCGTACGTCTCGCACCGTGTGAACATCGCGGGCGCCTCGGCATCGGTGACCTTCCAGCCACGGGCGCTCGACATGGTGCACCGCCGCACCAAAGGCATCCCGCGCCTCGTGAACCTGGTCTGCGATCGCGCGCTGCTCGCGGCCTACTCGGGACGGACCAATCGCGTGTCGCCCGACATCGTGTTTCAGGCCGCCGAAAGCCTCGAGCTGATCGACGAGAGTCCGTCGCGCTTCGGCTGGTTCCGCCGCCGCGCGTCTGTCTACGTGGCCGCTGCCGGCGCGAGCGTGTCGCTGGCCGTGGCCGGCGGCATGGCTCTGCGTTCGCCGTCAGACGCCGAGGGCGCGGGTCCCGTCGACGTCGCTGCCGCGGCCGAGATCGCAGAGCCCCAGAGAATAGACGTCGTGGCGCCGAACACGACTGGCACGATGCCGGTTGGGACGAGCGGATCGGCCAGCGCGCGTTATGCCGTGCTGACGGCGTCGTTTCCGATGACCGACGTGCTGCGCAAGGGCAGCGCGGCGGCGACGCGGTACGAGGCGGTCGTGAGCGAGCTGCGTGGCCTGGGCTACGAGGTCCGCTCGATGGACGTCAATCTCCGCGAGCGCGGCGAATGGCGGCGCGTGCTGGTCGGCGAATTCGCGACGCTCTCCGATGCGAACGCAGTAGCCCATCGCGTGCATCAGACGCCGACGTTTGCCGATGCCCAGGTGGTCAGCTATTAGGCATGTCGATCATTCTCGACGCGTTGCGGCGGGGCCGCGCGCGCCACGCGCCGGGGCCGCATCGAGACACCGCACAGACCGATGCGGTGCTGCAGACGCTGGGGTACGGCCGCTTCAACCCGGCGACACCCCTCAATCGCTTCAAACGCCTGGCGGGCTATGCGGTCATGGCCGCGGTCGTCGCACTTTTGCTGTGGGCCGCCGTCATCTGGCTCACGCAAGCACTGCTCCCGGTGTCGGCTCCGGAGAATCGCGCGCCTCGCTCGCAGCCGGCGCCGCCTCCTGCGCGTGCTCCGCAAACCGCTCAGGTCTCACCGCAGCCTTCTCCGAGAGTCGAGCCAGCGAAAAAGCCTGAGACGCCGCCCACACCGTCCGAAACCGCGCGAGCCGAGCCCGCCTTGCCGCGGCTTCACACCGAGCAGAGACCAAATGCCTCAGCCGCGCCGGTCGCTTCCAGGATGAACCGGCCGCCGCTTCCGTCGAAGACGGAAGGTGAGAACATCGCCACGGTGACGGCGGGGGAGGACCATTTCGGCCGTGCGCTGATGTATCAACGTCTCGGAGACTTCGAGAACGCGCTCGTCAGCTACAGGGAAGTGTTGCGGCGTGACGAGGTCAACGTCGAGGCGCACAACAATCTCGGCGTGCTGTATCGCGACAAAGGTCTGTATGACGAAGCCATCAGGCATTTTCAGCGTGCGATTGCCATCGATCCGCGTTACGCACGCGCCCGCAACAATCTCGGCGTGGTGTACCTGGCCCAGCGCCGGTTCGACACGGCCGCGACGCAGTTTCACGCCGCGCTCTCGATCGACCCGCGAAACGTCGAAGCGCTCGTGAACCTCTCGACGGTCGACAAGGAATCGCAGCGCCGGGACGAGGCGCGCAGCTCGCTGAAGCGTGCGCTGGAAATTGATCCCCGCAGCGCTGAAGCGCACTACAACCTGGGGCTGCTCGAAGATGAGGCGGGCGATGCGCCCAGGGCGCTGACGCACTATCGCGCCTTCCTCTTGTACGGTTCCGCCGCGCATCCCGCGCTGGTCGGTGAAGTGCGAAAACGCATCGACGCACTCTGGCCGAAATAGGCCGAAATAGCGGTATCCTTCCCACATGTCCGACACAAAAGATCCCGAGATCTCCGCGCTCCTTCACGAAGATCGCGTCTTCGAGCCGCCGGTGGGCTTCCGCGCCGGCGCCATCGTTCGCGATGAAGCGATCTA